>Ga0247813_10000089_pt1 | contig 115294 bp, 100 predicted proteins | sample UWRJL169409C1_FD_180719 | JGI IMG/M metagenome (GOLD analysis project Ga0247813, IMG submission 180719) | Plant litter microbial communities from Arlington Agricultural Research Station in Wisconsin, United States - UWRJ-L169-409C-1 | ecosystem: Environmental > Terrestrial > Plant litter >...
TTCAATATGTCTATGAACGTGTCTTCCTGTTTTTCCGCCCCTCGTTTCTCTCTCAAAGCGGGTGCAAAAGTACAACTCTTTTTCAATCCTGCAAGACTTTTGCAAATTATTTTTCAAATTTGTTTCCATTTTTTTTCTTTCATCCTGTAAACCAACATTGTAAAAGAATTAAAAAAAATGACTAAAAAAGTCATCCACAGAAAATATCCTTATATGGAGATCGTACTATACAGATCCAGGATTGGAAGCTCTGCTGTACATAAAGACAAATAGCACATCATCAGGCAATGTATTTTCTTCCGAAATGCTTCTTTAAAAGAGGAATCTGGATCAGCACCAAGAAAGCCACCACCATTGCAGCATACATGGTTACTTCTGAAAAATGAATTCTTGCCACTGCTTCCGATAATTTATTATTATTATACAAGATACTTAAATCCAGATCATATTGGCCGGGCTGCGGTGGCGTCCATGAAAACACATAAATGCAGCCCGCAAGGAAGCTTCCGAAAATGGTCACCCAGCCTCCCCTTGAGATCAAAGGCTGGTAACGTACCGCTTTCGTCTGGACTGCCACCTGGGCCATTACTTTTGATGTAAAATCAAATGAAGGCGTCAGCAAGACTTGCTCCTTCATGACCTTGCCGATTAATTTTTCAATGTCCTTATCGTTCTCTTTCATAATAATCCAATATTTCAGGTTCAAGGTGTTGTTTTAAAATACCGGCCAATTTTTTCCTGCTCCGAAATAATTTCACTTTGACGTGATTGGCGGTAATGTCCATTATTTTTGCTATTTCATCCAAATTCTGGTCTTCAAAATAATACAGGGTCAACAAAAAACTCTCGTCTCCCGGCAATTGTTGCAGGCAATCTTGAATGAGCTGTTTCCGATCCTGCTCCACCAGGGCTTCAAAAGCATTTTCGGTGGTCTTGACGAATGAGGCCGTAAATTCATCAATTGGAACAACATTTTGTTCTTTCTTGTTCTTTTTCAGGCGATCCAGGCACGTGTTGTAGGCAATCTTGTACAGCCATGTTGAAAATTTGGAATCGCCCTTGAACTTGCCCAGGGAATTGAATGCCTTTATAAAAGTATCCTGGGCCACTTCTTCTGCCTCTTCCCTATTGTTGATCATTTTGGAAGCGAGCGTAAAGACCAGCACCTTATACCGATCGACCAATACGGCAAACGCACCGGTGTTGCCACTAATGATCTGATGGATGTAATATTGGTCGGCCTGTTTAGTCATATTGCATAGGACGACACTATATCCGCCTGGGTTACACTCCAAAGGTAAAAATATTTTTTTCCCCTAACTGTAACCCGGCGCGGACTTGTTTCGTCCTATGGGCATCAATCAATTTAAATTTATACAATTATGGGTCCGCAAATGTTAATTCCAATTAGTCTTTTCCTGATGATCTTCGGAATCTTCTACATTATTTATTCTTCGAGAAACAGGGAGCGCCTGGCACTTATTGAAAAAGGCGTCGATGCAAGCATCTTCGTGAAAGGCAAGAATCACAATGTGCCGATATGGAAAGTCTTTATCCTGAACTTTGCCTTCTTGTTGATTGGATGCGGTGTGGGGATTTTCATAGCCTTGCTGATTGTCACCTATACGGAGATGAATCGGGGGGCGGTTTATCCGGCAACCATTCTTATATTCTCCGGAATTGGCTTGCTGTTCGGATTTTCCAAATCCAAAAATCTCGACAAGGAGTAATGTTTTTTTTATTTAAACAAGAAACGCATCTGTGAATAATCAGATGCGTTTCTTTTTATATGTAAAACCTATACTTACAATAGCTTCTCACCTTCCTTTTCATAATAGGCATCAACCGAAAGCTCATCGCCAAGGGCAGCCATGACGGCAAGCTCGTCGCATCTTTCGTTTTGCGGATGGTTGTTGTGCCCTTTGATCCATTTGAAATCAACGTGGTGCTTGCGGTAGATTTTAAGGAACCGCATCCATAAGTCTGGATTCTTCTTGCCAGCGAATCCTTTTTTCTCCCAACCAAAAACCCATTTCTTCTCAACGGAATCCACCACATATTTGGAATCGGAAATGACCAAGACCCTTGTACCTTGCAATTTGAGTTTTTCCAAACCTACGATCACAGCCAATAATTCCATCCGGTTATTGGTCGTCAGGCGGAACCCTTCATAGAATTCTTTCCTGTAGGGTTTTCCAACCCATTCCATCACCACACCATAACCGCCGTTTCCAGGATTTCCTTTTGCAGCGCCATCAGTATATATATGTACGTCGTGATTCAAAATTATGGATTTTGGATTATAAGTTTCTCTATGACCTGGGGGAAAAATTCCTGTTCCAGCAAATGTACTTTCTGCGCTATTTCTTCTGCCGAAAGACACTCTTCGATGGACACTTTTTCCTGGGCAATAAATTCACCCTCGTCATAATGCTCGTTTACATAATGGATCGTAATTCCGGTTTCAGGTTCCTTCTTTTCAAGGATTGCCCTGTGGACATTCATTCCATACATTCCCTTCCCGCCATATTTTGGCAGCAATGCAGGATGGATGTTGATGATCTTGTTGGGATAGGCTTCGATTATATTCCGGGGAAATTTCCACAGGAAACCTGCCAGGACAATCAAATCGGGCTTGAATTGCCGCACCTTGTCCAGGACAACTTCGGCAGAAAGGTCTTCTCTTGAAAAAACAAAGCGGTCCACATTCAATTTTTCTGCCCTTTCCAAGACTTTTGCATTTGGGTTATTAGAAAATACGGCAACTACTTTGGCCGTATCGGTCTTCTGGAAATGCAAAATGATATTTTCGGCATTGGTTCCCGAACCCGAAGCAAATATTAGGATGTTTTTCATTTTGTGGCTGCAATTATTACGCAAAAAAAAGAATAATAAATGATATTAAATAAATTTTAAAGGCCTTTGTGAAATATATTTTATAAATTAGTACTCATATTTATCAACTAAAACGTGGTTTTAAAATAAAGTTTTTTATTTTTGCCAACAAATTAAATTTTAAAATTAAAGATTATGTCAGACATTGCATCAAGAGTAAAAGCGATTATCGTAGACAAATTAGGCGTTGACGAAAACGAAGTTGTATTAGAAGCAAGCTTCACAAATGATTTGGGAGCTGATTCATTAGACACTGTTGAGCTTATCATGGAGTTCGAAAAAGAATTTGATATTCAAATTCCAGACGACCAAGCGGAAAACATCGCTACTGTTGGTCAGGCTATTTCTTACATCGAAGAGGCTAAAAAATAATAAATTCACACCCGATTTTTAAAAACAACACTACTGAAATCCCAAATAACAATACAGTTTTTGTTTTAATGACATCAATTTGAATTTTGTTTTTTGCTTTTTTGGAATTTTAAAAATCGGGTGTTATTATTTTTTAAATTTTGAATTACCGATTGAATTTCAATCATCTAAATAAAATATTGTGTAATACCTATGTCTTTTTATGATTTAACATAGAAGAAAACATAGGTATTATTTGTTTACATTGAAAACTATAAAATTATACGTATGGTATTAAAGCGGGTTGTTGTAACAGGATTAGGTGCTCTTACTCCTATTGGAAATTCAATCGAAGAATACTGGAATGCTTTAATTAATGGCGTTAGCGGTGCGGCTCCAATTACTTATTACGACACGGAAAAACACAAGACAAAGTTTGCATGTGAAGTAAAGAACTTCAACATTGAAGACTATATGGATCGTAAAGAATCACGCAGATTGGACAAGTTTGCACAATATGCAATTGCCGCAAGTGACGAAGCCATCAAGGATGCAGGAATCACCGACGACAACGTTGATAAATACAGGGTGGGTGTTATCTGGGGTGCAGGAATTGGCGGACTGGAAACTTTCCAGGAAGAAGTGATGTACTATGCCAAGGGTGACGGTACTCCTAAATTCAACCCTTTCTTTATCCCGAAAATGATTGCCGATATAGCTCCTGCTCATATTTCAATGAGAAATGGCTACATGGGACCAAATTATACAACTGTTTCCGCTTGTGCTTCTTCAGCAAATGCCTTGATTGATGCTTTCAACTACATTCGTCTGGGCATGTGTGACGTCATCGTTTCAGGAGGTTCTGAAGCTGCCGTTACCATTGCAGGAATGGGAGGTTTCAACTCCATGCACGCCCTGTCTACCAGGAACGAGACTCCAGAAACTGCCTCAAGACCTTTTGATGCCACGCGTGATGGATTTGTCCTTGGTGAAGGTGCCGGTGCATTGGTACTGGAAGAATACGAACACGCAAAAGCCAGGGGTGCAAAAATCTACTGTGAAATCGGCGGTGGCGGAATGTCATCTGATGCTTATCACTTGACAGCTCCACATCCTGAGGGAATTGGTGTTATTGCAGTAATGAAAAACACCTTGAGAGATGCCGGAATGAATCCGGAAGATGTTGACCATATCAACACGCACGGAACCTCAACACCTCTTGGAGATGTTGCAGAATTGAAAGCCATCACGGCCGTTTTTGGTGATCATGCCAAAAACATCAACATCAATTCTACAAAATCAATGACCGGACATTTGCTTGGTGCCGCCGGTGCTATTGAAGCAATTGCTTCCATCCTGGCCATGAAGCACGGTATTGTTCCTCCAACGATCAATCATACGGTTGTGGACGAAAACATTGATCCATCCTTGAATCTGACACTGAACAAACCTCAAAAAAGAGAAGTAAACGTGGCAATGAGCAACACCTTTGGTTTTGGTGGGCATAATGCTTGCGTTTTGTTTAAAAAATTAGCAGAGTAATCTCAATGCGCTTTATTAAAAAAATATTTACCAAATCCCGTTCTCAAGAAGACGGGATTTTTTTTAATGAAATTGAAACAATCCTGGGCTTCAAGCCTGTAAACCTCGATTGTTACAAGAAAGCTTTTACGCATCGTTCGCTGAACAAGCTTGACAAGAACGGAAAGCCGATCAGTTACGAGCGCCTGGAATTTTTAGGCGATGCCATGCTGAGTTCCGTGATTGCCGCACACCTGTTCAACAAGGTCCCTTCGGGAGACGAGGGCTATCTTACCAAGATGCGTTCTAAAATTGTAAGCAGGGAACATTTGAACGAACTTGGAAGGGATCTGAACCTCATCCGGTTTGTGGAAAGCAAGGTACCGACACAGCATTTTGGCGAGAACATCCACGGCAACATATTTGAAGCCCTGGTTGGTGCCATTTATCTGGACCAAGGCTATCCCCAATGCGAGAAATTCATACAAAAGAGGGTCATTGCCCCCTATGTCGATATTGCCCGCCTGGAAGGAAAAGTAATCAGCTACAAGAGCCTGCTTATTGAATGGTGCCAGAAGGAAAAAAGAGTCTTCCATTATGATGTCTTTGAAGACAATGCCATAACCGGCGAACGCCTTTTTGGAGTTAAATTAAGTATTGATGAGAAAGTGATTGCCAAGGCAAGGGCCACCTCAAAAAAGAAGGCAGAAGAAAAAGCTTCCCAAAGGGCTTATTTTGCATTTCAAGAAAAAATTAACACAAAATAAAATCAAATTCTCAAAACTATATCGTTTTCGTTGATAAATTAACGTTAAGTTCAATTTTATAGCCTTTTTTCTGATTTAGAAATGCTATATTTACGGCTTATTTTGTATCAAAATATGGTCCTTCATAAATTATACATTGATGAATTTGACGAAATTGATTATGAACTAATTGCTATTCATACTTCATTGGAAGATTATCGTCTTGCTTATCTTATCAATCAAAAATTACCCATTCTTTTAAGTAAGAGCAAGGAGGAAATCCAGATTACGACCAAGGAGGGCGAAGCCTTTTTTTCGAAATACAAATATGAAAATTTAAAAGAGGAAGTTTGCTGGAGCCTTATTCAGAATAAAAATGAAATCACGGGCATAGACAAGAACAGCGATGCCAATTTATTTACAAACTCCGTTTTAGAAATTTCAACCAACGTTTATTTCTTACCCGAATTCAAAAAAGTAGATTATTTTTTGAAAGTAGAAAATGCGGAAGAAACAGTAGAATTAATTATTAACAACATAAATACGATTGATAGGGTTTCAACAGTTTACAGAGTGGAAACTGATAAGATCAAATCAAAAAACAATTTAATTTTTTAAAAACAATGTCAACAAACAAAAAAACTAAAATTGTAGCGACCCTAGGACCTGCATGCAGCACGAGAGAAGTATTGAAGAATATGATTGATGCAGGAGTTAATGTTTTCAGGATCAACTTTTCCCATGCTGATTATAGTGATGTAAGTGAAAGGATCAACATGATCCGTTCCCTTAATGAAGAATTTGGCTATACGACCGCTATACTGGCAGATTTGCAAGGCCCGAAACTTCGCGTTGGAGTAATGAAGGAAGATGTCGTGGTGAATCCAGGTGATATAATTACGTTTCAAACCGCAGAAGATGTTCCCGGGACAGCCGAAAGGGTCTATATGAATTACAAGGAATTCCCAAGGGACGTCAAACCAGGAGAGAAAATCCTTTTGGACGACGGAAAATTAATGTTTGAGGCACTTGAAACCAACGGAACGACTGAAGTTGTATGTAAAGTGATCCAAGGTGGTCCATTGAAATCAAAAAAAGGAGTCAACCTTCCAAACACAAAAGTTTCGCTTCCGGCCTTGACCAAGAAAGACATCAAGGATGCCCTTTTTGCCATTGAAAACCACGTGGATTGGATCGCGCTTTCTTTTGTAAGGACTGCAGAAGATTTGATCGAGCTTCAGGATTTGATCATGGAACATTCCGACCATAAAATTCCAATCATAGCCAAGATTGAAAAACCAGAAGGTGTAGAAAACATCGACAAGATTGTTGCCTATTGTGATGGCTTGATGGTGGCTCGTGGAGATCTGGGTGTTGAAGTTCCGGCGCATGAAGTGCCGCTTATCCAGAAGAAATTAATCAACAGGGCCAAAACGGCAAGGATTCCAGTTATTGTTGCAACACAGATGATGGAAACGATGATTACCAGCCTTACGCCAACCCGTGCAGAGGTAAACGACGTTGCCAACTCTGTCATGGATGGTGCTGATGCGGTAATGCTTTCTGGAGAAACTTCTGTTGGAAATTATCCGGTACAGGTAATCGAAAAAATGACACAGATTATTGAAGCAGTGGAAGATTCACCGCTGATCACCGTGCCACAAAATACACCACAGGTTAGAACAAAAAGATTCATCACCAAATCCATCTGCCACCACGCGGCAATGATGGCCAATGTGATCAAGGCAAAGGCAATCTGTACCTTGACCAACAGTGGCTATACGGCTTTCCAAATTTCGGCTTGGAGACCTCAGGCCCACATCTTGGTATTTACATCAAACAGAAGGATCCTCACGCAATTGAACCTGCTATGGGGTGTAAAATCATACTACTACGATAAATTCGTAAGTACGGATGACACCGTTACGGATGTGAACGAAATTGCAAGAGAAAAAGGATATGTGGAAAAAGGTGACTTCCTGATCAACCTTGCCGCAATGCCGGTAACCGATAAAGGAATGGTAAATACCTTGAGAGTTTCTGAAATGGAATAGTCCCCAGGTTTAAAAAAAGGCCGTCTAGAATCTAGACGGCCTTTTTTTTATCTCTTTCCTTCCCATTCTGCAAAAAATTGCTCCAGAAAATCTTCCATATAGCGATGGCGTTCTTCAGCAATCGCTTTTCCGCTTCGAGTATTCATCTTGTCCTTGAGGAGCAAAAGCTTTTCATAAAAATGAGTGATGGTCGGACTATTGGAATTCTTGTATTCTTCCTTGCCCATATTCATGTTCGGAAGGATCTCAGGATCATAAAGAACCCTGTTCTTGAATCCTCCATAGTTGAAGCATCTTGCAATCCCAATGGCTCCAATGGCATCCAAACGATCGGCATCCTGAACGATGTCCAATTCAATGGACGAGAACTTCTTTTCGAAATTTCCTCCCTTGAATGAAATGTTTTCGATGATTTTAATAACGTGATCGATGACTTCTTCGGCAACTTGCTCCTTTTCCAGAAAATCTCTTGCCGTTTTTGGCCCCACAGTTTCATCCCCATTATGAAATTTACTGTCGGCAATGTCGTGCAACAAGGCGCCCAACTGGCAAACCAGCAAGTCACATTCCTCGTCTTTTGAGATGAGCAAGGTATTTTTATAAACCCTCTCGATGTGAAACCAATCATGCCCCCCTTCGGCGCCTTTAAGTTTTTCCTTGACGAAATTGATCGTTGTTTCTATCAATCCTGAATGTTCCATTTGTCTTTGTGCAATAAAAAAAGCTGGATTCTAAAGTTTTATTCTTCAGAATCCAGCCTTGATGATTAAATTTAAATTATATCCTGGCAGGTTCTACCCATTTGAAGATCTGTGATTCGGCAGGAATTACCAATCTTTCTGAAATCCTGGCCATACGTGCCGGCAATTTCATCAGATAATCCCTTGCTTTTTCAGCCTCGTCGGTCAAACCACTGATCTTGTCGATTTCCCATTTGTTGATCAACTTCTGCATGATATCCACATAGTCATTGGCGGTGTAAACGCCAATTCGCTGTGCTGAGTCTGAGAAACTTTCGAAAGCAGAACTGATCTTCTCTCCTGATTCTCTCAAAAATTGGGCAGGCATTACAATCTTTTGCTTCATCATGTATTGGAAGGCCAGCATCATCTCGCTTGGGTCTACTTTGAAAATCTGGTTTACGAATTCGCTGTAGGCCATATGATGGCGCATTTCGTCTCCGGCAATCATCTTGCAAATCTTTGACAATTTATTGTCGCCATAGCTTTTTGCCAATTGCGCAACTCTGTTATGTGAAACATAAGTAGCCAATTCTTGGAAACTGGTATAAACGAAATTCTTGTAAGGATCACGTCCGGTTCCGATATCAAAACCATCGGCAATTAAATGTTGTGTCGTAATTTCAATTTCCCGCATATTCACACGACCAGACAAATAAAGGTATTTGTTCAATAAATCACCGTGACGGTTTTCTTCACTGGTCCAGTTCCTGACCCATTTTGACCAGCCGTTTGCTTCAATCTGATCCACCCCTTCAACATCCATCAACCATGATTCATAGGTTGGCAAAGCTTCTTCGGTAATGGTATCGCCTACAAGTGTTACCCAGAAATCGTAAGGCAAATCTTTTGCGATTTCTCTTAACTCTCTAACTTCTTCGAAGAAATTTTCATCTTGTGAATTTGGCAAAAAATCGGTTGGCTGCCAAATGGTTTCTATGGGAATAAGAAACTGGTCCACGAAAGTGTCAATTTTCTTCTCCAATAATTGCATTACTTCTAGTCTTACGTTGTGTATTGACATTTCTATTTTAGATTTTAGATCCATTCTAGGTTTACCAACAAAATGGATCTCTTATAATTTAACGGATTCTACAATCGCTTTTTCTGTTTTCTGCATGATTTCCTCAAAAGGATACTCTTTGACAGCTAAAGCATTATGGACTGTAAAGGTAAGACGATTTCCTAAACCAAACGGGAAAAAGCCATATTTAACAAATTTCCAAGAATTGTTTATCGTAATCGGCACCACATAAGCGGATGGTGCATATTTGCAAAGGATTTTCAGTCCGCTTTGGGCAAATTCCTTGGGAACACCCGTCTTGCTTCTTGTTCCTTCTGGAAAAATTACTGCCGACCGTTTGTGTTTCTCGATGTATTCCGACAATCGTTTGATGGTTGGAATGGCTTGTTTCGGGTCTTTCCTGTCTATAAGTACGGAACCACCATATTTCAGGTTGAACGAAATACTGGGAATTCCTTTGCCCAGTTCTTTCTTGCTCACAAATTTCGGATGGAATTTTCGCATGAACCAGATGATACCGACAATATCGTACAAACTTTGGTGATTGGCTACGAATATGATTGGAACGCCTTTTGGAATCAATTCCCTGTTTTCAACCTTGTAAGTTGTTCCCAAGAGATGTCCGATTCTTAGCAACACAAGATTAAGATAATCGACACTTTTCTTATGCGCCTGATAACCAAAAACATTGAAGCATATCCATTGTATCGGATGAAAAATTACCAATGTCAATAGGAACAAGGCCATACTGACAAAAGAGATTGGATATGATAAGATTTTTTCCATTTTTCTTAAAAACTGAAAGCAAAAATAGGAAATATATATTTGTTAAAGAAATTCCGGTTGATTTGAGTTTTTATTCAAAAAGAAGCCCAACGATCAGGATGGGCTTCTTTTTTAAATTTGCAATTTCCCATTACCTTCCAGAAAACTCAGCCTTTCTTTTCTCCAGAAATGCTGTTGTCCCTTCCTTGAAATCTTCGGTTCCGAAGCAATACCCGAAAGCTTTGATTTCAGTTTCATAACCGTTTATACCATCTTTGAAATTGGCATTGATGGCCTTGATGGCTTTAGAAATTGCCACAGGGGAATTCTTTATTATTTTTTGGGCGATGCTGTTGCATAGAGCCAAAAGTTCCGCCTGGGGAACCACGTAATTTACCAATCCGAATTGTCTTGCTTCTTCACCTGTCAGCATTCCGGCCGTCAGGATCATTTCCATCGCTTTTCCTTTTCCTACCAATTGAGGCAAACGCTGTGTTCCGCCATATCCAGGGATTACGCCCAAGGAAACTTCCGGCAAGCCCATTTTTGCATTCTCTGAAGCTACCCTGAAATGACATGCCATTGCCAATTCCAATCCACCTCCAAGTGCAAATCCGTTTATGGCTCCAATGACTGGTTTTTTTAGATTTTCTACAAAGTCAAACAACAATTCCTGTCCCTGCTGAGCCAATTGGGCTCCTTCTTCTACAGAGAAATTGGCGAATTCCGAGATATCAGCTCCAGCTACAAAGGCTTTTTCTCCAGAACCTGTCAACACGATAACCTTTGTTGCTTCATCCGCTTCGGCAGATTTGAACGCTTGGTGCAATTCGGCAATCGTGGCCTTGTTTAGAGCATTCAGTTTCGTTGGACGGTTGATGGTAATGGTGGTGATGTTGTTTTCGGTGGCAACTAGGATATTTTCGTAGCTCATAATTTTATTTTTGATGATATATTCGATATTGTGTTTAAGAAAGTTTCCAAAGTTCTAAAAAAATATTTTAAATAGCCTTGATTGCAATGGAAAATAGCTCCAATTATTCATTGATTATAGGAAGCGAAACGGTGAAAATCGTACCTTTTCCAAAATTACTTTCGAACGTGATGGTACCTTTGTAATTTTCGATGATGTTTTTGATGATTCCAAGTCCGAGTCCCATTCCGCTGTTTTTTGTGGTAAATTTTGGCTCGAAGATTCTGGAAACATTTTGACTCTCGATTCCGATGCCGTTGTCTTCAACCGTAATCAGAACCGTATCGTGTACTTTTTTAACAGCTACGATTATCGATTTATTTTCCTGATTGTCTGGAATGGCCTGGATGCCATTTTTTACCAGATTCGTAATGATCCGGATAAGTTGCGTTCGGTCCATCACGGTGATGATTTCCTTTTCTTCGGAATGGAAATAGATATAATCCTCATTAAAGATCTCCAACGCAAGCTCCACGATGTTCACCACGTTGAGCGTTTCGTTCTGCTGGGCCGGCATAGAGGCAAAGTTGGAGAAGGCCGAGGCCACTGAACTCATCGTATCGATTTGCTGGATCAAGGTTTCGGAATAATCCTTTACCTTCTGCTTGACTTCTGCATCATTAGGATCAAATTTTCTTTGGAAATTCTGGACCGTCAAACGCATAGGTGTCAGCGGATTCTTGATTTCATGCGCGACTTGTTTCGCCATATCGCGCCAGGCCTGTTCCCTTTCACTTTGTGCGAGCTTCAAGGCACTTTCCTCGAGCTTGTCGACCATTCCGTTGTAGGCATTGATGAGCAGACTGACTTCTTGGGAACTGTCTTCCAATTCAATTTTCTCGTTTTTCTGGTTCAGGCTCGTTTCTGTAATCTTATCGGAAATGGATTTTAATGATTTTGTAATGTAGCTCGAAAGAAAATACGCCAAGGCAAAGGCGATGATCAACATGAACGAATATACCTGTCCAAGACGGATAAGGAAATTCTTGAGCTCGCGGTCGTAGAAGCCGTCGTCTTCGATATAGGGAAGATTCAAGATCCCAAGTGGCTTGAACTTCAGATCCTTGATCTGGCTGAAGGAAGAACGGTATTTCTTTCCATCGATGTTTTTAATGTCCACATATCTTTTTTCCATTGAAGATTGTACCAGGCCCAAGATATAATTAGGAATTGGCGGGGCAATCGTATCAATCGAAAAGGAAGCCTTGGAAGATTTCAGCAGTTTTCCTTCCAAACCATAAATATTGATCTGAAGGCTATGGATATCGGCCAGTTCGTGGATCTTGTCCTTGAAAATAAGCGGCAGATTTTCCTCGGTAAGCGGATAGGTTGTAGTGGCAAGGATAAAATTGATATGCTCCTTGATGGCATTTTCCTTCCGTTCAAGACGCTCCTGGTGGTAGTCTTTCGCTTCTTTCTTGAATTGCAAGATAGAAATGGAAGCCATCAGTACCGATGCAATCAATGTCAATAGTATCATTGAAAGAAAAATTCTTATCCTTAATGATACACGTTTTATTTTGACATTTCTTAGCATCTATGATTGGTTCCTCTGGCGGATTTTTTTATAAAATTTAAAGCCCAGCATTATGATTACCGAAAATGAAATGATTCCGACAACCCCATAAATCCAATTGACGGCGCTTTTTAAAATCACCAAGAATACAACTGCAAAAAGGATGATGGTTGCCCCCTCGTTCCACAATCGCATAAAATTGGAAGTATGTCTTACTTCGTCCCTTTGCAATTGAAGGTAGATCTGGTGGCATTTCAAATGGTACAGATACAACGCAAAAACAAAGCCAAGCTTGACATGCATCCAAGGCATTTTGAGCCAGGCATTGCCCAGATCGGTAAAAAAAAGCATCCAGAAGGCAAAAATACTTGCCAGGATTGCCGATGGCCACGTGATGATGTACCACAATCTGTAGGTCATTATCTTGTATTGCTTTTGCAGGATTTCCTTTTCAGGAGAAGGTCTCTGCGAAGCTTCAATCTGGTAAACAAACAATCGGACGATATAAAACAGCCCGGCAAACCAGGTGATTACAAAAATCAAATGCAATGATTTCAGATAATTATACTCCATCTTTATGTATTAAAACCGTGTTCATTTCTTTTTTCAGGAAATAAGCCGTGATGATCGTCGACAAGATATCGGCAATCGGGAAGGCAACCCACACTCCAAAAATACCAAAAAAATTGGGTAAAATCAGCACCAGCGGAATCAGGAAGAATCCCTGCTTGCTTAGAGTGAGCAACAGTGCCTTTTTTGCTTTTCCCGCAGCCTGGAAATAGGCAGCTCCGATAAGTTGGATGGCGATAATGGGCGAAGCCGCAAAAACCCATCTCAAGGCATTTGGTGTTTCGGCAATTACTTCCGGATCGTTCGTAAAGACGGCAACTATCGGTTTGGCCAGGATCAGGATTATGACAAAGATTACTGTTGCCAAAAGTGCGGCATATTTTATGGAAACGTTCACGCTCTCCTTTACCCTTTCGTAATTTTTTGCTCCATAATTGAACCCGGCAATAGGCAAGAATCCTTGCGTGATGCCCAAGATCGGGAATAAGGCAAACATCAGCATCCTGCTTATGATTCCATAAACTGTTATTGAATGTTCGCCTCCATAAGTATACAAAGTATGATTTAGAATTATGGACAAGATGCTCACGACGCCTTGACGGGAAAAGGTAACAAAACTCAATTCCGTGATTTCTTTTATCAATGGAATTTGGAATTTAAAATGCCTCATCTCCAGTCTCAATTCACTCTTGTAGACAAAAAACCAAAGTACGAAAACGAAACACGTAAAATAGGAAATGGCAGTTGCCAAGGCAGCACCCAGCATTCCCATATTCAAGAACTTGATGAAGACAATATCGAGAATGATATTGACAAATGCCGGAATGATCATCGCGTACATTGCGAATTTGGCTTTGCCCTCGGCACGGATGATGTTATTTCCCATCATGCAAAGCGCCAAAAACGGGACACTAATGATTATCGGAAGGAAAAATTCTTTTGCCGGAGCCACAATATTTCCTTTTGCCCCGAAAAGGGTCAGCATCTCATCACTGAAGAAAAGACCGAAAATTACAAATATTGACGCCAATAAAAACGTCATCATGATTTGATTGGCAAATGTAAACAGCGCCTTTTCCCTGTCGTCCGAACCCAATGCCCTGGAAAGCACCGAACCTCCTCCGACACCAATTGCCATCCCCAAGGAAGAAATAAAGAAAGTGATGGGCAATACTACTGTTACTGCGGCTATTGCCAAAGAACTGATCCATTGTCCCACGAAAATTGTATCCACGAGAATATTAACCGACATGAACAATATGCCGATTGACGATGGAACAGCCTGCTGTATGAGCAACTTCCTGATGTCCTTTTTTCCTAATTCTTCAGAGGTGACTGCCATCTATGCGGTTGCAGTTTCGGCAACAGCCCATTCTTCAATCCAATTCGTAACGGTTTGTACCCAGCTGTCATCGTCGTTCAAGCACGGAATGGCCAGAAATTCTTCTCCTCCGTTGGCTTCGAAATCTTCCTTGGCCCGCATTGCGATTTCCTCCAAGGTTTCCAGGCAATCCGTCACAAAGGCAGGTGTCACGACTGCTATCTTTTTGATTCCTCTTCCCGGCATCTTGTCAATTTCGATATCCGTGTAGGGCTCCAGCCACTTATCGCCCGCCAATCTGGATTGAAACGTCAACGTATATTTATCTTCCGGAATCTGTAATGCTTCCACAACCAATCTGGTAGTTTCATAGCATTGATGGCGGTAGCAAAAGGCGTGTGCCGAAGAAGGCGTGTTGCAACAAGAACCATCAATCCTGCAGTGCGATTTGGTTACATCCGTCTTTCTGATGTGACGCTCTGGAATTCCGTGATAGGAGAAAACCAATTGGTCATACTCATAACCTTCCAGGTGTTTTTTCATCATATCGGCAAGGTTCCTGATGTAATCCGGCTTGTTGTAGAAAGCAGGAACATCCGTAAATTTCATCTGTGGGAACTTTTCCTTTCGGATTTTTTCGGCCAAGACCAAGATTGTCAAGGTCGAAGCCATTGCATATTGGGGATACAATGGAAAAAGCAAAACTTCTGTCACACCTTGGTTGTGCAATTCCTGCAAGCCTTTTTCTATTGTCATTTCGCCATAGCGCATTGCCAAGGCAACCGGAACTTCGGTTTTCGCCTGAACTTTCTTATGCATCCTTTCGGAAAGCACCATCAAAGGCGAACCTTCGTCCCACCAAATCTTCTTGTAGGCGTGGGCCGATTCTTCCGGGCGTTTTCTCAAGATAATTCCACGGACCAATAATGCCCTCAACAAATACGGAACGTCGATCACGTACTTGTCCATTAAAAATTCATCCAAATAAGGTTTGACATCTTTTGGTTCGGGACTTTTCGGAGAGCCCAGGTTTACTAATAATACGCCTTTCATTATATCTTGTTTTATGTAAAAGTAAGGAAGCTTGCTTTTTTACTGGTCGGGGTTAACTATATTTTATTTATTGTTTAATCTACGCAACTATTGTAGAGCTTGGTTTTTTAAATCCTTTTCAAATTTGAAATTTGTTTTTTTGAATTTATACTTTTAGGTGTTTGGATTAATCGACATCAGGTATTTTTTAGGTGTCGTGGCGTATTTCTTTTTGAACGCCGCTATGAAATGACTTCCGGTGCTGTAGCCAATCTTCAAGCCTACTTCGTTTACATTATAGGAGCCTGAATCAAGCAATTTCCGAGCAAAATCCATCTTGTAATCAAAGAGGAAACCGTAAACCGTATCACCATAGATCTGCTTGAAACCCATTTTTAATTTTTTGAGATTCAATCCAACCTGGTCGGCTAGTTCTTGCAATCCCGGAGGTTCGGCCATATTGGCAATGACGATGTCTTTTGCTTTTCTGATCTTTAGCACGTTATCTTCATCGATCAGAAACGGACATTGCTCTGCATTCGGATCTTCGGTCCTATTGAAATAAAGGCTCAACAATTCATAACCCTTCCCTTTGTAATAAAGGTTTTTAATCGACGGATGCAGATTGAAATTGAACATCTGGCTCAACACGATCGCCATCGAGGGGTTGATATTTCCTTCGTTATAATATTTCTTATCCTTGTTGTCTTCGCTCAAAAAAGGAATATAATCTGCTTCGGAAGAAAACAACGCGTGGAACTTTTTTATGGATACGATTACTGAAATAACCCAGGAATTCGGAGCCAATTCTAAATTCAAGGGCAGCTCTTTTTGCGGGTTATAAAGCAGCAACGACTTCTCTTCTTTCAAGTCCAGGGCATAATTTCCCTGATTGAAAATAAATTTCGCCCTTCCCTTGATGCCAAAGTGAAATTGTATGAGTCCTTGATTTATCTGCCTTTCCGCACGGAAAACTTCATTTTCATCATTCTGAAAACGAATCAAAATGAAATCTTCTTCAATTTTTATTTCTTCCTGAGAACCCATAGCGATGTTTTTTCGTATATCATTTTAGAAACCAAGACAAAATCTATTTAGAATAATTCTACATAAGACATTTCTAAAGACTTGATTTCAGTGCAAATTTAATAGAATTTACGTTGTTTCAGGCATTTTGGTTTAAAATATCTCGCAGCGATACAAATAGTCCTTGAAGCGTTACTTTTATAAATTGTATAATGATAATTTTGTTGAACTTTTTGGAGAAGTGTACATATGGAAAATAACAACTTATCGAAGCATCAGTATTTTTACTCAGTAGGACTAAGCTATAAAAAAGCAGACGCCGAAGTCAGAGGTAAATTCAGTCTGGATGCAAAAGCCAAGACCCGTTTGCTCGAACAAGCGAAAAGTGAAGGCATAGAAAGTTTGATTGTGACTTCCACTTGCAACAGGACCGAAATCTATGGTTTTGCAGAACACCCTTTTCAACTGATCAAACTAATCTGTGAAAACAGCCAGGGAACGGTTGAAGAATTTCAAAAAGTAGGCTTTGTGTATAAGAACCAGGAAGCCATCAACCATATGTTCCGTGTTGGAACAGGTTTGGACAGTCAGATCCTGGGTGACTTTGAAATCATCAGCCAATTGAAGACCAGTTTTGCCGAATCAAGGTCTTTTGGATTGATCAATACTTTCCTGGATCGGTTGATCAATGCGGTAATCCAGGCCAGCAAGAGAATCAAGAATGAAACTGAAATCAGCTCTGGAGCCACTTCCGTATCCTTTGCCTCGGTTCAATACATCATCAAGAACGTAGCAAACATAAGTTCTAAAAACATACTGCTTTTCGGAACAGGAAAAATCGGAAGAAATACCTGCGAGAATTTAGTAAAACATACCAAGAACGAGCACATCACCCTTATCAACAGGACGAAGGACAAAGCCGAGAAATTGGCCGGAAAACTGAATCTCATTGTCAAGGATTATTCAGAATTGCATCTTGAACTTCAAAAGGCGGATATTGTTGTGGTGGCTACAGGTGCACAAAATCCAACTGTTGACAAGGCAATCCTAAACCTCAAAAAGCCTTTATTGATTCTGGACTTATCCATTCCGAAAAATGTAAGCGAGGATGTAAAGGAATTGGATGGCGTGACGTTAATCCATATGGACCACCTGGCCCAGATGACGGATGAGACACTTGAAAAAAGAAAAGCCCATATTCCAGCTGCCGAAGCGATCATTGAAGAAACAAAAGAGGAATTTGTCACTTGGACAAAAGCCAGGAAATTTGCCCCAACAATCAATGCCTTGAAAGACAAATTGAATGCCATAAAGAATTCAGAATTGGATTTTCAAAGCAAAAAGATATCCAACTTCAACGAGGAACAAGCCGAAATCATCAGTGCAAGAATCATCCAGAAGATCACGACGCATTTCGCGAATCATCTGAAAGACGACAACACCATGGTGGACGAAAGCATAGAATGGATTGAAAAAGTATTCCAGATAGAGGCGAGATAATCAAAACCTAATGAGCCTTTCCCGAAGCCTCGGGAATTTAAATGGTTCTAAAACAAAAAGAATGGCTCAAAAAGTGATCAGAATAGGAACCCGCGACAGTGAACTCGCACTTTGGCAAGCCCATACCGTCGAAAAGAAACTGAACGACCTGGGTTATAAAACCGAAATTGTCGCCGTAAAATCACAAGGTGACATCATCCTTGACAAACCCCTTTACGAACTCGGAATCACCGGAATTTTTACCAAGACCCTGGACATCGCGATGATCAACGGTCAGGTTGATATTGCCGTTCACTCAATGAAAGATGTTCCAACGGCCCTGCCTTTGGGAATTGTCCAGGCTGCCGTACTCGAGCGAGCCAATGTTTTGGACATCTTGGTACACAAAGGAAATCTTGGTTTCCTGTCCGATGTCGGAACAATAGCAACCGGAAGCCTTCGACGCCAGGCACAATGGCTCAATAGATACCCTTCCCACAACGTTGTGGATTTACGTGGAAACGTGAATACCAGGATGCAAAAACTCAACGACAACGATTGGAACGGAGCTGTTTTTGCCGCCGCCGGACTTGAGAGAATCAACCTGAAACCTGATGCCTTTATCGATTTGGATTGGATGATCCCCGCACCAGCACAAGGAGCAATGGTCGTGGTGGCAATGGCGGATGACAGCTTTACCCGCGAAGCCGTTTCGGAATTAAACGACATTGAAACCGAAATCTGCACCTATATCGAACGACAATTCCTAAAGACCCTCGAAGGCGGCTGTACGGCACCAATCGGAGCTTTGGCAACTTATGATGAAAACGACGACACCATTGCCTTGAAAGGTGTTTTGTTGTCCATCGACGGCAAGGATAAGATCGGAATTGAGAAAGTCGTACCGATCGAGGAATGGAAAAAATTAGGCTACCATATGGCTCAAGAAATCCTGAATAACGGTGGCGAAGAATTGATGAAAAGCATAAAACAGTCGTTAAAAAAATAATTCAAACAATCCCTCAGGATTTAAACCCTGAAAGGGCTGCAAGCACAAGAATGCAAAACCAGATCCGCATACTGTCCACCAAAAAGCTTTTGAGCAATCAAAAGCAATTCCTGCTGAATGCGAACTTCAATCTCATAGAAGCTGATTTCATCCAAACGGAAGGCAAACCTTTCGAGCTTGAAACCATCAACGACAATCTTATTTTTACAAGCCAGAATGCCGTTCACAGTTTATTGGAAAATCCGGGTTCACAGAAACTGATCCCGAAGCTTAGAGAAAAGAATGTTTTCTGCGTCGGCCTGAAAACCAAGGCATTATTGGAAGAAAACGGTTTCAACGTAATTGCCTATACAGGCTATGCGGCAGATCTGGCCGAAATCATCGCATTGATTTACTCCAAGGAAAGCTATACCTTTTTCAGTGGAAACCTTCGCAGGGACACCTTGCCTGATTTCCTAAAAGAAGCCAATATAAAGTTCAATGAGATCGAGGTTTACGAAACCCGCCTGACGCCACAAAAAATAAATTCACCCCTCGACGGAATCTTATTTTTCAGCCCGTCAGCCGTGGAAAGCTATCTGAAGGACAACAAAATAAAAAAAGAAATCTGCTTCTGCATCGGGAATACAACAGCAGAAGCACTCGAAAATACAACTAAAAACATCATAGTCGCCAACCAGCCAACAGTTGAAAACACGATTATCCAATGCATAAACGAATATAAATAATCACAAACGCTGAAGGCCAACAACCAACAGCTTATAGCAAGATACAATGATAAAAAACGACCTATTTCTAAAAGCATTAAGAGGTGAAACCGTTCAACGCCCGCCGGTTTGGATGATGCGTCAAGCCGGAAGGTATTTACCAGAATTCATTGCCCTGCGCGACAAATATGATTTCTTCACCCGTTGTCAGACTCCGGAATTGGCTTCCGAGATTACCGTCCAGCCGATTCGCAGGATCGCTCCAGATGCGGCAATCTTATTCTCAGACATCCTTGTGGTTCCGCAAGCTATGGGAATCGAAGTCCTGATGAAGGAAAGCGTTGGTCCATTTTTACCAAACCCGATCCGTACGCCTCAAGATGTTGAGAAAGTGATCGTTCCAAATATCCACGAGACGCTAGGATATGTTATGGAAGCCATAAAGCTGACCAAGGAAATGTTGAACGACGAAGTACCATTGATCGGCTTTGCAGGTTCGCCTTGGACGATCTTCTGTTATGCGGTTGAAGGAAAAGGCTCAAAAAGTTTTGATATGGCCAAAGGATTTTGTTTTACGCATCCGGAAGCCGCACACGTTTTATTGCAAAAAATTACCGATACCACCATTGCCTATTTGAAGGAAAAAGTAAAAGCAGGAGTAAATGCCGTTCAAATTTTCGACTCTTGGGGCGGAATGCTTTCTCCGGTTGACTATCAGGAATTCTCATGGAACTATATCAACCAGATTGTCGAGGCTTTGGCAGATGAGACACACGTCATCGTTTTTGGAAAAGGATGCTGGTTCGCCCTTGGCGAAATGGGAAAAAGCAAGGCTTCGGCACTTGGAGTAGATTGGACTTGTTCGCCAAGAAATGCACGCTATTTGTCCGGTGGAAACATTACCCTGCAAGGAAATTTCGACCCATCGAGGTTGCTTTCCCCGATTCCAACCATCAAGAAAATGGTGCACCAAATGATAGACGAATTCGGGAAAGACAAATACATCGTGAATCTTGGCCACGGAATCCTGCCCAATATTCCTGTTGACCATGCGAAAGCTTTTGTTGATGCCGTAAAAGAATACAATCAATAGTTTTATCCTGCAAGGTTTCAAAACTTGCAGGATTGATTAAAGTTCAAAACTAAAAATTCAAAGCTATGCCACTTAACAAAGGACTGCGGGACGAAGAAAGCGAACGGATCAGCAACATTCTAAAAAAGTTGAACGAGTTCATCTATGTTCCTGATTTTGATAAAGAGGAAACCGAAGATCAATTGAAATTGATTGGAATGAATCTGGAAACACTTTTAGATTTCTCTTCCGAAGATCTGGTTTCACATCTGGACAAGTTTCATTTCGATTGGGAAAATGCAGAACGATTTGCGGATTGGCTGGTCATCCTTTCAGATAAATTACCTGAAAACAAGTCCAATCTGAAAGAAAAGGCATTAGCCGTTTACCATTACATCCAATCGGAGAGCAAGACGTTCTCGTTTGAGATTTTCAACAAGATCGCTTCGGTAAAAGCAAAATCATAATGAAAGATAAATTCTACCAATACATACAAAACCTCCAAGACACCATAGTTGCCGGACTTGAAAAGGCCGATGGAGTTGCCAAATTCCGCGAAGATATTTGGGAACGTCCGGAAGGCGGCGGAGGAAGGACACGTGTCATAGAAAACGGAAAAGTTTTCGAAAAAGGTGGCGTAAACATCTCTGCCGTTCACGGGAAATTGCCGGAAGCGATGCAAAAAATGTTCAACGTTGGCGAAGCTGATTTTTTCGCCTGCGGATTAAGCCTGGTGATCCATCCTAAAAATCCGATGGTGCCGACGGTGCACGCCAATTGGCGTTATTTTGAAATGTACGACGAGAACGGAAACGTCATCCAGCAATGGTTTGGCGGTGGCCAGGATCTCACGCCTTATTATTTGTTTGAAGAAGATGCCAGACATTTCCACCAGACCTGCAAAACCGCCTGCGACAAGCATTCCCGAAACTTCGGGACGGACTTCTATCCGAAATACAAAAAGCAGTGCGACAGCTATTTCTGGAATGCACACCGGAATGAAGCCCGTGGAATCGGAGGGTTATTTTTCGATTATTGCAAAGCAAATGAGGAGATGTCAATGGAAGACTGGTACAATTTCGTAACCGAAGTTGGGGATAGCTTCCTTGAAGCCTATGTTCCAATCGTAGAAAAAAGAAAAGAGTTACCTTACACTCCAGAGCAAAAAACCTGGCAGGAAATCCGTCGCGGTAGATATGTTGAGTTCAATCTTGTTCACGACAAGGGGACTTTATTCGGACTCAAAACAAACGGCCGGATCGAGAGCATCCTGATGAGCCTGCCACCCCAAGTGCAATGGGTGTACGACCATCATCCTGAAAAAGGAAGCCAGGAGGAAAAATTAATTCAAGTATTAGAAAATCCAAAAAACTGGATTGAAGGTTGATTTTTTTTGATTGCAGTTTCAGAAGCAACGAAAGCTGCAATCCATCAAAAATCCAAGATCAACAATCTTAAATCATATATCATTATGTTCCCATTACAAAGAGGCCGTCGCTTGAGAATCAACGAATCAATAAGAAGCCTGGTTCGTGAAACTACATTGAGTCCATCCGATTTTATGTTTCCGATGTTCATTGCAGAAGGAGAAAACTACAAAGTAGAAATTCCATCCATGCCTGGAATCTTCCGCCGTTCCATCGATTTAACCGTCGAGGAAGTCAAGGAACTTTTCGCTCTCGGAATCCGTGCCGTAAACATCTATGTAAAAGTAGACGAATCCTTGAAGGACAATACCGGAAAAGAAGCCTGGAATGCAAACGGACTGATGCAAAAAGCCATCAAGGCCATCAAAAATGCCTGTCCCGAAATGATCGTGATGCCGGATGTCGCCCTGGACCCCTACTCCATTTATGGACACGACGGCATCATCGAAAATGGCGATATTGCCAACGATGCCACCAACGAAGCCCTGGTCAAGATGGCCGTTTCGCATGCACAAGCAGGTGCCGATTTCGTGGCGCCAAGCGATATGATGGACGGCCGCGTGCTGCGTCTCCGCCAAGGGCTCGATGCAGCAGGCTTTCAAAACGTAGGCATAATGAGTTACTCTGCCAAATATGCTTCGGCATTCTACGGTCCGTTCCGCGATGCCCTAGACAGTGCTCCAAGAGAAGCCGATGTCGTAGTCCCGAAAGACAAGAAAACCTATCAGATGGACTATGCCAACCGTCTCGAAGCCATCAGGGAAGCGCTTATGGATGTTGAAGAAGGCGCCGACATGGTAATGGTAAAACCTGGAATTGCGTACCTCGACATTGTAAGAGAAGTTAAAAATGCCGTAAATGTTCCCGTGACCGTCTTCCACGTCTCAGGTGAATATGCAATGATAAAAGCGGCCGCCGAAAGAGGCTGGCTTGACCACGACAAGATCATGATGGAACAGCTGATGTGCATCAAAAGGGCTGGAGCAAACCTTATCTCCACCTATTTTGCCAAGGAAGCCGCCATACTTTTAAACAAGCAATAGCATAATCAGGAGCGAAGGCATTGGTGCGTTCCAGGATCGCTGTTCCTGCTGCCTTTCCAAATCTTCCCGAAGAAAAATCGGGAAGGATTTTCCCTTGCATCAGGGCTGTAAAGTAAAACCATTTGAATACTTTTGCACTTTCAAACCAATACGATGAAAAAATTAGCATTACTCTTCACCATGCTGCTGTTCATAAGCTGTAAAAAAGAAGAACCAAAAAAAGAGTCCCTCTATCCCGAAACCCAAAAAACGGCCGAAGAACAACAATTGGAACTGGGACAAGCTGTTTTTGAAGGAAAAGGAAACTGCTTTGCCTGCCACAAGCCGGACCAAAAGATCATTGGTCCCAGCATACAGGAAATCGCCACCATCTATAAGACGCAAAAAGGTGACATGGTTGCCTTCCTGAGAGGAAAAGCAGACCCGATAGTCGACCCAAGCCAATACGAGGTAATGAAGACCAATTTCGCCATTACAAAAAATCTTCCCGAAGAAGAACTCAAAGCCTTGGAAGCCTATTTTTTCAGCTTTGCAAAATAATTTCTTTCAAACTTTGTGAAAACTTTGCGAACTTAGTGGTTCAATAAAAAATATGGAAACAGCCTTCATCAAATCACCTCTTGGAACGACCGAAATCATCGGAGATGAAAATGGCATTTCGAGCATTTCAGTACTGGATGCAGAAAAGGAAACCTCAACGGAAATACCTGATGTCCTAAAAGAAGCTGTTGCCGAACTTCAAGACTACTTTGAAGGGAAGCGAAACGACTTTACCTTCAAGCTCAACCCAAAAGGCACCGAATTCCAGCGAAAGGTATGGCAGGAATTGCTGAACATCCCGTTTGGCAAAACAATGTCCTATCTTGAGTTATCTAAAAAACTAGGCGACGTAAAAGCTATTCGCGCTGTTGCTTCCGCCAACGGAAAAAACCCGCTCTGGATCGTGGTTCCCTGCCACCGTGTTATCGGGACCGATGGTTCACTTACGGGTTATGCCGGCGGATTGTGGCGTAAGAAATGGCTATTGGAACACGAAAATCCGACTACCCAACAGAGTCTGTTTTAATTTGCTTGCAAAAATCCGTATCCCTTTTTGCAACCTATCTTCCTTTTTAATGCTTCTGGCACTACATTACGTTTCCCGATAGCCCTGATGCAAGGGAAAATCCTTCCCGCCTTTCTTGGAGAAGATTTGGAAAGGCAGCAGGAACAGGGTTTCCAAACACACACCATCGTCCTGCTCCTGAAAAGAAAAGCGGCATTTTCCAAATCCAAAAACATTTTTGTGTAAATTCGTCTTGAACGGTTTAACCTTTTGTTTATGAAATTCCTTAAAAAATTCCTCCTTTGGCTGGTTGGCCTATTGGTGCTCCTGGTCGTTTTGATGTATATTTTCAATGTTGATTATCTGCTGAAAGCGGTAAGGACCATCTATTTCAACGGTCACACGACGGCGTTTCTGGACGATTACAATTACTTCGACAATCGTACGATCGAGAACGGTGTTGCCCAACCCTGGGCCATTGCAAAGGACTACAACAAAGTTAAACCAACGGCAGAACTGGACAAGATGCACCAGCAGATTGGCACGGTCGCCTTCTTGATCATCAAGAACGACAGCATCTGGAGCGAGAGTTATTACGACAGTTACGGCAAGGATTCGAAATCGAATTCTTTTTCCATGGCAAAAAGTATCGTTTCGGCTTCATTGGGAAAAGCCATCCTGGAAGGAAAAATCAAGAGTCTGGATCAGAAAGTTTCCGATTTCTTCCCTGAATTCAAAGATGGGAAATCCGCTACTATGACGGTTGGCGATTTGTCGTCAATGGCATCAGGCCTGGATTGGGACGAGTCGTATTACAGTCCGTTTTCCATTACAACCCGTGCCTATTTCGATGATGACCTGAATGGCGTCATCCTTGGTCTGAAAGGTGTCGAAGCACCTGGAAAATCCTATAAATACCTGAGTGGCAACACCCAGCTTCTGGCAATGTGCATTGAAAAAGCCGTTGGACAAAGCCTGGCCGATTATGTCTCGGAAAAATTCTGGAAGCCAATGGGTGCCGAAAATGAAGCGCTTTGGCAGACGGACAAGGAAAATGGAATTGTAAAAGCCTACTGCTGCATTGCCAGCAATGCAAGGGATTTTGCCCGTTTTGGAAAGCTATACAGGCAAAACGGAAAATGGAAAGGGCAGCAAATACTGGACAGTACTTTTGTAGCCACTTCAACTGTTCCGCGTTTTGCATCATCTCCGGAATACGGCTATGGCTGGTGGTTGAGCGATTACAAGAACAAGAAAATCTATTACATGAGGGGCCATCTGGGCCAATATGTGATCGTGGTTCCGGAAGATGATCTGATCATTGTACGACTTGGACATCGAAACGCACCAAGCACAAATGGAACCGTGCACAGTGATGATTTTTATGTCTTCCTGGACGAAACCTACAAGATGCTTGCCCAATAAGTTTGCAGTTTAACAAATTGCAACAATTAAACTATAAACCACTAAAAGCCAACTATTATGATTGAGAAAATCAGACTTGAGAACATCTTGTTCCTGGATATCGAAACCGTTCCGGAAACGGAAAACTTTGATCTATTGGACGATGAAATGAAAACACTTTGGGGCCTGAAAACCCAATACCAGAGAAAGGAGGACTTTTCTCCCGAGGAATTTTATGACCGTGCAGGCATCTGGGCAGAATTCGGAAAAATTGTTTGTATTTCCGTCGGCTATTTTACCTTGAAGGGCGATATCAGGCATTTCAGGGTTACGTCTTTTTTTGGTGAAGAGAAGAAGATCCTGCTCGACTTCAGCAATCTGTTGAACAATCATTATAACCGTCCACAGCACCTCCTGTGCGGGCATAACTCAAAGGAATTCGATATTCCATTTATTGCACGGAGGATGATCATCAACCAGATTGCCATTCCGAACAAGCTGGATTTATTTGGCAAGAAGCCTTGGGAAATTCCGCATCTGGACACCTTGGAATTATGGAAATTTGGGGATTACAAGCACTTCACTTCCTTGAAATTACTGACCAAGATTCTCGGAATCCCTTCTCCGAAAGGCGATATTGACGGAAGCCAGGTCGGACACGTTTTCTATGTAGAGAAAGACATCGACCGCATCGTTACCTATTGCGAAAAAGATACGATTGCCGTGGCACAGATCTTCCTTCGCCTGAGGCGGGAAGATTTATTGATCGACGAAGAAATCATTCATATATAAATAAAAAAGGTTTACTACTTTTACAAAAAACATTTTATGGTCCTCAGCAGATTTTGGCTTGTAATCTTCATATCATCACTTGCCTTCATAGTTATTAGTTTTTTCCTTGGAAATAGTTATTCTGTTGATTCTGTCTTGAATGGAAAAAAAGATGACCCCATTTTAATTTCCGAAAAATATTTGAATGAAATTCCGAAGTTCATCCAGGACAGCATTCAAAAAAATGAGGCAAAATCGTTTACCATAAACAGGGACACGATGAATGCGGATACAACCTATATCTATAAGAATCAGACGGTAAAGATATACAGCGGCATCCAAAAAACAGATGGCCTGCTGCCGACGTGCAAGAGCAGCCTGTTTGATTTGATCCTTCCGTTGATGGCTTACCTGGCCTTCTTTTGCGGATTGATGGAATTGTTGATTGTTTCCGGTGCGGCCGAAAAATTAGCCAAGAAATTAAGCCCGGTTTTTGCGAAGGTCTTCCCTTCCGTACCAAAAAACCACGAATCCATCTCGTACATGACCTTGAATTTTGCCGCCAATTTCCTCGGATTGGATTCGGCCGCGACACCATTTGGGCTGAAAGCGATGCAGAGTTTGCAGGAAATCAATCCAGACAAGGACAAGGCCAGCGATGCCCAAATCATGTTCATGTGCCTGCACGCCGCAGGACTCACGCTGATCCCGACATCGATAATCGGTTACAGGGCTGCTGAAAATGCAGCCAATCCAGCCGATGTAATGCTCCCTTGTATTGTCACCTCTTTTATAGGTACGATTGCAGCTTTAATCATTGTGGGAATCCGCCAGAAGATAAATTTCCTAAGCGCGACGCTATTGGTCGCATTGATGAGTGTGATTGCTGGAATAGTGGGGCTCTTATTCTACATCAATGGATTGGACTTGGTGGGGAAAAATTTCTTCACAGCCAATCTTTCAGGTCTGATGCTGGTTGGAATCATAGGCTTTACTTTGGTTTTTTCATTCCTCAACGAGAAGAAATTTGCTGAAAAAAGCACGACCGTTTTTGATGCCTTCGTAAGTGGAGCCAACAACGGATTGCAAACCGGAGTGAAGATTTTTCCTTATGTAATGGGAATGCTGGTAGCCATCTCGTTCTTCCGGAACAGTGGATTATTTGAAATCATGTCGAACGGGATTGCTTTTACTTTTTCGCATCTTGGCGTAGCCAAGGAAATCACCGATTCGCTTCCGGTTGCGATGTTGCGTCCTTTCAGTTCCGGTGGTTCAAGAGGATTTATGATCGATGCGATGCGTAATTTTGGGCCTGATTCACTTACAGGACGATTAAGCTGCATCTTCCAATGCAGTGCGGAAACCACGTTCTATGTAATTGCGGTTTATTTTGGTTCTGTAAACATCAAAAACACGAGGTATACGCTTGGAACGATGTTGCTGGTCGATCTGATCTGCGTGATTACAGCCATTTTTGTTGCAAGCTGGTTTTTTTAAAGAAACGCATATGATATAACTTGGAAACCGTCCCTCAGTGGACGGTTTTTTTATTCCTACATTTTTTATGCATTTTATTGTCAATAGTTTACAAATTTATTGTTAAATTTATGCAATCAATAATTCTTTAAATATTTCATTATGAATTCAATGTTTACTAAAATCGTAAGAATTTTTCTAGGAGTAATTCTTGTAGTATCAGGACTGAATAAGCTTTTCGAATTTGTTCCAACTCCAGCAGGTGATCTGATCGAATCATTCGGGCAGGTGGATTACATCTTTCCCGTGGTAGCAATTTTGGAAATCTGTATTGGAGCAATGCTTTTGGCTAAAAAATGGATTGCATTTGCCCTCATATTATTAGTGCCAATCGCCATCAACATCCTTCTTTTTCACTTGTACTTGGATTTTGCCGGTATCGTTCCTGCAATCTTGATTGCTACTTTGAACGGCATCCTGATCTATAAACATTGGTCACAATATAAACCGCTATTTAACTAATCTCTAACAATGGTTTTGTTATTTTTGTCAAAACCAAAACTTTCATCAATGAAAAAAATAATCGTAACCTTGGTTGTAACTTCAACTATGACCTCATTTGGACAGATCAATTATCCCAAAACACAAAAGAAAGACGTTGACAATACTTATTTCGGAACCACGATCAAAGACTCCTATCGTTGGCTGGAAGATGACAAATCAGCAGAAACAGCAGCATGGGTAAAAGCAGAAAACGAAGTAACCTTTAACTATCTTGATAAAATTCCCTTCAGAAAACAGCTGAAGGAAAGAATGGAAAAACTTTGGAATTATGAAAAAATTTCGGCTCCATTTAAAAGAGGAAATTACACCTATTACTATAAAAACAACGGACTTCAAAACCAATCCGTTTTATACCGAAAAGACAAGAATGGCAAGGAAGAAATGTTTCTGGACCCAAATACTTTTTCTGCAGACGGTTCAACTTCATTAGCCAGCCTATCGTTTACAAAAGATGGTTCTTTGGTGGCTTACGCAGTTTCGGAAGCAGGAAGTGACTGGAATAAGATTACAATCCTTGATGCCGTTACCAAGAAAAAGCTGGAAGCTGAAATTACGGATGTAAAATTCAGCGGTATCTCATGGTATAAAAACGAAGGGTTTTACTATTCAAGCTATGACAAGCCTGAAGGAAGCCAGCTTTCTGCAAAAACGGACCAGCATAAATTGTATTTCCACAAATTAGGAACCGCACAAAAATCAGACAAGGTAATTTATGGCGACAAGGAGAAAAGAAGATATGTGGGTGGCGGTGTTACCGAAGATGCCCGCTACTTGATCATCTCAGCTTCTACCTCCACTTCTGGAAACGAGTTGTACATCAAGGATCTGAGCAAGCCAGACAGCAAGATTGTTACTGTGGTGGACAACTTTGAAACGGACAATAGCATTATTGAAACTGTAGGCTCCAAGTTGTACATCATTACCAACAGGAATGCTCCAAACCAAAAAGTAGTTACCGTTGATGCATCCAATCCAACCCCAGAAAACTGGAAGGATTTTATTCCGGAAACCAAGAATGTACTTTCTGCCAATACCGGCGGTGGTTATATTTTTGCAGAATACATGAAAGATGCCGTTACGCAAGTCATGCAATACGATTATAACGGCAAACTGGTCAGAGAGGTAAAACTTCCTGGCGTTGGTTCTGCTGGCGGTTTCGGAGGTGAAAAAGAAGAAAAAACATTGTATTATTCGTTCACGAACTACACCACTCCGGGAACCATCTATTCTTATGACCCAAAAACAGGTACTTCAAAGGAATACCAGAGACCTAAAGTTGATTTCAATTCAGCAGATTACGAAAGCAAGCAAGTATTTTATACTTCAAAAGACGGAACAAAGATCCCGATGATCATCACGCACAAGAAAGGATTGAAATTAGACGGGAAAAACCCAACCATCCTTTATGCCTATGGTGGTTTCAATGTAAGCCTTACCCCTTCTTTCAGCGTGTCGAATGCAGTGTGGCTGGAGCAGGGAGGTATTTATGCTGTCGCGAACCTACGTGGTGGCGGTGAATACGGAAAAGAATGGCACGATGCCGGAACCCAATTGAAAAAGCAAAATGTTTTTGACGATTTCATTGCAGCTGGCGAATACCTGATAGCACAAAAATACACTTCGTCAGATTATCTGGCAGTTCGCGGGGGTTCAAACGGAGGTTTGTTGGTTGGTGCCGTAATGACGCAGAGACCGGATCTGATGAAAGTAGCCTTGCCTGCCGTTGGGGTTCTGGACATGCTTCGTTACCACACTTTTACAGCCGGAGCTGGATGGGCCTATGATTACGGAACTGCCGAAGATTCAAAAGAAATGTTTGATTATCTAAAAGGATATTCTCCTGTTCACAATGTGAAAGCAGGCGTAAACTATCCGGCAACTTTGGTGACAACCGGAGACCATGATGACCGTGTGGTTCCAGCACACAGTTTCAAGTTTGCTGCAGAATTGCAGGACAAGCAGAAAGGTCCAAACCCAGTATTGATCAGGATTGAAACCAATGCTGGTCACGGAGCTGGAAAACCAGTTTCCAAAACCATTGAAGAAATCGTAGACATCCAAGCCTTTACGCTTTACAACATGGGCTTTAAAGAATTGCCCCATAAAATATAAATGCTATTTCTTGCACAAAACAAAAGCATCCGCCAATCTTGACGGATGCTTTTTTATTTCAAGGATAACTTATGGAGCAGATCTTCTGAAATTTCATCGATGTACATCCCGTAGGAAGTCACCAATATACCTTTTGTCCCGTCATTGGATTCGATACCGTAAACGGTTGCTTCCTCATCCGGACTTGAATCTCCTTCGTACCGATAGACTTCCGTGATTTCAAAATCATCCGTATGGTATTTTTTTGAATTTGCCGCAAGTGCGTTTTCTTCAAGATTAAAATCAACCGTAAAACCTGCCGAACGAAGTTGTCTTATCGCTTCCAGAACGGTAGCGTATTTGTAATTTGCACTAATCTTTGTAGTATTTTGGATGTCTAAATTTAAGCAAAAAACTTGGGAATTTAATCCAGCAAATATCCAACACCAATCGAACCATAAAAATAACCCTTTATGACGTTGTTTTTGGCTTCCCGTCCCCTCCAAAGAAAAGAGTAGGATAGATTCCAATGGTGCTTCCTGTATTTCAACCCTGCTTCTACATTGAAGCGAAAAGGCTCCAGCGGAAACGTCACGGGGCTATTGTCGTTGAACATGCTTCCTTGTATCGTAGCATCGTAGGCCTGGTAATTTACCTTCGGGGAAGCATAAAAATAAAACTCGCTTTCCTCTCTATAGTTTTTATCGGCCCGAAGCGAACCGTCATACAAATTGGAGTTGTAAACAGGAAGCAATCTTTTGAGGCTGAATCTGGCAACGGGTCCGACCGTTATCGAATTGAAAATAGTTCCGACACTTGCCTCTGCTTGAAACTGCACATCAACATGGCTTTCCTTCCTTGGGAATAATTTTACCGAATAAAAAACATTCGCCTGGACCGCAAAAGCATTCTTGATCTGGTATTGCCATCCGTAAACATTCCGGTATCCAAAAATATCGTGAAACCCTCTCTGTACTTCTTCGGCCAAAGCATTTGGTCCCACATATCCTATCTGTCCGTTAACTTTCAGGACCGATTCGTTTTGGTAAAAAGTATTCAGGCCCGCTTCGCCAAAAAGATAGCCCGCAAAAGGCCTGTCGTTCTTATAAAAATCATCCGCACGAATGGTCTGAGGATTGTAAATGTATTGTCCCAGGCGAAACTCGACAATTTTTTTGTTTACCTTTTCATTTTCATTATTGGTCAGATAGCGGTAAAAGAATTCAAATCCGTTGGTATAATACTTATCATTCACCGTGGAGACATAGAGGTCGTTATCGAAAACAATTCCTATTTCGGTTGGTTTTTTTTGTGCCAAAACAGAGCAAGACACAAGTACGGACAACAGGAGTGACTTTTTTAGCATAACTTAATAATCAAGTTTCACATAGCGCATGTGTTTCATAATCCTGCTTTTTCTCCTTTCGATATAGCCCGATGAATTACTTGCTTTGAATTTTCTAGGATTCGGGAGAATGGCCGCTATCCCTGCCGCTTCCCTCTTGGATAAATTATGAGCGCTTTTCCCGTACCAATGATCCGCTGCCGCCTGTACGCCATAAACCCCATTTCCCATCTCGATGCTGTTCAAGTATACTTCCATGATGCGTTCCTTTCCCCATATCAATTCTATCAGGACGGTAAAATAAGCTTCAAGCCCTTTTCGCAGATAGCTTCTTCCTTGCCACAGGAAGACGTTTTTTGCAGTTTGCTGTGAGATCGTACTTCCCCCTTTCAGGTTTTTTCCTTTCTCATTATTCTTCATCGCCTTTTCGATCGCATTGAAATCGAAACCATGATGCGTCAGGAAATTGGCATCTTCGCTGGCAATGACAGCCTTTTGGATATTGGGCGAAATTTCTTCCAGCGGTACCCAATCGTGGCTGCACGTCATTTCTTGTCCATCCGCTTTTTGCTCCAAAGCCCGAACTCCCATCAAGGGCGTGAACGGAACCGGTAAGAATTTGAACAGCACTACTGAAAGAATAGAAATCGCGAAGAAGTAAAGCATTGCTTTCCAAAGAAACTTGAATATTTTTTTTACCATAGGTATGTTTTAAAATAACAAAATACAATTTCCAAAATAAACAAAGAAGTTCCAAAACTTAGTATGGTTCAAAATTATAAAGTAGGAAATTGTCATTTATAATTTACTTCACCAGTTCTGCCAATTCAGTCCCTATAAGACTGCCAATCGCAACCCCCATTCCTCCCAGCCTCACACCACAATAAACGTGTTCAGAAAGTTGTTCCACAATCGGATTCTTGCTCGAGCCCATTCCCATGATGCCACTCCAGCGATGTGCAATTTCAAACTCCTGTCCAGGCAAAATTACTTCTTTTAACAATTGCTCCAATCGTTTCTGGATGATTTCTGTCTCTCCAAATTCGGTCGTGGTTTCGCCTTCAAAATCAAGGTTTCGCCCTCCACCAAACAAGATCCTGTCACCAATGTTTCGGAAATAGTAATAACCTTTGTCGAGATGAAACGTTCCTTTGACATCTAGATTCTTAATGGGTTCGGTAATCAAAACCTGCGCTCTTGCTGGTTTCACAGCACCATTGGTAAGCGAATTTGCAAATCCGTTGGTAGCAAACAACAATTTTTTGGTTTGAAAATAAAAATCCCCAAGTGCCACTTCTACGCCCTTCGAATTTTCGTTATAGGAAGTTACGGTTTGCCGGTTCAGGATCAAAATATCCTGGGAAGCAGCCATCTTCAACAATGCCTGCATCATATTTCCGGTATCAATTTGTGCTTCAAACGGATTAAAAACCAGATATTCATTCACATTCCGGAACCCGAAACGATCTATTTCCCTTGCAAAAACATCCGTTCTGAAAAGGGGTTTCAGTATTTCATTTACAAAAGGCATTTTCGAGATGCATTCCTGGAAACCACCTTCGTCGCTTTTCAGGAACAATTCATATCCGCCATAGGGCTTGAAATCAATCGTACTGTCGCCTAATCGTTTTCGCAGTAACTGCAAACCTTGCCATCTCTTTTGGATCAGATTGATCACTTCTTCTTCCGAATGTGATTTCAAATCATCGATGATTTCCGAAAGGCTTCCAAAACAGGCAAAACCTGCATTTTTCGTACTTGCTCCTTGTGGAAGGATTCCTTTTTCGAGCACGAGGATCTTGCTTTCAGGAAATCTTTCGCGAAGGCGTAATGCCGTATGAAGTCCGACAATGCCACTTCCAACTATCGTATAATCAACAGACGTGAACCAATTTTTCAGTTCCCAATAGCTTAAACTCATTTCCATCCCTATTTAAAAACAAATTTAAAGGATTTTATTTCTTTTCCTGTTTTTGACAGTGAATTTGTTTCTGTCTTCCGTATGCTTGAGTGATTGGTAAATTATCCTTACTTTTAAGCCCTTAAAAAACCTGTGATATGAATAGAAAACTATTGCTTTTAATCCTGATTACGATGAGTATGAATGCTGCTGCACAAAATGTAATGACACCTGAATTATTATGGAAATTGGGACGGGTTTCCCCTCTTGGAATCTCAAAGGATGGAAAAAACATTGTGTACAAGGTCTCGATTCCTTCAGTTGAAGAAAACAAATCGAATTCTAAAGTCTATACCATTCCTGTAAATGGAGGAAACGCAATCGAGATCAAGGAATATGAACCGCTTCTGAAAGACAAGAATGTTTCTGCCGATGGGAAATTTATCGTGTACAGCGAGGAAGTAAAAATTGAAAAGGTGCTTGGAAAAGACTACTATCCGGCATTAGAAAAATCGAATGTTCAAATCTACGACGCCTTGGATTACCGTCATTGGGATACTTGGAATGAAGGAAAGCACAACCACGTGTTCTACAAATCTACCGCCAAGGATGCAGTTGGAATTGACATCTTGAAAGACGAACCCTATGACAGTCCGCAGAAACCATTTGGTGGCGATGAGGATTTTATCTGGTCGAACGATGGCTCTAAAATCATCTATGTTTCCAAGAAAAAAACAGGAACGCAATATGCCACTTCTACGAATACCGATTTGTATGAATATGATCTGGCTTCGAAGACTACCAAGAATTTAACCGAAGGAAATATGGGTTATGATACAGCACCACAATTCTCTCCTGCCGGAAATTTAACTTGGTTGCAAATGAAACGCGACGGTTATGAAGCCGATAAAAATGACATCATTGTCAACTTCAAGGGAATGAACATCAACCTGACTGCCGGTTGGGACGGAACGGTGGATAGTTTTACGTGGAGTGCAGATGGAAAGAAAGTATATTTCCTGGCTCCCGTTGACGGTACAAAACAATTGTTTGAAGTGAATTTCCCTGGATTGACCAAAATTGCAATCAATGTAATCCAACTTACAAAAGGTGATTTTGATGTGAATGATATTGTTGGCTTTTCAGGTGCGGCAGTAATTGTGACAAGAACGGACATGAATCATGCCTCGGAGATTTTTTCTTTTGATTTGAAGAAAAACACTTGGAAACAATTGACCAAAGTAAACGACGAAACCTACAGCAAATTAGCCTTAAGCAAAACAGAAAGGCGTTATGTGACCACAACCGATGGCAAAAAGATGTTGGTCTGGCTAGTGCTTCCGCCAAATTTTGACCCCAATAAAAAATATCCAACGTTATTGTATTGCCAAGGAGGTCCACAATCGGCCTTGACGCATTTTTATTCCTTCCGTTGGAATTTCCAAGTGATGGCCGCCCAAGGCTATATCGTGGTAGCACCAAACCGTCGCGGGATGCAAGGCCATGGCGTAGAGTGGAACGAGCAGATCAGCAAGGACTGGGGCGGACAAGTAATGCAGGATTATTTATCTGCAATTGATGATGTCGCCAAGGAAAAATATGTAGACAGTAAAAGATTGGGTGCCATTGGTGCCAGCTATGGCGGCTATTCCGTGTTCTATCTGGCAGGAATCCACAACAACCGCTTCAAGACTTTTATCTCGCATTGCGGTGTCTTCAATCTGGAAAGCATGTACGGGACAACGGAGGAAGTTTTCTTCAACAACTGGGACCACGGTGGGGCCTACTGGGAAAAAGACAATGCTGTTGCTCAAAAGACATTCTCCCAATTCAATCCTATCAAGATGGTGGAGAAATGGAATACGCCCATCTTGATCATCCAGGGAGGAAAAGATTACAGGGTTCCAATCGGGCAAGGACAGGAAGCTTTCCAAGCCGCCCAATTGAGAGGTATCAAGAGCAGGTTTGTTTTATTCCCTGAAGAAAATCACTGGGTGTTGAAACCCCAGAATGCACAAGTTTGGCAAGGAGAATTCTTTAAATGGTTGAAGGAGACATTGTAACTTTTGGAAGTTTCTTCTTTCAAGCAAACTAAAATACTGTTAAAATGGCCATTTGACTGTAACAATTGCTATTTTTACGCCACTTATTTAAAAATCAAACTACTACAATATGTATACAAATTCTATCCGCCCGTTTTTTCTTGCAGCCACTTTTCTTGCAGGTTCTGTTGCGGGATTTGCACAAGACAATCTTGTAAATGCATTAAAAGTCAATGCAAGTGAAAACAGCAAGGCTTCGTTTAAATTTACGGATGTCATCAACCTTGAAAACACGCCTGTAAAAAATCAAGGTTCATCTGGAACTTGCTGGAGCTATGCCGCCAATTCATTTATTGAATCTGAGATGGCAAGAATGGGAAAGAAACCTGTTGAAATTTCTCAAATCTATTCTGCAAGAAATACATATATCGAAAAAGGAAGAATGTACGTTCGCATGCACGGTGCCGTAACGCTTGGAGACGGTGGTGCCTTGCACGATGTAATGAACATGTATAAAAAATACGGAGCCGTTCCCCAATCGGTCTACACCGGTTTGAATTATGGCACCGACAAGAATAAATTCGGTGAAATGGCTGCCTTGACGCAAGGCCTTTTGGAAGCCGTTGTGAAGAATCCCAATGGACAATTGACTCCAAATTGGGAAACAGCTTACACGGCCGTGATTGATTCTTATCTGGGACAAGCTCCGAAATCATTTGATTATAACGGAAAAAAATACACTCCTGAAAGTTTCGCCAAAGAAGTTGTTGGAATCAATCCTGATGATTATGTAGAAATTTCTTCTTTCCAGGAATATCCTTATTACACAAAAAATACGCTCCTGGTTCCAGACAACTGGTCGTTTGACCAAGTGTACAATGTAAAATTGAACGAACTTACGGACATCATCGACAACGGTCTGAAAAATGGGTATTCTGTTGCATGGGCAGGTGATGTGAGCGAAAAAACATTCAGCTGGAAAAACGGTGTCGCCTTTGTATCAGACAAGAAATTTGACGATATGACTGCCGAAGAAAAAGCAGATTTGTTCAACGGACCTAAAAAAGAGCCCGTAACCACAGCCGAAATACGCCAACAGGCTTTTGACAATTACACCACGACGGACGACCACGGTATGCATATTGTCGGGATTTCAAAAGATCAAAACGGCAAAGAATACTATATCGTGAAAAATTCCTGGGGAGAAAGCAACGACTACAAAGGTTACTTGTACATGACCAAGGAATTCGTGAAATATAAAACCACGGCAATCATGGTACACAAACATGCTATTCCAAGTGCTATTGCAACTAAGTTAAAAGTTTAATTATAAACCCGTTCTCATATCAGAACGGGTTTTTTTTGGTGTCATTAACGTAGCAAAACAATTTAATCAAAACATCAGCAACAGTATGGAAGAAGTTTTAAAACCCATAATTACTGAGGTAGGTATAATTATTGGTAGAGATGCTATTTATCTGGATAAGGTCAATTTTATTAATGAACAAACTTTTGAGTTGGTGGGTGGTTTCACTGGATCATTATGTGAAAATTTAGATGATGATGTGGAAACTGCGTATTCGATAATATTTAATAATGTACATCTATTTAAAATGATGGAATTAGATTTTGATGAATATGAATACGTTTCTTCTTTCGACTTAGTTGAGAATTCGAAGCAATTGTATAAAATGATTACTGAAGATTTAGAAAGAAATATTAAAAAAATTGATAATAGTTATCAGCATTTCATATTCAGAACCTATGATACCGTATTTGAAATCGTTGGAAAAGATTTCAAATTAATTTTAAAATAGAAAAACATCAAAAACTAAACTCTCACGCGAAATTGTCTAGTTGATAGAAGTCTTTTTATTCAATTATTTTAACAAAATATACATTTTTATCCTTTCTCTAATTTTTATCTTTGAGAAATGGACACCAAAAAAAGCTACATTCCGATAAAAGTATTTGTCAGTTATTTGGCATTGACAACTCTAGTTGTGGTTGCCGGATGGATTTTATACACTGAAAACAGGGTTTTTTCTTCTACCGAAAACAAACTTGCTTCCGAAAACAACAAGATTCTTAAAGTCAGCAACTTGCTTTCGAACATGTACAAGACGGAAAGCTTTTCAAGAATAACCATCCAATCAAATTCTGAACAGGATTTCCAGAATTACCTCCTTCAGACCAATTCTTTAAAATCTGAAATCGATTCCCTAAAAAATCTGATCAACAATGATTATCAGATTACCTTGTTGGACAGTGTGAAAATGCTACTTTCTCAAAAAACTGCCAATATCAAGCAACTCCAAACCATAAAAAATCAGTCGAATGATGACGATGCCGTTCAAAAAGCCATCAACAAGATAACCTATATGGAAGGTACTTTGAGGAAACTCAATCTGAATGATTTTTTTAAAGACACTTCATCTTTAAAGGAATATGAGAAGAAAGTCTATTCCGATTTTGTGGATTATATGAATCAGAATATTCCGAGTGACAACACCAATACGCTTAGCCAAAAAGTACTCGATTCGATGCTGATTGCCTCGAAAGCTGCCTTGAGTGATGTGGTAAGGAGAACATCCAAGAAGCAGGAATCCTTAAACATCCAGGAAAATGAATTGCTGCAGAATGAACTTTCGATTTCTGAACAACTTCGTAAAATCCTGAGCATCATCGAACGGGAAATCATCATCAATACCACAAAAAGCAATGTCGAAAAGGAAGCGGCTTTGAACAAGACCAATGAAGTCGTGACGATTGCGGCTGGAGTTGGATTTGTATTGACCATCTTTTTTTCCATCTTGATCCTGAGTGATTTCTCGAAAACACAATCCTACAAGAATCAACTCGAAGTTGCCAATTCCAAAACGGAAACGTTGCTCAAAAACCGTGAACAGTTGATTTCAACAGTGAGCCACGATTTAAAAACACCCTTGAGTACCATTGTCGGCTATGCCGAATTATTGGGCAATTCCGACCTCAACAACAAGCAATCCTATTACACCAAAAACATCAAAGGCTCATCGGAGTACATTTCGCAGCTTGTCCAGGATTTGCTTGATTTTACCCAGATTGAAGCCGGAAAAATAACCATCGAGCATATTCCTTTTTCCTTGAAGGAAATTGCTGTTGAAGTTGGAAAAAGCATACAATCTGTTTACGAGCAGAAAAATCTAGAGCTTGTCCTGAACATCGATAAAAAATTCAATCAAAGAATTGTTGGAGACCCTTTTCGACTAAGGCAAGTATTGACCAATCTGATTGGAAATGCTTTCAAATTCACAGAACAAGGCTTTATAAAAATTGAGGCGGAAGCTTTGGACAATCAAGTCATAATCCGGGTTGAAGATTCCGGAATTGGAATTGAAAAAGACAAACAGCAATTGATTTTTGAAGAATTTACGCAGGCCAACCACGGCATTGAAAAAAAGTATGGCGGGACCGGACTAGGCTTGACGATTTCGAAGAAGATGGTTGAAATCCTGGGCGGAAGACTTTCTCTTCAAAGTGAATTTAGCAAGGGAAGTATTTTTCAAATAGCATTGCCCTTGGAATTTGAAGATTCCACCTTCAAGAAGGAAAAAATCAGCAGCATTCCGCATCCAAACAATCTATCCGCCATTGTAATTGATGATGACGTGAATTTGCTGAACCTGACGGTGGAAGTATTGAAACAACATCATTACAACGTAATTGCTTTTACGGATGCCCGAGAGGCCTTGAAAATCATAAAGGCCAAAGATTTTGATTTTATAATTACCGACATCCAAATGCCCGAAATGGATGGTTTCTCTTTTCTGGAGGCATTGAAAAGTGACGAAGCTTATCAAGATCAGCCTGTTATTGCCGTTACCGGAAGAACCGACCTGGGAGAACACGTCTATAAAAATGCCGGCTTCACTACAGCCCTGAGAAAGCCCTATTCCCCGAAAATCTTGTTGAATGTAATCCATTCGGTTTTTAATGGACTCGAAATTCTGCTTGATGATGAAGCAGTGGAAAATGGTCAAGAAAAGTTATATTCGTTGACATCGCTCAAAGCATTCTTGCCAAATGAAGATCAGGCCTTGAAAGAAGTCCTAATATCATTTATCACTTCTACAAAAGAAAACTTGGAGCATTTGGAGCGCAGCTTTTCTGAAAATAATTTGGAAAAATTCAAGGAAACCGCCCACAGGATGTATCCGATGTTCAAACAGATCAAAGCCGAGGAAATAGCTTCCATCTTGGAAGATTTTGATTTGAAAACACTTTCAAATGATGAGATACGATACAATCTGGAAGTCATAAGCCTAAAAATAGAAGCCCTTTTCAATCTTATACAACAAGAGAACAATCTAGTCTAGGTTGTATAATTTTAATTTATTGTAAAGTGTCTTTCTGTTGATTTGAAGGAGTTTGGCCGCTTCCGATTTATTGTTCTGGGTTTTGGCCAATGCATTTATGATGGTATCCTTTTCATTGTCCGACAAGGAAAAATGGGACTCGCCTGCTCTTTCCTGTTGAAATAGTTCTGAAGGAAGTACCAGCTTTTCAATAAAATCCCCTTGTGACAAAAGGGTTGCCCTTTTTATAATATTCTGCAGTTCCCGTAAATTTCCCGGCCATTGATAGTTCTGGAAAATGGTCATCACTTCTGATGAAAATCCGATGATATTCTTGTTCAATTGCTCGTTCGCTTTCTCCAGGAAGAAATCGGCAAAAATCATCAAATCCTCGTTTCTTTCTCTCAACGATGGAGAATGAATGGAAAATTCATTGATCCTATGGTATAAATCTTCGCGGAAATCACCTTTTTTCACGGCTTCACGCAAATCTTCGTTTGTTGCCGTAATGATCCTTATATCGACCTCAATTTCCTTATTGCTCCCTACAGGTTTGATTTTTCTTTCCTGCAACGCTCTTAAAAGCTGGATTTGATTTTCATAGGAAAGATTTCCTATTTCATCAAGGAAGACCGTACCGCCATTTGCCGCTTCAAAATAACCGACCTTATCATTGATTGCGCCGGTGAATGAACCTTTCAGATGTCCGAAAAATTCACTTGCCGCCAATTCTTTTGGAATCGCACCGCAATCTACCGCTATGAAATTATTGTTTTTTCGGATGCTGTTTTGATGGATGCTTTTTGCGATGACTTCTTTTCCGGTTCCGCTTTCGCCGATAATCAAAACCGACATGTTGGTCGGGCTGACCAACTGGATATATTCAGCCAGTTTTTTTGAAGCAGGAGAAATTCCAGTGATGAATTCGCTTGTCTGAGCTGCTTTTTTCTGCTTGGGAAGTGGTTTTTCCTTTACAACTTCAACGGCCTCCTTTTGAAGCGCATTTGAAACAACCAACAAGACTTCTTCCGGATTGAAGGGTTTGGAAATATAATCCGAAGCACCATTCTTGATGGCCTTGACGGCAGTGTTTACATCGGAATAACCTGTCATTAGAATTACTGGAATTTGAGGAAACTCCTTTTTAAATTCAGACATCAACTCGATCCCGTCGTAGTTTGGCAATCTCAAATCGGTGATGATAAGGTCAAAATTATCTTTCTTGATTTTGATTTTTGCTTCTTCCGCAGAAAAGGCTGTTTCTACACTGTAGTCTTTCCTTGCAAGAAAGTTTTCCAACATCTTGCAAAAAGAAACATCATCTTCGACCAATAGGATTTTAGACATAGGGGATTTCAACTTTTAGGGCTAATATAAAATTATTAAAAGCGTTTTTTCTTAAAAAAGAACTAAAAAAAAGAGAGACCCACCAAGTGAATCTCTCTAACAAAAACAAAATCATAAGTTACCCTAACTTATTTCTTAATCCAGTTTCCATTGGCATCCGCATAAACAGTAGCCTTCTGGTCTCCAACTGTAATATCTAATTTGTACTCTTTGCTTGAGTTTGCATACGCTTTATCTAAAGTTGCATCAGGATAGGAAGTTTTCAAAGCCGTCTTGACTGCGTCTGGCAATTCTTCCGGTTTGATTTCCTTAAAGTCCTGAACATATATTGTCTTTTCAGTATTTAAAACTGGTGTCGGAGTTGCAAATGCGGTGAAACTTCCCAGAACTATTGCAAGTGTTACTATTATCTTTTTCATGGTATTTCAGTATTTGTAATTTATTGATGTTTAGTAGAATGAAATTATCGTACCAAAACTCAAAATCACAGTACAATGCTCCAAAACCCCTTTAAATAAGGGGATCTTATGATTTTCAAAATAATTGAACTATTCAATAAACTGTAGAATCTGAGTAATCCAATGTATAAGTTTTACCCATATTATCGCAGAATCAATTAAACAAAAAACCCTACATTGCTGCAGGGTCTTGAAAACATATTATGCTTTTGCTTATTTAGGCTCGTTCATTTTGAAATCATCCATGAAGGCAGTGGTATAATCTCCTGCAACATATCTTGGATCGTCCATCAGTTGCCTGTGAAACGGGATAGTTGTCTTGATTCCTTCGATCACGAATTCATCAAGGGCACGTTTCATCTTGTTGATTGCTTCTTCCCTTGTCTGAGCAGTGGTAATCAGCTTGGCAATCATTGAATCATAATTCGGTGGGATGGTATATCCTGAATAAACGTGTGTATCCAGACGAACACCGTGTCCTCCCGGAGTATGCAATGTTGTGATTTTTCCTGGAGAAGGACGGAAATCATTGTAAGGATCTTCCGCATTGATACGACATTCGATAGCATGAAGCTGCGGCAAATAGTTTCTTCCAGAAATTGGAATACCTGCTGCAACCATGATCTGCTCGCGAATCAAATCATAATCAATAACCTGTTCTGTAATCGGATGTTCAACTTGGATGCGGGTATTCATCTCCATGAAGTAGAAATTCCTGTGCTTGTCCACCAAGAATTCCACAGTTCCAGCACCTTCATATTTGATGTATTCGGCAGCTTTTACAGCCGCTTCCCCCATTTTATTACGCAATTCGTCTGTCATGAAAGGAGAAGGCGTTTCTTCCGTCAATTTTTGGTGACGTCTTTGAACCGAACAATCTCTTTCAGAAAGGTGGCATGCCTTGCCATAAGAATCTCCAACAACCTGGATCTCGATATGACGTGGCTCTTCAATCAGTTTTTCCATGTACATACCGTCATTTCCGAATGCTGCCGCAGCTTCCTGACGAGCGCTTTCCCAAGCTTTGTGAAGCTCTTCTTCTTTCCAGATGGCACGCATTCCTTTTCCACCACCACCTGCAGTTGCCTTCATCATAACAGGATATCCTATTTCCTTGGCCACTTTTTGTGCTTGCTCGAAAGAAGCCAGGATTCCTTCTGAACCTGGAACACAAGGAACTCCGGCTTCAATCATGGTAGACTTGGCAGAAGCCTTGTCCCCCATCCTGTCAATCATTTCTGGAGAAGCACCAATAAATTTGATTCCGTGTTCCTGGCATATTTTCGAAAATTTGGCATTCTCAGAAAGGAAGCCGTAACCTGGATGGATTGCATCAGCGTTCGTAATCTCTGCTGCTGCAATGATATTGGACATTTTCAAGTAAGATAAATTACTTGGCGGAGGTCCGATACAAACCGCTTCGTCTGCAAATTTAACGTGAAGGCTTTCTGCATCGGCAGTAGAATAAACGGCAACGGTTTTGATACCCATCTCCCTACAAGTCCTGATGATGCGTAATGCAATCTCACCTCTATTGGCAATTAATATTTTTTTAAACATCTTATTTTTTTTTAAAATTCAAAAAACAAATCCCGAAAAACAAATCCTAAAAAGACAATCTTTTATGGGATTTGGAATTTAAAATATTGGAATTTAAAATTATGATGGATCTACTAAAAATAATGGCTGGTCAAATTCTACCGGAGACATGTCGTCTACTAGAATTTTTACGATCTTACCTGAAACTTCAGACTCGATTTCGTTGAATAATTTCATTGCCTCGATTACACAAAGAACGTCTCCCTTGCCAATTGAAGCTCCTACTTCAACAAAAACTGGTTTGTCTGGAGATGGTTTTCTGTAGAAAGTCCCAATAATTGGAGATTTGATTGTGATGTATTTTGAGGTATCATCAGCTGCTGGAGCCGCTGGTGCAACAGGAGCCGCTGGCGCTTGCTGAGGAGCTGCTGGAGCCTGTTGTGGCAAGGCTTGCTGCATTGGCGCTTGCTGTAAATAAGTAATCTCTGGAGTGTTTCCTTCTAAAGTTGTCCTGATCGTGATTTTCACATTGTCAACTTCTAATTTTACTTCGGCAACTCCAGTGTTTGCTACAAATTTGATTAGGTTTTGAATTTCTTTTAAATCCATGATATCTTATTTTTAGTTATAGTTTGTTCGTTTTTAGTATGCCCACTTCAAGTAGATTGATCCCCAAGTGAATCCGCCTCCAAAAGCAGCAAAAATGATGTTGTCCCCTTTCTTGAATTTTTTCTCGAAATCGAATAACACCAACGGCAATGTTCCGGAAGTAGTATTTCCATATCTTTCAATATTTACCAATACTTTGTCTTCTTCCAAACCAATCCGGCTTGCAGTTGCATCAATGATCCTTCTGTTTGCCTGGTGTGCAACCAACCAGTTGACATCATCTTTCGTAAGATTATTGCGTTCCAGAATCTTTTCGCTGACATCAGCCATTCCTGAAACGGCATATTTGTAAACCGTCTTTCCGTCTTGAAATACAGTATGCTGCTTGTTGGCAACTGTCTCGGCAGAAGCTGGAAGTATGGAACCTCCTGCATCAATTTTCAAGAATTCCCTACCAATTCCATCACTTTTCAAAAATTCATCCTGGATTCCCAGTCCTTCGTAGTTTGGTTCAAATAGAACGGCTCCTGCGCCATCTCCAAAAATAATACAAGTTGCCCTGTCAGTATAATCAATGATTGAAGACATCTTATCGGCTCCAATTAACAATACTTTTTTATATTTTCCTGATTGAATGAATGCTGAAGCGGTTGACATTCCGAATAAAAATCCGGAACAAGCTGCCTGAAGGTCGTATCCAAAGGCATTTGTTGCTCCAATTTCTGTTGCAACGTAAACGGCAGTAGAAGCTACTGGCAAATCTGGTGTAGTCGTGGCAAGGATTACCAAATCAATTTCCAATGGATCGATATTTCCTTTAGCCATCAAATCTTGGGCGGCCTTTATGGCAAGATAGGAAGTTCCCAGCCCTTCTCCCTTTAATATTCTTCTTTCTTTTATTCCTGTTCTTGAAGTAATCCATTCATCATTGGTATCAACCATGGTTTCAAGGACTTTGTTTGACAACACAAAATCGGGAACATATCCTCCGACAGCAGTAATTGCGGCTGTAATTGTACTCATAGGGATGCTTGTTTGTTTCTGATATCAGGTCAGAAAAGTTGTTGAAATTACAAAAAAATTTCTAAACCTAATTGTTTTAAATCTAGTTATTTAACACTAAAGTTTTAAACAACAAAAAAAACTCTCACGGGGGAGAGTTTAAATTTTAACTGCTAAAATGTATTATGCAACAGCAACAGACTTGTCGATAACAACTTGTCCTCTGTAGTACATTTTACCTTCGTGCCAGTAAGCTCTGTGGTATAAATGTGCTTCACCAGTTATAGGACATGTAGCGATTTGAGCAACTGTAGCTTTGTAATGAGTTCTTCTCTTATCTCTTCTTGTTTTCGAGATTTTTCTTTTAGGATGTGCCATTTTACTATATTATTTATCCGTTAATAGTTGTTTTAATTTGTCCCAACGCGGGTCGATATTCTCTTCTTCTTTAACCTCTTTCTTTTTTTCTTTGACCGTGAGTTCTTTCAGTTTCTTCAAGGCTTCGGTATCCAAACTTCCGTCTTTTATTCCTGGATGAACTCTTTTTAATGGAATCGAGAGCACAATCATTTCATAGATATATTGGCTTATATCTATCTGATGCTCCCCGTGTGGCAATATCAACAATTCATCATTGTCGTTATTGAACTCCTCTCCAAATTGAACCACCAGCCTCAATTTGCCTTTAACCGGCATATCAAACATTTCGCTCGTCAGATCGCAAGGAACGTGAACCGTACCCTTGTGCTTGAAATTCAGCTCAAGCATCGTACTTTTCTTTTCCAAAACTACATTTACTTTGATATCCGAACTTTCAAAGTCATCATATCCAAAGTGATCAAAGAACTTTTTATTTATTTGATACTCAAACTGGTGTTTTCCCAACTTTAATCCTATAAAAGGAATTAAATATTCATTTAACTGCTTCATGGTATCAACAATTTGTCCCAAACTTGGGAGTGCAAAGATATAAATTTATCGCAAAATCAAAAGGGTTATAAACATTTTTTTGTTTATAAGTGTTTTTCCTTTGTTTTCAATGGTTTTTTGGTGATTTCAGCATATCCATTTCTTGAATTATAGATATCAAGTGCCAAATAAACAGCTTCCTTGAAGGAATTATAATCTGCAATTCCTTTTCCTGCAATATCATAAGCTGTTCCGTGATCCGGGGAAGTTCGAATTTTATTCAAACCTGCGGTGTAATTCACACCACTTCCGAATGACAGCGTCTTGAACGGAATCAATCCCTGATCGTGATAAGCCGCTATCACGGCATCGAATTTCTCATACTGGCTGCTTCCAAAAAAACCATCTGCCGGATAGGGTCCAAAAACCAATGTGCCTTTCTCGAACATCTTCTTGATGACCGGCTTGATGATCTCATCATCCTCTTTCCCAATCACACCACCGTCACCCGCGTGAGGATTCAGACCCAAAACGGCAATTTTCGGCTTATTGATGCTGAAATCCTGAATCAGGGATTGCTTTACGGTTTCGATTTTCTGACGAATCAAAGCTTCTGTCAAATGCGAAGCCACTTCATTCACCGGAATATGATCGGTCAACAATCCCACTCTCAAGTTATCCTGAACCATCAGCATCAAGGCATTTCCTTCCAGCTCCTGGTTCAGATAATCGGTATGTCCTGGGAATTTAAATTCTTCCGATTGTACATTATATTTATTGATAGGGGCCGTCACCAAAACATCAACCAAACCTTCCTTTAAAGCATTGGTTGCCGCAACGAATGACTTGATTGCAAATTTGCCAACCGTTTCATCGTTTACACCATATTCCAATGTAAAACCTTCACGCCAAACATTCAGCACGTTGATTTTTCCCGTAAGGATCTGGTCGAGTTTGTCAATACCGTGAAGCATTGTCGTCGATTCGAAACTTTTCTTAAGAAAGGAAAGTGTCTTTACATTGGCAAAAATAACCGGCGTACACATCTCGAGCATTCTGGCGTCTTCGAATGTTTTCAGTACTATTTCGCTTCCAATACCGTTTAAATCTCCGATTGAAATTCCAACGATTATATTTTCTGCTTTTTTCATTCTCTTCAGGTTATTTATTGCTAATTTTGAGGTACAAATTTAGTAAAATAAAACAAGAAATGTTTACAGGAATCATAGAATCACTCGGGACGGTTAAAGAAGTTCGAAAAGAAAACGATAATCTGCACCTTACCATCACTTCCTCCATCACAAATGAATTAAAAATCGATCAAAGTGTTTCACATAATGGCGTTTGCCTGACGGTTGTCGCCTTAAATGAAGATGCTTATACTGTAACAGCAATCAGGGAGACCATCGAGAAAACAAATGTTGGCGATTGGCAAACGGGTGATGCTGTAAACCTGGAACGCGCCATGAAATTAGGCGACCGGCTTGATGGACATATCGTTCAAGGGCACGTGGACCAGACGGGAATTTGCAAGAGTATAGAAAATGCAAACGGAAGCTGGTATTATACTTTTGAATACGATGAAAGCTGGCACAACATTACCATCGAAAAAGGTTCGATCACCGTTAATGGCGTTAGCTTGACGGTTGTAAATTCAAAGAAAAATGAATTCAGTGTTGCGATTATTCCTTACACCTATGAACATACCAATTTTAAAAACTTCAAAATCGGCACCAAAATCAATCTGGAATTTGATGTGGTTGGAAAATATGTGGCCAGATTGCACGGTTTGAGAAATTAATGGCCTGTCAATAAATTATTTCATTTTAATTAATTTAGAAGACAAAAAAAACTATTTTTACGAAAAATAAGTGCCTTACATTATATGAAAGAAAAGATGAGTTCAGAGAAAGAAGCAAAGTTAAAAGCCTTACAGCTAACACTTGACAAATTAGACAAAACCTACGGAAAAGGTACGGTGATGAAGATGGGAGACAAAGCCATCGAGGAAGTAGAAACTATTTCATCGGGCTCACTGGGTCTGGATTTAGCCCTTGGTGTTAACGGTTATCCAAAAGGGAGAATCATTGAAATATACGGTCCTGAATCTTCAGGAAAAACCACATTGACGCTTCACGCCATTGCAGAAGCTCAAAAAGCAGGTGGAATTGCAGCGTTCATAGATGCTGAACATGCATTTGATAGAAATTATGCGGAGAAATTAGGCGTAGATATCGAAAACCTGATCATTTCCCAACCGGACAATGGGGAGCAAGCTTTGGAAATTGCTGAAAACCTGATTCGTTCAGGCGCTATTGACATAGTTGTTATTGACTCTGTTGCGGCATTGACACCAAAAAGCGAGATTGAAGGTGAAATGGGAGATTCAAAAATGGGTCTGCATGCCCGATTGATGTCGCAAGCATTGAGAAAATTGACAGGAACCATCAGCAAGACACATTGTACGGTTTTCTTCATCAACCAGTTGAGGGAAAAAATCGGTGTCATGTTCGGGAATCCTGAAACCACAACGGGAGGAAATGCCTTGAAGTTTTATGCTTCGGTTCGTTTGGACATCCGCCGTTCTTCACAGATCAAGGATGGAGACAATGTAATTGGAAACAGGACCAAGGTAAAAGTGGTAAAAAACAAAGTGGCGCCACCTTTTAAAACAGCTGAATTCGACATCATGTATGGAGAAGGCGTTTCCAAAACGGGAGAAATTCTTGATTTGGCTGTTGAGTTTGAAATCATCAAGAAGGCAGGATCCTGGTTCAGCTATGGCGAAACCAAGTTGGGCCAAGGCCGTGATGCCGTGAAAGCCTTGATAAAAGACAATCCAGAATTGGCAGAAGAACTTGAGCTGAAAATCAAAGCCCAGATAAAAGAAAACAACGCTTAAATACTAAAAACATCCGCCAAAACGGATGTTTTTTTTTTACCGTAAACGCAACCAAATAAAGGAAATCACATCTATAAAGAACTATATACAGAAAATTTAATTTTAAAATGAAAAAGATTGCCTTGCTTCTATTAGCAATTATTACCATAACCTCTTGTTCGTTGGAAGAAAGCAACGAGCCTAGATTCTATTATGAAGTACTTCCTGTGGAAAGTTTTATAGTGCCCCAGAGTGTAACTCTTGGGCAGAGTTATGAGATTATGATGACTTATAAAAAACCCTCAAATTGTCACGTTTATGAAGGATGCTATTACAAGACCGAAGGTTACACGACAACTGTAGGAATTCAAACCTATGTTCTGGACAATCCCGATTGCCAAGAATTGGAAAATCAAGAACCAATCGAAACAAGCTTTACTTTTAAAGTTGAAGGTGTTCAAAATGCAATTCAACCTTATATTTTTAAATTTTACAAAGGAAAAGACACTTACGGAAATGATATTTTTGAAGAAGTATCAATTCCGGTTAACTATAATTAACACCAAAAACAGCCCGTGGGTTTAGAGCAGCTCATTACTGATTGCAAACAAAATGATGCAAAGGCTCAGGAACAATTGTACAGATTGTTTTCTGCAAAGTTTTTTGGTGTCTGCTTGAAGTATTCGGCAAATTACGCCGAAGCTGAAGATAATTTACAGGACGGATTTATAATCATATTCAAAAAAATTGACCAATTTAACTTTAAAGGTTCCTTTGAAGGCTGGGCAAAACGAATAATGGTCAACAATGCACTTCAAAAATACCGTACAGGTGTCCGGTTTTTAGAAATTGTAAACGAAAACATTCCAGAAGAAGAAACCCTAGAACTTGACGATGAAAATATTTCATTGGAATTCCTAATGGGCATCATCCAAGAGCTTCCCGATCGTTACCGATTGGTTTTCAATTTGTATGTACTTGACGGATATTCCCACAAGGAAATATCAGACATGCTTGAAATCACCACAGGAACCACTAAATCAAATCTGGCCAGGGCCAGGGCGATTCTAAAAGAAAAGATAGACCTTCATACAGGAAAAAAAATAGTACCATCAGCGAAATGAGCGATAAGAAAAACATAGACAGACTGTTTCAAGAGAAATTCAAGGATTTCGAAGTTGAGCCAAATGAACAGATTTGGATCAATATTGATGCAATATTGAGAGAGAAGAAAAAACGAAGAGCTATACCAATATGGTTTAAATTAACAGGAATTGCTGCTGCTTTCATCCTGGGATTCTTTGCCTTTACTTTTCTATTTGATGATTCGGTTCCGATTGAAAACAATCAGGTTGTAATAGGAAGCGAAAAACAATCAAACGGGAATAACCAGATTGGAACTCCCAAAGATGAATCGGTTGCAAATACTGGAAATTCAACCGAAGAGAATACTGTTGAAAATACGAACAACACGGTTAAATCATCAACCAATCAAAAGACAAACAACACGAATGATTCCGCAACAGGCCGTAATGATGCTATCGTGAATCAGACGGAATCCCAAAAGACAAAAACGAACATGGTCAATTCTGGAATTTCTTCAGAAAAAAACAATGCGGTTGCAACTGCTCCAACACAAGTTGAAAAAACTCCTGCAAAGAAAAAAGCAGTTGGAAATTCAATTGCACCGCAAAATCAGGAGAATGCGGTTGTGAATAATCACTCTAAAACTGGCAAAAGCAAAAAAAGTTCTGCGAATACGAATGCAGAAAATACAAATTCGATTTCAAATACTGCACAAAACAATGCGGTCGCAAACAATGCATCGGACTCTGGAAAAAATAAAAAAGCTTCACAAGGCAACAACAAAAACAACATCAATTCGGTTTCGAAATCTGAAGAAAATGCGGTTGCAGTTGAAGAGCGAAATAATCCAGGAAACAATATTGTTCCAAATAGTTCCAAAGACAAACTCCCGGACGAAGGAAAATCGAACTCCCCTATCGCTGCAAACCAAAAATCGGCTGACGAGCAAAACAACATCAAGAAAGATAATTTCCCTGCAATTGATGCAGTTGGAAAGACTGATACTACCAAGAAAGATTCAACGGCCGTTGCTGTTGCCGAACCCAATGCACTGGAAGAATTGCTAAAGAAAAATGAAAAAGAAGAAAAGAAGATTGCTGAAGCTAAAATGAATAGGTGGCAGATCACATCGAGTGTTGCCCCTATTTATTTCAGCTCGACTTCGAATGGTTCGCCAATTGATGGGCAATTTGCAGAGAACAGCAAGTCCTATGAAAACAATATGAGTTTTGGCGTCGGCATCAATTATGCCGTAAACAAGAAAATCTCTGTCAGAACGGGAGTCAACAAATTCACTCTGGGCTACAATACAAACGATGTTGTTTTCTTTGCCGCCATGGACCAGGTAAGTTTTGGAAATTTATCGAGTTCCGCAGCAGGATCTACAATCCAAGTTGTAAGCCAGAACAATACGGAAGCCTTGAGACCTTTCACCAATGATGTCCAAAGTACCAATGCAGGCGTGATGACCCAAAGGATGGGCTATTTTGAGGTCCCGGTTGAAATGTCCTATAAATTGATTGACAAGAAATTCGGAGTCAATTTGATCGGGGGCTTGAGCACCCTGTTCCTTAATGAAAATGAAGTGTCGGTTTCTTCTTCCATCATGTCGGCAAGCTTGGGAAGGGCAAAGAACCTAAACGACGTACACTTCAGCACTAATGTGGGTGTGGGTTTCCGCTACCGTTTCTGGAAATCATTCGAGGCTAATTTTGAGCCTATGTTCAAGTATCAAATCAATACGTTTAATAAAGATGCCGGAAACTTCAAGCCTTATTTCATCGGGCTTTATTCAGGTGTCAGTTTTAATTTTTAGTTAATTTTGTTATTTGTTTTTGGGCTTTGTCACTTCGGGGTGATAAGGCAAAAAAAGACCCACCAAAGTGGGTCTTTTTTATTTCTTGAACTTCAGCAACTGATGGTAGATTACGGTCCGAACCTCATCCTTGACTTCCTTCTTGTCGTTCAAGGCTTTGCCTTGTGTAGGAATTGCCTTGTGTACTTTCACGCGCATCAATCCCGGGCTGCCACTTAAAAAAGTATAAGAGAAACGCTCCTTGTTATCTGCAAATGTCAACGGCACAATCGGAATCTGATGCTCTATTGCCAAACGGAAAGCACCATCCTTGAACTCATCCAACAAGACGGTTTCGTCGTCCGGAACACCCCCTTCAGGAAAAATACAAACGCTCAAGCCTTGGTTCAGCCTCTTTTGGGCACGCTCGAAAACTGCCATCCTGCTTTTGGAACTGCTTCTGTCAACGAGAATACAAGTCCTTTTATAGAAAAATCCAAAAAGTGGAATCTTCGACAGCTCCTTCTTCCCTACAAAAACAAACGGATGCCTTACAACAGCAAGCATCAGCATAATATCGGTCATGGAAGTATGATTGGCAACAAACATATAACTCTTGCCAACAGGCAGGACTTCCTCCCGTTCCACCTTATAATAGAATCCTGTTCCGTACAGGATGCATTTTGCCCAAATCCTCGCCATAACAAAGAAATAGGGATACCATTTTTCCTTTAAAATAGAAATTACCAGAAAAGGCAGCATGATGATTATAGGGAGTCCCATCATTATATAGAACCAAATTCGCCAGAGTATCCAAAAAATGATCTTGAGAAATCGCATTTATCTGTTTTTAATTTGAACCCGTCATCGGGTATTCTTTAATTGGCCTGTTTTTTACTTTTTGCCTCCCAAATGTATGAATTCAATTCATACATTCCTTCAAAACACCCACTTTGTTTGGCAAACAATTTCCAAGAACTCTTTTTTATCTTGGTGAAAACTTTGAGTCTTGGCGTGTTTGTGGTTATAAAAATAAAAAACTTTCCGACCTTTGCAGCAAATTAAATCAAGATGGCAAAAATACTGACAGGCATTCAGAGCACGGGGACTCCACATTTGGGAAACCTTTTGGGGGCAATCCTTCCTGCGATTGAATTATCAAACCAACCAGAAAACGAAACGTTTCTTTTTATTGCAGATTTGCATTCCATTACGCAAATCAAAGACGCAGCTACTTTAAGAGCAAACACGTATAGTACTGCCGCAACCTGGCTTGCCTGTGGAGTTGACATCAACAAGGTAATTTTTTACCGCCAATCGGATGTGGCGCAAACTGCTGAATTGTCTTGGTACTTGAGTTGTTTTTTCCCGTTCCAGCGCTTGACGTTGGCACATTCATTCAAAGATAAGGCGGACAGGCTTTCGGATGTAAACGCAGGATTGTTTACGTATCCGATGTTGATGGCTGCTGATATCCTATTATACGATGCAGAATTTGTTCCTGTTGGAAAAGACCAGTTGCAGCATCTGGAGATCACCCGTGATGTTGCTTCGCGTTTCAACAACCAGATGGGAGAAACTTTCGTGTTGCCTGAAGCCATAACTGCTGAAAACACGATGCTTGTTCCTGGGACAAATGGTGGAAAAATGAGCAAATCCGCCAATAACATCATCAATATTTTTCTGGATGACAAGGCTTTGCGCAAACAGGTAATGTCTATCGAAACGGACAGCACTCCTTTGGAAGAACCAAAGGATGCAGCGACTTGCAAGATTTTTACCATTTTCAAGCTCCTTGCCGATGAAGAACAACAGGCAGAAATGCTAGAGAAATACAAGAATGTGAATCGTGATTTCGGTTGGGGTCATGCAAAACAAGCCCTTTTTGAATTGATTACGACGAGATTCAAGACCGAAAGGGAGAAGTATAATTATTATATGGACAATCTTGATGAACTTGAAAAAACACTGGAACTTGGCGCCGCAAAGGCCGGAGCTATTGCTGACGGAGTTTTGAGCAGGGTTCGTGAGAAATTAGGATTCAAGCAATAAAAGCAAACGCTTCATTTAAAAATGGAGCGTTTTTTATTTGAATGAAGCTTGTACAAATTTCCACAAATTGATTAGTGATTTTAAAGGCTTGCTCACTGATTGCTGGCATTACCCTTTGCCAAAAGACATAATTATGGTTATTAAATCGCCTCAAATAGTTTCCCTGGCAAAGGCCGGATGACGCCTTTCAGTTCCATATTTAATAAAATTCCTGAGATTTTGAAAATTTGAAAATCACATTTTAAAGCAATTATATCCAATAGTTCCTTTCCGTTGTTCTGAAGGAAATCATATACTTTCTGCTCTTCCTCATTCAACGAGATAAAGAGCTTTTTTTGGATAATCTTGGGTTTTTCTTCAATGTCCCAATTCAAGATATAAATCAAATCGGCAGCTGAAGTAAGCAGATTTGCCTTCTGGGTCTTGATCAGATTATTGCAACCCTGGCTGTATTTGTCGGTAATCCTTCCGGGAACGGCAAACACATCGCGGTTGTAATCGTTGGCCATATTGGCCGTGATAAGCGAGCCGCCCTTGTCGGCAGATTCAATCACGATCGTAGCCTCTGACATCCCGGCAACGATACGGTTTCTTCGTACAAAGTTTTCCTTGTCCGGTTTGGAAGAACTCCAAAATTCCGTTATGAAGCCTCCATTTCCTTCCATCTTGGCAACATACTTCTTATGACCACTCGGGTAGACCTGATTCAGACCGTGGGCGACAACACCAATTGTTTGAAGGTTGTTTTCAATTGCAGCTTGATGGGCCACAATGTCAACACCATAGGCAAAACCACTGACAATAATCGGGTCAAGTGGAGCCAAATCGGCAATCAGCTTCTTGCAGAATTCTGTCCCCTGGGGTGTAATTTTCCGGGTCCCAACAATACTGATGATTTTCCTGTTCCTCAGATTGATGCTTCCAGAAGTGAACAGCAGCACAGGACCGTCGACACAATGCTTGAGCTTTTCCGGATAGTTGTCGTCCTTGAAAAAAACAGTTTCAATTTTATTCTGTGTAATGAATTTCAACTCGGCTTCTGCCCTCTTGAAAACCTGTTGGTCTTTGAGGTTGTTGATCAGAATGGTTCCAACTCCATCAATTGAAGAGAGTCGAGAAGGCTTGGCTTTGAAAACATCTTGAGCATTTCCTATGTGGTTGATCAGCTTTTTAGCGACGACATCGCCTACCAAGTCTACTTTTTGAAGTGCTAATACGTAAAATAATTCTTGTTCGTTCATGGCAAATAATTGATTTTCAAATTAAAGCTATTTTTTTGAAATTGTTAATAAAATTTGTTGATAAAATTTTGATGGCCTCGGTTAATATCTAACTTTGTTGATATGAAGATGGAACAATACATATCACAACTTTTATACAGATACCAATGCGTTACGGTTCCCGGTTTCGGTGCTTTCCTGACTGAAATCCAATCGGCCCGGTGGGATGAAAGTGCCAATGCTTTCTATCCTCCAAAAAAGTTGGTTTCCTTTAATTCCTATCTGAAGAATAACGACGGGCTCTTGGCCAGTCACATTTCTCAAATGGAAAAGACTTCTTACGAAACGGCTGTCCAGGATATGCAGAAAGAAGTCTCATTGTGGAAAAATGCCCTTTTGAACAATCAGAGCATCGTGTTGCACAACATAGGAACTGTTTCCTTGAACCACGAGGGAAGCCTTGTTTTTGAAGCTTCGAATCATATCAATTATCATACGGCCGCCTTTGGCCTGGCTTCTTTCGTTGCTCCTTTGGTAAAAAGAGAAATGGCTCAGGAAAATCCGATCCTTGAAGAAAAAGAACCAATTGTTCTGATTCCGGAAACAGCTACCACTAAAAGTTATTCTTATCTGAAATATGCCGCAGTTTTTGTGGTTGGCTTAGGAATTGCTGGTGTTTTTGGTGCTAACATGTACGAAGAAAAAGTCCTGGAAGAAACCAAACTGGTTCAGACGGAAGTTCAAAAAGAAGTCGAGAACAAGATCCAAGAAGCTACTTTTTTTATCGAAAGTCCACTTCCAAATGTAAAGCTTACCGTAAAGGAACAAAAACTCTCTTACCATATTGTTGCCGGAGCCTTCAGGGAAGAAAGCAATGCCCAGAGAATATTTGAAAGGCTGAGCAAGGAAGGATTCAAATCCAGAAGACTCGAAAAGAATAAATTCGGACTATTTCCGGTACTTTACGGAAGTTATGCAACATATGCGGAATCGCAAAAAGCAATGGCCGAAATTCACAAGACACAAAATACCGAAGCCTGGCTGCTCATCAAAGATCTATAAAATTTAAATCCCGATTTGTCTGAATTATTTCAATGCAAATCGGGATTTTTCTTGGAAACGTATTTATCTTTGCAAAAAAACTTATGTCTCCAAAACATCCTTCCGACTCCTTGACGGTATTGACCGATTTGGTTTTGCCAAGCGAAACAAATCCCTTGAACAATCTTTTTGGTGGCGAATTATTGGCCCGGATGGACCGTGCCGCAAGTATCGCAGCAAGAAGGCATTCCCGCAGGATTGTGGTTACAGCTTCTGTAAACCACGTTGCCTTTAACAGGGCAATCCCCTTGGGAAGCGTTGTTACGGTTGAGGCCAAGGTTTCAAGAAGCTTTAAAAGTTCAATGGAGATCTTTATTGATGTTTGGATTGAGGACCGGGAATCGGGTCATAAAAACAAGGCCAATGAAGCGATTTACACTTTTGTAGCCGTTGACGATACCGGAAGACCCGTTGAAGTTGCGCCGATTGTTCCTGAAACTGATTTGGAGAAAGAGCGTTTTGAAGCCGCCTTGAGAAGAAAACAATTAAGCCTGGTATTGGCTGGGAAGATGAAACCATCTGAAGCTACAGAACTAAAGGCTTTATTTATAGAATAAAAAAAACGGAGACTTAGGTCTCCGTTTTTAATTTTATATCATTTCAGATCATACCTTGGTCTTCATCAACCAATTTTTCATCGAAACTTCATTTTCTATAATTCCTTTCAATTCAGAGATGCCAACCCTATCTTGTTTCATTGTATCCCTGTGACGGATGGTAACAGTCTGGTCTTCCAAAGTCTGATGGTCAACCGTAATGCAGAATGGCGTTCCAAGAGCGTCCTGGCGCCTATAACGACGACCAACAGCATCTTTTTCATCATAGGCCACATTGAAGTCCCATTTCAACTCTTCGATAATCTTGCGGGCTACTTCTGGCAATCCGTCTTTTTTAACCAATGGCAAAACGGCCGCTTTTGTTGGCGCCAATACCGAAGGCAATTGCAAAACTGTTCTTGTAGAACCGTCTTCCAATGTTTCTTCTTTTAATGAATTAGAGAAAACGGCCAAGAACATCCTGTCCAGACCTACGGAAGTTTCCACTACATAAGGCGTATAATTCTTATTCTCTTCGGTATCAAAATATTGCATCTTCTTTCCTGAAAATTGCTCGTGTGCCTTCAAATCGAAATCTGTCCTGGAGTGGATTCCTTCCAATTCCTTGAATCCGAATGGGAAATTGAACTCGATATCCGCTGCCGCATTGGCATAATGTGCTAATTTTTCGTGGTCGTGGAAACGGTAATTCTCTTTTCCCAGACCAAGTGACAAATGCCAGTTCAAACGAGTTGTTTTCCAGTATTCGTAGTATTTCATTTCTTCTCCTGGCTTTACAAAGAATTGCATTTCCATTTGCTCGAATTCACGCATACGGAATATGAATTGTCTCGCTACAATCTCATTCCTGAACGCTTTTCCAGTCTGGGCAATACCAAAAGGAATCTTCATCCTTCCTGATTTTTGCACATTAAGGAAGTTCACGAAAATACCTTGGGCCGTTTCGGGACGAAGGTATAAATCCATTGCGTTTTCTGCGGAAGCACCTAATTTCGTTCCGAACATCAGGTTGAATTGCTTGACATCAGTCCAGTTTCTGGAACCAGTTTCCGGATCGGCAATTTCAAGTTCTTCGATCAGTGCTTTCACATCTGCCAAGTCCTCATTTCCTAAAGAGCGTGCCATTCTCTCCAAGATTTCTTTTTTCTTGGAAAGATATTCCACCACCCTGGCATTTGTCCTAACAAATTCCTCACGGTTGAATGCCTCGCCGAAACGGACGCTTGCTTTTTCTATTTCTTTTTCGGCCTTCTGATTGAGTTTCTCAGCATAATCTTCAATCAAGACATCTGCCCTGTATCTTCTTTTGGAATCCTTGTTGTCGATCAACGGATCGTTGAAAGCATCCACGTGTCCGGAAGCTTTCCAAGTGGTTGGATGCATCAGGATTGCAGCATCAAGACCCACGATATTCTCATGCATCTGCACCATCGATTTCCACCAATATTCCCTGATGTTCTTTTTTAACTCTACTCCGTTTTGTGCATAATCGTAAACCGCACTCAAACCATCGTAGATTTCGCTAGACGGAAAAATATATCCGTATTCCTTTGCATGCGAAACTACATTCTTAAATAAATCTTCTTGTTTTGCCATAGTGGTGCAAAAATATAAAAACGGTTTGTATTTTAACAAAAAAGACTTGAAAAACACCTTGCTGCAAATAAAAAAAGCCGTCTGAAATTGCTTTCGGACGGCTTTGGTGTTTGGTCAAGAATGATTAATTGATGACAATCTTTCTCGTTTCTTTCTTATCTCCATCATTGATGTTCACCAGATAAACTCCTGCCTGAACATTATTCAATTGCAGATTTTGAGAGAACCTGCCTGTATTTTGATAGTTCTTGTCGAAAATCTGTCTTCCTCGGATGTCATAAACTGCAATGTTGATGTCCGTTGAAGTTGCAGAATCAAACTCAATGCTAAAGTTTCCAGTGTTTGGATTTGGATACAATTTGAAATCCTTCAATCCAAAGTTGGTTGTACTCAAATTATTATCTACAGCAAATTGGGTTGAATTTACCGCAATAAATATGTTATTCACTGCTTCGATCATTATCCTGCAAGTAGAAGAAACAACACTTGGAACTGTTATTACCTCTGTTCCATCGTTTGGAGTATTTGCCGCCAATGTAATTGGATAAGTCAAACCACCATCAGTAGACAACAGGATATTCACATTTGCTGTATTTACTGGTGCTGCCGTAGTATTGGCAACATTCCAAGTAATGGTCTGTGGAGTATTTGTCCAAGTGATTCCCGCTGTATTTTGAGAAGTCACCCTAAAAGGCCCCGAAGCTGCATTGAATGTCACAGTCATGTTCGCTCTTGAAGTTTGTCCTCCATTTACCAATTGATTATCCCTTACCGTTAATGCAAATCCCATCGTTCTTGCAACGTTAGGCACTATCTCCCAGCTTACTGGATTTACCAAGCTATTTGTCAAAATATACTGCAATGCCGGCATATATCTGTTTGGAGATGAAGATGGCATTCTTGATCTGAAATTAGGATTTGAAGTCGTAGAAGTTGCACTTGGTATGGCTACAGATTGTCCTGAATCTGTCTGCTCCCAGCAATACGTCAACGTTGTTTCGTCATCTGTCGCATTTCCTCTCAAGACAAAAGCTGTTCCTATTGGAATTGTATAATTGGCAATCGGCGTTATAGCCGGTGCCGTATTATTATTTGGAATCCCTACAACACAATTTCCAGATCCTGTGATATGGTCCATCATTGCAGCAATACTAATTGCATGAAAATAAGCATCAGAATTATTCTGCACATTAGATGGGCAAATTCCCGCATATGCCATTATGGTAGAACCACTTCCTGGTTCCACCGCATAACCTATTTCCCTGTTCCCACCGCAAGAATTATTGAATGTGTGTGGAGCTCCAAATTGGTGTCCCATTTCATGCGCCACATAATCAATATCAAAAGGATCTCCTACTGGTGCTGATGACCCTGTTATTCCTCTTGCCTTACTTGTCGTACAAACAGATCCCAAACTAGCAAGACCACCGCCACCAGTGCTAACGGTATGTCCTATATCATAGTTCAGAAAGCCGATCGATCCATTAATCACCGTTTGACTTTGATTAATCAGTGTATTTGCATCATTGTTGTTAAAATTATCAGAATTGATAAAAATGATATTTTTATTATTGGCCACCAAAACCATCCTTAAGGCCATATCAATCTCATAAACACTATTTACACGAGCAACTGTTATATTCATAGCTGCCAAAACCGCATCCTTTTTTTGAGCTTCTGTCCCTGAATTAAGTCCGGCTGCATTTACGTGATAAGCTGCATATTCTATAGTACATGCCATTGCCAATCTATACGTCCTGAAAAGACCATCGTTGGCCATTGCCACAGGTGAAGGTGATTCAAATTCATCAGATTGTATCCTGTTTTGCAAAGTATTTTCAACTTGGCATCCGAAAGTTCTTGGATTGGTCAAACTTGATTTATTGTAAACAATATAGTTTTGCAAGTCTCTCGTGTAAGGATCCACATAAGAAGCTCCATTTTCAGAAAGTGTCATTGTATGCAATCCAAAAATAGTTGTAGTCAAATGAATTCTGGCTCTTGGATTATCGATTCCCTGACCTACATAGGATTGGATTTCAGGATGCTTTTCTGCCAACTCTGCTTCCATAACAGAGGCTTCATAAATCCTGTAATTTTCAAGATTACCTTCTGCATTCGGGAATGCAACAATTACATTTGACAAAACGCCAGAAGCATTTCTTGTGGGAGCCAATTGCAGTTGACTTTTCAAGGTTTCATAATTCAAGTGAAAAAGCTGATATTCGCCTGGTACGGAAACCCTCTCTATTTTTTCTGATTCTTTTATTCTTCCTTCATCAATTTTTGTCCAGATATTTCCTTGGGAAAAACCTAAAGAAAAAGTCAGAATTGCTACTACGGTTACTAGTATTTTTAATTTCATAATTTATTTATTATTTCTTGATTGAGCAAAATTAATACTTTAAAACATTTAATTCATTTACATAACTAATAAAACCACATTATTTAACACATTTTCATAATGTTGTAGATTTTATTGACTATTTGTCATCCCTGACTTTAACAAAAAACTCAAATTTTTACCAAAACAATTTGGATGGAAACCATTTATTCAAATCTGACAGTTAAAATCCAAAAAAGCAAGATTACATTTTATTTATTGGCTGCATACCCATAAATTTGCATCATTCTAAAAACCAAAATTTTGAACATTTTCAATTCAATACAAGATTTCAAAACTACTTCCGGAACCATCGTCACGCTTGGCACTTTTGACGGTGTACATATTGGTCATAGAAAAATCATAGAACGCCTGGTTCAAAATACCGATCCAGATACCGAATCACTCGTACTTACGTTTTTTCCGCATCCCCGGATGGTTTTACAAGGAGATTCTGAAATTAAATTATTGAATACGATTGACGAGAAGGCTTTTCTATTAGAAAAAAATGGTCTTGACAACCTGGTCATACATCCGTTTGACCAAGCTTTTTCAAGATTGACTGCAGAAGAATTCGTAAAGAACATATTGGTAGATATTTTCAATATCAAAAAAATAATTATTGGCCACGATCATCGCTTCGGCAGAAACAGGACCGCCAATATTGATGATCTGATCGTTTTTGGAAAGCTTTACAATTTTGAAGTCGAGCAAATCTCACCACAAGAAATAGATGAAGTTTCGGTCAGTTCCACAAAAATCAGAAACTCGCTCTTGGATGGCAATATTCAATTGGCCAATAATTATCTGGGCTATAGCTACTTTCTTACGGGAGTGGTCGTGAAAGGAAAACAATTGGGTCGGACTATAGATTTTCCGACCGCAAATCTTTCGATCAAGGAAAATTACAAGTTGATTCCTCAAAATGGCGTCTACGTCGTTAGCAGCATAATCAATGACAGACAGGTTTACGGGATGATGAATATCGGATTTAATCCAACTGTAAACGGACAAGATCAAACCATAGAAATTCATTATTTTGACTTCGCTGAGGATTTGTATGACCAGGAATTAAGGGTTTCCATTTTAAGCAGGATCCGCTCTGAACAGAAATTTGAATCTGTTTTAAAATTGAAAGAACAATTGGCCCTGGACAAGATCACTTCGTTGGAATTCATCAAAAATGAAAAGTGATGCTAAAGAAACTCTTCCAACCCATAGATAATGCGCCATTAATCGTTTTCAGGATATTCTTGGGATTTCTGCTGGCTGCTGAAACTTTTGGTGCCATTCTTACGGGCTGGGTAAAGCGGGTACTCGTGGATCCTGAATTTACTTTTTCGCACATCGGGATGGAATGGCTGCAACCACTTCCCGGCTATGGAATGTACCTTTACTTCATCCTTATGGGAACCTGCGGAATACTGGTAATGCTTGGCTACAAGTACCGTTTTTCTCTTGGACTGTTTACAATTCTGTGGACAGGCGTTTATCTGATGCAGAAATCATCCTACAACAACCATTACTATCTTCTTGTTCTTGTTTGCCTCATCATGCTTTTCTTGCCTGCGAACAAATATGCTTCCCTGGATGTGAAGAACAATCCCGCAATGAAGCAAAACACAATGCCGCAATGGTGTTCGACTGTGATGATCCTTCAAGTGGCCATTGTCTATTTTTTTGCAACTGTTGCAAAATTTTATCCCGGCTGGCTCGACGGAAGCTTTACCAAGATAATACTCTCCAATACAGAATTCAAAGTATTTAAAAATCTTTTCAGCCAGCATTACTTCCATCTTTTTATTGCCTATTCCGGAATTGCTTTCGACATGCTGATCATCCCATTATTGCTATGGAAAAAAACAAGGACAATTGCTTTTCTGGCGGCAATATTCTTTCATCTATTCAATGCCATCTTTTTACAGATAGGAATCTTTCCGTTTTTTGCCTTGAGTTTCATCGTGTTTTTCTATCCCCCTGAAAAAATCAGGAGCATCTTTTTCAGGAAAAAAATTCCTGTTGATTATTCGGAACCAATAAACGAAAACAAGTCCGTCTTGTTCTATTTTTTTGTTCCCTATTTCATCATCCAGCTTATCCTTCCGATACGCCATCATTTTATAGAAGGAGATGTTTTATGGACAGAAGAAGGGCATCGATTGAGCTGGAGGATGATGCTGAGGCAGCGCCAAGGATATGCCACCTTCAGGGTAATTGACAAGCAAACACAAACCGAAATTCCGTATGATTACCTGAGAAGGTTAACACCAAAACAAAAAGGTTTCGTATCCTCGAATCCTGATGGAATTTGGCAAATGGCACAGATCATCAAGAAAGAATTTACTTCAAAAGGAATCGACATCAGCATTTTTGTAAATGCGGAAGCCTCGATTAACGGTGGAGCGTTTAAAAAATTGATCAATCCAGAAACGGATATGGCAACTGCCAAATGGGATTACTTTTTTCATAACGAATGGATTTTACTATATGATTCCCAGGGAAATATAGTAAAACAGTAGCTTCCCTCACACTTTTACGTTTATTAAATTTTTATTAAATCCTCAAAAAAATAGACGTTTCAAAAAGATTATTTTGTACTTTTAGTAAAAAAGAATTTGAATATTTAACTACTAAAAACAAAAAATTAAAGTTATGAAACTGTCAAGAGAATTTACAAATGGATTTATTATATTTTTAGGAATAGGAATATATTTCCTGGTCCTGGAATACCTTGGTTTGGCCGATGAGTTCTATTTAAGGGTACTCAACCTTTTTATAGTCGCGTTTGGTATCAACCGAACCATCCAAATGAATCAAAAAGACGGAATTCGTGGTTACAACCGCCATTTGATTTCTGCCATTATAACCTCAATGATTGGTGCCGTTTTAAGCATTGCCAGTTTGTTGGCGTATATACAGTATAGAGGTGGAGAAGTATATTTGGAAAAACTTTCAAAAGGTTTCCTCTTTGGAGGTGGAGAATTGACCATCCACTACTACTGCATAGGATTGTTGTTTGAATCAATCGCATCCTCGATCATTATTTCCTTCTGTCTGATGCAATATTGGAAAGACAAGGTAGAAGTGATCAACAAAACAAATTAGAAACATCTGTATGTTTTGAAAAGGTTTACAACGATGGAAATTTTCATCTTGTAAACCTTTTTGTTTTTTGGAATGATTCTGAATTTAAACTTTAAATAAAGAAACTTTCTACTTAAACGGGAATTGCCTACTTTTGGAGCATTAAAAAATTGAGGTATGAGTATCACAAGAAACGACTGGACTAAAGAAGAAATTATAGCAATATATAACAAGCCGATGATGGATTTGCTTTTTGAAGCAGCTTCGGTTCACAGGAAATTCCATGATCCAAATGTGGTTCAGGTTTCAACATTATTATCAATCAAAACGGGTGGCTGTCCTGAAGACTGTGGATATTGTCCTCAAGCCGCACGTTATCATACAGAGATTGAAGGAAACGATCTGATGTCGGTCAGCCAGGTTAAAGCCCAGGCTTTGCGAGCAAAATCTAGCGGTTCTTCCCGTGTTTGCATGGGAGCTGCCTGGAGAAACGTTAAGGATGGACCAGAATTTGACCAAGTCCTGGAGATGGTCCGTACCATCAACAAACTGGATATGGAAGTTTGCTGCACACTTGGAATGATTACAGAAAATCAGGCCCAACGTTTGGCAGAGGCCGGTTTGTATGCCTACAACCACAACCTGGATACTTCAGAGGAGTATTATAAAGAAGTAATTTCAACACGCGGTTTCGAAGACCGTTTGCAGACCATAGAGAACGTTCGTAAAACAAATGTTACCGTTTGCAGTGGTGGAATTATCGGAATGGGAGAAAGTATCGAGGACAGGGCCGGAATGCTTGTTGCCTTGTCAACCTTGAGCCCACAACCAGAATCGGTGCCAATCAATGCTTTGGTTGCCGTTGAAGGAACACCACTTGAAGAAGAAAAACCGGTTGAAATCTGGGAAATGATCCGTATGGTTGCCACAACCAGAATCATCATGCCGGAAACCCAGGTCCGCCTTTCAGCAGGAAGGATGAACATGAGCCGCGAAGGACAGGCAATGTGCTTCTTTGCGGGAGCCAATTCAATTTTTGCTGGTGATAAATTATTGACGACTCCAAACCCGGACGTTAATGAAGACATGAAAATGTTTGACATGCTCGGATTGATTCCACAGAAACCGTTTACAAAAGTTTCACAACCGGAAACCGTTGAAGCTGCAGATTCCCAGTTCCAACCTTTGGGCGAAAAACCAAGATGGTCACGTCCTGGACATACGATTGAACGAAACTTGGAAGCTTCCGGAAAACTAAAAGCGTAATAATTTCTTTTCCTTTTGTTAAAATTAATTACCGTAAATAAACCTTTTATAAATTTGCTCTTAGCTCAATGTTAAGAGCATTTTTTTTAGAATTATTTTAATCGCTACTGTATGAAAATGCAACTAACCCAGATTGAGCGTGTAAAAACTATTTCAAAAGAAGATTTTTACAACAATTATGTAAAAAAACAAAAACCGGTTGTTATTGAACAGCTCACTACGGATTGGCCTGCCTATTCCAAATGGAACCTCAACTACATAAAAGAAATTGCAGGAGAAAAGGTTGTCCCGCTTTACGACGACAGGCCTGTTTCTTTCAAGGAAGGTTTCAATGAAGCCCATGCCAGAATGAAAATGACCGATTACATCGATCTGCTGCAATCCAAGCCTACCAATTACAGGATATTCCTATACAACTTGATGAAGGAAGTTCCTTCGCTAAAGGAAGATTTCAAATGGCCTACCATCGGATTAAACCTAATCAGGCAGCTTCCGATGTTGTTTTTTGGCGGTGAAAATTCAAGGGTGTTCATGCATTATGATATTGATTTTTCGAACATCCTGCATTTTCATTTCCATGGAGAAAAACGTTGCATGCTCTTTGCACAGGACCAATCGAAATTCATGTACAAGATTCCGCATTCCTTGATTTCGAGGGAAGACATTGATTTTGACCATCCTGATTTCGATAAATTTCCAGCCTTGCAACATGCAAAAGGTTTCGTCTGCGATCTGAAACATGGTGAAATGCTCTACATGCCAGAAGGTTACTGGCATTATATGAAATACCTGACGCCCGGATTCTCTATGAGCTTGAGGGCTTTCCCGAGAAGCTTCGGGAATTTATCAAAGGCTGTGTACAACATTTTCATCATGCGGAATTACGACAGCCTGATGCGAAAATGGAAAGGCCAGGATTGGATCGATTATAAAAACAAGCAGGCCATCATCTCCACCAATAAAAAAATAAAACACATCACCAACTAGTTAAAACAGGGCCCTGCTGACTAATTATTCCATTTCATTACTTCTTACTATATTTGGATAAATATTTTCAGACTATGTTTACAAGCAACAGGCGGTTCAGGTATTGTTTTTTCAGTATCGTGCTGTGCCTTTTTTTTATTGCTCCAGCAAAAGCGAATACCGTTGAAAAATGCGATTCCTTGATTGCTTCCGGCGTAGAAGCTTTAAACAAGAATCAATATATAAAATCATTAGAGTTACTCACCCAGGCCAGAACCTTGTCTGAAAAAAATCGTTGGCACAAGCAGAGTTTTCTTGCTATAAATAACATCGGAGCCAATTACTACAGGCTTCTGGAATATGGGGAAGCACTCAACTATTACATAGAAGCCTATTCGATTGCCCTGAAAGAGCTGGAACCCAAGTATGAAATGATTGTCCTGAACAACATTGCCATCCTTTATTCAAAGGAAAACAATTATGAGAAAGCAAAGGAATATTTCAAGAAGGCCTACGATATTGCCAAGCAGAACAATGATGACCTGAAAATTGGACTTTATGCCATGAACCTGGGAAATCTGGCAAACGAAACCAAGGATTCCAAATTGGCACGTTCCTATTTTAACGAAGCACTTCCGCTTCTGGAAAACCAGCAGCATTTCCTTATTCTTGCAAAAGTAGGTGTCATCCAATGTGATCTGAACGAAGGAAAAGCAACCAAGGCCCGGCAAGAAGCGCTGCACCTTATACAAAACACGAAGGACTTGAGCTTCTATGAAGCCGATATCTCTTTGACGACCGTTATTGCCAAATCTTACATAAAAGACAATCTTTTGGATGAAGCCACAGCCTATGCCAATCTTTTATTGAAAAAGGACCCCAATATTGAAACCAAAATCACCGCATTTGAATTGCTTTCTGAAATCAATTTCAACAAGAAAGCATACGATCTTGCTTTTGCTTTCAAGGATTCCATCATTGCTTCCAAATCAAAATTGAATGAAATCAAAAACGGAAAGCTTTATGAAACCAGCAAGGTAAAGTTTGAAATCCAGAATTATCAAAACCAGATCAAGCTGAATGAGGCGAAGTTGAGCAATGAAAGGAAAATGTTCTATTCGATTATTGCCATCATTATAATCGTGGTGGTCTTTATTATCTGGATTCTGAGAAATCTTTCGGTAAAACACAAGCAGAAGAAGCTGATTGCAGAACGGAACGAACAGATCCTATCGTTGGAGCTTGAGAAGGAGAAGAATGAATTGCTCCTGTTAGAAAAGCAACTTGACGAGCAGAAGGCCATTTCCTTGCTGGAACAGGAACGTTTGAAAAACGAAGTCGAATTAAAAAACAGGAAATTATCGGCGAAAGCCTTGTATCTTTCGGGAAGGAACCAGATGATCGAGGAAGTTTTATCCGAGCTTTCGGAATTGCCACAGGTTTCAAAAGAAGCCTTGCTGGTAAATCATATCCAGACCTTGAAGACACATCTGAAAACAGATAACGAATGGGACAGCTTCATCACGCATTTTGAAGAGGTGAATCAAAATTTCCTGATGAAACTAAAGGCAAGGCATCCGAATCTTATTGCGAACGATATCCGTTTCCTATCGTATATTTATATGAATCTAAGCACCAAGGAAATTGCCTCGATGCTCAATATCGCTCCTGAATCATGCAGGAAACGAAAAGAAAGGATTTCTGCAAAGATGGAAATTCCAGATGACATCAGTCTTTATGACTATCTGGCTACAATTTAATTTTCCAATAGGGGAATGCTAAAAAATTCTTACCAATACTTGAATTTACTGTAACCTTCACGCTTTGTCTTAAAGCATGTCACGCTTTGTCTGATTTTATTTTTTGAAATTAGTTGGCATTTTCTGAACATTTAGGAAATAAAAAACCAACCACATGAAAAAAATTACATTTTGTTTTACACTGCTGTTTATGACAGTTTTTGGTAGTTTTGGTCAGGTTCAAATTGGAGACGGCACGTTCGTTGACAAAGGAGTTCCTTTTGAACCTTCAAGAACCTACTCTTATGCACAATCTATTTATCTATCTTCTGAGATTTTGGCTTCGGGAGATATCCATTATCTGAATTGGTTTTATGCTGGTTTAGGAAATTTAGAAGGCAGCCAGGAAATAACAATATATTTGGGACATACCAGCAAGTCGAATTTTTCCTCCACTTCAGATTGGGAACCAATTGCCAACTTAACAGAAGTCTATTCGGGAGGAATCAGTGTAAACGGACCAGGGTGGGTAGAAATTTCTTTAGGCACATCATTTACCTACAACGGAACAGATAATTTAATTGTTGCGGTTAAGGAAACCAGTGCACAATCAGATTATAATGAAGATGATTTTTATGCTTTTGAAGTTACAGAAAACAGATCATTAACTTTGTCAAGTTATTCCAGTGTCCCGAATCTTTCAAATCCTGCAAATGGAGGTTTGAGAAAATTTGTCCCATTGATAATCCTTGATGGCATCAATCAGGTTTGTCCGAAACCCATCGAACTAATTGCCAGCGAACCTACGATTTCTGGTGTTACTTTGAATTGGACAACAACTGCAAGCAATCTACAAAGCGGTGCTCAATATTATATTTCAACAACCAGTATTGCCCCTTCCCATTCGGCGGAACCAACAGGTAATGCTCTAAATGGCAGCTCAACAGTTACTGTAAGTGAATTGCTTCCTGCTACTAATTATTATGCTTGGGTTCGAGATGTTTGTGGAGATGGGGCCGGAGCATGGTCAAGTCCTGTATCTTTTACAACGGCATGCATACCGGCTACAGAATTGAATCAAACTTTTAATTCTTCATCAACAGGAACACTTCCTAATTGCTGGACATCGATTGTTTACAACCCGCAATTTGAACCGACTGCGTCTATAAGAATAACCAATGAAGATGGCTATTCTGGTAATTCTGTAGAATTTGCTCGTAATGGAGAAACAAATTCTATGTTAACTTTAGCCCTGCCTCCTCTTTCAAATGTTGGAGCAGGGACACATCGTCTGAGTTTTTTTGCAAAACATGCTTCCTTTAATTCCAGTGGTACTTTTAAAATAGGTACTTTGGAAACAAACGACTCAGATTCATATCTTAGTGAAGTGGGCCAGATAACTACCACTGGCAATTTTAAAGAATATATTATCGAATTTTCAGATGTTGACACAGAACATCTTTATATTGGCATCCAATTAGGCAGTTCTGAAGATTATTTTTTAAGTTATATTGATAATATCCGTTGGGAAGTTGCTCCATTGTGTCCGGATGTAACTCAAATTAGCATTCCTTCATTGTCAACATCAACGGCTACCATTTCTTGGGCTTCCAATGAAGGTTCAAACGAATGGGAAGTTGTTTATGGAACTTCTGCATCTGCAGATCCAAACACCCTTATCCCTGTATTTTCCGTTTTGAATGATCCTACCATTACAATAAACGAACTGACTGCGGAAACTAATTATTATGTTTGGGTTCGTGCAAAATGTGAGGCTGGAACCGGCTTTTGGGTTGGACCAGTTGCATTTAAGACACCTTGTGAAGCCGTGAACAGCATTAATGAAAATTTTGATGCCACTTTAGGATCTAATTTGCCAAATTGTTGGGAAAAAATACTACGCGGAGAAACGCTATCCATCTATGCATCTGTAAAAACAATCTGGGATGGTGCCAATTCTGCTCCTAAGGTTTTAGAATTATATTCAGGTTTTTCCAATCCATCGACAAGTGATGAAATCATCCTTGTTTCTCCAAATATTGGAAATTTAACAGCAGGAACTCATCGTTTGAAGTTTTTTGCAAAAGGTGAAGCCAGTATCGAAATTGGAACATTAAGCAGCAATACTCCTACCGCTGTATTTTCTCCTTTCCAAATCGTCCCAATATCAAACGCAGAAATGTCAGAATATGTTGTAGATTTTTCTAACTATGATGAAAACAACAGCTTTATTGGCTTTAGGCTCTTTACTACTTCTTTTTTTACAACAGTCTTGATTGATGATATCGTTTGGGAGCCTATTCCTTCTTGTCCAGATGTAACAAATATCAGTTTTGTAGGAACAACATCTTCCTCTACCAATGTTGCTTGGGCAAGTGATGAAGCTGGGCAATGGCAAATTGTCTATGGAGCACCGTCTGTAACAGATCCCAACTCACTGGTACCATCAGAAATTTTAACATCTCCTGAAGGAGAGCTAACAAATTTAAGTGCTAATACTACCTATAAAGTTTGGGTACGATCAGTTTGTGAAGGAACCAATGAAAACGGGGCTTGGTCTTATCCTGTTTTTATTACTACTGCATGTGAAGCGGTAAATACGTTCAGTGAAAATTTTGAAACTGCAATCGCTCCCGATTTTCCATCTTGTTGGACTGCTATAAACAACAACGACAGCAGTATCGGTGGTGTAAGTTTAATTACTTGGCAACCTTATGCAGGAGCAATAGGTTTGGAGATCTATAATGGCATTACGGCTTCTTCGGTCACACCTCCGACATTGGTCTCTCCTTCTCTTGGAAATCTTGGAGCAGGAACCAATCAATTGAGATTTTTTGCCTATTATACAGATACTATAAACATAGAAGTTGGAACTCTTGATGCTGATATGTCAGTTTTTACTCCTTTTGAACAAGTTGAACTTACAAATGCATATCAAGAATATACTGTTGACTTTACCTCTTACGAAGGAACCGACAGTCGTATCGGATTTCGCTTAAGCTCAATTGATCCTTTTAAATCAGTTGGTTTGGACAACATTATTTGGGAACTTGCCCCTATGTGTACGAACGTTACTGATGTTACCGTTGTAGAAACAACAACTTCAACAGCAGATATAACTTGGACCGCTGGATCTGATGAGATTGGGTGGCAATATGTTTATGCAGAAAATACAATTTCTGACCCTGCAACTTTAACGCCAAGTAGCATTTTAGATGCAGAAAACGCTCAAATAACAAATTTAACAAATGGTACTTCCTATAATGTCTGGGTTCGTTCTGCTTGTAGTGAAACAGCATTTGGAAGTTGGGTAGGCCCCATTACTTTCAATACAAAATGTTTGGCCTCTGAAGTGCCGTACACAGAAAGTTTTGAAACTGTACTTACTCCATATTTGCCAATTTGTTCCTCTGTTTCCAATGATGTTGACGATGTTAATTGGACAACTGTCAATAGTCCTGGTAACGGATTTAATTCAAAAGCACTTTCTTATGGGCCAAACGAAAATAATGTGGGAGGTGCTTGGTTCTTTACAAGAGGTATCAACCTAACGGCTAATCAAAATTATAAAATTAGTTATAGATTTGGAAACAATAGCGCTGGCTTACACGAAAGTTTACAAGTTAAATATGGCACTACAGAAACTGCAGAAGGTATGGCACTAGAAATTGCGGACCATGCAGATGTAACGGGTGGTTCAGCTCAAATAAATTCGGTAACGTTTACTGTAGCTGCAACTGGTGTTTATTATTTTGGATTTAAAGCATATTCGGCTGTAAACCAATGGCAGCTGTTCCTGGATGATATTAAAGTAGAAACGGATTTATCAAATAACGATTTTGACAATTCGAACTTTACATTTTATCCAAACCCGGTAAAAGATGTATTGAATTTATCGTACAATCAAAACATCACAAGTATTTCCATATTCAACCTTCTGGGTCAAAAAGTATCTGAAAACACCATCAATTCAAATACTGCCCAGGTAAATATGTCAGGATTGGCAAGTGGAAGTTACATTGTAAAAGTGATTTCCGAAAACCAAACCAAGGCTATCAAGGTCATAAAGGAATAAGAAAATTAATTTGTTAGTTTAAAAAAAAGGCTGATCGTTTATGACGATCAGCCTTTTTCTCTTTCAATAACCCCTTGAAAACAAATACCATCACGTTTTTTGCCATAGGGGTGTCACGTTTTTTCCTTGCAGTATTTAGGATATAAGAATTGGTTTTTGGAAAATTTAAAAAATCAAAAAACCTTAATACCAATGAAAAAAATTACTTTTTGCCTCCTGCTGTTTCTGGCTTTCTTTCAGAGCCAAGCACAGGTGCTTATCGGAAACGGTACGACCTTAAAAAACCTCCCCATTAATCCGTATTATGGATATTCTTATTCACAGTCCATCTATACGGCTGCCGAGATTAATGCAAGCGGCCAGATAACGGGATTATCTTGGTACTATGGCGGTCCTGCCGGAAACAACATTCCCAACAGCCAGAACTTGAAAATTTTTCTAGGGCATACTACAAAAACTACTTTCGGATCTGGTAGTGATTGGGAACCTGCGACAAGTCTGACAGAAGTATATGCCGGAGGAATCGTAGTGAATGGTCCAGGATGGGCTTACATCACATTTACGACTCCTTTCCCATACAATGGAACGGATAATCTGGTAGTGGCCACGGCCGAATTGCAACCGATGTATGATAACAGTGGCGACTATTTCCTATCACAGGAAGTAACGGGCAACCGCTCCCTTGTTTATCAAAATGACGGAACACCACCCAACCTGGAAGCACCACAGAGTGGAAGTCCTGAAAACTTTTTGCCGAACGTCATTTTCAGCAATATCCAAAAAGCTTGTCCTACACCGTTCTTCTTGAATACCGTAATGACAACATCGGATGCTGCAATGGTAGTCTGGGGGAATTCCGCCCAAGCTCCTGGTGACAGCAGTCAATATTATTTATCAGAAACAAATGAAGCTCCTACTTCATCTACACAGCCAACCGGAAACTCAACTTCAATGGCCATGCTTACGGATTTGAATGCTGATACGGCCTATAATATCTGGGTAAGAAATGTTTGTGGAGGTACTCCTGCAGAATGGTCCTATCCGGCCTCTTTCAGAACAGAATGCAGTCCTGCAACTGCTCTTTATGAAAATTTTGATACTACTGCACCCAACAGCCTTCCTACGTGTTGGTCCTCAATTGTGAGAGGTCCGGGTGTCAGCTCCAGTACAATTGCAACAACTTTTGAAGGTGAAGCCTACACTGGAACAAACAGTGTGAGATTATTCAACTCTACAACAGGAAATAATGCTGACATCATATTGGTTTCTCCAAAATTGAGCAATCTGGCTTCAAGCACACATCGTCTGCGCTTTTTTGCTGATGCAAACAACGATAGTGAATTACTCATAGGAACATTGAATGGAAATTCCAGCACCGCTACTTTTACTCCTTTGGAAAATGGTTCTCAAATTTCAGTTACCACTTCTTATGCAGAATACATTGTAGATTTTTCTGGCTATACGGGTACCGATACCTACATCGGCTTCAAGTTGAACTCTGTTGAAAATTACAATCCCATAAGCTTGGACAATATCAACTGGGAGCCAACTCCAGCTTGTCCAGATGTTGCCGGAGTTGCTGTTGAAAATATTCTGCCACAGAGTGTTTCAGTAAACTGGACCGAATCAGATGCATCTGGATATGAAATTGTGTATGAGGAAGCTTCTGAGGATGCAAACCCAAATTCATTAACGCCAATTGAAGTTACTGGATCTACAAAAGAATTGACAGGACTAACGGCAAACACCGTTTATAATGTTTGGATAAGATCTACTTGTAATGGAGGTTTAGGGGCATGGTTCGGACCTGTAAATTTCAAGTCAGCCTGCAACCCGATATCAGAATTTGTTGAAAATTTTGACACTACTACTTTTCCTAACTTGCCTACTTGTTGGACTTTTTTCAAGAGAGGAACAAATGAGTTCGCAAATTCAGATATCTCGGTTACTGCCTCTAACAGCATTACTGCTCCAAATTCGGTTTTTTTAACTCCTGGAGGAAATATTACCCTTGATACTGAAAATGATGTCATCCTGGTTTCTCCAAACCTGAGCACTGTTGCTACCGGAACACATCGTTTGAAATTTTCAGCCAAAGGACCTGGAAGCTTGCAAGTGGGTACTATCGATGGGACTACCCAAACTGCTACTTTCACCTCTTTGGAAACGGTAGCCATTACAAACACTTATGAGGAATACATCGTAGATTTTTCAGGATACCAGGGAACGGATACTTATTTTGGCTTGCGTATCAATAACGCTGCAGCCTACACTTATACTTACCTGGAAAATGTTCGATGGGAAATTGCTCCCCTTTGTCCAGATGTCAGCGAAATTGTCTTGGAAAGCGTGTCTCCAAACTCTGCAACTATCAGTTGGCAGGATGGCGGAGCGGAGACTGATTGGGAAATCGTGTATGGTGATCCTGCCACGACCAATCCTTCTCAATTGACACCGATCGTATCTTCAGATGCATCAACCAAGGAAATTCCAGGCCTGGAAGCCAATACTTCCTATGCTGCCTGGGTTCGTTCTGATTGTGGAACTGACAAGGGAGCTTGGATAGGACCAATATTCTTCAAGACTGATTGTGTTGGTACTGATACTTTAAATGAAAATTTTGACACAACGGATACAAATACACTTCCTGCTTGTTGGTCTTCTATCGTGAGGGGTACTACGGGAACTGCATTTGCAAAAGTAACTTCGAGCTATGCTCATACGCCTTACAAATCTGTTGAAATCTACAACCAGAACCAGAACAATACATCAGATGTGATCCTGGTATCACCGTATCTGAACAATCTGGGAGCAGGAACACATCGTTTGCGTTTCTACAGCTCTTATCACTATCCTTCTTCCATACAAGTTGGAACATTGGATACCAATACCGCAAATGCTGTCTTTACCGTAACTGAAAACATTACTCTTACCAGCACTTATACGGAATACATCATAGATTTCACACAATGGAGCGGCCTTACTGATAAATACATCGGTATCCGTTTGAATCAGAATGGACAAAACAGTTATGCCCATATTGATGACCTTGTATGGGAAGTAGCACCTTTATGTCCAAGTGTTGAAAACGTTTCCGTTTTTGACATCAACACAACCGAGGCTTACGTTGCTTGGGAAGTAGGAGAACTTTTGTCCGACACTTGGCAAGTCTCTCATGCACCGTCTAACGTTACGGATGGTTCTGCAGGAACCATAAGTGATAATTTATCGTCACAGGACTACATGCTGGGAGGATTGACAGATGATACTGAATATAATGTATGGGTTCGCTCTGTATGTGGCGATTCAAATGGAGAATGGGTTGGTCCGATAGCATTCCGAACAAAATGTATTGCAGGAACTACTTTCAACGAAAATTTCGATTCTACTCCTAATACTTCGTTGCCGACTTGTTGGTCGAAGATCATCAGAGGAAATTCATCTGCCCAGCATTTTGCCTACATCATCAACAGTAGCTTGGGAGCTAATTCTGGATCAAACAATATAACATTATTCAATAGCACTTACAGTGCGCAGAATGATATCATTTTGATTTCACCACCTATGGATAACTTGGCCTCTGGAACACACCAGCTGACTTTTTACCTGAAAGGAAACACGCCAAATATTGAAATAGGTACGTTGGATAATAATACAGGTGATGCCATCTTTACATCCTTGACATCAGTTACCGCCACCCCAACCTATACACAATACACGATAGATTTTTCCGGCTATGACGGTTTCAATCAATATATTGGTATCCGTCACGCAGGAAACAGTAATACTGCAATCTCTGTTGACGACATTGTTTGGGAACCAATTGTGGCAGAAGGTTGCAATCCTGTAGCAAATGTTAATGAAAACTTTGACACTACCGATGTTGATACACTTCCGGAATGTTGGACAGCTATCTTGAGAGGGCCTACCGAAGGTGATATAGATGCAATTGCGGTTAAGCAGACACCGGGTGTTAGTGCTCCAAACGCAGTAAATATATTCAAAGGCATGTCAGGTCCCCTGGACGAACAGATATTGGTCTTGCCACAGCTTTCAAACCTGAGTGCTGGAACTCATAAATTGAAATTCTCTCATGCTGGACCTCCTTGCCAGATAGAGGTGGGAACATTGAGCAACAATACTGATACGGCTGTATTCACCTTGAAAGAAACTGTTACCGTAGGAAGTGACTGGACGCAATCTATTGTTGATTTTGCCAATTATTCAGGAACTGACACTTACATCGGATTGCGTTTGAATTCAGGTGATTCTCCTTTCGTGGGGATGTTCATTGACAATGTAATCTGGTCTACAGATTTGGGAACAGGAGCATTCAACAATTCAAGATTTGCCTATTACCCAAACCCTGTTAAAAACATCCTGAACCTTTCTTATGAGCAAAACATCACCAATGTTGCTGTTTATAATTTATTGGGCCAGGAAATCATTACCAAGAAGTTTGATGCAAATCAGACACAGGTTGATATGTCAGGATTGGCAAGCGGCACTTACATCGTGAAGGTGACTGCTGACAATGTGAACAAGACATTCAAGGTAATCAAGGAATAATTTGTTTTTGTTAATTCTAAAAGGGCTGAAGGTTTCATTACTTTCAGCCCTTTTTTCATATATTTATAATTCGATGCAAAACACATTCCATGCTAGAAGCCTTGACCAATCTATTCTTTCCAAAAGCCTGTGCTGGTTGCGATGCTTTCCTGTTGACCAACGAGATTATCATTTGCGCCAAATGTCGGCACGAAATCCCGTTAACTACGCATCATCTCAACGAAGAAAACGAGACCACCAAGAAATTTTATGGCCGACTGGATGTAGCATACGGATCTTCTTTTATGTATTTCCATAAAAAAGGAATCGTCCAGGAAATAATACACAGCTTGAAATACCGTGGACAAGAAGAAATCGGAACAATGATTGGCGATTGGTATGCTGATGATTTAAAAAACAATGGAATCTTGAAAACAGTCGATACCATTATTCCTGTTCCACTTCATCCAAGGAAATTAGAAGAAAGGGGTTATAACCAAGTTACTACTTTTGGGAAATCGCTTTCTGGACATCTTGCCATTCCTTATGATGAAAGCTTGCTGCAGAGAAACATCTATTCCAAAACCCAAACCTTTAAAAACCTCATCGGAAGAGCCGATAACAGCGGCTCCTTATTTGACGTGACTTTTGACGAAACACATCAAGACAAACATTATCTCCTGATTGATGATGTGCTTACTTCTGGGGCAACGCTTGAGGCTTGTGGCAAGGCAATTCTTAAAATTCCGGGTGCAAAACTCAGCATTGTCACAATGGCTTATTCACATTCGTGAAGTATTGCTAATAAATCACTAAAACATTTCATTTACACTAAATATAATTGTTATTTTGTGTCCTACAAATTTCACTTTTTATGTTGAAGATTCCGTATAAGTATTTTTTAATCCTTTTAGCGATTGTCATTGTGGGTTGTGCCAAAAGAGGCAACATAACCGGTGGTCTGACTGATACCATTCCGCCCGTTTTACGACAAAGCATCCCTAAGAATTTCAGTACTGGATTCAAAGGCAACGAAGTAAAATTAATCTTTGATGAGTATATAAAACTCAAGGACGTCAACAAGCAATTGGTTGTTTCACCACCGATGAATACGCCTCCTACGATCACGCCAACAAATGCAAGCAAAATCATTACCATAAAGATCAAAGATACCTTGCAGCCTGATACTACTTACAGCTTCAACTTCGGACAAAGCATCCAGGACAACAATGAAGGAAATCCCTATCCACAGTTCAAATATATTTTCTCTACCGGAACCTATATCGATTCCTTGTCCGTCAGTGGAACCATCAGCGATGCATTGGAGAAAAATGTAGACAATTTTGTTACCGTGATGCTTTATGAAGTAAATGAGAAGTTCACGGATTCAATAGTGTACAAGGAAAAGCCAAGATATGTAACCAACACGCTCGACAGCGCCAAGACTTGGCAGATTGACAACATAAAAGCGGGGAAATACATGCTTGTGGCAATGAAGGATTACAACAACAACTATATTTTTGATCCCAGAAAAGACAAGATTGGTTTTTACAAGGAACACATCACGGTTTCAAACGAACCCTCCAATTATAACATCCAGCTGTTTAACGAAGTCCCTGTTTTTAAAGGTTTTAAACCTATCCAGGCTTCCGGAAACCGCGCAACTGCAGGTTACGAAGGAAGACCGGAGAAAGCAAAATTTACCCTTAGAAACGGTAGTGAAGTAATGCCAACCATCGTTACCAAATTACCTGAAAAGGATTCTGTCCAGATATGGTTCCAGCCCGTAAAAGCCGATTCGCTTAACTTGGAAATCGTGAACGAAAATTTCAAGAAAGATTTCTATTTTAAAATCAAGGACCAGAAAAAAGATACATTGAGTTTTAGCGCAAAGCCTCTTGGAACACTTCATTTCAGGGAGAATTTTGAGTTGACGGCATCAACTCCCCTGACGAAGTTCGACAGTACCAAGATCACATTGAGAAACAAGGATTCCATCATTGTTCCCTTTACAACCGAGTACGACGAATTCAATCAGAAATTGAAATTCAACTTCAAGAAAGAGCCTTTGGAGAAATATACGCTCCAATTGTTGCCCGGAGCCTTGACGGATTTTTATGAGAAAGCCAACGATACCTTGAATTATAAATTCAGTACGAAAGACCCCGCCGATTATGCCAATCTGACTTTGAAATTGGAAAACGTCAAGAAGTTTCCGATAATCGTGCAATTGACCGATGAGAAGGGAAAAGTTTTAGACTCGGAATATTCTACCAATAGCTCCACCATTGTCTTCACTGCTTTTGAGCCCAAGAAATTCTTTCTGCGTATCATTTACGATGACAACGGAAACGGGAAATGGGATCCTGGAAGCTACCTTGAAAAACGGCAAGGAGAAGAAGTTATTTATTTCCCAAAAGAACTCGAAGGAAGGTCCAACTGGGATGTTGAGGAAGGCTTTATCCTTACTCCTTCAAGTCCTTGATTTGAAAGGAATCCCTGTCGGCAAGAAAACCTAGTTTTTTTCGCATTTCAAGCATTTCCAATTTATCCAGAGTTGCCGTAAAGACAGTCTCCCCTTCAAATGGTTCAAGCAATGCATTACCAATAAAATCGACCACCTGGGAATGTCCGGGATAGGAATGATCGTTTCCATCCTTGCCAACCCGGTTCACGCCAATGGTATAACACATGTTCTCGATGGCTCTTGCTTTCAGCAAAATATCCCAGGCAGTGATTCTTGCTGTCGGCCAATTGGCTACGTACAACAACAGATCGTAATCCTCGGTATTTCGGGCAAAAACTGGAAAACGCAAATCATAGCAAATCAGGAGGCAGATCTTCCAGCCCTTGTATTCGACAATTTTTTTTCTGGCTCCAGCAGAATACAATTCATCTTCACCGGCCAAGGAAAACAAATGTCTCTTGTCGTAATATTCCATTTCACCGGAAGGAAAGACAAAAACCAGACGGTTATAAAAATTGTTGTCCTCCTTGATGACAAGGCTTCCTGTAATGGCCGTATTTCTTGATTTTGCCACCTTTTTAAGCCACGAAACGGAATCTCCTTCCATTGTTTCCGCAATTGCTTCCGGATGCATGGAAAAGCCGGTGGTGAACATTTCCGGCAACACGATCAGATCAACATCCAAAGCAATCGTATTGATTTTCTTTTCTAGTTGAATCCGGTTCCTGCCTGCCTCTTCCCAGATAATATCTGCTTGAATTAAAGCTGCTTTCATATTTGCATTGTCTTTAGTGTATTCTTTTTTCTCGCTTCTGCTAGTCCACCATTATTTCATCAATAAATATAAAAGCATCTCCCCCGAAACCTTGATGTCCTTCGGGAAGTTTTCCGAAATTATAGGCCTTGACTTTGACGTATCGTGCCGTGATGTCTTTTAAACCCACCTTATAATCTACGATTGAAATATCTTTATAGTTCCATTCTAAAGTGCTTTCGACTGTTTTCAGCAATTGAAAATGAACATTGTCATTGGAAACATAATATTCCACCTTCGATGGAAGCAAGATCCAGGCACGGGAATCCTGCAGGTATCTTGAATGGACAGACTTTATCTTTCGGGATTTCTGCAAATCTACAACCGCTTCAAAATCCTGCGATTGATAGCCCTGCCAATCTCCTTTTCGCCAGTTCTTCTCACCCAGGATTCCATCAAGCAGACCTTCCGGACCTCCAGCATGGTATTGCTGATTATATTTTGACTTGATGTCGATGGTATAATCGTTTGGTTTTTTATAGAACTTGGCAGAAACTGTATCGCTGACTTCTCCATGATCATTCTTTGAATAAAATCTTATTTCTGAAGTTGCAGCCAATACAAGTTCTTTATCGTACACTTGAAATTTGGCATTATTGATACTGTAAAAATATTCCGTTTCCTTGGTCTGCGAATCAAAGCTGATGCTCATTTTTTCCTTGAAAGATTTGTTCTCTGATTTGATTACCGGAACCGGAATAATCATCTTGTCGAAGTTTTCCTTTTCTGCTTTTGCAAGCACCTCCTTCAAATAACCTTTCATTCCTTTCTTGGTTATCGTAAGCGGTTCATTATTTTCGAAATTGATTTTTACTTTTTCAAAATAGGGGGTTGTTTTTGACCATTCTCCATTTCCTGGCGTTACAGCATAAATTCCCATCGAACTCAAGACATACCAGGCACTCATTTGTCCGCAATCTTCATTTCCAATCAATCCATCCGGAGCATTCTTGTAGAATTCATTCAGGATGTAATGTACTTTTTCTGTCGCCTTCTCTGGTTTTCCGATATGGTTATACAGATAGGCCATATGATGGCTTGGTTCATTGCCGTGGGCATACTGCCCCATCAAGCCTGTAACATCAACTTGTTCCCTTCCCGTGGTCCTGCTCTCCGCATTGAACATTTCGTCAAGCTTGGCTTCAAATCTTCCGGGACCGCCATAAGCCTCGATCATCCCTGGAATATCCTGGGGTACAAAAAAAGTATAATGCCAGGCGTTTCCTTCTGTAAAGTCATTATTGACTTCCCTTGGATCAAAAGGCTTTTTCCAGCCTCCGTTCTTTTTCGGGCGGATGAAACCCGTTTCCCAATCAAACAGGTTCTTCCAGTTCTGCGAACGCTTCATAAAGTATCCGTAGTCTGCTTCCTTGTTTAAAATTTTTGCCATCTGTGCAATACACCAATCGTCATAGGCATATTCTACCGTCTTGGAAACGCTCTCGTGTTCATCATCACTACTGATGAAGCCATTCTTTTTATAAGCCTCCAGACCCAAATGGTTAAGCATGGCAGAATGTTTCGATGCCTCAAAAGCTTTTTCATAATCAAACCCTTGGATTCCTTTTGCCATTGCATCGGCCATGACCGAAACCGAATGGTACCCGATCATGCAATCCGTTTCGTTGGAAGCCAATTCCCAAACCGGCAACCTTCCTCCCTGTTCGTATTGCATTAGAAAAGTATTGATAAAATCGGACGTTCGTTTCTTATCGATCAGGGTATAAAGCGGATGGGCGGCCCGGAACGTATCCCAAAGTGAGAAAACCGAATAATAATCAAACCCTTTTGCATGATGGATTTGATTGTCTCTTCCACGGTATTTCCCGTCGAGATCCTGTGCAATATTGGGTTGCATCATCGTATGGTACAAAGCGGTATAAAAAACAGTCAATTTGTCTTTGTCTGATGTGGTTTCTATCTTGGACAATTCCTTGTTCCAAAGCTGTTCGGCATCGGCTTTTGCCTTGTTGAAATCCCAGTGCTTGATTTCGGACATGTTCAATCCGGCACCAATATATCCTGTTGGGGAAAGCGCCACTTTTATCAATAATTTTTCTCCTTTCTTGACCTGTCTTGAGAAACTCAAAGCCAAGAATTTATCCGAAAAATTAGTAGCTGTCAATGTATTGCTGGTTGCCTTTGAGATTTTCATTGGCTTGCTGAATTCAATTCGAGCGTACACATATTGGTCAAGGGCCCATGCCTCACTTCTTCTCAAGACTTCAATCGTCTTGTCATTGATGATCTTCACATCGCCTTGCAATAATTTATCACGGTGGTTCAGGTCTAGGATGATATTGGCCTGGCCAGCATTATTAAAAGTATATTCATGAAAACCAACACGAGTGGAAGTCGTCAGCCGGACATCAATATCATCATCTTCTAGCTTTACCGCATAGAATCCTGCAGAAGCTTTCTCGCTGGCATGAGAAAATTTCGAGGAATATTCTTTTTTATCCAGGCTGGGTTTTCCCATTGTCGGCATCAGCATTATATCTCCAAAATCGGAAGCGCCTGTTCCGTTCAAATGCGTATGCGAAAAACCATAGATCACATTATCTGAGTAATGGTAGCCCGAACATCCGTCCCAACTATTGTCAACCCTTGTATCCGGCGAAAGCTGAACCATCCCGAAAGGAACTGTAGCACCTGGAAAAGTATGTCCGTGACCACCTGTTCCAATAAATGGATTTACGTGTTGCTGGTAGTTTTGAGAGAAGGCAAAGGCTGAAATACAAACTAAAAAAGACGCGAAATAAATTTTCATTATTTGAATTGTTTGGATCCTTTCAAAGATAGTTTTTTTCGGAAGAAATTAAAAACCTAGGGTTTACCCTGATACAACTATTTCAAGGAAACCACTTAGAGCCAATATTCTGAACAAGAGTAATTTAGCATTATCCTTAAAATGAAGAAAATGAAAAAAATTATCTTACTAATCCTGTTACTTTCCAGCATCTTTATGAATGCCCAAAGATTTGATTGGGTTGCTACTGCTGGTTATGAAGGTGTGGCAAACGGTTACAATGGAGCAGTTGCCATAGCACGAGATTCTCAAGGAAATTTATATACTTTGGACAACGCAAACGCTACACGGCAATGCCAAGGTATGACAGCAACTCCAGCCACGAGCGGAACTTATATCTTCCTCCATAAATTTAATTCCTCGGGTGAAATTGTCTATAGCAAATCGATTGGCCCCAACTTTAGACCGTTGAATGTAGTGGTTGGAGAAAATGACAATGTATATGTTTTGGGTTCACTTATGGGAACTGATGAAATTAACATCAACAACGAGACGCTTCAGGAATGTATTTGGTAAAATTAATTGGTGATGATGTCAAGGACGTCCAAAAAGCAATCAAATACTAAGTTTGTCATTCAAGTAATCAAATAATTTTATAATTTAACCCTTTAAAAACCAACTTCTTGATGACTATTTTCCATTGCCGTTTCCTTGTTGTCTTATCTGTGATGCTGAATACATTTGTTGTTCAGGCACAGAAAGATTCAACATACATCAAAGATTTATTGGACAAGGCATATGGTTTTGAAGCATCCAATCCGAAACAGGCGTTGAAGATCTATCAGGATGCATATCAGTTGAGCATTAAAAACAAATATTACATCGGTGCTTTCAAAGCTTTGCAATACAGCGGAATCGTTCAGACCGATAATGGCAATTATGATTCTTCATTTTACTATTACGAAAAATCAAAACCCTATTGCAAAAAAGCGAATTATCCACGAGGAGAGGCCCAAACATATATCAATATCGGCAATACGCATCAATTTATGGGTAATTATAGCAAGGCTGTCCCCTATTATCTCTCGGGTATAAAAATCTTTGAAACCCTCAAGGACAGTACGGCATTAAGTCAAAGTTACCAGAATTTGTCTGCACTTTATGGGACTTTGAAAAATCCAGAATCAACGATTTTCTACCAGAAAAAAGCACTGCAATACTCGAATCCAAAAGATTTGAAGCAAATTGCAGGATTATACGGCGACCTGGGACTTACATTATTAGAGCAGAAAAAACCTGCCGAAGCATTAGTGTATTTTAAAAAAACAGATGCTATATCCGATAAATTAGGAGATAAGAATGTGACATTCATAGCCAAAAGAAACCTTGGCGATTATCACAGCCACCTTAAGCACTATGGCCAAGCCATCGCCTTTTATGAAACCTCTTTTCTAATCGGGGAGCCAAGTGCCATAGAACAAACAGATTTGAAGTACATCCTTTCAGGGCTTTATTTGGAAATGAAAAATTATCCAAAGGCCAGGTCGTATGCCGAGCAAGCTGTCAATTTATCCAAAAAGATACAAACGAGAGAGATTCTTTACAAGTCCTATCGAAGGCTTGCAGAAATATATAGTGCGACAAACCGTCCTGAAATGGCTTATGATTATCTGGTTGAAAGTGTGAATCTAAAAGATTCTGTAATGAACGAAGACTATCTCAAACAAATCTCGCTCATCCAGACTCAATATGAAACGGAGAAAAAAGACAAAGCTATCGCCGAACAGCAAATAGCATTAGAAAGAAATGAAGTACAGCTCTTGAAAAAACAAAACCAATCTACTTATTATTCAATTGCTGTATTTTTTCTAGCCTTGCTTTCTTTAGGAATCTGGTTGGTTTTTAGACAAAGACAACGGATAAAAAACCGACAAATTATTGCTTTAAAACAACAACAGGAAATTGCACAGCTTGAAGCCTTAATTGATGGAGAAGAAAAAGAACGACGCCGTATTGCCCAAGAATTACACGATGGGATCAATGGTGATCTATCAGCTATAAAATACCGCCTTTCTGGATTGGAAGAAACCAGGTTGAACCAAGATGAGCGCGAAAGTTTATTAAAAACAATTGAAATGATTGACAGCGCTTGTGCACAAGTTCGAGGTATTTCGCACAACCTCATGCCAAGTTCTATTTTGGATTTTGGATTAGTGGAAACCGTCAATGAATATTGTTCTAAAATCAATAATTCACATCCGCTGAAATTAGATTTTCAATATTTTGGAAATCCAGCCGTTTTGCCTAAAAAAGCCGAAACGGTTATTTATCGGATCATCCAGGAATTGATTAACAACATTAGCAAGCATTCGAGAGCAACAACAGCAATGGTTCAACTTAATTTTCACGAAAATGAATTATTTATTACTGTGGAAGATAACGGGATTGGCTTTGATATAAAATCCGTACAAAATGGTCTGGGCTTGAAAAACATTCATTCAAGGATTCATTTTCTTAATGCACACCTTGAAATTGACAGTGACGGCAAGGGAACTTCTTTTCATATTACGATTGACTTAAATTCGCTGAAAAATGATTGAAATAGCCATAACCGACGACCATACGATTATAATTGAGGGAATTCGTACGATGTTGAAATCCGACAAGGAAATCGTGATCTTGCAATCCTTCAAGAATATAACAGATACTTGCAATGATTTGGATAAAAATGTGAAAGTCTTGCTTCTGGACATCAATCTTCCTGATGGGAATGGCATTACGGCCTGCAAGGATTTATTGCAAAAATTTCCAAAACTTAAAATCATCGCCCTAACAAATTTTGACGATGTTTCGTTTATCAAGCAGATTATAAAAAACGGTGCAATGGGCTATTTGCTGAAAAATACTGGCAAGAACGAATTAGTAGCTGCCATTAAAACTGTCTTAGGAGGCGAACGTTATCTGCCACAAAACATTCAGGAAATGCTCCTGAATGAATCATTAGGAAAGTCCAATTCTTCCTCTTTTTTTATTCCGAAACTGACCAATCGGGAAAAGGAAATTCTAGACTTGATTATCAAAGAATACACAACCGAAGAAATTGCAGAGAAGATTTTTATAAGTGTAAAAACCGTCGAGTCGCATCGGAGCAATCTGATCCAGAAGCTCGGGGTTAAAAACAGTGCCGGTCTGGTACGTGTGGCTTTTGAAAAAGGCTTGATATAAAAAAACGCATTCAAATTAATGAATGCGTTTTATATATTGTGAATAATTCTGAATTATCCTTTGATACTTGCAGACAGGTATTCCCTGTTCATTCTTGCGATATTTTCAAGAGAAATTCCTTTCGGGCACTCTACTTCGCAAGCTCCGGTGTTGGTACAGTTACCGAAACCTTCGTGGTCCATTTGGTTGACCATGTTCAATACACGGTCATGTGCTTCCACTTTTCCTTGTGGCAATAAGGCAAACTGCGATACTTTTGCAGAAACAAACAACATCGCTGATGAGTTCTTACAAGTTGCAACGCAAGCCCCACATCCGATACAAGTTGCAGCGTCGAAAGCACGGTCTGCATCATGTTTGGGAATTGGAATTGTATTGGCATCAATTGTATTTCCTGAAGTATTTACAGAAATAAATCCTCCCGCATGTTGGATCCTGTCGAAAGAACTCCTGTCCACAACCAAATCTTTGATTACCGGGAATGCTTTGGCACGGAAAGGTTCGATAAAAATCGTATCACCGTCCTTGAACATTCTCATGTGCAATTGACAGGTCGTAACGCCCCTGTCTGGTCCGTGAGCCTCTCCATTGATGAAAAGAGAACACATTCCGCAGATTCCTTCGCGACAATCGTGGTCAAACGCAACAGGATCTTCCCCTTGATTGATCAATTGCTCGTTCAAGACATCAAGCATTTCAAGAAAGGACATGTCTGGAGACACATCATCAATCTTATAATCAACGATTTTTCCTGTTTCTTTAGCGTTTTTCTGACGCCATATTTTTAATGTAAGTTTCATAATTTTCAGTATTGAGAATTAAGTATGAACATTGAGATAGACTCTTGCCCGAACTTATATCTTATTTGTAACTACGTTGTACTAATTTCACGTTATCGAACACAAGCGCTTCCTTGTGCAATATTGCCTCGCTAGGTTTTCCTTTGTATTCCCAAGCTGCAACGTATGCGAAGTTCTCATCATCACGCAATGCTTCACCTTCTTCAGTTTGATATTCTTCACGGAAGTGTCCTCCACAAGATTCATTCCTGTGCAGGGCATCTTTTGCGAAAAGCTCTCCCAATTCAAGGAAATCTGCAACACGCATTGCTTTCTCCAATTCTTGGTTGAAACTGTCAATTGAACCTGGAACCCTTACATCCCTATAGAATTCTTCACGCAAGGCTGCAATTTCATGAATCGCTTCATTCAAACCTTGGGCGTTACGAGCCATTCCAACCTTGTCCCACATAATTTTACCTAATTTCTTGTGGAAATGGTCAACAGAATGTGTTCCGTTATTGTTGATGAATTTGTTCAATTGGTCTCTTACGTTTTTCTCAGCCTCGGCAAATTCTGGCAAGTCTGTAGAAATTGTTCCCGTCTTGATGTCTGGAGCCAGATAATCTCCGATAGTATAAGGCAAGACAAAATATCCATCTGCCAAACCTTGCATAAGTGCAGAAGCTCCCAATCTGTTCGCTCCGTGGTCAGAGAAATTAGATTCCCCGATTGAGAAACAACCTGGAATTGTAGTCATCAGATTATAATCAACCCAGGTACCCCCCATAGTGTAGTGAACCGCCGGATAAATCATCATAGGAGTTTCATAAGGATTCTCATCTACGATTTTATAATACATTTGGAACAAGTTACCGTATTTGTTTTTGATAACTTCTTTTCCTAATTTTTTTACCAATACCGCATCATTCCCATCCAGGTGCTGGATTAGTGCTTGTTCTTTTCCGTAACGTTGGATTGCAGCTGCAAAATCCAGGTAAACCGCTTCACCTGTTTTGTTTACGCCATAACCGGCATCGCACCTTTCCTTTGCTGCACGGGAAGCCACGTCACGAGGAACCAGGTTACCAAATGATGGATATCTTCTTTCCAAGTAATAATCTCTTTCTTCTTCTGTCAAATCGGATGCTTTCTTTTTTCCTTCACGGATAGCTTTTGCATCTTCCAATGATTTTGGAACCCAGATTCTACCGTCATTTCTCAAAGATTCCGACATCAAAGTCAATTTTGATTGGTGATCTCCTGAAACCGGAATACAAGTCGGGTGAATTTGTGTGTAACAAGGATTTGCAAAAAATGCTCCTTTTTTATGTATCTTCCAAGCTGCTGTCGCATTACTTCCCATTGCATTCGTAGAAAGGAAAAATACATTTCCGTATCCTCCAGAAGCAATGACAACCGCGTGAGCTGAATGTCTTTCAATTTCTCCGGTAATCAAATTACGAGCTATGATTCCTCTGGCCTTTCCGTTTACGATTACTATATCTAGCATTTCGTGACGGTTGTGCATTTTGATCTTTCCACGACCTATCTGACGGTTCATTGCAGAATAAGCTCCCAATAATAATTGCTGTCCTGTTTGTCCAGCTGCATAAAAAGTTCTGGAAACCAAGGTACCTCCAAAAGAACGGTTGTCCAAAAGTCCGCCATATTCACGAGCCAACGGAACACCTTGTGCCACGCATTGGTCAATGATATTTGCAGAAACTTCGGCAAGACGGTGAACGTTTGCTTCACGGGCACGGTAGTCACCCCCTTTTACGGTATCATAAAACAAACGGAAAGTTGAATCCCCGTCTCCTTGATAATTCTTTGCCGCATTGATACCACCCTGAGCCGCAATAGAGTGTGCCCTTCGAGGTGAATCTTGAAAACAAAATGCTTTTACGTTATAACCTAATTCAGCCAGAGTTGCAGCAGCAGAGCCACCTGCAAGTCCTGTTCCAACAACGATAATATCAATATTACGCTTGTTGGCAGGGTTCACTAAATTAATATGATCTTTATAATCTGTCCATTTGTCCGAAATTGGACCTGCAGGAATTTTTGAATCTAAACTCATGATTTTATAATATATTATTTAGCAAAAAAGTGAATATAAATTGGAATTATCGCAAATAAAAGAGGAACTATAATTGCGAATCCCTTTCCGAAACCTCTGATCAGTCCGTTATATTTTGGATTGTTTGCCCCTAAAGATTGGAATGCACTTGCAAAACCGTGCAGCAAGTGGAATGCCAGAACGAACATTGCAACAACATATAGGATTGTAGCAATCAAACCGTACTTGGCATCTTGAAAAAAGGCGAACGTAATTTTATGCAAATCCTTGTAACCTTCTTTGATTTTTACATCGGCCCCGGTATCATAAAACTCAGTCCTGTTCTTGATTGTCACCATTTTCTGCTCCACTCTTACTTTTGGAAGATAATCCCCATCAGTAGTCAGATAAAGTTCTTGTTTGGCACCTCCTGTATCAACCATGATAGTCTGCAACGGCATATTTTCATCAAAATGCATCTTTGCCCAAAAGTTTACCATGTGTGTTACAATGAAAACCAAGATTAAGGTTCCCAGTACCGCCATATTTCTCGATGCCCAAGCTGAATTAGCCGAAGCATTTTCTTTGGCATATTTGATTGGCCTTGCCCTTCTGTTTTGAACAGTCAGCAAAATACCATCAATTGCATGGAAAAGAATTGAAATGTACGTTAGATAAGACAATAATTTAACCGCCGGGTTGGTGGTCATGAACAATGCATATTGGTTGAACTGTAATGCATTTCCGAAAATAAGCTGTAAGTTTCCGGCCAAGTGGCCCGCTAAAAACAAGCATAAAAATAAACCTGTTAGAGCCATCCAATACTTTTTAGCTATAGATGACTTTAAGATTGCAGATTTTGCCATAAGAGTTGTTTGTGTTTTAAAAAATCACACAAAAATAAGGCATATTCAAATTAACTACAACCTTTTCGACCTATTTATAATCAGTATAAAGTGAAGACATTTCACAGTAAATCAAGTATAAAATTTCGCTCTGAATAATTTTACACAATAAAAATCAATAAAAACTTAAGTATAAGGTTAAAAAGAGGCTCGAAAATGCCGAAAATGAATTTTAAAATTAGAATGTTTTCGTCATATCCTCATCCACAACAATTATAAAATCCGCAAGTTTTATGTTTTCTTTTTCCAATTTTGAGACATCTTTTTGAGAAACTGTTGCGATTGTCATAATCTTGACGGCTGGTTTTCCCTTTTTCAAATACCAATTTATACCCTCAAAATGATCACTGTGGTACGTGCCATTGTAATGGATAAAGATCGAATCTGGTTTTAAATTCTGCAAGATGAAATACCCCATGGTTGCATCTTTGATCGCTTGTGCTTTCGGCAGATTATCATTGGCGTGCTCGCCCATCATTTCAAGCATTTTCACATAACCCGGCAAATTTTTATCATAAGCAATTGGCAATGGAGCCATCCACGTTTTTTCTTCCGCAGACAACTTCTCCAACGCTTCAAAACCTTGCTTGTAAACCAGGCTCGCATATCTCCTGGGAACATTTGACGCCACAAAAATCAGTTTCTTTTCTTTTGCAAAATCTACCAGGGGCTTGTAATCCGTTTTATGATTGTTCCAAAGTCGGGCCAAAGTATCAAAGGCTTTCTGATTGATCTCCCCTTTCAAATATTGATTCAATTGTTGCTGATTGTCCGCTTCAATCATTTCCGCACCCAGGACCACTTGCTTTTTCTCCGCCAAATCCTTGGTGAATTCCAATTGCAACCAATGGATAATGGAATTGTCGTGGTGCTCTCCAAACAAAACAACTTCAGCATTTTCAGCCTGCTTCAACATTTTTCCATACGCTGTTTTCTTTCCATTCACATCAAAGATCTGATACGGAAGCTTGTCTTGTGCAACAGCATTGAAAGAAATCAGGACAGCAAGCAGGTAAAAGGAATGTTTCATTACAAATGGTTTTATCGTGTGGCTAAATTAACCATAAATAAAAACGTTGCCAAACTTAAAATTATAGAATTGGCAATTTATGCAAGCCTTTTTTCTATATTCAATAAAAATGAAATTCCTGCGTTATTTCTAGATAAAAAAGGACGCTTTTCTAAGTTGAGAATCCTAATTTTAGCATCCAAAAATTTTATTGAAATGAGAACAGGAATCGATGCCATTGCATTTGATGTGGCCAAAATACATTTATCCATTCAAACTTTGGCGAAGGCCCGGAACATCGAACCCGAAAAACTTGAAAAAGGATTGGGCCTCATCAACATGACACTTCCAGACAGTTATCAAGATACCGTGGTATTTGGTGCCAATGCCCTTACCAAGCTCGTCCTTGAAAATGATATCGACCTCGGTGAGATTTCAAGAATCTATGTCGGAACTGAAAGCGGCATCGATAATTCAAAACCAATTGCATCATTCCTGATTGCCCTGATGGAAGAGAAATTCGGTGAGAATATACTTTCGGAATGTGATGCTGTCGATTTTACTTTTGCTTGTATTGGCGGAGTCGATGCCTTGCAGAATTGCTTGGATTTTATCCGACTGAATCCTGACAAGAAAGCAATTGTCGTGACTGCAGACATCGCAAAATACGACTTGAATTCCACCGGAGAATATACCCAGGGTGCTGGTGCCTTGGCAATGCTGATCACTTCAAGCCCAAGAATAATTGCATTCGACAACAACTGGGCCGTAAGTACGAAAGGCGTTTTTGATTTCTTCAAGCCGTATCACCATCTTTCTAAAAAAGAAATTACAGGAAATAACGACAACGAGCCATGGCTTGGAAACCTGGAAAGCGAGATTGAGATCCACAAGGACCAACCGGTTTTTGATGGCCAATACTCCAACCAGTGTTACACCGATCGGACCCGGGATGCTTATTTCTCCTTGAAGAATCTGAAAAACACCGAAGCATCGCTTTATGGCTCCTGGGAAAACATCATCATGCATCTTCCCTACGCGTTTCAAGGCAGGAGGATGCTTCCTGAAATCTATGCCTTGGATTCCAATAGAAAAATACTTTCTGGAGACGAGGATGCAGCAGAATATCAAACCAAATTGAAAGAACTCAGCAAGACTGAAGCCTACAAAGCATTTGTTGTCAAAAAGCTGCAACCTGCCGAACTCGCTTCTTCGCTGATAGGTAATTTATATACAGGCTCCATTTTTATGGGATTGCTTTCCACTTTGGCCAATGCTTCGGACAAGAACATCAGCCTTGAAGGCAAAAAAATAGGCTTCCTTGCTTATGGCAGTGGTTCAAAATCAAAGGTTTTTGAAGGAACGATGCAGCTTGACTGGAAATCGGTAGTTGCCAATGTAAAACTATTCGAAAACCTCGCACAAAGTCTTGCAATTGATTTTGAAACTTACGAAAAACTTCACAAGAAAGAACTTAAAAATCCGGTACGCACGCCAAAACAGGAATGGGTTTTAGACAGGATAGAAAAAGAAATCCCGAATCTGATAGGAGCGAGATATTACAAATGGGCAGAGTAGATCAATTGACATCATCAACAAAATGATGCTTGCTATCCTGCAACGCTGGTAATTTTTTCCAATTTTGAGCTTTCGCATTAATTCTCAATCCCTCAAAATCTAAAATCAGGGTACTGTCCGATTGCGAAAACGTATAATTGATCGTTGTCTTTTTTTTCTGATAATCAGAAAGCAACAACTTCTTATTGACAGTATCAATTTCAAAATAATAATCCGTCATTTGATTGTTGCCGCCTTGAAAAATAATGTAGCTGTTCCTGTGGACAAAAATATTCTTTATCTGAAAATGACTTTTTTCAATCGTATCCGTGCCTTTGATTATTTCTTCTACTTGATAAGCACCGTGCAAAAAGATCCTTCCCTTTTTATCGTCATTAAAATTACTGGACTCCAGATAAGGGAAAAGCACGTAAAAAAACATTCCAGATACTACGACTACTTTGATCATCAAAATCATTTTCGTTTGGTTTACAATACCTTCAGCCTCCATTATTTGTTCTTGCTTGCGAAGAATCAAAAAGTTGCAGATCTTTTTCAAATAAGGAAAAAGCGAAAACAAGGTAGCCAAAAGCAGAAACAAGGCAAATGTCTTTACTGAAATATCAAAGGCGAAATTAATTAGAATTATATTGACAAAAATTCCGATTGCAATGATCAGTCCTGTTATTCTTGTTGCTTTTATAAGAATCAGGACAGCCGTAACCACTTCTATGATACCCATTGCAACCGAAAAGAAATAGGAGGTTCCCATTGTACTCCAATACAACATATCTTTTGTCAGATTGCCGAATGGAGTATAAAGGATATTGGGTTCGGGCACATAAAATTGAGCTTTGAAAATTTTATCAAAACCATATTTCAACAGTATGAATGAAATATAATAACAGGCCGCCACTCTGCCAATAACAACAATTTTATCATTTTTGATTTTGGAAATATTCAAAAATAAAACTATTGAAATGGCTATGAGAAGCAATATAAGGAGCAAAAGATTTAAGGAAATCGTATCAGAAGAAAAATCAATCAAGGATAACACTTCAGAAAAAAAACAATGCTGGATGGTTTTTATAAGCTTTCCAAAAAAGAATTGTGTAAGACGGAATTGCCAATCCTTTCCATTAAATGTCAATGGCAAAAACAGAAAGCTCAAAAGGAAATAAAAGGCAATTACTTTTTCTAAACTATTCTTCATGCGATAAAAATCTTTCCAAAGTCTTTACTTTCCAGATCATAAAAGTAGCAATGCCCATTAAAATTACAATAGAACAGGAAATAATTCCAGAGGAAAAATTAATATTTTTTATAATCAAAGGCATAACGGATTTTTTCTTTTTCCGTGACTCTTTCTTGTATTTTTTGACTTTGTTATCAAAACCGATAAAAACTACACTATCAATATTATTCTTGAAATAATACTGCTGCCTTAAAATATCCTTGATACTATCCAGGGAGTGACTTCTCGAAAACAAAGGATGTTCAATAACGGTGTCCTTGCCTTTCTTCCAAAGTGACCGAGAAAATTTTTCTTTTGCATTTGGCTCTTCAAACCTATCAACATAGCTGCAATATTCACTCGTCACCATTATTGCCTTTTCCGCTGAAATATAAATAACAGTATCGAGTGTTGCGTTTTTCACCAGCCTTTGTGGAGCTGCCCCAAAATTGGAATCAGAAACATCGAATAAATCATTGTCCAACATTTCCCTAAAATTGGCATTGCTTCCGCTGTGGCTCCTATGGGCAATTAATTTCGTTTGCGCAAGAACCATTACGGAAAAGAAACTCAAAAAAAGCATCATTAACTTTCTCATTATTATATTTTTATGGTCTAAAGATAAAAAACGCTTGCAATAATCGATTTATTTTGTACTTCATTTAACAGCTATTCATTTTTATCTTTTTAAATTTGAATTTCTTAAATTAAATGAAATGAAATACCATCAGATTGACCGCAATTTATTTATAAAAAACCGTGCAAAATTTACGGCCCAGATGAAGCCAAACAGTGTTGCTATTTTTAATTCCAACGATATTTATCCTGTTTCTGCCGATAGCACCTTGCCTTTTGCACAACACCGCGATATCTTTTATTTAAGCGGTGTGGATCAAGAGGAAAGCATCCTGCTGCTTTATCCGGATGCTCCATACGAACATTTGAAAGAGATTCTTTTCTTGAAAGAAACCAACGAGCACATCGCAATCTGGGAAGGCGAAAAATTGACAAAAGAAAGAGCTTTTGAAGTTTCCGGGGTAAAAACCGTAATCTGGCTTCAGGATTTCCACAAGACACTGAAGGAAATAATGGCATATTCTGAAACGATATACATCAATACCAACGAGCATTACCGTGCATCAATTGAAACGGAAACACGCGAGGCCCGTTTCGTAAAATGGTGGAAGGAAAACTATCCTGCCCATAAGGTAGAAAAATCAAACCCGATCTTGCAGCGCCTGCGTTCTGTAAAGGAAACCGAAGAACTGGATTTGATTCAAAATGCTTGCAACATTACCGAGAAAGGATTCCGAAGACTTCTTTCATTCGTAAAGCCGAACGTAACGGAATATGAAATCGAAGCCGAATTGATCCACGAATTTGTCCGCAACCGATCAAAAGGTTTTGCTTACACGCCGATTATTGCTTCTGGAAATAACGCCAACGTTCTGCATTACATCGAAAACAACCAGCAATGCAAGGCCGGAGATCTGATCTTGTTGGATGTAGCGGCCGAATATGCTAATTATTCTAGTGATTTATCCCGAACAATTCCGGTTTCTGGAAGGTATTCCGACAGACAAAAAGCAGTTTACAATGCGGTTTTGAGAGTTAAAAACGAAGCAACAAAAATGCTTCTTCCAGGAACACTCTGGAAGCAATACCATCTTGAAGTTGGAAAACTAATGACCTCTGAATTGCTTGGCCTTGGACTTCTGGACAAAGCTGATGTGCAGAATGAAAATCCTGAATGGCCCGCTTACAAAAAATATTTCATGCACGGGACTTCCCACCATATGGGACTTGACACGCACGATTATGGTTTGCTTCACGAGCCAATGCAAGCCAATATGGTTTTCACGGTCGAGCCTGGAATTTATATTCCTGCCGAAGGTTTCGGAATACGATTGGAAGACAATGTTGTGGTGCAGGAATCTGGTGAACCATTCAACTTGATGCGCAATATTCCGATCGAGGTGGAGGAAATTGAGGGCTTGATGAACACTTAATTATAAAAGGAATCTCGCAAAGACAACAAGTCGCAAGGCCTTGGCTTCAAAATTTCACGCCTTTTTGTCTTTGCGAGATGTATTTTTACTTCATAAAGCACTATTCTCGATTTTCCTTATAATGAAACAAATAATCTACAAGAACACGAAAATTTCCTATACCGATTCCGGCAAGGGAACCGCTATTGTTTTACTTCACGGTTTCCTAGAGAACAGCACGATGTGGGACTATTTTATTGCTGACTTTTCCAAGAAATACCGCATCATAACCATTGACTTATTGGGTCACGGAAACACCGAGCCCTTGGGGTATGTACATTCCATGGAAGACAATGCCGATGTGGTACACGCCGTTCTATCGGAATTAAAAATCAGGAAAGCGGTTTTTGTCGGGCATTCCATGGGAGGCTACGTGGCTTTGGCTTTCGCCGAATTATACGCTGATAACATCAAGGGGGTGGTGCTTTTGAACTCTACTTCAAGAGCAGACAGCGACGAGCGCAAAACCAATCGCGACCGTGCCATCAAGGCCGTAAAACAGAACTACTCCAACTTTGTCCGACTTTCAATCGCCAATCTATTCAGTGAGAATAACCGCGAACGATTGGCCCAGGAAATTGAAAACGTAAAAATTGAAGCACTGAAAACACCGTTGCAAGGAATTGTAGCTTCTTTGGAAGGAATGAAAATCCGCAAGGACCGGGAAGTGATCTTGCATTTTGCACCCTATCCCATCTTGTTGGTCTTGGGCAAAAACGACCCCGTTCTAAATTATGAAGAAAGTACCGAACAGATCGAAGGTACAGCCGTAAAACTGCTCGCTTTTCCAGACGGACACATGAGTCCTATTGAAAACAGGGATGATTTGAAGAAAAGTTTGTTGGACTTTTTTAAAAGCATCTAGTTTAAATCTTTTCTTCGAAAGGAATCGCCACATCCAATATTTCATTTAAAAGCACTACCAGCTCTTCGATATAACTGCCCGAAATTTCTTTATTGATAATGGAAACCTCTTCCTTGTCAACCCTGAAATTAAAAGGCATGAATCCTGCTTTTAAATTTTTGAAGGAAATAATCCCGACTTCCATTTCTTGTGCTTCGAGATGCGGCTCGTACATAAAAGCATACGCCAGGACCTGGATGATCTTGTCGCTCTTGATTTCCGAGGTCAACTTCTTCCACTGCTTTAAAGTAACATCTCGGGCTTCCACCTTGCCTGTCTTGTAATCTATGATCCGGATTTTACCATTTCGGTATTCAATCCGGTCGACATTTCCTTTTATCAAAACCGGAAACGGCAGACCTGGATGTTCCAAAATCCTTTCATAGGTTTTCTCCAATGCAACAATCTTTACGGTATCGCCATTTTCTATATCCTGAAGCTCGAGTTTCAGGAAATTGAAGACATTCCGTTTGGCTACTTCAAAGGCAAGAAGGTTTCGCCCTTTCTTGATTTCCCCCTCCCTGTAAACCAATTTGAATTGTTTCAAGACTTCCTCATCAATCAATCTGATGCAATTCCTGATGTCTTCAACGGAAAGAAATTTTCCAATCAAAGGCAGATATAAAGCTTCGAGCGTACCGTGAATAATGGTTCCCAAGGTATTGAGGGCGATGTTTTCTTCCACCTCTTCCACTTCACTGATGCGCAGTATTTTCTGGAAATAGAATTGTATCGGATTCCGGATATAGCTCGTCAGAGCGGATGGCGAAAAGCCTTTTTCAGCTATTTCCTTCAACCTTGACATGACACTTTCCGACTTTGGAATTACAATTGGTTCGTAGGCAATCAAAGGAACTTCGCTGTTGCGAATTTCGTGGGTTATCGTATGATTGGGTTGCTTTTCAACTTCAAGCTGGGTTATAAAACGGCTTTTTTCACCTCCATCAAGGCCTTCGCTTTCGGTATTGTAAAGCAGATAGATGTTTTTAGCACGTTGCAGCAGATGATAGAAATGGTAGGTATAGATGGCGTCTTTTTCCTTGAAGGTAGGCAAGCCTAGTTCACGTTTCACATCATACGGAATAAACGAATTCATCGATTTTCCAGCCGGAAACTTGCCTTCATTCATCGAGGTCACAATTACCGTCTCAAAATCGAGCACGCGGCTTTCTAGGACACCCATGACCTGCAATCCATTCAATGGCTCTCCTTCAAAAGAAACCTCAGCAAGATCGATTATCTGCTTGTATATGGCATACAGGGTTTCAATCTTGTCGATATGATGATGTTGCGAATAATAGTTGATCAGCTTGTTGACGACCTTGAAAACAGAATATACGAATGCCTTTGCAATCTTTTCTTCCTCATTATCGTTATTGAGATTCGACTTTACAATCAGTAACAGGTTGGATAATGTTTCAAGTAGCGCAACAGACCCATTTTCCCATTTCTGAAACAATAAAAGAAATAATCCTGTCGGGTTATCATTGAGCTCGTGTACTTTCTTATGTGAAATAAAGGTGTAATTGTTCTGATTGATTATAGCAACCAGCTTTGATGTCCTTGCATAAGGCTCCACCAAGGGATGCGTCAAGATATCCAAAACATCCTTGTAATACAACACATAACTATCGCCACTTCTAGAGAGTGCATTGGTGTGCATCTTGAACAATTTGGCAACCAGGATTTGAGCCGGATTGTTTTTCCCCGAATAACCCATCGTAATATTTAAAGCTCCTACAGTAGAAGGCAAAGCGTATAAAAGTGGTACAAGGAGATTCTCTTCCCCGAGGACAATTGCCGTTTTGTTGAGCGAAACATTGTCTTCCTTTATAAGCTTCTCAACAATACTTCCCGCTATTTTGGCCTGTCCGATGGTTTTTGGCGTTCCAATAATCCTGATGTTTTTTGATTGGGAGAAATCATTTACAATCCATTCAAAAGGATTGCTCTTGTAATGTTTCCATCCTTCTTTAAACCTTCGCACAAACAATCCTGCATCGTGGAAAGGATCATTCAAGAAAACAGCATCCACATCCCAATAAATCCTTGCAGCATCCGAAGCAATTAAATGCTGTACTATTTTTTCCTCGGAAGCATTCAGGGCGTTGAATCCGGCAAATAAAAAATGATCGTTCCCTATTGAATTAGAAAAATGATCAAGATTTTCAACTGCCTGACGGTATATCAGTCCTTGATAACCAATTCCTTTATTCAACAAATGATTGTAAAGCGCTTCATAATAAATGGGAAGGAGTTTCCAAAAATCAATATAATTCTCGAGCAAGGTGGTTTTATTTTCAACTTCGATGCCCCATTTTTTTATGTCCTCGATGTCTTTCAGGTAGGACAAAACGTGTTTTGGATCTAATAAATACCGATCTATTTCATTAAAATCCTGAAGCAATGTCTTGGCCCAATTGGCAAAAAGTTCGAAAGTCTGCTGATGCTGTTTATCCGTAACAGACAGGTATACCTCATAAAACTCAAACAAAAGCTCTATGCTGTCGATAGAACGGATGCCTGCAATTTCTTGTACAAACTCTTCAATGCTTATTATCTGAGGGGAGAAAATGGTGTTCTCTACTTTGTTTTTTAGCGCTTCAATCAGGAATACCTTTGCCCTCTTGTTCGGCAATACTACAATCAAATCTGATAAGTTCTGCTGGTAGTTATCGATTATGGTTTCGGCAATCCTGTCTAAAAAAGTAGCATTTGTCATTTTATAAAAATAAAAAAAACGCCCCGATAAATCGAGGCGTTTCTTAATTATTTAAAGGAAGAAATTATTTTACCAATTTCACTTCAACTCTTCTGTTGTTAGCTTTTCCTTTAGCTGTTTTATTAGTATCGATTGGTTTGCTTTCACCGAAACCTGTAGAAGTTAACCTGTCAGAAGCAATACCATTTTCGATTAGGTAGTTCTTAACTGCACCAGCTCTATCTTCAGATAATTTTTGGTTCATTGCATCTTTACCATCGCTATCCGTGTGACCTTCAATGCTGAATCTAGAAGAAGGATACTCTTTCAAGATTGCTGTGATTGACTGCAACACTGCGAAAGTTTCTTGTTTGAAAGTAGATTTACCACTGTTGAACAAGATTGTTTTAGCGTATGCATTCAATTTAGTGATTTGCTCTTGAGTGATCTCTGGACAACCATTGTTAGCAACAGTTCCTTTCACATCTGGACATTTGTCATCTTTGTCAAGAACTCCGTCTCCATCTCTATCTGGCCAAGGACATCCACCATTTTCTTTAGGACCTTTTTCAGTAGGACATTTGTCGCTTTTATCTGGAATACCATCTCCATCTGTATCAGGACAACCTTGGAATTCTTTCAATCCAGGAACGTCAACACATGCATCGTCTTTATCTTGAACTCCGTCTCCATCTGTATCAGGACAACCTTGGAATTCAACTAGACCAGGTACGTCAACACAAGCGTCATCTTTGTCAAGAACTCCGTCTCCATCTGTATCAGGACAACCGTTTAATTCTTTAGGACCTGCTTGCTCTGGACATGCATCATCTTTATCATAAATTCCATCTCCGTCAGTATCTTTTCCTCCAAATTTGAAAGTAAGACCTGCGAAATGCTGAACATGTGAAGGAACTTCTGCACGTGTGTCAGCAAATGATTTTTTGTAAGTAGATTGTAAAGACAAACCTACAGTTTCAGTAAACCATACAGTCAAACCTAAACCTCCGTTTACAGTACCTGAACTTTCATCTCCAAACCAAGTGTAACCTCCACCAATATGCAATGAAGGATCAATTACTTTAGAACCAATAAGATTCATAAAGCTATATTTAATAATACCATCAGCTCCGTAGTAAGTCAAATCTCCAGGATTAGTTACAACATATTCACCACCTTCAGAAAATTGATTTACAACTTTCGTGATTTTGTTAACAGATCCAGTAACTCCAACAGAAAAACCGCTTCCAACACTTCTGCTTACTGTCAAGTAAGATACAGAAGGAAGAATATTCCAATTTTCTTTTACTTTAAATGGTTTATTAAAATGGCTTGCGAAGTCACCATCAAATGTAGCACTAGTTTGAGTGTCTACCGCGTTAGCTCCAAAGGTGATAGCCCAAGGATTGTCGCTATCTTGCGCTTGCGAACTTAGTCCGAAAACCATCAATGCAGCAGCAAAAATTTTGTTAAGATGTTTCATACTTGATTTTTTTAGTTACAAAAGTTATTAGGACAAAAGTAATGCGTTATATTCTAATCACAAAAGAAAATGTTAAAAAAATAACATAATTTTTAGATAAAAAATTAGTTGATTAGAATATTTAACGCTATTCCAACTTCAGTAAAAGCATTAATTGCCTTGTCCAGATGCTCTTTAGTATGTGCTGCTGACAGCTGTACTCTAATTCTTGCTTTTTCTTTTGGAACAACTGGAAAGAAAAAGCCTATCACGTAAATACCTTTTTTGAGCAATTCATTCGCCATCGTTTGCGACAATTTAGCATCATAAAGCATTACGGGAACGATTGCAGAATCTCCATCAATGATATCGAAACCTGCTTTCTTCATGCCCTCCTTGAAATAATTGGTATTCCATTCCAATTTGTCCCGCAAAGAAGTATCCTTTTCCAATAACTCGAAAACCTTGATTGAAGCCCCGACTATTGAAGGAGCCAAGGAATTCGAAAACAAATAAGGTCTTGAACGCTGGCGAAGCAATTCTATGATTTCTTTTTTCCCTGTAGTATAACCCCCCATTGCTCCGCCAAGGGCTTTTCCGAGGGTTCCCGTGATAATGTCAACTCTTCCCATCACACCTTTGGCTTCAAGTGTTCCTTTTCCTGTTGCGCCAATAAATCCTGCCGCGTGGCATTCATCTACCATGACCATCGCATCGTATTTGTCAGCAAGGTCACAAATCTTGTCAAGCGGGGCTACGACTCCATCCATGGAGAAAACACCATCCGTTACAATCAACTTGAAACGAGCTCCAGCTTCGTTGGCTTTTATCAATTGCTGTTCCAGATCTTCCATATTGCTGTTTTCATAGCGATATCTAGCCGCCTTGCACAAACGAACACCATCAATGATAGATGCGTGGTTCAAACTATCAGAGATGATTGCATCTTCTTCTCCCAACAATGGTTCAAAAACACCTCCATTTGCATCGAATGCCGCAGCATAAAGAATGGTGTCTTCCGTTCCGTAGAATTCCGCCACTTTTTGCTCCAAGGTTTTGTGTATATCCTGTGTTCCGCAAATGAAACGAACAGATGACATTCCGAAACCATGTGTATCCAAGGCGTCTTTTGCCGCTTGAACAACTTCCGGATGTGAAGACAATCCTAGATAATTATTGGCACAAAAGTTCAAAACTGTTTCTCCGGTTGAAATTGTAATCTCTGCTCCTTGTGGTGAAGTGATGATTCTTTCTTTCTTGAAAATCCCATTGTCTTCAATGGTTTTCAATTCATTTTGCAGGTGTTGTTGTATTTTTCCGTACATTTTTAATGATTTGATTGTAAGTATTTAGTCGTGTTTTCGTTTACAAATTTACTATATTGATTGCTTCTCCTATATAAATCAATGCTTTTTTTGACACCCTATAGCCCATTTTCTCAATTGCCGATTGGTAATTTTCCAATTGCAACTGGTACTTCCGATTATGGATTCCTGTCTTATAATCCAACAACAAGACTTCATTGTTTTTTGTCAGCACCATCCTATCCGGCTTGACTATCTGTCCTTCCTTTTGAATGATAGCCTGCTCATTTAGGATCCTATTTCCTTCTGAAAAATAAATTTCAAGGTCGTGATGGTTTACAATTTCATCGATTGTCTTCCTTACGATTTCTTCCTGACTTATGGTTATCAATCCATTTTCTATTGCTTTTTGAATTGCAAGCGGAACATCATTTTTTGTTTTTATGAACGATAAGATCTCGTGCAAAACGTTTCCATATTCGATTGCCTTCTGCTGATGCGTTCCCCACATCAAGGCTTCCCTTTGTGCAATTTTTATATTCTTTGGATTTAAGGCCTCGTTTACCAATTCAATATTGTGAGGCTTTTCAACTACTTTGCTCTCAGGAGACAATTTTGTTGGATTTCCAAATTCATATGTAAATTGGCCAACATCAAATCCGGCATTATTTTCGAGATAATTGATAAAAAATGTCGCCATATTATTCCTTGGAACCTCTCCCTTGCTGGTCAGATTCATACTCGAAATAATATACAATTGTTCTTCGGCACGAGTCAAGGCAACATATAAGACATTGATGTTGTCCAATAACTCTTCCTGCTTTTTCTCATTGTAAACAATGGAAGCATCTTCTCCATAACCTTCCACTGCACTGCTATTGTCAATCAGCACTTTTGGAAGCCCGAAGTCTTTTTCATCCGAATCAAGCCATAACTTGTTCCTTGGCCGCTTGCTGTAATCTTCTTCTGCAAAAGGCATTATCACAACTGGAAACTCCAACCCTTTTGATTTATGGATGGTCATGATCCTGACCGCGTTATCCCCTTCCGGAGAAGGAATGCTGAACTTCTCTGCATTCTTGTCCCAATAATTCAAAAAGTCTGAAATCCCGGCTTGATTCCTGATGTCTCTCTCCAAGACAATATCTAGAAAATATTGAATGTAGGCATTGTTCTTTTTAGGGTTGATGAATTTCGAGATGATGATTTCAACCGCTTCATACAATGATTTTTTTCGGATATCTTGAAACGAAAGCGAGCCCGAGACATCCGTGCAATATTCCACCAGCCATTGCTCAAATTCTGCTTCCACTTTCATATCCATTCCTTTTGCAATAAAATCATGAACAGGCAGTGACGTTTGAATATTCCTGGCGATGTATTGCAGGAAATTGGCTTTCGACTCCAAATCGTTACTGTTTTTCAAATAACGCAAGACACTGACAATCAATCTTACCTCGGTCGCATTTGCAATCATCAGGGTTTCAGAGGAAAGCAATGGAACACTTTGCCCTGTAAGATAATTGGCAACAGCAATTCCCTGCCCCCTTTTCCTTGTCAGGATAACGATATCCCTGTATTCAAAACCTTGACGGAGTACTTTTTGGATGGTGTTTAAAGTCGCAAGAACAAACAATTCCGTCTTATCCAAGGCATCTTCATCGTCTTCCGAAGCTTCTACTTTTGGAATAAAGGAAATGTTCACATAGCCGCCCGTCTTGTCGTTGCTCTTTTGGTGGCTGTGGTTTTCGTACAAATCCTTGTAATCCGCATTTTCAAATTCACCGGACAACATCTTGAAAAATCCGTTGTTGAAATCGATAATCTGGGAATAACTCCGGTAATTTTTATCCAGGTGCTCCAGATGCTTGTCTGGATTATTGAATGGATTCAGATCCTTGCTCAACTCGATAAATTGTTCAGCCTTTCCGCCACGCCAGCGGTAGATGGATTGCTTTGGGTCGCCAACAATCATCAGTGACCCTCTCTCTCCTTGCAAATCTTCACTCGAAAGCGCATTGTCTATCAGCGGGATCAGGTTTTGCCATTGCATCTCTGAAGTATCCTGAAATTCATCAATAAAAAAATGCTTGTACCGCTCGCCCAATCTTTCGTAAATAAACGGAGCAGGCTGATTTTGGATTTCATTGTGGATTATGGCATTGAATTCTGCAATGGAAAGTATGTTTTGTTCCTTTTGGATTTTGGACAATTCATTGCTTACAGTATTCAGCAACGATAAAGGGGTGATGTTCTTCAAGAAGGCATTGTAAAAATTCTTCTTTTCGTAATTCTTGTAGACACAAGAAAGAATGGCCAACATTTCAGGCAAGATGGTTTCAATTATTGCCCTGTCCTTTGCCGTCTTATTGATTTTTATATCTTCTTCGGTATGGTACTTTTTATGCGTACTTTTCAATTCGTTTTTTAAGATGTAATTCAGATGGTTCGGAAAATGTCCTGCTGAAAACGACTTCGGGTCAATTCCGTTGGCATCAATCAAGTACAAGGCATTTCTGGCGCAATCGACACATTCATCTTCCAGATTCTTGCAAGCTTCCTGGATTTTCTTTTTGATTTCTAAAAACTCCGTGATGGTCTTGTCGTGAAAATGTGTGATTTCTTCACGATTGTTCTCGTTTAGAATCAATCGGCCCGTTTCAAGGATCTCACGCGAGATGTCCCAACTTTTATCATCGTCAGTTTTCTCCATTGTAAAATCAACCAAGAGTTTGGTGAGTGTTTCATCTTCCCCAGCTTGTGCAATCAAAGCGTCTACTGCTTCTATCAGGAGATTTTCCGTATCGAGCGTTACCTCGAATGTCATCGGAAGATTCAAGTCGTGTGCAAAAGCCCGGATTACTTTATGCGTAAATTTATCAATCGTGGAAATATCAAAAGCGGCATAGTTGTGAATGATGTGCTTGATGATGCTTTTGGATTTCTGCTTGATTTCTGCTAACGAAAGACTGATTTCCACGGCTATTTCCTGCATAAGATCGGCTGACTTCTCTGCAGGATTATCTTTTGCAAATTCTGACAGGTTGGTCACGATGCGCGATTTCATTTCGTGGACGGCCTTGTTGGTAAAGGTAATGGCCAGGATATTCCGATAGGCATCATTTTGCTTCGCCGAAAGGATAATCTTGAGGTACTCTTTTACAAGTGCATAGGTTTTTCCTGAACCTGCGGAAGCATCGTATAGGGCAAAAGAGTGTCGTTTCATTTTTTAACTATTTATTTTGCCACTGATTACACAGATTAGCACAAATTTTATCTGAACGCTAAAAAAATCTATGATTTGTTTTTAGCATTACCTCCTCGGCTTTGATTGTAGCACAAACAAGAATAGCTGCCAAGGCTTCTGGATAAAAAATTATGGAATTATTGTTTTCGTTAATACAATTATAACAAAATAGTATTTTCTTTTCCAAAGTTAAATGTTTAATTTTGAAATAAATTATTTTATAAATCATTTAAACAAATATACTATGGCTTTTGAATTACCAAAATTACCGTATGCTTATGATGCATTGGAACCACATATTGATGCACGAACTATGGAAATTCACCATACAAAACATCATAATGCTTACACAACCAACTTGAACGCTGCGATTGCCGGAACGGAATTGGAAGGTTTGACAATTGAAAATATCCTCATTAATCTTGACAAGAAAAACGCTGCCGTGCGAAATAATGGTGGTGGTTTCTACAATCATAATTTGTTTTGGACAGTTATGTCGCCAAATGGTGGCGGACTTCCAACAGGTGAATTGCTTGATGCTATTGAAAATTCTTTCGGGACTTTCGAAGAGTTTAAGGCAAAGTTTGCGAAAGCGGGTGCTACACAATTCGGTTCCGGATGGGCTTGGCTTTGTGTGCACAAAGGTGGGAAATTGGACGTTTGCGGAACGCCAAACCAAGACAACCCTTTGATGCCGGAAGTAGGTTGTGGCGGAACTCCAATTTTAGGAATGGATGTCTGGGAACATGCTTATTATTTGAACTACCAGAACAGGAGACCGGATTATATTGAAGCTTTTTTCAGCGTGATCAACTGGACGGAAGTGGCCAGAAGATTTGCCAACGAGAAATAATCTCCTTTTAGAAGATAGAAGAAAGAGGCAAGGAAAAAGATGTTAGGTCTTTTCTCTTGCCTCTTTTTATTTGAGATGTTTTCGATTTACAATAAAAAATATTTAAAAATTTTGAACCATTACGAGATTAAGGTTTTGCGTAATTTCATAATAGTTTGAAATCTTTTCTCTTGCCTCTTTTTTCTTTTATTTCTTTATTCCATCAACTTCTTGCTTACCCTGCTCGAAGCAATCAACGAAGCTATAAACCCTAATCCTATTACTGTTCCCAGCACTGCAAAAATATTCATTATCGTGATTTTCACGGGATAGGCAAGTGTTTCGGTAATCATTATGACTTGGAACTGTTGTTGCAGGAATACGATTACCACTCCCAGAACCACTCCCATCAGTCCACCAACCACACACAATAATGTTCCTTGCAGTAAAAATATCTTTCGAAGCTCTTTGATTTCAGTTCCGAGATTGTAAAGGGTTTTCAGATTGCCTTTTTTCTCCAGGATCATCATGATCAGGGCTCCAATCAAGTTGAAAAGCACCACGATGATCACCAGCGTAAAGATCAGATACACTGCGATGTTCTCGGTATTCAACATCTTGTAAAGGGAATCGTTTAATTGAGCCCTGTTCTTGATGGCTACATCATTGCCAAGAATCTTCTGGAGTTCGGCAGTAACGTTTGCTTCTTTTGCTTCAGGTTTCAATTTTAATTCCAATGCCGTAATCTGGTTCTTTTTGAAGTTCAATAATTCCTGTATCAGAGGCAGGTCGCAAAAAACATATTTTGCATCAATCTCTTCGTTTACAGAGTATATGCCAACTGGAACCAAAGCTTCCTTCCTGAAAGCATCTTCCATTCGGTTGATATCGCCCTTGCCGGCTATTGGCACAAATACTTCAAACGGATTGTTGAAATCCATCAGTCCCATCGATAATTTCTGGGCAATTATTCCGCCAACTACCACTTGGACGGTTCCGGGGTCTATCCATTCCCCGCTGAAAGCGCCTTCTTGGATCGTGCTGACTTTTGTAAAAATACTGTCGACGCCTTTCAAATTTGCCACTTGCTGTTTGCCTTCAAACATGAAAAGCAATTGCTCTTCGGCAACTTTGCTGTAAAAGGCAACATCTTTCAATCCCTTGATCTGGTTTTGCTGCTCCCGCGATATAAGAAAAGATTTCCCCGTGAGGGGCATCACTTTCAAATCCGGATCAACCGAATTCGTAAAGGAAAGACTGAAATCAACCAAGCCACTGAATACGGACATGATCACAAACATGGCCATGCTTCCCACAATAATTCCTATCGTGGCAATCCAGTTGATAATGTTTATCGCATTATTTTTACTGGCGCTTCTGAGGTAGCGTTTGGCTATGTAAAGGGAAAAATTCAAATTAAGATTTTCTTCTTCTTTCTAACAAATCACGGTTTTCAATAGGATTTTCCTTTGCCGAAAGCGCATTGTCAATCTTTTCGATATAATCAAGGGAATCATCGATAAAGAAAGTCAAGTTCGGCACCTTGCGCAATTGCAGGCGTACCCTTTGCGACAAATCATGCTTGATCAAAGGCGAATTTGTTTTTATAGCCGCCAAAGTTTCGGCCGCTTTTTCCTGGGGGAATATACTTAAATGCACTGTCGCCACTGATAAATCAGTCGTAACGCTAACCTTGGATACCGAAATTATCAGATTCGAAATTCCGTTTTTTCTCACTTCACCCTGCAGGATGTCCACCAAATCTTTTTGGATAACCCCGCCTATTTTTTTCTGTCTGTTTGTTTCCATCCTGCAAAAATACGATTTTTAGGAGCAAAGTCAATAAACCACAAAGTTTTATCTTTTCTTGATGATAATTGGAAGCGAACCTTCTACCTTTTTTTAAATCCATGTTCCCGCTGCAGCAACTCGCTTTAAACCTGTCCAACCACAGGTTTAAGAGCTCAGACAATTCCTGCATCGGGGCTATGATAAAAATTTTAGGCATTTCTTTAATCCTCGATATCCTTGTGTGTAAACTTTGTGTCCTTCGTGTTTAATCCCAAAAAACTTTCCGAACTTTGCCCCAAATCACCCACAATGAGAAAAATAGAACATATAGGCATTGCCGTTAAAGACCTTGAAGTATCCAATGCACTTTTCGAAAAACTATTCGGAGCACCACCCTATAAATCAGAAGAAGTGGCCAGCGAAGGCGTGAAAACTTCCTTCTTCATGAACGGTCCAAACAAGATTGAGCTCCTGGAAGCTACCAATGCTGAAAGTCCGATTGCAAAATTCCTGGAAAGAAAGGGAGAAGGCATCCATCATATCGCTTTTGATGTGGAAGATATTGTTACTGAAATTGCTCGCTTGCAGGCAGAAGGATTTACCGTCTTGAACGAAATCCCTAAAAAAGGAGCCGACAATAAACTTGTAGCATTTCTTCATCCAAAAGGAACAAACGGCGTCCTGATCGAATTGTGCCAGGAAATAAGATAAAGCTGATTTTTAGAATATTAGATTTTAATTCTTCCCAAAAGAAATTCAAAACACAAAAAAACAGCAAATCTGTACCCCAAATACTTGCAACGAAACGAAAATAGTGGTAATATTGCATCCTCATTATTGGTCCTATAGCTCATTCGGTTAGAGCAACTGACTCATAATCAGTAGGTGCTTGGTTCGATTCCAAGTGGGACCACCTTTAAAAGGCTTTACAATCTGTAGAGCCTTTTTTGTTTTTTAAAATCTTAGGATTGCTTCTCCGTCAAATATTTCCAATACCGTTTCGGTACATGCTGGATATGCAATTTCATATTTTTCCTGGCAGGAATATTCGTGCTCCTGAAATAATCATTCCACAACAAGGCATATAATTCTTCCTTGTCATTCAAAACATCCGAAGGCAAATGAACGCTGCTTTTCTTTACTTCCGGAACATAATCAAAAATGATTTCCTCAACTTTTTCCAAATCATAAAACAGGCCGTATTTCCTTTTCAAATCATAGATGATCCATTTCTGGTCCGCATACCTGTTCTTGAAAAAGGAAGCAATCAACGGAAGCACGTTGTAATCGGGTTCTATTGGAGCATAAAAAATCCCATCTCCCGTTTCCTGGAAACGAATAAAAGCTTTCATCCGATGCTTTTCGCGGTTCACACTCTTGTCCATTTTGGAAAGTGCTATTACCGATGGATGTCCGAAATTATCCTCGGCGCCTTTTGGGTTGTCAAAAATATAACAGGCAAAATCAAACAGATGCTGGAAAATATCGGCACTTTCAGACAAATACGACTTGTAAAAACGGCTTTTCCATTCCGGACTGATTTTCTTGCTCAAACCTGCCCAGACCCTTTTCGCCTTTGTTTCATCATTGATGATTTCGAGGGTTTCCTCTAGAAAGACGGGTTCAAAATGTGTCTGGCTCACCAATTTTATGCTGCCTGGTTTTCGCTCATAAAACTCAAAAACGGCAGTAAGCAAGCCTTCCAAGCTTCCATCAAAAATATAAGTCACCATCAGAAAAGGGTCAACTGGTTTTGAGGCACCTTCAAATATTTGCTGCTGCTTTCGGACAGGATCAGATTTTTTATCTTAAACGCTTCGGGTGCATTCAATTGAAAGACACTGTCGGCACATCGAATAAAATATTTTGCCCGGTTATAGGAAATTCCTATTTTCTTCAGTTGGTCGGAACGAAGTTTTCCGAATTTTCTGGCCTGCACGATCTTGTTGGCCGAACCCACTCCGATTCCCGGAACACGAAGTATCATTTTATAATCTGCCGTATTGATGTCAATCGGAAATTGCTCCATATTACGGAGCGCCCAGCTCAGCTTCGGATCAATATCAACATCCAGATGCGGATTCTTTACGTTTAAGATCTCGTGTACATCAAACCCATAAAAGCGCATAAGCCAATCGGTCTGATAGAGTCTGTTCTCACGCAAAAGTGGTGGCTGGCTTCCTATCATCGGCATACGGGTATCATAACTGATCGGAATATAACCCGAATAATATACCCGTTTTAAATCGTAATTTTTATAGTATTCATTGGCACTGTACATGATTTCCATATCGGTTTCGGGAGTTGCCCCAATGACCATCTGCGTACTCTGCCCTGCCGGAACAAATTTTGGCGTGCTCCTGATTATTTTCTTCTCATCCTTGAACTGGATGATGCTGTCCTTGATAAACGACAATGGTTTTTTGACATCATCGTGGGATTTGTCCGGGGCGAGAAGTTTTAGTCCCGCTTCGGTTGGCATTTCAAGATTGATGCTCATCCTGTCGGCATACAATCCTGCTTCGGTCAATAATTCCTGGCTTGCACCCGGAATCGTCTTCAAATGGATATACCCGTTGAAATTATTTTCAAGACGCAGCTTTTTGGCAATGCGCACAAGACGTTCCATCGTATAGTCGGCATTCTTGAAGATTCCAGAACTCAAGAACAAGCCTTCTATATAATTCCTGCGGTAGAAACTCATCGTCAATTCTACCACTTCTTCAACCGTAAAAGCAGCACGTTTTACATCATTGCTTTTTCGGGAAACACAGAAAGCACAATCAAAAATGCAATGATTGGTCAGCAAAATTTTAAGAAGTGATACACAGCGGCCGTCTTCGGTATAAGTATGGCAGATCCCGGACGCACTTGCATCTCCCAAACCTTTCTTGTCATTTTTTCTATTGCTTCCGCTTGACGAGCAGGAAACATCATATTTTGCAGCGTCTGCAAGGATGTTCAATTTTTCACGTATTCTGTCTGACATAATCATTTCATTAAAGTGCGGTTACTTAAAAGTAGGCAACGGTTTCTAAAAACTGTTTGAACAAAAGTTAAAAAGAAATAACTTTTAAAATAACTTCAGCTGATTGGGAATTGCTGGCTTTCCCTTGGCAGGCTTGGCATCTCCAAAAACAGTCCTGCCTCCATATTTGTAGGATTCATCGCGTTCCTTCTGGACCAAGGCATCAAAATTCTCATTTGGGGTAAAACCCATTTCAGCATTTTGTGCAATTTCAGAGAGCTTCTGGATCGCATTCAACTTGTCGCTGTTTCCGATTTTTGCCCTTTGGATGGCTTTCTGCAAGGTCGAAATGGTCTCATCGTAAATCTTGATCGGAACAGGAAATGGATGACCGTCTTTTCCACCGTGCGCAAAAGAAAAACGGGCGGGATCTTCAAAACGGCTTTCCGTTCCGTAAATAATTTCGCTTACCAAAGCTAGTGATTGCAAAGCCCTCGGTCCCATTCCTTTCAACAGCAATAACTCTTCAAAATCTTCGGGGTTGTTTTCGTGGGTTGTCCAAAGCATTGCTCCAAGACGTTTCATGTTCACATCCTTCATCCTGACATCGTGGTGGCTCGGCATAATGAGATGGTTCATTTCCTTGATGATTTTATCCGGAGATTCCTTGGCCATTTCCAGCATACTTGCTCTGGTTGAGACTGCATTCCTCGAAGTAAGATTCAGTATCCTGCCTTGGTTTTCACCAAATATGAAAGTATGTGGCTCATTGATAAACGATTGCAGGTTTTCCGAATGCCAATGATAGCGGCGTGCTGTTTTGCTGTCAGGATTCATCCCTTGCTGGATCACCGCCCATTGTCCTTGACTGTCGACTATGAAATTATGCTGGTACAATTGAAATCCATCCTGTATGGCCGTATTGTCCACTTTTGCGGTAAGCTTGCTGAAATTTGAAAGCTCAAAGCCATTCAAGCCTGTTCTTTCTCCAACAGACAAAAGCTCTTTCGGCGTCTGCATCGAATGCTTTCCCTTGCCTCCGCAAATATAGATGCCAAGTTCTTTTGAATGAGGATTAACCGATTTCTTCAAGGCTCCTAAAACCGAAGTCGTGATGCCGGAAGAATGCCAATCCATTCCCATGACGGCACCAAAACTTTGAAACCAAAACGGATTGCTAAGCTTGCTGATGACTTCCGAGGTCGAAAATTCCATCGCAATCGTTTCTACAATTGCGAAGCCCAGTTTGGACATGCGCTCAGCCAGCCACATCGGTACGTGACCATAATGCAAGGGCAAATCTGCTGAACCTGAGCGTTTCATAAATATAGGGAAATTTATTTGGAGGGACAAAGTTAGAGAATCCAAAACCCAAACACTGTTAATATCTGCAGAAGAAATTCCGAAAAAAGCAACTATTTCGTTATTTATAAAAAGTTTAAATTTGTATCTATTCTATTTGAAATGAAAAACAAGACAACACTTCTGCTCATTAAAAACATGGTCTGCCCAAGATGTATCCTTTCCGTAGAAAATATCTTGGACACCTTAAAAATTCCAATTCAAAGAATCGACCTTGGAGAAGTAGTACTGGCAAAAGAATTGCATCTTTCAGAGTTAAAAAATATTGAAATCGAGTTAAAGAAAGTGGGTTTTGAATTGATTGAAACCCGCATCAATAAAATTGTGGAAGACATCAAGAAACTGATCCTTGTCTTCCTCGATTCCCAAGATTCCGACAGAAAAATAAATCTTTCCACTTTTATCACCTCAAAGATTCATTACGATTACAGCTATCTGAGCGATTTGTTTTCATCGATTGAAGGAAAATCCATCGAACAGTTTTTCATCATCCAAAGAATCGAAAAGGTAAAAGAGCTTCTGGTTTACGACCAACTTTCGCTTACCGAAATTGCCTATAAGACTGGTTTCAGCAGTGTGCACCACTTGTCGGCCCAATTCAAGAAAGTAACCGGACTCACGCCTTCCCTCTTTAAAAACATCGGGAAGGAAAAACGAAAATCCATCGACAACCTTTAAAATCCAAAAATTATATACATCCTTCCCTCATTTGCATAAAGCAAACCCTTGCCTGCTGGTATAACTTTGTAGTACTAATAATTTAAATACTAGAAATCATGAAAACATCAGGAAATAATGGATGTGACAATCCAAATTGCAAATGCGAAAATTGTAACTGCGGAAGCAACTGTACTTGCGGAAGCGAAGTTTAATGAATCTTTACCAGAGGCCGTTTATCCGGCCTCTTTTTATTAAACCGTTTTTGTTGACGATTTTATGTTAATGTATTTCCAAAAGAATTTTAAAGTTTTATATTTGGTTTTCCTTAATTAAAAACAATACCATGAATACAAAAACAATTTTAAGTTTGGTTTTCGTTGCTTCTATATTTTTAACTTCTTGCAAGAAAGAATTAGAACCTCAAGAAAGTTCTGAAACACCTCTAACGGAAACTGCAGCTCCAGAAGTTCCAGCACAAGAAACGACTCAAGTGCCACCTGCTTCAACGCAAGTTGCACCACAACCAGTTCAGCAAGGTACGACTGTTGCACCGACTGCTCCAGGAATGAATCCACCACACGGACAACCAAACCACCGTTGTGATATTGCCGTCGGAGCACCTTTAAATTCTCCAAAGGCTGCAGCACCGGCACCGCATAATGCTCCAAATCCAAACTCTTTGGAGAAGGTAGCCCCAAAAACTGCAGTATCACAACCAGTTCAGCAAAGTACGACCGTGGCACCGACTGCTCCAGGAATGAATCCACCACACGGGCAACCAGGACACCGTTGCGAAATTGCTGTTGGAGCACCATTACCAACGGAATAATAATTACAAAGATTTAAAAAACAAAAAGAGGAGCCTGGGCTCCTCTTTTTGTTTTCAATAAAAAAACCGCAAACATTTTGTGTTTGCGGTTTGTGTGGAGAATACCGGATTCGAACCGGTCACCTCTTGCCTGCCAGGCAAGCGCTCTAGCCAAATGAGCTAATCCCCCTTCGGTGGCAAATATACTACATTTGCAAAACAATTTGCAAAAAGAAATACAATTAAATTCACTTCAAGCAAATCTTCTCCTCAAACAAAAAATCAATCAAGCCCTTTTTAGTATTTTTACTGAAAATTTCCAAATGACAACAGACATATCAAACGGGTCCATCCATACCACCATCACCAGCAAGATAGCCACGATTGAGTTCGGGCATCCCTCAGGAAATTCCTTTCCAAGTACACTATTGCAGCTCCTAACGGACGAATTCAACAAAGTGAGCAATAACGATCAGGTTTCGGTCATTGTCCTGAAAAGCAAGGGTGAAAAGGTATTTTGTGCAGGTGCTTCCTTTGATGAGCTTCTGGCTGTCTCCAATCTGGAAGAAGGTACCCGGTTCTTCTCCGGTTTTGCCAATGTTATCAATGCCATGCGAAAATGCTCCAAGCTCGTTGTAGGTCGTGTTCAAGGAAAGGCCGTTGGCGGAGGTGTTGGCCTGGCTTCGGCCTGTGATTATGTTTTTGCTTCTTCAGAATCAAGCATCAAGCTATCCGAGTTCACGATTGGCATAGGCCCTTTTGTTATCGCTCCCGCAGTCGAAAGAAAAACAGGAACAAGTGGTCTTGCAGAACTTACATTGGCCGGAGACGAATGGCATACGGCCGAATGGGCCAAGCAAAAAGGATTGTATGCCAAGGTTTTCAGCAATCTTGAAGAACTCGATGCGCAGCTTGAACTCTTCACCAACAAATTAGCCAACTACAATCCTGAAGCCCTTTCAGAAATGAAAAAAATACTCTGGGAAGATACTGAAAATTGGGAAACATTGCTTTACGAAAGAGCCGCCATCTCTGGGAAACTTGTGCTTTCTGGCTTTACAAGACAGGCCCTCCAACAATTCAAGAAATAGCCTGTAGATTGTTTTTAAGCCTCAGGTGAACAAATACAGTTTACCTCACTATATTGAATGCATAACATAAACCTATTCCATAACGGCTACGGCAATTGGTTTCCAAGCATCATAAGCAATAAATTCGTAAATTTGCACCCAAATCAAACCCATTATGAGCAAAATCAGAATCACCAAGCAATTTACATTCGAAACTGGACATGCCCTTTATGGCTACGACGGAAAATGCAAAAACGTGCACGGCCATAGCTATAAACTGTCCGTAACTGTTATCGGAACTCCAATTACTGACAGGGACAACGTGAAATTTGGAATGGTGATTGACTTCTCCGATCTGAAAAAAATCGTAAAGGAAGAAATCGTGGATCAGTTTGACCATGCCACCGTATTTAACGAAACTACCCCGCATATAGAATTGGCAAGCGAATTGAAAAACAGGGGACACCATGTCATTCTGGTAGATTATCAGCCGACAAGTGAAAATATGGTCATTGATTTTGCCGAAAGGATCAAAAACCGCCTTCCACAAAGCATCAACCTGTTTTCCCTTAAACTGCAAGAAACAGAATCGTCATTTGCTGAATGGTATGCAAGCGATAATGAAGCATAAAAACAAAAGACTTTTTTTAATGATAGATTTTGATTCTATCTATTGAAACAAAAAAAACCCTTCCATTTCTGGAAGGGTTTTTTTTGTCTATGGGGATGCCTTATCCTGATTACTTCACGATAAGGAACTCGCTCCTCCTGTTCTGTGCGTGCTGCTCCTCGGTGCAGGCCTCGCCGCAGTCGACCTTCGGCTCGCTCTCGCCGTAGCCCCTGCCCGATATCCTGCCTGCAGGGATCCCCTTGGAGA
>Ga0247813_10000090_pt1 | contig 114902 bp, 104 predicted proteins | sample UWRJL169409C1_FD_180719 | JGI IMG/M metagenome (GOLD analysis project Ga0247813, IMG submission 180719) | Plant litter microbial communities from Arlington Agricultural Research Station in Wisconsin, United States - UWRJ-L169-409C-1 | ecosystem: Environmental > Terrestrial > Plant litter >...
AAGATACCAACGATAGATTTTTGGCGAATATTCAACGAAACGGAACGTATTCTGTTGTACCAAGAGTTGCCGGTGGGGAAATTACGGCCGAGAAATTAATCGTAATTGGTGAAGTGGCCAAACAATTCGATTTATATACAAAAATTACTGGCGCACAACGTGTTGATTTATTCGGAGCACATTTGAGTGATTTACCAAAAATATGGAAAATCCTAATTGACAATGGTTTTGAAAGTGGTCACGCTTACGGAAAATCACTTCGCGCCGTAAAAAGCTGCGTTGGAAATGCGTGGTGCCGTTACGGAATGGACGACAGCGCAGGATTTGCCATCGAACTGGAAAACAGATATAAAGGAATTCGTTCTCCGCACAAACTAAAAGGCGGTGTTTCAGCTTGTATTCGTGAATGTGCCGAAGCCCGCGGAAAAGATTTTGGACTAATTGCTGTTGAAGGCGGATGGAATTTATACATCGCAGGAAATGGTGGAGCGAACCCAAAACATGCTGTTTTATTAGCTGAAAAAATTGACAAAGAAACGGTTATCAAATACATGGATCGCTTTTTAATGTATTACATCCGTACGGCTGGTCCGCTTATTAGAACTTCTACCTGGTTAGAAAAATTAGACGGTGGTTTAGAGTATTTGAAAGAAGTAATTATTGAAGATAGTTTAGGCCTTTGCGAAACCTTAGAAGCCGAAATGCAAACTTTAGTGAACACTTTTGAATGCGAATGGAAACAAGTATTAGAAAAACCAAGATTATTAAAACGTTTCAACCATTTTGTAAACTCTGACGATAAAGACGACAATGTTGTTTTTGTTCCGTTAAGAGATCAAAAAGCGCCAAAAGCGTGGACTTAAAAAAGTTGTTTTAATCGCGCAAAGACGCAAAGTCGCAAAGTCAAATTATAAAAACTTAAAGAAAAAAAACTTAGCGCCTTTGCGTCTTTGCGAGAAATTTTCGTCCTAAAGGAATAAGCTCCAAAAAAAGAAAAAAAATATCAAAAACGTTTGCTGTCCTCTTACCCTCTTTTTTACTGCGCCATCAAAAACTCTCTTGATTGTAAAGAGAGGGATAAGAAACAGGAACAAAAAAATGCACAAAATGGAAGAAATCTTAAGTCAATACGAAACAGTACATCCAAACGATGCTACAATTTGGTTTAAAGCCGGAAAAGTAGAAGATTTTCCAACCAACCGCGGAGGCTGTATCAAATACAAAAACAAACAAATTGCGATTTTCAATTTTACACGCCGTAACGAATGGTACGCTTGTCAAAATGCCTGTCCCCATAAAATGGAAATGGTTCTGGCCAGAGGAATGACGGGATCTACAGATGATATTCCGAAAATTGCATGTCCGATGCACAAAAAAACCTTTTCATTGGTTGATGGTTCAAACCTGAATGGAGATGATGATTTAAAAATCGCAACGTATCCGATTAAAGTTATTGAGAATGAAGTGTTTGTTGGGTTTGTGGATTGATTATACTAAATAAAGATTAGAAATGCGCAATCTTGTCATTCCGACGGAGGAGGAATCCCCGCAAGTTGCTCCGCACAGAAAATCGCCAATCTTTGTAGAGTTACTCGCGGGGATTCCTCCTCCGTCGGAATGACAAACTAGACGAAAATATTCTTATAAAAATGATTGCCCTAGCCCCGATAGAAGTGGAAATCCTTTTGTGGCGGGGTTCGCAACAAAAGATTGAAACGGATAGCGGGATTAGCTCCTGAAAATAATTAAGCTTTAAAACTAAATTCAGTATATTTGAAATCTATTATCCAACCAACAATGACTACACCTTTTCAAAAAGCAAGCGAATGGATTGATGCCGAAAACGCTCAGGATCCGAATATCGAAATCGATCAAAACAACGAATATCCTAAAGAATTACTGTATTCTAACAGGATGTACGAAAGGCTGATGCAATTTGAGCCTGAAGCTTCAGAAGAAGTTCAGATTGCTTCAAAAGCACAACACATTTGCCGATGGAAAGTTGCTCGCGAATCGTACCCAATGGATCGTGTGGGCTATTTGAGATGGAGAGAAGAATTGAAAAAATTTCATGCCAAACTTACTGCCGAAATCTTAGAAAAAGCAGGATATAATCAAGATTTTATTGATCGCGTTTCTTTTTTAATCGAAAAGAAATTACTTAAAAAAGATGCCGAAACACAATTGCTTGAAGATGTAATTTGTTTGGTGTTTTTAGAATATTATTTAGATCCTTTTGTGCACAAACACGATGAGGAAAAACTAAAAAATATCATCAAAAAAACCTGGGATAAAATGTCGGACAAAGGACATCAGGAAGCCTTAAAAATCAACTATTCTGAAGAAAATCTCAATTTAATAAAAGCATCTTTAGGATTGTAATCTGATTTTATGAAAAAAAGCAATCAGGAAACTGCAGATAAAATTACGTTCAAAAATTTACGCCGTCTGTATTTTTTTGCACTGTGGACTATTGCTATAACTATAATTATAAGTCAGGTTTTAGTTCAATACAATCTAAAGCAACAGCTTAGCGATTCTAAAATCATTAATATTTCCGGGAAGCAGAGAATGTTGAGTCAGAAAATTGTAAAAGAAGTTCTGATTTTACATTATGTTTCTGACAACACTTCTCCAAAACAAATTTCGCATTTAAAAAACGTTTTATCTCTTTGGAAAAACAACCAAAATTCACTCGAAAATGGAAGTGATAGCCTGGCTTTTCCGAAAGAAAAAAGCGAAACGCTAGATAAATTATATCTTGAAATAAAACCAAGTTTCAACAATATTGTAGAAACAACCGATTTGTTTCTGCTAAATTTAGAGCAAAAAAGCAACTCAGGAACGAATCAAAAACTGGTTGAAACCATTCTGAAAAACGAAGGTCTTTTTCTTTCGAAAATGAATCAGATTGTAAGTCAGTATGATCTTGAAGCGCATGAGAAAGTCACCGAACAACGCAGAATTGAATATTGGATTTTTGCCTTTACCCTATTCGTTTTGCTACTGGAATTCTTCTTTATTTTCAAACCAACCAACAAAAAAATCGAAAGACTTATTGCCAAACTTTTATCTTCTGAAAAGAAAGCTTTAAAATTGGCATACGATACCGAGATTATCAGTGAAATAAAGGAAAACTCCGTAAAAGAATTAAAATCGCTGAATTATGCGATGGAAAATACGCTGCTCTATTGCCGTATTGCGCCTGATGGTTCCATTATTCATATTGGTGAAAAATTCGCCAAACTTTTAAACTACACCAAGTTCTCCTCTAATAAAAAATTCTCTGAAGTTTTAACCACTGACGAAAAAGAGCAATTAAATATTGACCGCATTATTTTCGAAAAACAGCGCAGTGGTTGGCAGGGTGAAATTAATATTATCAACAAAGAAGCACAAAATATCTGGCTCGATCTTTCAATGGTTCCGGTTACCATAAAAAAAGACGAACTAGAACTTTTAATTGTATGTTTCAATATTACAGAACGCAAAAAAGCACAGCGTGAAGTAGAACGTCTGAACATCGAAAACAGTACGGAGAAAATCAATCAACAAAAAGTTATTTCGAGTAAAATTGTTGAGAATCAGGAAAACGAACAAAACCGAATCGCCAAAGAAATTCACGACGGAATTGGCCAAATGTTAACTGGTTTGAAATTCAGTTTAGAAAGTATCAATCTGGATGACAAGGAAAAATCAGCTCAAAAAATAGAATATCTAAAGAAATTATCCCTCGATATTATCAAAGGAGTTCGAACCGCAACTTTCAATTTAATGCCTCCGGAATTAAGTGATCACGGTATTGTTTCATCACTGGCAAAACTGACTCAGGAACTTTCAAAATTGACAGGAAAAGAAATCCTTTTTTATAACAAAACCGATTTTAGTCAGCGTTTGGATTCTTTAATCGAAATCAATATTTATCGCCTTACCCAGGAAGCTATCAATAATGCCATTAAATACGCCGAATCTTCGCACATTATTGTACAGCTTTCGCACAGCAATACTTTACTTAGTATTATTATAGATGACAATGGTAAAGGTTTTGATGTAGCTGCTGTTGACAAAAAACGAAACAGTGAATCCGGAATGGGAATGTTATTTATGCAGGAAAGAATCCAATACATTAACGGACGCGTTTTCTTTAAATCAATTCCGGGTGAAGGAACAAGGATTACTTTTAATATACCAATTTGAATAATTAGATAATTTGTCAATTAGATAATTAGATAATTTTCCGTTGTATATATCAATGACACGCGAAACTCCGCAATCAAAATCTCCAATCTTTGTCGATCCACGAGTGTGATCTCTCCTTCGTCGAGATGACAAGTTTGCGCAAAAAAATAACCAAATAACAAAGTTGTTTTCACATTATCTAATTATCTAATTGCCACATTATCTAATTAAACAATTCTCACATTATCTAATTATCTAATTGACTCATTCTCTAATTTAAAAAATTACGTATATTAGCATCTTCTTTATAGATGAATATACGTAAAAATTCAGAATCAAAATTAAGTAAAATATGAGTGCTACTATTCGAGTTGTCCTGGCAGATGATCATGTATTTGTAAGAGATGGAATAAAATCTTTACTGGAAAACGAAGCAAACATCGAGGTTGTGGGCGAAGCGATTGATGGTGCCGACGCTCTTGAAGTGGTTGCTGACAGTAAGCCCGATTTACTTATAGTAGATATTCGTATGCCGAACTTAACCGGTATCGAGGTAGTAGAAAAACTTAGAAGCGAGAATAATGACGTAAAAATCATTATGCTTTCTATGCACGAATCTGAAGAATACGTATTGAAATCGATTAAAGCCGGAGCCGATGGTTATCTATTGAAAGGTTCTAGCAAAGAAGAATTCTTAAAAGCCCTTCATACCGTTGCCGCTGGTGGAAAATATTTCAGTGGAGATATCTCATCAATACTTATTGGACAACTAACCAACTCTTCTGCTTCATTAGAACCTAAACAAAACTTAGGAGAAGAAATGATGATTACCAAAAGAGAAAAAGAAATCCTGACGCTTTTATTATCCGGTAAAGGAAATAAAGAAATTGCCGAAGCTCTTGATATCAGTAAGCGTACTGCCGAAGTACACCGTTTTAACCTAATGAAAAAACTGAAAGTAAAAAATCTAATGGAACTTTCGAATAAAGCGACGGAGTATTCTTTATTATAAAAACTACGTATAATTACGTAATTGTTTTGCAAAAACTGCGTTTTCGCAGTTTTTAACTACGTTATAGTACTTATTTTTGTTTAAAAATATAAGTGCTATGAAAACTACAAACTCACTCTCGCAATCACACAAAATTTTATTTTTAAATACCCTGGCTTTCACCGTGTGTTTTGCCTGTTGGACATTAAATGGTGTTTTAGTAACCTTTTTAGTAGATAATGGTATTTTTCACTGGAGCGTTGTTCAGGTTGGTTGGCTGCTTGGCATTCCGATTCTAACCGGATCTATTATGCGTTTACCAATTGGCATTTTGACTGATAAATTTGGCGGAAAATATGTTTTTTCACTTTTACTCCTACTCTGCTCGATTCCGTTATTTTTATTGCCTCTAGCAGATAGTTTCATAACATTCGCTTTATTGAGTTTTTTATTCGGAATGGTCGGTACAAGTTTCGCTGTCGGAATTGGATATACTTCTATCTGGTATCCAAAAGAATGGCAAGGACGCGCTTTAGGAATCTTCGGAATGGGAAACGCAGGTGCTGCAATTACTACTTTTTTAGCGCCATCATTATTAAATCATTTCTCGATAGAAGATCCTCAAAACGGCTGGAAAATATTGCCTGTAATTTATGGTATAGCCCTTGTTGTAATTGGAGTTGCCTTTTTGATCTTCGCTAAAAACAAAAAAATAGAAAACAATACCAAAAGCGTTTCTCAAATGCTTCAATCTCTTAAATGCGCACGAGTTTGGCGTTTTGGAGCCTATTACTTTTTAGTTTTTGGATGTTTCGTGGCTTACTCACAATGGTTGTTACCTAATTTCATGAACGTGTATCAAACGAGTTTGGTTATGGGTGGATTATTTGCAACGCTTTTCAGTTTGCCATCAGGAGTAATTAGAGCATTTGGCGGTTATTTATCCGATAAATTTGGAGCACGAAAAGTGATGTATTGGGTTTTAAGTTCTTCTGTTGTTTTAAGTGCATTATTAATGGTTCCGAAAATGGAAATCACAACTACGGGACCTGGAGTTTTGGCTACCAAGAAAGGAACAATAACACAAGTTTCAAACGATAAAATTAAAGTTGGAGATACTGATTTTGCTGTTGCTCAAAAAAAAGAAAATGAAGCTGAAAACGCTATTTTTCCAACCAAAACTTCATGGCAGCAAGTGGTAGTGTCACAAAACCAAACAGTGAAGAAAAAAGAACTTTTAGCAAAAGGAATTACTGTAATTAAATTTGATGCTAATATGTGGGTTTTCCTCGTCTTGGTTATTCTAATCGGAATTTCGTGGGGAATTGGAAAAGCAGCGGTTTACAAACATATTCCGGAATATTTCCCGACTGAAGTGGGTGTTGTTGGCGGAATGGTGGGCATGATAGGCGGATTAGGCGGTTTCTTTGGACCGATTATTTTTGGTTACCTGTTAACTGCAACCGGAATCTGGTCTAGTTCATGGATTTTTATTCTTGTATTCTCTGCCATTTGTTTGATTTGGATGCATTATACCATCACTAAAATTATGAACGAAAAACAGCCTATTTTATCCCGTGTTATTGATCGTAATTAGCCTCTTTTCGCCTCGTAAAAACATGATATTTATCAGTTAAAAAGTAATCCTATTCTTATAATATTGCGACTTATTTTTAATAAATCACAATATGAAAAAATCAGGAATAATTCTTTTAGCGCTGATGGGGATGATCACAGCAGGTGTACAGGCACAAGAATTAGATGCAAATTTACAAATCAGACCGCGCTTCGAGTATCGAAATGGGTACAGGACACTTTTACCGGAAGGTCAAGAAGGAACCTCCCAAATTTCACAGCGTACGAGGTTAAATTTTAATTACAAACAAGATCAGTTAAGTACAAAATTAACGTTGCAAAACATCAGAACCTGGGGAGATGTTCCGACCACAACACTTGCCGATAAAAATAGTATTGCCCTTTTTGAAGCCTGGGCGCAATATGATGTAAACGAAAAATGGAGCGCGCGTGCTGGCCGACAAGTATTAGCCTACGATAATCAACGTATTATGGCCGAAATGGATTGGGCACAACAGGGACAAAGTCACGATGCAGTAGTGGTTTCTTTTCATCCTGAAAATCATCAATTGGATTTAGGAGCGGCTTATAATTCAACTGCCGAAAACATTATCCAGACGCCTTATACGGTGGCAAATTACAAAGCGATGCAATACGCATGGTTTCATTCTACTTATGAAAATTTTGGTGCCAGCTTATTGTTTTTGAATACAGGTTACGAATATGAAAATATTCAAAAGAAACTATTGGTTGACTACAAACAGACTTTTGGAACGTATCTAACGTACAAAACCAAAAAAATTGACACGAATCTTGGTCTATACGGCCAAACCGGAAAAAGTGCTGACAAACAAGTTAGTGCCTGGTATGCCGGAGGTAGTTTTGGCTATACTGTAACCGATTCGTTTAAAGCTTGTCTGGGTTACGAATTTTTATCAGGAAAAGACACGAACGATAAAAGTACTGTTATCAAGTCCTTTTCTCCTATTTTCGGTAACAATCATGCTTACAATGGTTATATGGATTATTTTTATGTTGGTAATTACCAAAACACAATGGGGCTGGAAGATGCTTATTTAAAACTGAATTATACTAGCAACAAATGGCAATTCGCTTTGATTCCGCATGTATTTAATACTCCAAATAAAATTGTAAACCCAATTAAAAATGAAGAATTGAAACATTATTTAGGAACTGAAATTGATTTTACAACCGGCTATAATTTCAAAAAAGACATTACACTTACAGGAGGTTATTCTCAAATGTTTGGCTCTAAAACGTTGGAATTTTTAAAAGCTGGTGACGCAGGTCATACCAACAATTGGGCGTGGATGATGGTTTCTGTGAATCCAAGAATTTTTAGTTGGAAAAAATAGTTTTTCTTTAAAATTAAGTTAGATATTTTACCCTTTTCCTATTTCGGAAAAGGGTCTTTTTTTTTCTCTTAATAAAATGTTATTATTTGCTTTAATTAATTATATTTGAATCGATTATGACCCCCCAATTCTATCCAAATGAAACAATTTTTAAAACTATCTATGTTGACATTTTTTGTCACGCACACTGGCATTGGTCAAAAATTCAATGACACTTTAATTTCAAAAAACTCAGAAATTAATTTTGCAAAAACACAAAAAAGAGGAATTAAAAAAAACAACATTGTTTATTATGTTGAAAACGACCTACAAACTATATCTGCTTATAAAGGAAGCAAATTGAAATGGCAAACTAATGTAATTTCTATTTGCGGAAAACCAAAAAATGGAAATCCTGAAATAAGATATGTAGGTTATAATACAGACAAGCTACTTATCGTTATGGGAAAACATAACTTTGCAGAAATTGACATCAATAGTGGTATAACAAAACTTGTTGGTTAATATAAAGATATAAAGCGATATTAATCTAAATCGCATTTATCCTTTAATAATGAAACTCATAACCTGGAATTGCAAAATGGCATTCAGAAGTACAAACTGCGCTTTTTCAAACTTAGAAAAAGCGCAGTTTTATTTTATAATAATCTATATCATCTTGCATTAATTCGTAATTTAGTCCAACTTAAAAGACTATTTAATTAAAAAGTACCTTATCAAATATTAGCTATAAGTCAAATGAAAAGATTAAAATATTCACTATTTTTAGGATTAGGAGCTAGCATTTTTTTTACTATCTATTTTTATTTTAAAGAAAACTTTCCCATTGATGTTTTATTAGTAGTAGCCGTTTTTGTTTTTATTTTTATGACTTTAATATCATATTTTAAAATGTTTTCAACTATCGCCAATGAAGAAATTTTATTTCAGAAACTAAAAAACATAAATTATTCAGGTAGAGCGAACCATTATATAAATGGAATTACCGTTGGAGGAAATCTATATCTGGCAAACAACCAACTTGTATTCCAAACTAACATTTTAAACTTTTTACAAAAACACGAATGCATAATTAACCTTGAAGATATTATTGCAGTAGAATTTGAAAAAACTTTAAGAATGGTTAACAATAGATTATTAATAAGAACTAAAAATGGCCAAGAACAATTTGTTGTAACAAATAGGGAAATTTGGAAAAATCAAATTGAAAATAGAACTAAAATATGATTTAAGATCTTCTAAAACAGAATCAATTCTAATGAAACTCATAACCTGGAATTGCAACATGGCATTCAGAAAAAAGGCAGAACTCATTCTTCCTTATAATCCTGATATTGCCGTAATTTCTGAGTGTGAAAATCCTGAAAAACTCAAATTCCCTTCTGACTCAAAACTTCCGACCGACATTCTTTGGTACGGTACAAATCCGCATAAAGGAGTTGGTGTTTTTTCTTATGGCGATTATCGGTTTCAATTGTTGGATTGTCATAATCCGAGCTTTAAAAACATTCTACCTATCGCCGTTACTGGCGGAGCAATTGATTTTACTTTGTTTGCCGTTTGGGCCAATAATCCGTCGGATAAAGATGGCGCGTATGTAACTCAGGTTTGGAAAGCCATCAATTATTACGAAGATTTAATTCGGGAAACCAAAACGATTTTAATTGGTGATTTTAACAGCAATACCATTTGGGACAAACCACGTCGGGAAGGAAACCATACCACGGTAGTAAACAAACTCGAAACAAAGAAAATTTACAGTACCTATCATAAATATTTCAACCAGATTCAGGGTAAAGAAGAGCATCCTACTTTGTATCTTTATCGTCATGAAAACAAACCTTATCATCTCGATTATTGTTTTGCTTCAAATGATTTTATAGAAGTCCTGGACCATGTCGAAGTCGGAACTTATCACGAATGGACGATGCACAGTGATCACAAGCCTTTAATTATTAACTTTAATCTATAAATAATGAATGACACCTGGACGGAAAGATGGAACGACCGCTACAGCAACGAAGAGTTTGCATATGGCGAGGAACCCAATAATTTCTTTAAAGAACAAATCGAAAAATTAAATACCGGAACGATTCTTTTTCCTGCTGAAGGCGAAGGCCGAAATGCTGTTTACGCCGCAAAATTAGGTTGGGAAGTTGCCGCTTTTGATATTAGCGAAGAAGGAAAAAATAAAGCTTTAAAACTAGCTGAAGCCAACAATGTAACCATTGATTATAAAGTTGGGGAATTAGAAACGCTGAATTATAAACCGGAGCAATTTGATGCCATTGCTCTGATTTATGCTCATTTTCCGGCTGAAATCAAATCCCCTCTTCATCAAACACTTGAAACTTATTTGCGAAAAGACGGGATTATTATTTTTGAAGCTTTCAGTAAAAAACATTTAGAATATCTGGCAATAAATGACAAAGTTGGAGGACCAAAAGATATTGAATCCCTATTTTCAATAGAAGAAATAAAAGCCGATTTCCCAAATTACGAAATCATTCAATTGGAAGAAACAGAAATCGAACTGAACGAAGGTTTGTTCCATAACGGAAAAGGTTCTGTACTTCGATTTGTTGGAAGGAAAAAATAAAACTTAATGTTGAGACGCAAATCTTTGCGTCTCAACAGAACATCTCAACTAAATTCTCTTTAATTTTTATACTTCATTCCCATATCTTCAATAGAGAATTTGTCCGTCAATAAATGCAATAATTTATCTCTTAAGGCAATATATTCAGGCATTTTTACAATTTCTATTTTGTTTCTCGGCCTTGGCAAATGCACTTCTACAATTTCTCTTATAGTCGATGCCGGACCATTATTCAACACTACAATTCTATCGGATAAAAACAACGCTTCTTCGATATCATGCGTAATCATAATGATTGTTTTTTCCCTGTTGTCTAAATTCCATAATTTCAAAACTTCCAATTGCATTGATCCTTTGGTTAAGGCGTCTAAAGCTCCGAAAGGTTCATCTAAAAGCAAAACTCCCGGGTTAATCGCGAAAGCTCTCGCAATAGCAACACGTTGTTTCATTCCGCCCGAAAGTTGCCCTGGTAATTTATCTTTATGTTCAAACAAATTGACCATTTTAAGATTCTGAATCACAATCTCGTGTTTCTCTTTTTTAGAACAATTCATAACCGAATCAACAGCCTGAAAGATATTCTGTTCTACCGTTAACCAAGGCAAAAGTGAATAATTCTGAAAAACAATTCCGCGATCCGGTCCCGGCCCTTTTATCTTTTGATTGGCCAATTCCACAGAACCGCCAGTTGGTGTCAGCATCCCGCCAATAGCATTCATAATAGTCGATTTTCCACAACCCGAATGCCCGATAATCGAAATGATTTCTCCTTTTTGAATGGATAAATTAATATCACGAACAGCAATGTATTTCCCTTTTGGAGTTGGAAATGATATCTCTAAATTTTTGATTTCTAAATAACTCATGTGTGTAATTTTAGATTGTTGATTTTAGATTTTAGATTTCGGAGGATTTCAGGTTTCAAGTTTCAGGTTTGGAAACCTTTGTCCCTTTGCAACTTTGAACCTTTGCACCTCTGATTAAGCTTTATAAGAAACTTTATTTTCTATAAACGTGAAGAATTTATCGAATATCAAACCCACTATTCCGATGATGATGATGGCTGAAATTACTTTTTCAAGACTTAAGGCGTTCCAACTGTCCCAAACGAAGAAGCCGATTCCTGCTCCGCCTGAAAGCATTTCTCCTGCTACAATTACCAACCATGCAACACTAATACTCAAACGTAATCCGGTTATAATGTGGGGCAAGCTAAACGGAATTAATATTTTGGTGAGGTAACGCATTTTAGAAAAACCAAATGCCTTTGCTACATTTTTATGATCTTGCGGAATAGAAGCGATTCCGAAAGAAGTATTGATTAAGGTTGACCATAACGAGGTAATGAAAACGATAAATATAGTTGCCATTCCCGTGTCTTTAAAAACAACCAATCCAATTGGAAACCATGCCAAAGGCGAAACCGGTTTTAAAAGCTGTACAATTGGATACATAATTTGTTTGCAAATCGTACTCGCTCCCATCAAAATTCCAATTGGGATTGCTACTAATGAACCTAATAAAAAGCCCAGTAAAACGGTTTTTATCGAATTGAATAATTGCAATCCGATTCCTTTATCGTTCGGTCCGTAATCGTAAAACGGATCGCTTAACATTTCTTTCAAAACGGTAAAAGTAGCCAGCGGCCCCGGAAGTGCATCTTTCGTATAGAAACTCAACAAACTCCAAAAACCAATAAACAAAGCGATTCCGATTCCTGCGAATGCAGTTGATTTTAGTTTAATGGCAATTGCATTTAAAACCAATTTTAATTTCTCATTTCTTACCGTATCAATAGCGGTGTTTTCCATCAAAACTTCTGTTTGATCCGCGATATCGTTTAGTGTTAAAGTATCTTTACTAGACATGATATTCTGATTTAAATTTGACAATTATGTTAGGGATTTTTCGCCACGACCCGACCGAAGGAAATAGACGAAGTAATTCACGAATTTATTTTAGCACTGAATAGAAAAACTAATTCGTGAATTCGTGGCGGAAAAAAATTATTTTTTAACCACTTTTAAATATGCCGCAGGATTTGAGGGATCGAAAACCGTTTTATCCATTGTTAGCGAGAAAGGTTTCATGTCATCATTTGGCACTTTTACTTTCATGCTTTTTGCCACTTCTTCGTATAAATCCTGTAGAATCAATTTATCGGCAATTGCTTTATAATTTGGTGCTTCTTTTAGGTATCCAAATCGAACATATTGCGCCATAGCCCAAATAGCATAGGATTTTCTAGGATAATTTACCAGACCGCCTTTGTAAAACAACATATAATCTTTGGCATAAACTTCCGTTCCCTGATTGCAGCCCAAATCGTAATTCCCCATTAATCTATTTTCGATAACATCAGCAGGAGCGTTTACATAAGGTGCTTTCCCAATTATAGCAGCTGCTTTTTTACGATTTGCAGGATTATCCAACCAAATACAGGCTTCTAAAACGGCTTTCATCACTTTTACAAGATCAGTTCTTCTTTTTTCACTGAATTCTTTATTCACAACCAACGCTTTTTCAGGATGATCTTTCCAGATATCTTGTGAAGCGACTTGCGTAAAACCAATTCCCTGTTTCACTGCAACACCACCCCAAGGCTCTCCAACACAGTAACCATCCATATTTCCCACTTTCATATTAGCGACCATTTGCGGAGGCGGGATCGTAATGATTTTAGATGTTTTTTGGCTCACACCTGCAATTGCCATCCAGTTTCTTAACCATAAATCATGTGTTCCTCCCGGGAAAGTCATGGCAAAAGTCACTTCTTTTTCTGCTTTAAGTTTGGCCGCCACGACAGGTGCAATTTTATTCATTTGTTTGAAACCTACTTTTCCGCAAAAATCTTTTGAAAGTGTAATCGCCTGGCCATTCACATTCAGCATCATGGCGATTTTCATTTCAGAACCTGCTTTTCCTCCTACCCCGGTATAAACCGAAAACGGCATTGAATACAGACAGTGCGCTCCGTCTAATTCACCGGTTAAAATTTTATCACGAACATTGGCCCATGAAGATTCTTTGGTTACCACTACTTCGACTCCATACTTTTTAAACAATCCTAATTCTTTTGCCATTACGATTGGAGAACAATCCGTTAGCGGAATAAATCCGAGTTTTACTGGATCATTCTGAGCCGATACTTCCGAAAAAGAAACGGCTAAAACGAGTATTAAAGTCAGTACTATTCTTTTAAAAACTTCTGATGTATTTGTCTGTATTTTTTTCATTTTTAAGAAATTTAAAAGTTATTGGTTTTTATTTTTTAGCTAAAAAATTAGGTTTGATGTTTAGCATTACATAAGCAAATTGTGGACTTAAGTCGGCATTGGCAACATTTTTAACTGCTGCAGAAGCCATAGAATTAGTAGCTTTCATGAAAGAATAGCCTGCTTCGATATTGATGATTTTCGTTAGGTTGTATTTTACAAGTAGATCCAGTTCGGTTCCTAAATAAGAGTTTAGTTTTCCGCCAGCTCCGTTAGATAAAGTATTTGCCGATTCAAAACCATGGATGTCTAATGCGAAACTTAAATTGTCTTTGGCGTTGTATTTTATTTTGAAGAAGTAATCCAGCAAACCTTGTTTTCCAAAGCCATTGGCAGCATAAAAATAATCCATACTTCCCCAGAATTTATGAGGCGTTCCGTAAAGCGGATCAAAACGATTGTCTTTTGAATCAGCCGTCACTGTTTTAGTTCCATCATCACCCGATAAAAAATCAACTCCGGGACCAATAAACAATTTTCTTCCTACTTGTAAGGTTGATGTAATTGAAAATAAATTGGCATTTAATGATCTTCCATCTTTATTTTTTCCGCCTTGGTAATAGTAACTACCTGTCAAATTTAATTTTCTCGTCACATTGGTGTTAAAATAAACTCCGGTTGTATTTCGGCTCCAAACTCCTGTTCCGTTCACTTTTGTAGTTACTGCTGGCGTTCCTGCAGTCACTAAAGTATATTTATTGAAATCATCTTTGAAGAATAAAAAAGACAAGTCACCAAAGAAGAACTTTTTCCCTACATAAGCATATTGAAATGATTTGTACATTGTTCCAATTCCGTTAGTTCCTGCACCGTAAGCCGGATTTGTACCATTGTAAATCGTCCCGGCATTATTTTCTTTATTTTGATTGAAAGCAGCTCCCACATCAGCAATCCAGCCTTTATTGGCGAATTTGAAAACGATCGCATCGTGACGTCTTCCTTGTTGCAACCAGTCTAAACTTCCCAGAACTTTTTGATCATCATACGAGATTTCCTGACGTCCTGCTTTTATTGAAAGATTCTGAATCGTGCTTACGGTATCATTCAAAAAAATTTCAGCCCAGGCTTCATGCAATATAATTCCGTTATTTGCTTCTGTTGTTGTTCTGTTGATAGAGGAAGCATCTTGTCCCCAAACACGAACGTCTTGTACTGCGGTAAATATTTTAAATCTATATCCGGAATATCCTGCGTTTAATCTTGTTCTCTGACTTGTAAATATTGCTGCTTTATCGCCTTCTTGTTGTAAAGTTCCTTGTCCGGCACGCATTTCAACACGGTCTCTTAACTGACCTGTAAGTGTAAATTGCGCTTGTGCTTCATAGCTTCCAAAAATTGTAAGTGCAAAACCTAACAGTACAGATTTTGAAAGTTTTGATGAAAAATTAATCTTGTGGTTTTTTAATATAGGATTGGTTAATTTGCTCATAATAATTTGTTTTGATTTGTATGAAGCAAATTTATATACGTATAAATACTTAAGTACAATACTTATACCATGTTAAAACATTTTTTTTAACCCATAAAAAGCGTTTGAAAGTCAATTTGTTTTCTGCGTTTTCGCATGAAGTTGGGATTAAGTCCCGTGAAATAAGAGGTTTTGGGGGTTACGTAGTTAAACTTAATTAGATAATGTGGCAATAAGATAATTAGATAATTTTGGGAAGAAAATAGAATAAAAGAGCAAAGAAGCAAGAAGCAAGATTAAAGAGTATAGAATATAGAGAAAAGAGGAATGGGTTTGTATTATTATGGGTACAAACGTGAAACTTGAAACTTGAAACAAAGAAAACCTGAAACTAAAAATACTTATGTTCCATGATTTCTGATTGGAGTTTTGGGATTGCAAGAATGCCAATTCTTTTGCCTACGGTTTTTATTAGTGACTCTTTTTTAAGGCTTGAAAGTACGCGAATTACTTGCTCTTCAGTAGTTCCGGCGAAGTCTGCTATTTCTTTTCTTGAGAGTTCGATGTCTATTAAACCGTTCATTTGGCCGAATTTTCTGTGGATATACAATAACAAATCGATTACGCGCTCACGTACATTCATGTGGGCGATTTTGCGGATGTTGTTCTCGCTTTTATTAAGTTCATCGGCATAAAACAACATTAAGGCATAGGTAAATTCGGGAACGTTTTGAAGAATTTCCATCATGGTTTCATTGCTGAAATTACACAAAACTGTATCTTCTAAAGCATAAGCACCAATGAGATAGCGTTTGCTGGTTCCGAAACCACGAAAGCCAATTGTGTCGCCATTTTTAGTAAGACGAACGATTTGCTCACGGCCATTAATTCCGGTTTTAACCGTTTTTACTTTTCCTTTACAAATAAAATAAAGTCCCTGAATTGGAGCGCCTTCGATGATAAACTGCTGCGTTTTTTTACAAACAAAACTATGTTTCTTCTGAACATATTGTTTCATTTGCTCCAGATGCAGATGCTTTTTAATAAAACAGTTTTCGTTGGCGCAGGAATAACAAATGGCTTGCTCGTCTTTCATGAGTCCTAAATTTTAATTGATTTAAAAACTAATTTGTTGTTCCTCATTTATTTTCATCAAAAATAGAAAAATAATTCCAAAAAATACGTATTTATACGTAAAAATACTTATTTTTGTCTAAGTCAAATACGTGAGGCATTTAGGACTGGGCATAATTACAATAGTTGTATTTAAAAAAGAAGCTGTAATGCAAAATACCAAAATCAAAACTACCTGTTCATATTGTGGCGTCGGCTGCGGAATTATCGTTACTAATGATGCCAAAAATGGTGTGATGGTTACGGGCGATAAAGACCATCCGGTAAATAAAGGAATGTTGTGTTCTAAAGGAATGAACTTGCATTACGTAGTCAATGATACTTCTGACCGAATCTTATATCCTGAAATGCGAGGCAGCAAATCCTATCCGTTGGAACGCGTTAGCTGGGACACTGCTCTTGATCGCGCTGCAGCGGTTTTTACTTCTATCATAAAGAAACACGGTCCTGATAGCGTTGGGTTTTACATTTCGGGCCAATGTTTAACAGAGGAATATTATTTGGTCAATAAATTGGTAAAAGGTTTTTTGAAAACTAATAATATAGACACGAATTCAAGACTTTGCATGAGTTCTGCGGTTGTGGGTTATAAAAAGACTTTTGGAGAAGATTCTGTACCGATTTCTTATGACGATATCGAACTAGCTGATACTTTCCTGATTACCGGTGCAAATCCGGCCTGGTGTCATCCTATTTTATTCAGAAGAATTGAAAAACACAAAGAGAATAATCCGAAAATAAAAATTATTGTAATTGATCCAAGAAGAACAGATACGGCCGCTTTTGCCGATTTACATCTGCAAATTATTCCTGGATCTGATATTATTTTATACCATGCTCTTGCGAAACGCATTATCGAAAAAGGATACGTAGATCATGATTTTGTAAAGAATCACGCTGAAAATTTCAAACAATATAAAGACTTAGTTTTAAGTACTTCGCTTGAAAAAGCGTCTAAACTATGCGGAATTTCAGTTAACGATATCAAACTTGCTGCCGATATTATCGGAAAAGCAAAAGGGTTTATTTCACTTTGGGCAATGGGTTTAAATCAAAGTGCTGTAGGTGTTGATAAAAATACCGCTTTACTAAATTTATCTTTATTGACAGGGCAAATCGGGAAACCGGGTTCCGGACCCTTTTCCTTAACCGGACAACCCAACGCAATGGGCGGACGCGAAGTGGGCGGAATGGCAACACTTTTAGCTGCGCACAAAGACATTGCAAATCCGGAACATCGTAAAGAAGTAGCTGACTTTTGGGGAGTTGACGAAATCTCAGACAAACCGGGATTGACTGCAACCGAAATGTTCGAAGCTTTGGAATCAGGAAAAATGAAAGCCGTTTGGATTATTTGTACCAATCCGATGGTGAGTTTACCGGATTCCCGTCGTATTGAAAAAGCTTTACAAAACGCGAAATTCGTAGTCGTTCAGGATATTTCACATAATGCCGATACTTCAAAATATGCTGATCTTTTATTGCCTGCCGCCGGTTGGTTAGAAAAGGAAGGTACGATGACAAATTCTGAGCGTCGTATCTCTTATTTGCCAAAAGGAATCAATGCTCCCGGAGAAGCACTTCCGGACATTGAAATCTTAATTCGCTTTGCTAAAAAAATGAATTTCAACGGTTTCAATTTTAATAGTGCGGAAGAGGTTTATAAAGAACATTGTGCGCTGACGAAAAACACCAATATTGATATTTCATTTTTAAATTATCATCGTTTAAGAACCGAAGGTACTTTTCAATGGCCCGTTCCAGATTACGGACATCCGGGAACGCCTCGCCTTTTTACCGATAAAAAGTTTTATACTCCATCAAAAAAAGCAATTTTCAATTTACCAACGGCTATTGAAAATACTTCGGAACAACCAAGTCCGAAATTTCCATTTATCCTAACAACAGGAAGGGTTCGCGACCAATGGCATACAATGACCAAAACCGGAAAAGTATCGCGTTTAATGACACATACACCAAGTCCGGTTTTAGAAATTAATCCGATTGATGCTTATAAAAACGACATCAAAAATGGTGATATTGTAATTGTTTCCAGTAAAAATGGAGAAGTTCGCGTAAAAGCAAAAGTTACAGATTCTATAAAAGAGAAAGTAGTTTTCCTGCCGATGCATTGGGGAAAACAGCTTGATAATGACTTGAACCGAACCAATAATTTAACCAATACCGTTGTGGATCCTGTTTCAAAAGAACCGGATTTTAAATATACGACTGTTGCCATTACCAAATATGTAAAACCTTTCCAGAAAATTGCTATTGTAGGAGCCGGGGCAGCAGCCTTCCGATTTATTCAAAATTATCGCGAATTCAATTCAACCGATGAAATTATTGTTTTTTCGAATGAAGTAAATCCGTTCTACAATCGCGTTTTACTGCCGGAATACATGACAGGCGAATTTACCTGGCAACAATTATTAAAAGTAAAAGACGGTGAAGCTTTAAGTAAACTAAAAATTACGATGAAAGCCGGCGTGGCAATTGATAAAATAAATGCAACGGCAAAAACCATAACAGATAGCTTAGGCGAAACCCACACTTTCGATTCTCTAATTTTAGCAACAGGAAGCCGTCCTTTCATTCCTGAAAATGCGCAACTTCATTTACCTGGACGTTTTACAGTTCGACGTAAAGAAGATGCCGACCGACTAAAAGCCTATCTTGACAATACTAATTTACCTCCGGAAGAACAGCATGTTGTCATTATTGGTGGTGGATTATTAGGATTGGAATTGGCAGCAGCCTTAAAACATAAAAAAGTAAAAATTACTATAATCCAAAGGGCTTCCCGTTTGATGGAGCGTCAGTTGGATTTGATTTCAAGTAAATTATTGGCCGAGGAAGTTCAGCTTCGTGATATTCAGATTTATTTTGATAATGAAGTAAGTACGGTTTTTGAAACGGAGAATCCAAACGAACTTGAAATCGCCCTTAAAAGTGGCAGAATCATCACAGCAAATACGATAGTTTATACCATCGGAACTATTCCGAATATCGAAATTGCCCGCGAAACAGGACTTGCCTGCGGTCGTGGGGTAAAGGTAAATCAGTATTTACAATCTTCAAATCCTGATATTTATGCCATTGGAGAAATCGCTGAATTTGATAATAAACTGTTCGGAATCACCTCTGCCGCTGAAGAACAAGCCGATATTTTGGCTAACTATTTAGCCGGTGATATCAGCAGTTATTACAAAGGTTCAGTTTTAATGAACATCTTGAAACTGGAAGATATTAATCTTTGTAGTATAGGAGATATTGAGATTCCGGAAAACGATGATTCGTACGAAGAAATTGTTTTTGCCGATCTAAAACAACGTTATTACAAAAAATGCATCGTTAAAAATGATTTGCTTGTTGGAGCCATTTTAATGGGCGACAAAAATGAATTTGCTGAGTTCAAAACAATGATCGAAAGCAAAATCGAATTATCAGACAAACGAAATTCGTTGTTAAGAGGCAGTTCAAACGCTAAACCGGTATTAGGAAAACTAGTGTGTTCCTGCAGTCAGGTTGGCGCAGGAAACATTGAAGAAACCATTAAAGGTGGTGTCAACAATTTCACCGACTTATGTAAAAACACCGGAGCCGGATTAGGCTGTGGAAGTTGTAAAACGGAAGTAAAAGAGATTTTAGCAAAATGCAAAGTTTAGTTTATTTCTTTGCTTTGAACATAAATTTTACCACAAAGTTCACAAAGGTTTTTCGCAAAGTTTCGCAGAGATTTTTTAATGGATGTTTAATAAGTAGTTAAAGTTCACAAAGCTTTGAACATAGATTTTATCACAGAGTTAAGAAATGTTTTTTTGCAAAGTTTCGCAGAGATTTTTTTAATGTATGTTTAATAAGTAGTCAAAGTTCACAAAGCTTTGAGCAAAAATTTTATCGTATAGCTTTGTAAACTTATTTCGACAGAAAACAATTTACACAGAATATAAACCTTTGTGAAACTTTGCGAAAAACCTTTGCGAACTTTGCGGTTAAATCAGCACAATCCAGCAACCCAAAACTTGAAACTAAAAAAAACTTGAAACCTGAAACAAAAAACATATGGAATTGACAAGATTAATAGTAAAAGGAGGCGTTATTTCGCCAGGAGAATTACGTGAAGTAGTCAATATGGCAATGGATCATGGTTTGGATTCGATTTCATTTGGATCAAGACAGGATATTATTTTTCCGAAGGGATTAAATCTATCCAGCAAAGAAAAAATCGGGAAACATCATTTTGTTTTTCCGAATGAAAAAAGTGGTAACAACATTGTTTCATCTTATGTTTCAACGGATATTTTCAGGAATACCAATTGGCTTACGGGAAACAAATTTTTATATATTTTAGAGCAGTTTAAAGAGCAGCCAAAACTAAAAGTCAATATTAATGACCCTAAGCAACAGTTGGTTCCGTTGTTTACGGGCCATTTAAACTTTATTGCTTCGGAGCATGAAGATTACTGGTACTTATACATTCGTTTGCCAAAATGGGAACGTATGGAAGTTTATCCAGTTTTGATTTACAGCTGGGATATCGCTACTTTTTATTATGAAATCGAGAAAATCGTTTCTGAAGAATCTTATGGAATTGATATGATTTTCAGTTTAGTAAGCGAAGCATTAGACACCAATAACAGAACCATCGACAAACCCTTAAATGTTCCTTTTTATCCTTTCCCGTATTATGAAGGAATGAACCGCATGGGGATTGATCAGTATTGGTTAGGGCTATATTGGAGAAATAATTTATACGATTTAGACTTTCTAAAAGAAATGTGTGATTTATGTTTTGATTGTAAAATCGGAAAAATATGTATCACACCCTGGAAATCGTTTATCGTGAAAGGAATTCCGAAAGACAGAAAACTCGAATGGGAGAAATTTCTCGGCAAAAAAGGAATCAACGTTCGTCACTCTTTGTTAGAATTAAACTGGCATTTACCGGTTGCTATGGAATGGGCTTTGAATCTGAAAACCTTTTTGGTTCGAACGCTAGATCAATTTGATATCAGTACGTACGGATTGACTTTCGGAATCTCGGAATACAATCGCGACGGCCATTATTTTACTTCGATTGTAGTTGAAAAAAATGAACTACCAGCAGCCTTAGAATCAATTAAAATCCGTGATACATATAATGTTTTATTTGCAAAGAATTTCGATCCAAATACGCGTGAATATATCGTGCATTCACAGGATATTGACAAATTAGAATTGCCGACTATCCTGATTGAATTAAGCCGAAAATACTTTGAAGAACTTGGAAATTCTATTCCTGAATCAACAGAAAATACCCAGAAAAAAGAAAAACCTCAATTGGATATTTACCAATGCCAGGAATGCCTGACACTTTATAATTCGGAATACGGTGATGTAAGTCAGGGAATTCCAAAAGGGATTTTATTTACCGATTTAGCTGAAAGTTATTGCTGTTCTTTATGTGAAGCACCTAAAAGTAATTTTAAGATTTTGGAGGTTGTAGAAAATTAACACTTTAGAAATTAAATTCTTAAGGAAAATCTTAACATAAATGTATTCAAATATTGATTAAATTTAGCTTAACTAAAATTTACATGCAGATTGATTATTTTAAATCATCATGATTATCATCTAGTTAAGATCAATTTTACTCAATAAAACATACCATTATGATAAAAAGAACAACCAGAACCCCAGCCGTAAAAAATACTGAAACATCAACAGCAGAACCTACAAAAGATACTACTGAAACAAGTTTAGACGCTAAACCAGCTGCCCAAACGCCAGTACCAAAAGCAACAACTCCAAAAGCTCCGATTAAAAGAGCGCCAAGAACTGCGGCTAAAACTCCGGCAGCAACTGTAAAAGCAACTGCCCAAACTCCGGTAAAACCAGCTTCAAAAAGTACTCCGAAAGCAGTAGTTAAAAGAGTAACAACAGCCGCACCTAAAACTGGAGAAGTGACTCCTGAAATCATTGAAATTAAAACCATTGACAAACCTCAGGACAATCAAGCTATTTTAAATATTGAAGAAATTGCCTTAGAAATTGTAAAAAACAAATCAAAGGACAAAAAAGTAAAAAGTAAGCTCAAAGAGAAAAAAGAAAAAGCTAAGAAAAGAGAAAAAGCGATAAAAGCAGTTATAAAAAAGCTCGAAAAAGCTAAAAAAGCAAAACTAAAAGCGGAGACGAAAAAGAAAGAAAAAAAAGAAAAGGAAAAGATTAAAAAAGCCAAGGCAAAAGCTAAAAAAGCAGAAAAGCAAAAGGCTAAAAAAGGTAAATCAAAAGATAAAAAGAAATAATATTTGAAGAGAAGGTTTGACTTTAATAAGGTTGAACCTTTTTTTTATACCATCCCATGAGTCATTGCGAGGAACGAAGCAACCCCACTACAAATACTAAAACCGAAATTGACACCCGGCATGAGATTGCTTCGTTCCTCGCAATGACCCAAATGTGTAAAAATCACCCCCCAATCGCAATCATACTACGATTGTCAAAATGCAGCTCCGGATCATCCATTTCAGAAACAGTAACCATTCCAGCACGGACTTTCTTTTTATTTTTAATAGATTCAGAAATCAAATCAGTAATAGAATCACCATTTCTAAAAGCAGTCAACAAATCAGTTTCTGAATTAGAGAAAAGACAATTCTTGATTTTTCCATTTGCCGTCAAGCGGATGCGGTTGCAACCATCACAAAACGGATTTGTAATAGAACTTATGATTCCGAAATCGCCTTGAAAACCTTTTATTTTATAAGTTCTCGCCGTGAAGTTTTTTTCGTCTTCTAATTTTTGAACATCCTCTGATGAAAATACATTATTTACTTCTGATAAGATCTCATTTTGAGAAACCATTTTGCTTCTGTCCCACTCGTTTCCGGCGAAAGGCATAAACTCTATAAAACGAACAGAAATCGGTAAAAACTGCGTCAATTGAACAAAATCTGTAATTTCATTTTCATTAAATCCTTTCATCAAGACCACATTTACTTTTACATGAAAATCATTATTCAAAAGCAAATGCAAATTATCAATTACTTTCTCAAACTGATTTCGAAGTGTTATCGTGTGAAATTTAGACGAAACCAAAGTATCTAAACTCAAATTGATTTTTTTGATATTGGCTTCTTTCAAAACCTCAATATGACGATCAATTAAAATACCGTTTGTGGTAATCGAAAGAGACGTTTTTAAAGTTGCTAACTTTGAAATAATCTCAGGAAAGTCTTTTCTCAATAAAGGTTCTCCACCCGTCAATCTAATTTTATCAACGCCATTTTCTACGAAGATTTGAGCCACAGCAAAAATCTCATTAGCCGTCATTAAACTGGCTTTTGGAGACAATGCGATTCCGTCAGCAGGCATGCAATATGTACAACGCAAATTGCATTTCTCCAGTAACGAAATACGCAAATAATTGTGTTTTCGTCCAAAATCATCTGTTAAAATGGTTTTAGAGGGTGTCATGATTTTTTCCTTTTAAAATATGAAAAACGTGCATTACATGCGGAAAAACAGCATCCATTGATTCTCTGGCTCCGTTTGTTGATCCCGGCAAAGCCAAAACCAAACTTTTTCCTAATGTTCCTGCTACAGTTCTTGATAACATGGCATACGGCATTCTTTGTTGCCCGTAATTGCGAATGGCTTCCTCAATTCCCGGAATTCTGCTTTCTAATAACGGTGATAATGCTTCGGGTGTTACATCTCTTGGAGATAAACCTGTTCCGCCTGTAAAAATCACCAATTGATGTTCTTCGGCGAAAGCCTTAGTTCTTTCCTGAATAATGTCAATTTCGTCCGGAATAATCTCATAATGCGATGTTTCAACTCCGTACGAATCCAACTTTTCAACAATGATTTTTCCGGAACGATCTTCTTTTTCTCCTGCAAAAATCGAATCGGAACAAACAAAAACGGCTGCTTTTATCGCGTTTGGAAACTTATTCTTAAAAGAAGATTTTCCGCCTTCTTTATTAATCAATTTAATGGTCGAAATTTCGATTTCCTTATCAATCGGTTTCAACATATCGTACATCGTAAGCGCTACAATCGAAGCACCGTGCATAGCTTCAACCTCAACACCTGTTTTGTAAACTGTTTTTACATTGAAAATAATCTGAATCGCCAGACCTTCAATTTTATATTCCACCGAAGTGAATTCAATTGGAATCGGATGACAATCCGGAATGGACAAATGCGTGTTTTTAACTGCAAATAACCCGGCAGTTTTTGCCATTTCAAGCACATTCCCTTTCGGAACCAAATTATTAACCACGGCGTCAATTGTCTCCTGTTTGCTGACTTTGACAATTGCTGTTGCTGTTGCGGCTCTTAAGGTATTTATTTTATGCGTAATATCAACCATTAGTATTTTGTTTCCAGGTGAATGTATCGTTTTCAAACATTTCTTTACCAAAAATCGGCACATCGGTTTTGATCCAGTTTACAATGGCTTCTGTTGCTTCATAAACCTGTTTTCTTCGTGTTGCCGAGACAAATACGAACAAACAAATCTCGCCTGCTTTCACAACACCTAAACTGTGATAAATGTGCATACAGGTTAAATCGAATTTAGCGAAAGCTTTTTCACGAATGGCATGTAAAGCTTCATTCGCCATATCGGTATAAGCCGAATAATCAATGGCGACAACAGTATTATCGTGAATTACATCAGCGCGAACTTGTCCTAAAAAAATATTGTGTGCGCCAATTGTATGTTTGGATTGATGTTTGGCGATAGACTCGGCTATAAATTCAGGAGAAATTGGTCCTTCTACAAATACATTTTTACTCATTTTTTTTATTTTTTTTGAGGTTTTTTCCGCCACGAATTCACGAATGATTATTCTTTAAATTCGTGAATTCGTGGCGGAAAAATTTCTCTAATCTGCAATTTTTTCTTTTACTATCTGGCTTAAAGCCAAAGCTCCCCCACCTATACTTTTTAAACTTTTGAAATTCTTTTTCTGAAGTAATTCGACTGCTATTTTACTTCTGATTCCGGATTGGCAATAAACATAAATTGTTTGATTTGGATTCAAGTTTTCAATTTCATTTTCTAGCTTCATCAGTGGAATCTGAATCCCATTTTTGAAATTTAATTTCGGTAGTTCATCTTCATTTCTAACATCCAAAAACAACACCTCATCATTGTCTATTTCATTCAAAATTACCTCTGCAGCAATTTCTTCAATCTGATTTTCAGTTACTTTATATTTTTCTTCAAAAGCCTTTTTATCCGGTTTAGTAATTGTATTCTTCTCAAAGTCATACTTTTGCTGCTCATTATTTAAAACATTATAAACCAGTATTTTACCATTCAGCACTTCTCCTATTTCTAGAATCATTTTGATTACTTCATTCGCCTGAAGCATTCCGATAATTCCAACTGAAATTCCGATTACTCCGGCATCTTCACAATTTATAGATTTGTTATTTTCGTCCGGATATAAACAGCGATATGTTGGTCCGTTTTTGTAATTAAAAACCGAAACTTGTCCCTGAAATCTAAAAATAGATCCGTAAACCATTGGTTTATTTGTTACTAAACAAGCGTCGTTTATTAGATATTTTATCGAAAGATTGTCTGTCGCATCAACAATAATATCATATTGTTCGAATAACGAAATCGCGTTTTTTCCTGAAAGTTTCTCAGCAATGGCATTTACTTTCACTAACGGATTTAATTCCGAAACCATTGCTTTAGCTTCATCAACTTTATAATTTCCAATAGCCGAAGTTTTATAAATTACCTGACGCTGTAAATTAGAAATTTCAATCACATCATCATCAACAATTCCAATTTCACCAACGCCGGCTGCGGCCAGATAAGGCAAAACAGCAGCGCCTAAACCGCCTGCACCAATTATCAAAATTTTTGCTTTTGATAATTTATGTTGACCATTCTCTCCTATTTCAGGCAGAATTATTTGTCGGTTATAACGTGTTGAATCTTTCATGATAATTTATTTAACCTCCTGCAAAAGGAGGCAATAAAGCTACAATATCACTTGTTTGTAAAGCGAAATTGCTAGCTTTTGATACTATTTTTTGATTTACCGCAACGCTAAAAGTAAGTGAATCGAACTGATATTTCTCCTCTAAATCCTGTAATAATTGTTGCAGTGAAACTTCAGAAAAAGGTATTTTTTCGAATTCACATTTGGTCTTTTCAGCCACAGCTCCAAAATATTTAACTTCAATCATTATTCTAAATTTAAATTCTGAAAGATAAACTCATCATCAAAATGCTCCTGAAAATAGGAAGTCAATTTTGAAGTATTTTTTACCACTTCACCAATCACAATAATGGCCGGTGAAGAAATTTTCTTTTCTGATACCAATTTAGTAATTGAACTGATAGTTCCAACTACTTTTTGCTCTGTATTTTTTGTTCCGTTTTGGATGATAGCAATTGGCAAATCATCAGTTCGGTTTTCTTTATAAATCGAAATTATTTCATCGAGTTTATGCATTCCCATCAAAATCACCACCGTTGCAGCCGATTTTGAAGCCAAATATACATCTTTCGACAATTCGTGATTTGAAGTTGTTCCGGTAATTACCCAGAAACTCTCAGCAACCTGCCGTTGTGTCAAACTAATTCCAACCGAAGCCGGAACTCCTAAGGCAGATGAAATTCCGGGAACAATAGCGGTTTCTAAACCAAATTGCTCGACGTAATCAATTTCTTCGCTTCCTCTCCCAAAGATAAAAGGATCTCCACCTTTTAAACGCACTACGTGACCGTGACGATTTGCCATCGAAACAATCAATTCGTTAATCTGATCCTGCGTATAAGCGTGGCAACCCAATCTTTTGCCCACAAAAACAATTTCTGCATTTGTAGCATATTGCAATAATTCTTCGTTTACTAATGCATCGTATAAAACAACGTCAGCACTTTCTAACGCTTTTATTGCTTTTAAAGTAATCAACTCAACATCTCCAGGACCTGCGCCTACAATTGTTAATTTTGGTGTTTTTGAGTTTCGCATAACTTCTAACTTAAATTGATATTCAGGTCGTTTAATTCGTCAACCGAATTAATGTTTGTTAAATGAAAGTTTTCACTTTCGTCAATATTGAGGATTTGATGCGGAATCTTCGACAGCAAATCCATCATTTTTAATTCATCGTTATCAATTGCGCTTTTGATAACGGGCAATACTTTTTTAGAATAAATCCCGATCAACGGATGTAATCTGCTTTCTGAAGCAAAAACCGTAATTTCGGCCTCATTATTATGTTTTGAAATAAGTCCCGATAATAACTCTGTTGAAATTAACGGAATATCACAACTTAAAATCAAATTAAATTCGGTTTCAGAATTCGTCAATGCCGTATAAATTCCTCCCAATGGCCCTTTATCTAAAATGATATCCGGTATTTTTTGATACGATAAATAATCATACTCTTTAGTCGCCGTAATCAGTTTTATTTGATCGGAAATCGGCAAAATCGCCTGAATTATATGTTCAATAAATGGTTTTCCCTGAAACAGCACTAATCCTTTTTCCGACTGCATTCTGGAACTTTTTCCTCCACAAAGAATAAATACTGTTAGTGCTTTCATGACTATTTTTTTGTTTCAGGTTTTCTTTGTTTCATGTTTCAGGTTGAAATGAGAAAAAATTTTACCGCAAAGAGCGCTAAGGTCTTTTTATTCGTTTCTGACTTTAAAAGTAAAGTTCGCAAAGCTAGAGCTACACAAAGCTTTGCGAACTTTGCTATTCATAAACCGCTTTGTAAAACCTTGCGTACTTTGCGGTAAAATATCAATTATTAAGGAAAGATCAATTTGATGCTTGCCATTAAAATCACCGTTCCTAAAACAATTTTTAATGTTTTATTAGAGAAATAGCCACTGCCATAATAACCACCCAAAACACCACCTACAACGGCAATCGGGACCAAGTAAAAACTTTCTGTCGGAACTGTTTTTCCTCCTAAAAAGAAGCCCATAATTCCGGCGAATGAATTCACAAAAATGAACAAACTCGAAATCGCTGCCGATTCCTTAATCGATGCCCATCCTAAAAACAATAAGATCGGGCTCAATATAATTCCACCACCGATACCCAGCATTCCGGATAATAATCCGATAATAAAACCAATTGCCAAAGCAAAAGGTAAATTGATCTGAACCGCTTCTTTTTCTTTAAAATTGAATATTCCAAACAATCTTAAAGCTGCAAAAACCAATACAACTCCCAGAATAATTTTATAAACTGTATTATCTAAAGTGATAAAACCACCAATAAATGCAGCTGGTATTGAAGCTATTGCAAACGGATAAAACAATTTCGGTTTAAAATAATTCATTCTGTAATAAAAGAAAAACGAAATACTAGACACAAACAAATTCAATAATAAAGCCGACGGTTTCATGACTGAAATCGGAAAAGCAAAAATCGTCATCAAAGCCAAATAACCCGAAGCACCACCATGTCCAACACTAGAATATAAAAAGGCAATCACAATTAATGCGAAGCTGAAAAGGAGGATGTTTTCGGAACTAAGGAGATTCATGTTTTAAATTTTTGTTTTTTTTTGTTTCAGGTTTCAGGTTTCAAGTTAGGCTATATGTTTAAAATTACACACTGCTGTTTAAGCTTGAAATTCTTTATTCTTTATTCTTTATTCTTTATTCTTTATTCTTTATTCTTTATTCTTTATTCTTTATTCTTTATTCTTTATTCTTTATTCTTTATTCTTTATTCTTTATTCTTTATTCCAAAATCCTCTAATCAATAGGCAACAACGTAACGAGTGCACCTTTTTTAAGGTTTTCCGTGTCATTTGGTACAATCAGTAAACTGTTTGCAATGGCAAACGTATTAAGCATTGCCGAGCTTTGGCTGTCTAAAACTGTGACATGCGTTTCATCATACAAAGCTTTTAAAAATAATGTTTTACCAGTTGAGTTTGTAATTTCACTGTTTAATTTTCGCATTAATTTTGGCAAATGAATTTCTGCAAAACCCATTCTGTTTTTAATCGCCGGATAAACGTAAACATAAAAATTAGTCAGTGAAGACGCTGGGTTTCCAGGCAAAGCAAAAACTAAACTATTATTTTTACGTCCGAAGAACATAGGTTTTCCAGGCTTTTGGTTGATTTTGTAAAAAAGTTCTTCAACATCATTGGCCAATAGGGCTTCTTTAACGAAATCATAATCTCCAACTGAAATACCACCGGAAATTAATATGATATCATTTTTTGCAAGAATGTCTTTTAATGCTTTTTTAGTCACTTTAAGATTATCCTTAACCTTATAACTTTTTATTTTTTTTATTCCTATCGTTTGCAGCGCCGCCTGAAGCATAACCGAATTACTTTCAAAAATCTTTCCTTTCGGCAACTTTTTACCCGGTTTCACCAATTCATTTCCAGTTACTAAAATTGCTACTTTAGGCTTTTTATAAACTGTTATTTCAGTAATTCCCAGACAAGCTAAAAAACCGATTGCTGCTGGAGTAATCAAAATATTGGCTGCAAAAACAACTTCTTCTTTTTTTATCTGCTCCCCTTTTGCACGAACATTTGTAAATTGTGTTGGCATTCTGGTAATTAAAATCGAATTTTCGTTAGCCATCACATGTTCCTGCATTATTACAGTATCTGCATCATCCGGGACAAAAGCACCTGTAAAAATGCGTATCGCTTCGTTTTCTTTTAATTTTATATTCGCATGATCTCCAGCTTGTGAAATACTCACCACATCATACTGATGTTTTTCACTATGAATAAAAGCATAACCATCCATAGCTGATTGGCGAAAGGGTGGCATATCAATCGGCGAATAAACCGTTTCGGCCAAAACATAACCTAATGCTTTATGTACTGCTATTTTTTGAACGGGCATTTTAGTGCTATTTTCCGCAATAATCGATAAGGCTTGTTCAACTTGAATCATGGCTGCTACGTTATAATAAAGCAAAAAATACTTATCACAAATATAAGTATTTTTACTTAGTTTAAATCATTAATAATCTAAAATATTTAAAGATTATAAATTTATGCTTAATTCTTTAAATACGTTCAGAAAAAGCAAAAAATAGCATTTTGATGGTGGTTAAATTTGGAATAAAGCAATAAGTTTTGAACGGATTTTTATTATTATTTTTAAAAATACAACGAATTAAAAGAACTAAATTCAAGTTTCAGTTGAATTATTTCTGTTTAAAGTTCCCTTTTGGAAGATAATACAGCCACGAAAAGCCTATCAAAAATAATATAGCCGATGCTATAAATGCGGGAAGTAAAATTTCTTTATTGTTGTCTAATGCATTGTTCAGTGAAGCATACAACAACCAAATTTGAATACTCACATTTAAAATTAGTATAAAAATAAGAGTCGAAAGAATATTGTTTAATTTATTAGGATTGGCGCGATTCTGACTTCGTCTAAATGTACTCATGATCATTTATTTTTTAAATTATTCTAACTTTCTTTTTTTTCTATAAAAGCTTTTACATAGACTTTGTTTTCTTTGAAAAAAACTTCTAATTGAGGCAATGCTCTTGGCGGAGGTCCAGCAATCACATCACCCGTCATCGCATCAAATGAACCTTCATGGCAAGGACAGTGAATAATATTACTTCCAGGTTTGTAAAATACGGAACAGGATAAATGGGTACATTTTTGTTCATAAGCCCTGAAGTCCCCACTTTCCAAGTGAATTAAAATATACGGAATTGTACTTCCTTCAATTACAAAACCTCTGGTTCCGCCAACAGGAACTTCTTCTTTATTGCAAATAAAATGTTCGCCTTGCACGCCTTCTTTTGGTAATAAATAAGCTTTGGCAGCCACAAATCCGCTACCGATCATTAATCCTCCCGACACAAAAGTCAGGAACTTAGCAAAATCTCGTCGGCTTACCTGTGTTGATTCCTGCTTTTGTATTGGGAAATCTTTTTTCCAGTTTTTATTTAAATTATCTTCTTTAGACATGGATTTAGATTTAATATATTCTTAATTCATTACTGCCTTTTGGCATCATAATATTTACTTTGGTATTGACCGTTTCTTTTCCAAAAATGAAACTATTGACTGGAGTACTATTTGGTCGCATTTCTTCAATTTGTGCCCTTGTTCCGTAAAATAAAGCACCACTTGGACAAACTGTTGCACACATTGGTTTTTTACCAACGCTGGTTCTATCATAACACATGGTACATTTCATCATCAGATCGTATTCTTCCATTTTTTTCGGAACCCCAAACGGACATGCCATAACACAATTGGAACATCCAATGCATCTTTCAGTACTTGCAGTATGCACGACCCCAAATTCATCCTGCGAAATAGCATCTGCAGGACAGACATTGGCACAAACCGGATCTTCGCAATGCATGCAAACCTGAACAGTTGTTTGAATCGTTGAGGAACGTTCGACATAATTCACGCTGATCAAGGACTCCTGCCCATTTGTTTCACATTCGGCGCAAGCCATTTCACAAGCTTTACAGCCAATGCAACGTTGCAGATCTACAAAAAACTCTTCATTTTTATTAAAATTAGTTAAGTTCATAATGTCATTTTTTTATAGATTAAACACTTGCATAAGCTTCAGATTCTTTAGATGACGGCGCGATTTTTCCAAGCGGATCTAGTAGACACGCACAAACTTTAAACTCGGGTATTTTAGAAATCGGATCTAAAGTTCCCGGCGTCAATTGGTTTGCTGATTTGGCTCCCGGCCAATGATAGGGTATAAATACAGTATCCTTTCGAATTGTTTCAACAATATTTGCAGGAAAAATTCCTTCGCCTCTTCTGGTAGCAACACGTACTAATTCCCGCTGTTTTATATTATATTTTGAAGCTAATTCCGGATGAATTTCTAACATTGGCTCCGGAAATTGATCAACCAATTTACCGATTCGGCGTGTTTGGGTTCCGCTTAAATATTGCGAAACTACACGTCCGGTGGTTAGTATTATCGGATATGCGTCATCTGTAACTTCACCGGGCAATTTATAAGGAGCGGGATTAAAATGTGCCTTTCCATCAGGGGTTTTAAATTTTTTATCTTCCCATAATCTCGGAGTTCCGGGATGATCTAATGACGGACATGGCCAAAAAATGCCCATATTATCCTCTACTTTTTTATAAGTAATTCCGAAATAATCTGCTGTTCCTCCTTTTGAAGCCACTCTCAATTCATTAAAAATAGCTTCGCTGTTATCGTAAGTAAATTTATCTTTTTCACCCAGACGTTCAGCAATTTCTAGTAATATGGAGGTATCCGTTCTTGCATCTCCCGGAGGTGTTACCGCTTGTCTGATTCTAATAACTCTCCCTTCTGCCGAAGTTGTAGTTCCTTCTTCTTCTTCCTGTAAAGAACCCGCTAATACAATATCAGCATGACGGGCAGTTTCATTCAAAAAGAAATCGATACATACATAGAACTCTAATTTCTCCAGAGCCGATCTGACATAATTATTGTTTGGAAGCGATACTAAGGGATTAAAGCAAATCGAAATTAATCCTTTGATTTCGTCTCTGTGAATGGCTTCTATAATTTCATAAGCTGTTAGGCCTTTTCCGGGCATATCTTTTTCGTCAATTCCCCAAACTTCAGAAATATACTTTCTGTGTTCCGGATTTTCGATGTCTCGGTTTCCTGGCAATTGATCGCATTTGTGACCGTGTTCTCTTCCGCCTTGTCCATTTCCTTGTCCGGTAATGGTTCCGTAACCACAATAAGGTCTGCCAATTCTTCCTGTTGCCAAAACTAAATTAATACAGCCCAAAACATTATCTACACCTTTTGAGTGATGTTCTATGCCACGTGCGTGAAGCAGGAAACTTGTTTTGGCTTTTCCCCATAATTCGGCAGCAGCCTGAATTTTATCTTTGTCAATTCCGGTAATTTCTTCAGCCCATTCTAAAGTATAATCTTTTACAGCATCGATAGTTTCCTGAAATCCTGATGTATAATTATCAATAAAATCATGATCCAACATATCATTATCTACGAGATGTTTCAGCATTGCGCCATATAAAGCCGAATCAGTTCCCGGTTTTACATCTAAATGAATATCTGCCGTTCTGGCAAGCGGAATCATTCTTGGATCAATAACAATTAATTTTGCTCCGCGATCTCTGGCTTTCCAAATCCAATGTGTTAAGGTTGGAAAAGTCTCACTGATATTAGCACCAGCCACGATAATCACTTCGGCATATTCCAAATCTGAATAATTGTTTGAAGCCCTGTCTAAACCAAATGCTTTTTTATTTCCGGCACCCGCACTTACCATGCAAAGTCTTCCATTATAATCAAGATTTCTGGTTTTTAAAGCTACGCGCGCAAATTTTCCAACTAAATAACTTTTTTCATTCGTAAGAGAAACTCCTGATAGCATCGAAAAAGCATGTTTCCCATATTTTTCCTGAATTCTTTTTATTTCAGAAACGGTTTTATCCATTGCTTCATCCCATGTTATTTTTTCAAACCCCTTACCTTCAACTCTTTTTATAGGATGTAAAAGTCTGTCCGGATGGTTATTTTGTAAATAACGCTGTACTCCTTTCGGGCACAAACGCCCTTCATTAAATGGAAATTCCATCCACGGTTCAAAACCTACTACTTTATTATCTTTTACTGACAATTGAATTCCACATTGCATCCCGCAGAAACAACAATGTGTCTTTACAAGCTCATCAGGTTCGTCTCTACCTTCGTAACCATCTTTTGGCGCATAATTTAGATGAGGACCAAAAGCCTCAATTATTTTTTCAGTTGATACAGGTAATTTTGCCATTGTTTTTTTGTTTTTTTTGTTTCAAGTTTCAGGTTTCAAGTTTCAAGTTCTCTAGAGCAACTTGAAACCTGAAACAAAAGAAACCTGAAACTTTTTTATTTTATCCAAATAAGCTTCCGCTTTCTAATCTTGCTTTTAGGTGTGCTTGTGCTAAGCGGGATCTTTTTCCTTCGGGGCTTAGGTCAAGGTGTGACGTTCCGTCTTCGTGAGTGAAGTCAAAGCCTAATTGTTTGGTAACGATTTTTAAATCATCAATATGAAGCTGAGTTGCAAATTCTTCTCCGGTATGAGGACAAACTGCCATTCCTTTTTTAATTCCTTCTTTTTTGTAAATATGAGCTCCAATCTGAGCCGGGCGCTGAATAATATGAAAGAATTTTCCAAACGGAATCCATATTAAAAACATGATTACGGTTACGGCATGGATTACAGCAAGAAAATCATACGCAAATCCTTTCATGAATTGATAGGAATATGTGAGGCACAATCCAGTAACCGAAATTGCAATTAGCAGAATTAAGGGTAATAAATCGCCTTCAAAAGATTGTGTGGCAATTAAACCCGGATTTGTCAATCTTCTTCTTAAATAATACACAGATCCAATTATGACCAGCCAGGAAGACCAGTTTAAAGCATGAAAGATCAGAAAGGCGAGAACAGATCCGATTTTAAAATCCATCATTTTAAATCCGAAAAAATGGGCTTCGTAAATGGAAATAGAATTTGGAGCCAATGTAAAATGAATCCATCCAAATGTTAGTGGAATAGTTATCGCAAAAGCGGATAAACATCCTAAAGCAATACAAAAATGGGCAAACCAACGGTATTTACTTCTTGGATAAATGAACTTTTGAACTGCAATATTTTCCACAGATTCCTTTCCCAAAAACCATAAGTGCGAAAGTATTTTTCCTGTGAATAAAAATTGAAGACTGCGTTTGAAGTACATCCAAGTGGGCGGTCTTTGAAGCCAAACAGAATATCGATATATAATTCCGAAGAAAGCAAATACGGTTCCGAATAAATAGGTGATTAGCGCGGCATCAAAATTTTGTAGTTTTCTGGAACCGTAAAAAACAAAAACAATAGTCAATGCTGACACTGCAGTTGCTATAAGTAAAGCTCTGGTATTAAACGTTTTATTTTTCATCCTTAATTAAAATTTAATGATTACTTCTTAACTCGGTCTTTCACAATTCGTGCGATTATAGAACCACCAATTTACACCTGTAGCTAATATAGTAAAAATAACAACACCAATAAAGAATTGATTTACAGTACCATTAGCCGAGATGTTATTTCCAATAAGTTTAGAAAAAATAAATGGTCCAAATGCTGCAATTGCAGCTGTCCAACCTATTACTCCGGCTGCCTGACGTTGATTGTCTGCGAATATAATTGGATACTGTCTAAAAGTTCCAGCGTTTCCGATTCCGGTAAAGAAAAACATTCCTAAAATTACAGTAACAAAAAGCGGAAATTGATCCATACTTGTTGGTGCAACCAATCCTTGTGTAACCAAAATTATTGCTCCAGCCAAAATTCCTAAACCTGTAATTGTGGTTAATATGGCACCTCCTACTTTATCAGCAACGAACCCAAAAGCAATTCTGCTTGCAGAACCAATAAGAGGACCGTAAAAAGCATACACTAAAGGATCTGGCGCATTTGGAAAATCTCCATATAAAAATTTAATCATAAGAGGAAAAGCGGCCGATAAACCGGCAAAAGTTCCAAAAGTCATCAAATATGTTATGGTACAATACCATGTATGTTTATTGGAGAAAATATCCAATTGTTCTTTTATTGAAGCTTTCATCGGAATACTTCTTAAACAAAACCAACTCACAATTGAAAACAACACTAAGAAAGGAATAAACCAAAAAGCGGCAGATTGCAGATATATTTCTTTATTTTTTACTGCTGAATTCTCAGGTCTTATGTCATTTAATATTTTCTCTGCCAATTTTGGGTTTGCGTTTGCAATAGCCTTTGCTTTCGCTTTCACTGGTAATGAAATAAAAAGATCTGATTTATCATCTGATTTAATTGATGCACTAACCGAATCGATAACAGCTTTCTTTACGTTTGATAGTATTTTAGTTTGTACATCGGCATCAAGTAAACCAAAAACTTCCTTTTGTTTTTCGATTGTCGCATTCTGAAAAACAGTAATGGTTTCTTTTTGATCAATACTGGTAAAAACTGAAGCTGTTCCATAAATGCCGACGCTTATAATAAGTGGCGTAACAAACTGAGCTACTGAAACTCCGAAATTTCCAATTCCGGCCTGTATACCCAATGCAGTTCCTTTGAGTCTTTTTGGAAAAAACAAACTGGTACTTGGCATGTAAGATGAGAAATCTCCTCCTCCAAAACCTGTAGTAAAAGCTAATACGGCAAATACCCAAAAAGGTGTATTGATGTTCATCACGGCAAATCCAATTCCAATTACGGGAATTAATTTAATTGCAGTTGCAAAAGAAACCACATGTCGGGTTCCGAATATAGGCAGAATAAAAGTATGAATGATCCTTAAAAATCCGGCGGCCAATCCTGGAATTGCCGTCAGCCAGAACAGTTGATCTTGTGAAAAATTAAATCCTAAGCCTGGTAATTTTACGGCTATTACGCTCATCATAAACCACGAAGCAAACGATAGAATTAAAGTAAGCGTTGTTATAGTTAATGTTTTCCAGGCAATTTTACTTCCAGCAGTATTCCAATACGTTTCATCTTCGGGCTCCCATTTATCTAACCAAGTTTTCATATTAAAGACTTTTAAAATTTACTTCATTCATGAGTTATCATATTCTCATTTATGAAGTAAAATTATAGTCTTGTCCTCTTGCATAAAATGACATATATCATATAAAAGATATTTATGTCCTTTATAAAAAAATGGAGCAATAAAAAAGCTTGTCTCTTACAACTAGCAAGTGACAAGCTTTTATAAAATGTAGATAGTTTAAATCAATTTAACTTTTTCTATCCATATCTTTAGCATATTCCGGAGACTTCTCTTTCATCAACTTAACTACCACGCGATGCATCCAAATAAGACATATTAAAGAAATAGCTAAAATAAATACCCACGAACTGGTCCAAAAACCGGTAAAACTTAATAAATATCCGAAAATTATGGGGCCAAAAAAGCCTCCTAAACCACCTAACATACCTACCATTCCACCAATTACCCCTACTTCATTAGGAAAATAATCGGGAATATGTTTGTAAACCGCTGCGGCACCGATTCCCCAGGCAGCACCAATTAAAATAACCAACGCTAAGTAAATCCACATATTTGCTTCAAAATGAATTTGGGTTATTCCTTCTGCCAGTAAATCTTTCTTTTGAATTTGTTGGTTTTGTTTTACAGCCACTTCCTGCCATGATTTTTTTGAAGGTAATATTTTGCTGTGTTTTGCTTCTTTATCTTCTTTTGTAATAGCATACGTTTTATCACCAACCACAATCTGATCTTCTGAAACTTTTGTAACTGTTCCAGCCTTAGATGCCAAAAGACCGGATCCGGCAGTTGTAATTTCCATTTTCGGAAACATTAATAAGAAGCTTAAAATTACTGATGAACTCAATACCCAATACATTACTTTTCGGGCGCCAAACCGATCTGATAAAAAACCACCATAGGCCCGAATTACGCCTGTTGGTAAACTAAAAAATGATGCAAAGAGTCCTCCGGTAACTAATGTAGTATGGTATACATTCATAAAATTGGGCAATAACCATTGTGAAAAGCTGACGAAAGAACCAAAAACAAGAAAATAATACAGTCCAAAACGCCAAACACGAACACTTTTTAAAGGCTGTAGTAACTGTTTCACTGTTTTTGATGTTGCTTCTACTTTTTTATTTGTTGTAAAAATGAGGAAAACAATTCCCGTTGCTAATAAGGCAATTCCATAAATGACAGGCAGCCATTTCCACCCGTTTTCTGGATCATTTTCTGTAAAATTGTTTAGTAAAGTGGGGGCTAAAAATGTTGTTAAGGCCGCTCCTGAGCTTCCCATTCCAAAAATCCCTAATGCCCTTCCCTGCCATTCTTTTGGATACCATATTGAAGTATAGCCAACTCCAATAGCAAAACTGGTTCCAACCATTCCGAAAAGGAAACTTAAAATGGCAAATGTCCAAAAGTTCGTAGCAAAAGGAAGTAAAAATAACGGAATTGAACTTAGAATTAACAAGCATGAAAATACAGGTTTTCCTCCATATTTATCAGTTAAAATTCCCATTGGCAATCGCATAATAGAACCAGTTAGAATCGGAATTCCTAACAACCATCCGATTTCGACGACACTCCATTCAAAGATACCACGATCATTCAAAAAGGTAACCAGAACTCCGTTGAGTGTCCAACAGGCGAAACAAACCATAAAACCTAATGTATTGAAAAAAAGAATGCGATGAGATTGTGAAAGGTTTGCCATAGAATATAGTATTTAGGTAGATTATTTTTCAAAACGTAAATCGCTATAAATCAAGCAAAAAACAGGCTGTCTTTTGCTTATGGAAATTAAGCATAATAAAATTAAACAAAATAATTCACTAAAACACTTACTTCCAATCATTTAAATCCACATTAATTTTAAACTTACTCTTTATATAATCTTTTAAATTTTTGAATCGTTGCCGTAAGAAGGTTTTTAGTTTACTCAAAAAAAACATCTATATTTTTTAAATTATTGCAATTCAGACGTTTTTTGATCTGTTTAAACAAGTATCGATTTAAATAAAATATAGAAACCTAGTATAAAATACTACATTTTGATGTCTTATTACTGGGGAAATTTAACATTTAATAAATTCAATATTCCTTATTTAAACTACTAAAAATCAACAATTTAACCACAAAAACCTTTCGTATTCTTTAGCTAATTTCTTCTACGAATAAAAAAATATTAAGTTTTTTTTGGTTTTTATTAGATTAAAATTAACTTTGTCTATAGGATTAGTAGAGTTTAAAATCATTTTTAAAACCAAAAAAACTATATTTTGAAAACAACGGCAAGCATATCGTATTTAAATCTTCCAAAAAAATATACTTATAACACTTTTTGTTATATGTGCTTCTGTTGCTAATCTCAGCAAATTTTTTCGTTAACCGATGATTTTCTTATTCATACCAAATCGGAACCAAGAACGAATCTTTTTAAATTCACCAAAAGAATACTTATTGAAAATTACAATAATCTATTTAATACATTTTTGTATTGATCTGATTCTTGAAACTATATCTATAAATCAAAAAATAATTAATAACTAAATAAACTAAAAAATGAAAAAGATGCTCCGCTGCTGTATATAAATAAAAAAAGCCATTTCTGCGGCAACAGAAATGGCGAGGCTTAAAGAATATTTATCGCTAAATCAAGAACACATTTAGAGTGCTGAAAAATCAGCGCCCAGAGCGTCTTGTTAATTACTTAAACCAGTACAAAGAAATGAAAAAAAATTTAAAAACATACTCATTACTATTTCTCCTGCTTCTGACGGCAGGGGTTAATGCTCAAAATACGACGCCGTTAATACAGTCTAAATTAGATGGAACTATAGTTGATGACGTTACAAATCAACCCATTATTGGAGCTTCAGTTGTTATTAAAGGAACAACTCACGGTGTTCAGACCGATGCAGAAGGAAAATTTTATTTTCAAACCGGTCAGAAATTACCTTATACCTTAATCATCAGTTATATTGGATACAAAAAAACCGAAGTTATTGTTGATAAAAATCCCGTAACGATCGGTATAAAAGAAGAACGTCAGGAATTAGATGAATTAGTAGTTGTTGGTTATGGTTCTCAAAAGCGAAAAGACATTACAGGTTCTGTTGCTTCTGTTCCAAAAGCTAATTTATCACAAGTTACTTCATCAGCAGATAATTTATTGCGTGGCGCAATTCCGGGAGTTGTAGTTACACAAAGTTCTGGTCGTCCGGGAGCTTCTTCAAGTGTGCGTATTAGAGGAGGAAACTCTATTACTGCTGGTAATGAACCGCTATATGTTTTAGATGGAATATTAATTTACAATGACAATAACAACAGTACCGCTGGTGTAGCTAATGCCGGAGCAACTGTCAATGTATTATCAACTATTAATCCTGCGGACATTGAATCTATTGAAGTATTAAAAGATGCTTCTGCAACTGCCATTTACGGATCTCGCGGTGCCAATGGTGTAGTTATTATTACAACTAAAAAAGGAACAAAAGGTCAGGATAATATTTCATACCAAGGTTATTTCGGATTCCAAAATGTTTCTAAAAGATTACATGTCATGAATGCTAGCCAATGGGCAAGTTTGCGTAATGACGTTCAGGCAAGTATTGGTCAGGCACCTTCATTTTCAGCAGCTCAAATAGAAGCTTTTAAAACTTCGGGAAGTTATGACTGGCAAGATGCTATTTTTAGAACTGCAGCACCAGTACAAAATCATCAATTATCTTTATCAGGAGGAGACGAGAAGTCACGATATGCTATTTCAGCAGGATATTTTCAACAAGAAGGAGTTGTAATAGCTTCTGATTTTAAGAGAATTTCACTTCGTGCGAACTACGAAAGAAATTATTCCCAAAATTTTAAATTTGGTGTAAATGCTAATTACAGCAACTCGGTATCAAATGGTATTGGAACAAACGGTGGTTCTTCTGCCGGCAGACAACCAAATCCATTAGTAGTTGCTTTATATCAACCTCCGGTAGTTCCGATTAAAAATGCAGATGGGAGTTACAATTTAACTAATAACCCTTACGCTACAGCTGTAAATGGCATTGTTCCCAATCCAATTAATGATTTGGAAAATACTACCAACGAAACTAAAATCAATAGAATTTTAGCGAGTTTATTTGGCGAATATAAGATCACCAAAAAACTTACTGCAAAAGTAGCTGTCAGCGGGGACATCCTTGACACTAAACAAAACTATTACGCGCCATCAACAACCACTACAGGAGCCGGAACAAAAGGTTTAGGTTCTGTTGGAGATCGATTAGTGAGTTCAGTACTGAATGAAAATACATTAAACTACAACACTACTTTTGGCGAAAATCATAAGTTTTCAGCGTTGGCAGGATATACGCTTCAATACACGGAAGGCGAAGTAGTAAATGCCGGTGCTAATACTTTTGTAAATGACGCCAACACATATAATGCTTTACAAGATGGAGTTCCGGTAAAACCTTATACAGACGCCTTTGAAAGTGTTTTGAAATCATGGTTAGCCAGAGTTAATTATTCTTATAAAGGAAAATACAACTTCACGCTTTCAGGACGTGCAGATGGTTCTTCAAGATTTGGATCAGAATCGCTTTGGGGTTATTTCCCTTCAGCAGGTTTTTCTTGGAATATTACCGACGAAGAATTTGCCAACAACATTAAAGGTGTAACCGAAGCCAAACTGAGAATAACAGCAGGAACAACAGGAAACCAGGAAATTGGAAATTACCTTTCGCTTGCTCAAATGGGTTCTGTTAACTATTCTTTTGGAGGAACATTATACACAGGTTTAGCTCCTACCCGATTGGCCAATCCGGATTTGAAATGGGAAAAAACGAATCAATATAATATTGGTTTAGACTTATCATTATTAGACAGAAAAATCAATTTTGTTTTTGATGTTTATTACAAAAAAACAAACGATTTACTAATAAGTGTGCCAATTCCGTTGACTTCGGGTTATGCAAGTGTATTACAGAATATTGGTGGAGTTGAAAACAAAGGTCTTGAAATTGGTTTGATAACTGAAAATATTAAGACAGAAAACTTCTCATGGAATTCTAACTTCGTTTTCTCAACTAATAAAAACAAAGTAGTAGCAATTGGAAATGGAGTTGATCAATTCTTCCCTGTAGTTCCAAACGGATCTTTATTACAACAACAACCTGTTACGGTAAAAGTTGGTTTGCCATTAGGAACTTTCTGGGGATACAGAACCAATGGAATTTTCCAGACTCAGGAAGAAGTAAATACACAACCAAAAATAAACAGTTTAGCGAATACAAAAGTGGGTGACAGAAGATATGTTGATACTAATGGAGACGGTGTAATTACAGCGCTGGACAAAGGTAATTTAGGAACCTCTCAACCCAAATTTGTGGGAAGTTTTAGTAATACCATTTCATACCACGATTTTGATTTGAATTTCTCTTTCCAGGGTGCTTCTGGAGGTAAAATCTTCAATGCATTAAATCAACAATTAGAAATTTCAACTCTTGGAACCAATGCAAATGTTACACTTGAAGATCGTTGGACACCAACAAACCCAAGCAATGAAATTCCGAGAGCAACCAGTTCTCCTCTTGGAATCGTTTCAGAACGTTATGTAGAAGATGCTTCTTTTTTGAGATTGAAACTAATCACTTTAGGATATACATTACCTAAGAGCATTTCAACCAAATTAAGAACAAAGAGCATTAAGTTCTACGTTTCTGCAGAGAACCTAATTACATGGACAAAATACACGGGTTACGATCCAGAGGTAAGTTCATACGAACAAAACAACTTATACCCGGGAATTGACTTTGGTTCTTATCCAAACTCTAAAACATTCATTTCGGGCTTGAACATAACTTTCTAAGTAAAAAAAATAACGATGAAAAAGATATTTATAACATTCATAATTAGTGCCGGACTATTTGTATCGTGCACAGATTTAGAGGTAACACCAACCTCATTTGTAACCGAAGACAATTACTTCAAAACGCAAGATGACGCTGTTGCAAGTGTAAATGCCGTTTATGCTTCTTTAAGCCTTGATCCGGGAGAACAAAGTTTATTCGGGAGAAACCTTTATTTCTTAACGGATATGGCTACAGATTATGCTGCAGCAGGTGTTTCGGCAACAAATCCACAAGTAAGAGCTTTGAGCAGTTTAACTCATGATGCCACTTCAGATCGTGTTCAGGTTGCCTGGCGCCAAATTTACGCCGGAATCAACAGAGCCAATGTTTCTATTGATAATATTCCTAAAGTTGCAGGAACCGAAGCAGTTAAAAACAGATTGATTCTGGAAGCAAAATTTATTAGAGGTTTACTTTACTTTCAGGCAGTTCGTCTTTGGGGCGGCGTTCCGATTGTTTTACATGAGCCAACTTCTATTCAGCTAGAAAGTTTAAAATCTAAGAGAGCTACTGTAGAAGAAGTTTACGGTCAAATTATTTCAGATTTAAAAGAAGCTGAAGGGCTTCCTTCTACTTATCCTGCAAATGACAACGGACGTGCCACATCAGGAGCTGCAAAGGCAATTTTAGCAAAAGTTTACCTCACCAGAAAAGATTGGCCAAATGCGATTGCAAAATCTAGAGAAGTAATTAATGGCGGATACGGATATGCGTTATTTGAAAGTTTCGGCGATATTTTCGCCAAAGCAAAAAAGAACGGAAAAGAACATATCTTCTCTGTTCAGTTTGAGCCAAATCAGGCTGGAAACGGATCTAGCGGAAGTACTTTTCAAGCTACAGCCTTTACCGGTTTTACGGCAACAGAACCTGCTGATATTATCTCAGATGTAGCTTTATTTTATGACATATATGCTGCAGGAGATACCAGAAGAGATGTAAGTTATGCTAAACAATTGCCAAATCCTGCCACAGGAACGTTATATACTTTTCCGAAACCAATTTTCAAAAAGTATCTTGATTTGACCAATTTGGCAACTCCTGCAAACGTAGCATTCAATTTCCCTGTTATTCGTTATGCCGATATTTTGTTGTCTTTAGCAGAAGCGATAAACGAACAGGGAGCTCCAACTCCTGAAGCTTATGAATTAATTAATCAGGTAAGAAGAAGAGCTTTTGGAAAACCAATCGCAACACCAGATGCAACAGTAGATTTAGTTGGATTAACGCAAACAACTTTTAGAGCTGCCCTTCAGGAAGAACGCAAAAAAGAATTTGTTCAGGAAGGACAAAGATGGTTCGATTTGGTTCGTTGGGGAACTTTGGTTACAGAAATTAAAAAAGTAACGGCTAAAAACTCTGTTTCAGAAAGAAATAATCTATATCCGATTCCACAAAGTGAAAGAAATATCGATCCAGTTGGTTTACCACAAAACCCTGGCTATTAACAAACAACCATAAAAACTAGACGTTATGAAAAATTTTAAAATTAACTCAAAAATCAAAAGGCCTCAAACGGGGCTTTTGATTACCGCATTGCTTGTAGCGCAATTCGGTATTGCTCAAAATAAACCAGAAGAATTCAAAGGTGTTATCGGAAAAACTTTAGCCGATTCTAAAGAATATTGGCCAGAGCCGGTAAAAGCGCCAAAAGGGGCACCGAATGTAATCTGGATTTTATTGGATGATGTAGGATTTGGCGCATCAACTGCTTTTGGAGGTTTGATTCAAACTCCAACTTTTGACCAGTTAGCCAATAATGGTTTACGTTATACCAACTTTCATACAACTGCCATCTGTGCTCCGACCCGTGCTGCACTTTTGACTGGAAGAAATTCAGGAAGAGTACACGTAAGCGGATTTTCACATACTATTTTATCAGCGGGGTTTCCAGGTTGGGATGGCCGAATTCCTGCAGACAAAGGAACAATTGCTGAGATTTTACGTGAAAACGGTTATAACACTTTTGCCGTTGGTAAATACGGAGTTACACCTGATGAAGAAGCTTCTGATGCCGGACCATTTGACAGATGGCCAACCGGAAAAGGTTTTGATCACTTCTACGGATTCTTAGGTTCTCAAACGGATCAATACAATCCAGATTTAGTTGAAGATCAGGCTCATGTTAAACCAGACGGACGTCACTTAAACGAGTTGATCACAGATAAAGCAATTAGCTATATTAAAACACAGCAGAAAGCAGCACCAGGAAAACCTTTCTTTTTATACTATGCGCCTGGAGCTGCACATGCACCGCATCAGGTAGCTACAAAATGGAGCGATCCTTACAAAGGAAAATTTGACAAAGGATGGGATGCTTACCGCGAAGAAGTTATTGCGAACCAAAAGAAATTGGGTGTGATTCCATCAAATGCTGTATTGCCAGAACGTAATCCGTTAATTGCAGATTGGAAAAAGCTGACTCCGGACCAAAAGAAAGTGTACGCGCGTTTTATGGAAGTTTACGCCGGATTCCTGACGTATACTGATTATGAAGTTGGAAGAGTGGTTAATTATCTTAAACAAACCAATCAATTAGACAATACGGTAATTTTTGTGGCCATTGGAGATAATGGAGCAAGTAAAGAAGGAACAACTGAAGGAACAATCAATCAAAGTTTATTTTCTCAGGGAACATCTGACGAAGAAAACCTGAAGAAAAACTTAGCTAATATCGATGAAATTGGAACTGCAAAAGGTTTGAATACAAACTTTCCTCTGGGATGGGCTCAGGCAACAAACGTTCCTTTCAAAAACTGGAAGCAGGATGCACAATCTGAAGGTGGAACTCATAATCCGCTGATTGTTTATTATCCAAACGGAATTAAAGAAAAAGGCGGGATCAGAAATCAGTACAGCCACGTAACCGATTTGCTTCCTACTACTTTGGATATTACGGGAATAAAAGCTCCGGAATATATCAAAAATGTGAAACAGGATATTATTCAGGGTTCTTCTTTTTATGCTTCTCTGGATAATGCTAAAGCAGAATCATTACATAAAGTTCAGTACTACTATATTTTTGGAAACAGAGCGATTTACAAAGATGGATGGAAAGCCGGAGCAGCACATTTACCGGACTCATTTGCAGTTAAAAAATCTTTTGGGAAAAACGAAAAACCTGCGCCAAGTAATTTTGATACAGATGTTTGGGAATTGTACAACCTTAATGAAGATTTCAACGAGCGCAATAATCTGGCAGCAAAATATCCTGAAAAATTAGCTGAACTAAAGAAATTGTTTGACGAACAAGCTAAGGAAAATAATGTTTATCCGTTCATCGACTGGCAAGATGTATACAACAGAAGAATACATAATACAGGTGCTGATAAAGGAAAAACAGTTCAGGATTTGATCAAACAGGCAACTAAACCTGGAAGTGCAGGAAGTTCTAATTAATAAAATTTTATCCTGCAAGATTCAAAAACTTGCAGGATAAAATTCAATTTGAAAAAATAAAAGAAAGCAAACATAGGATTTAAACAAGTTATCTAACAAAATCTTATCAAATGATTAAATTTAACTCTACTACTTAGATAGAATTAATAGTTTTATTTTTTATTTTTACAGCAACAATCGGGTATTGATTTTAAAGAACAGGTTTAAAAGAGTTTATAAAGCAATTAAGTAATAAAAAAACAGAAATAATGAAACGAGTAGACTACGAAATTATAGGAAAAAAAATCATCGTGGGAGCGATTGTATTTTTAGTTCCGCTAGTCATATTGGCGGGAGGTTTAGCACTTATTAATCAATTTTTAAAATAGGAAATCATGGCGTTAGATAAAACAAAACTAAGAAGAGACTTAGTGATAAGTCTTTTTATTTATAGTTTGCCGGTATTGGCAATTTTCTTATATTTTAAACTAAATAATGGTCATGTATCAGAATCACATCTAACACTACCAACTTATTTAGAATTTTTGCAACCTGCATTTAAAAACATCAGAAGTTGGGGATTAATCGCTTTCTCTATTGTTTTGGGAATTGTTGAATTCGCAGCAGGATTGTATGATGATCACTGGACAGGACGTGAACGTAAAGTTGACATCATCTGTTTTTTAGCTCCAAAATTACTTTTGCCACCTGTAATTACATTTTTCAGCTTAACTGCTTTACCTTATTTACTACCAAATTTGGCTAATACATTATCATGGGTTCCTTTTTGGGGTGGTTTTTTCTTAATTGCAATTGCTGATGATTTAACACAATATTGGTATCACAGATTGCATCACCAGGTTCCGTTTTTATGGCGTTTTCACAGAACCCACCACTCCGCTCCATACATGGGAATGGCGATGGCTTCAAGACAAAACTTTCTTTATACAGTATTCTTCTCTCAAATATATTTGACTGCTACGCTTACTTATTTAGGATTAGGAATTCCTGCTTTATTTGTTTTGGTTATCAAAAGTATCATCACTTTGGGAGCACATTCTAGCCTCGCCTGGGATAAACCCTTTTACAAATACAGAGTATTGAACCCAATTGCATGGGTTTTAGAGCGCTTGATTTCGACTCCGGCTACCCATCACGCACATCATGCAGATACAAGTGGAGACGGCGTTGGACATTTTAAAGGCAACTTCGGAAACATGTTTTTCATTTGGGACGTGATCTTCGGAACGGGTTTAATCACTCGTAAATTCCCTCAATCTTACGGAACGAAAACTTACAAAAGCGAAGAATGGTACGCACAATTTTTATGGCCAATATTCAAATCTAAAATTGAAGGAAGCCCGTTAGCAGATGGAGTACTTTCTCTGCCAACTTCTCAAAAAGAAAATACGGTAGCAACCAATCAAAATATTTACGAACCAGTTCAGTCGTAAAACAATTAAACTCTGCAGAGCTATTAAATGTTCCATTTGATAGCTCTGTTTTTAAAATAAGAAAACATGGCAGTAATTTCAAATTCAAAACTAACAAGAGATTTAAGCATAAGTCTTTTATTATACAGTTTGCCAGTATTGGCAATTTACCTTTATTTTATATTAAGCAATGGCGCTGTAAGTGAATCGCACATTACCTTGCCGTCTTTTTTAGAATTTGCAAAACCCGCATTCGAAAACATCAGAACCTGGGGATTTATAGTTTTTATGCTTATCCTGGGCGTTATCGAATTTGCAGCAGGATTATACGATGACGAATGGACAGGTGAAGAACGTAAAATTGATATTATCAGCTTTCTCGCTCCAAAACTAATTTTGCCGCCAATCATTGCTTTTTTCAGCTTAACAATTTTGCCTTATGTAATTCCGAATCTTGAAAACTCACTTTCGTGGGTTCCGTTTTGGGGAGGCTTTTTCTTAATTGCCGTAGCCGATGATTTGACGCAATATTGGTACCATCGTTTGCACCATCAGGTTCCGTTTTTATGGCGTTTTCACAGAACACATCATTCTGCTCCTTATATGGGAGTAGCAATGTTGAACAGACAAAACTTAATCTATACCGTTTTCTTTTCTCAAATTTATTTGACTGCCACTTTAACGTATTTAGGTTTAGGATTACCTGCTCTATTTGTATTGGTTATCAAAAGCATCATCGTTTTGGGAGCGCACTCGAGTGTTGCCTGGGATAAACCTTTTTACAAATACAAAGTATTACATCCGATTGCATGGGTTTTAGAACGTTTGATTTCGACTCCGGCAACGCATCACGCGCATCATGCCGATACAAGCGGAGACGGTGTTGGGCATTTTAAAGGTAACTTCGGAAACATGTTTTTCCTGTGGGATATCATTTTCGGAACAGGTTTAATTACCAGAAAATTCCCAGAATCATATGGTATAAAATCTTATAAGCAAGAAGAATGGTACGCGCAGTTTTTATGGCCGATATTCAAATCTAAAAAAGAAGGAAGCGCTTTGGCAGAGGGCGTACTGGCGGTGCCACAGCGTCCAAAACCAGAAAATATTACTACGAGCCCGGTTTACGAACAGATTCAGTCTTAAAACTAAAATCAGTTTTCTAAAAATTAAATCTGGCAGTGCAATCAAAATTTAATTCTGAAAGCACTGCTGATTTTTATTATTCTATAAAATCTAAAAATCATGAGAAATAAAATATTAAAAAACAGCATAACAACCGCAATTTTATTTTTTGCAATACTCAGTTTTTCACAAAATAAAAGTCCAAATACAGTTTCATTAGAAGTGTATTACAACAAAATTCAAGCTGAAAAAAATCCCCAAATAATCGATGCCAGAGGTCCCGAAGAATTTGCTTTAAATCATATCAACGGTGCTGTAAATTTTAATTTGGAATCAAAAGATTATGCCCAACAAATCGCAAAACTGGACAAAACAAGACCTGTTTTTACTTACTCTATTGGAGCTGGAAGAAGTGTCTGGCTGGCTGACGATTTATTAAAAAAAGGTTTCAAAGAAGCGTATAGTTTAGAAGGCGGCATTGCTAACTGGATTGGAAACGGAAAACCTTTTTATGTGAATTCAAAAAGCCAATTAACCTTGGCAGAATACAATAAAGTTATTGCAGAAAATAAAACAGTTTTAGTTGATATAGGATCTAAATATTGTGGTGCCTGCAAAAAAGTGAAGCCTGTTTTAGAAACGATCAAAGCGCAATACGGCGAGAATTTAAAAATCGTAGAAATTGAATTAGAAACCAGCCCGCAAGTCATTGCCGACTTAAAAACTGTAAAGGTTTTTCCAACGCTGATTTTATATCAAAATGGAAAAATTGTTTTCAAAAAGGATGGTTTAGGCGATTTGAAAAACGATGTTGATGTGGCTTTGGCTTCTAAATAATCGCAAACACTAAAAGATTAAATAATTATAAACTATGCCATTATCCAAAACCAAAAAAATTATTCTTCCAATAGTCGTTATACTTTTGCTATTGGCTTTATTTCTATTCTGGCCCATCAATACTGATGGAACCTTGATAAAACCAAATGAAAAATTAATCGAAGGAAAGGCAGCTTTTCTTGCTCAAAAAGACACTTCTAAAACAACTGAAAAAAAACCAAATATCATTATACTATTGGCTGATGATTTAGGGAAATATGATATTTCATTGTACGGCGGAAAATCAACTCCAACGCCACAAATTGATTCATTGGCAGCTTCCGGAGTTACTTTTACAGACGGTTATGTCTCTTCTTCTATATGTTCTCCTTCGCGTGCGGGCTTGCTTACTGGGCGTTATCAGGAACGCTTTGGACATGAATTTCAGCCAGGCGACCGTTATCCGAAAAACAACTTAGAATATTATGCTTTTAAATATTTGCTCAATACTAATAATTGGAGATTAAATGATAAAATCAATTATCCTAATGAAGCATCAATAGCCACGCAAGGTTTGCCACAGTCAGAAATTACGTTTGCCGATCTAGCAAAAAAACAAGGTTACAGCACGGCCATTATCGGAAAATGGCATTTGGGCCACAACAAAGGATTTTTTCCTTTAGACAGAGGTTTCGATTATCATTACGGATTTTATCAGGCTTTCTCGCTTTACACGCCAGAAGATGATAATCCGGATATTATCAACCATCATCATAACGACTTTACTGATAAAATGATTTGGGGAAATGGCCGTGTGGGTATTGGGCAAATTCGCCGTGATACCACAATTATAAAAGACAAGAAATATTTGACCGAAACCTTTGCTGATGAAGCAGAAGCTTTTATTGACAAAAATAAAACGAAACCTTTCTTGCTTTACGTTCCTTTCAACGCACCGCACACCCCTTTTCAGGTTCGTAAAAAATACTACGACCGTTTTCCGAATGTAAAAGATGAAAACAAACGTGTTTATTTTGCTATGATCAGCGCTTTGGATGATGCCATTGGCCGAATTGTAGCCAAAGTAAAAAAAGAAGGTCTTGAAGAAAATACCCTTATCATTTTTGCCAGCGACAATGGTGGTGCCGATTATACTTTTGCGACCACAAATGCACCTTTAAAAGGCGGTAAATTTTCTCATTTTGAAGGTGGTGTAAATGTTCCGTTTGCATTATCATGGAAAGGAAAAATCAAACCGCATACTGTATATAAATCCCCGGTAAGTACTTTAGATATTTTTGCCACAATTGCTGCAGTTACGCGTTCTGGCTTACCAAAAGACAGAGTTTTTGATGGTATAGATTTGATTAGTACAGTAAATGAAAATAAAGTAGCCCACAAAACTTTGTATTGGCGTTCCGGCGATGCAAAAGCGATTAGAAGTGGTGACTGGAAATTGATTATCAGTGGAAAAACGCATCAGGAATGGTTGTATAATTTGGCGAAAGATAAATCAGAAACGACTGATCTTGCTCAAAAAAATCCGGCGAAAGTAAAAGAATTGCATACTGCTTTACAAAACTGGGAAAAAGGACTTATAAAACCTTTATGGCCTAATTTAACGCATTATAAATTTGATTTTGGTACACAAAAATACTTTGTTGATTTATAAAAAATAAATAGCCTCCAGTTTTAACTGGAGGTTTAAAAATTTCAAACACAATGGCTTTAGCCAAACATCTATTAGGCTAAAGCCAATTTAACCCACAAACTGTTAACCTCCAGCTAAAGCAGGAGGCAATTCAAAACAAAATTTAATCTGTTTAGATTAATTCAAGCAAAATATGTCAACTCAACCAAAAAAATTTACCATTCACGAAGACTGGACAGTCGTTATTCTCGGATTTCTGATCATCGGCATTTCTCTTTTTCTTTTCCTTCCTCAAATCCCCATTTTTAAGTGGTCAGACGGAACAGAATTATTTCAGGATGTTTTTGATTTTGAAAATCTAAAAATTCTTGGAATACAATTTTTATATCTGATTTCAATTGGTGCTTTCGGTGCTTTTTTGATTGGAAAATCAGTTAAATATTTTTTACTGGTTTTTCCAATTGTTTATATTCTCACGATTCTTGCTTTGATTATTGCAGGGAATACAGGAGTTAAAGCACTCAATTTAGAAGCCGTAATTTTCAGTTTGATAATTGGTTTGGCTATTGGAAATTTTTTGAAACTTCCAGAATGGTTTAAATCAGCTCTTTCTACAGAAGTTTTTGTGAAAATTGGATTGGTTTTATTGGGAACAAGTGTGATTTTTTCAGATATTTTAAAGGCAGGTTCTTTAGGATTAATTCAGGCTTTGGTTGTGGTTTTATCTGTTTGGTATTTTGCTTTTTGGCTTTGCCGAAAATTAAAAGTAGATGACGAATTGACCATGATGATTTCGAGTGCCGTTTCTATCTGCGGCGTTTCTGCGGCTATTGCAACTTCTGGCGCGATCAAAGGCGATTCAAAAAAACTGTCCTATGTAATTTCAATTGTTTTGGTTACTGCCATCCCAATGATGATTTTCATGCCGATAATTGCCAAATATTTCAATTTCCCTGAAGAAGTAACCGGCGCCTGGCTCGGCGGAAGTATCGATACTTCAGGAGCAGTTGTGGCTTCTGGAACTTTGGTTGGAGAAACAGCTTTGAAAATTAGCACCATTGTTAAGTTTTCTCAGAATGTATTGTTAGGATTAGCAGCATTTGCCATATCAGTTTACTGGACGTACACGCATAATAATTCGGCGGAAGCCAAAACATCAAAACCTACATTAAAAGTAATTTGGGAGCGTTTTCCAAAATTTTTAATTGGTTTTATTCTGGCTTCAATAGTATTTTCTTTTTTCCTTACTTCTGAAGCCAGAGACGGAGTAAAAGACAGTTTGAAGAATTTACAGGGAATCTGGTTTGCATTAGCATTTACAAGCATTGGCTTGGAAACGAATTTTAAAGATCTCTTTCAAAATAATAGTAAAAAACCGCTATACGCGTTTTTAATTGCCCAATTTTTCAATGTTCTTGTGACACTGTTAATAGCCTTTTTACTTTTTAGTAAATAATTCGATTACCACTATAAGTCTGAATAGCGACTTATTAAATTTAAAATAAAATGAAAAAATTATCTCTTACATTCAGCCTTTTTCTTTCTTCAGTTATACTGATTCAGGCGCAAAACAAAACGACCTCAACTGCTTCTAAACCCAATATTATTCTAATTATGGTTGATGATATGGGGTATTCTGATTTAGGAAATTATGGCTCTGAAATTAAAACACCCAATCTGGATAAATTAGCCAGTGAAGGTTTACGCTTACGCGAATTTTACAATAACTCCATTTGTGCGCCAACCCGAGGTTCACTTTTAACAGGACAATATCAACACAAAGCCGGAATGGGATTTTTTGATATTAATTTAGGATTACCGGCTTATCAGGGTTATTTGAATAAAGAATCTTTGACTTTAGGTGAAGTTTTTCGTTCTGGTGGTTATAGCACCTTACTTTCAGGAAAATGGCACGTTGGTTCTGAAGATCAGGCACAATGGCCGAACCAAAGAGGTTTTGACAAATTCTATGGCATCTTAAAAGGAGCTTCGAATTATTTTGATACCAAAGGTTTGCCTTTCGGAAAAACACCTTATCCGGTAAAATTGCTTCGTAACAATGAAGAACTGCATCCAAAAGATGATTCCTATTATTTTACAGATGAAATCGGGAATAATGCTGTTACTTTCTTAGACGAGCAAAACAAAGAAAATAAACCTTTCTTTTTGTATTTAGCCTTTACAGCGCCGCACTGGCCGTTGCAGGCAAAACCAGTTGACATTGCCAAATACAGAGGAAAATTTGACGAAGGCTGGGATATTTTAAGAGAGAAAAGAATTGAAAAACTAAAAGCAAACGGCATTTTACCAGCCAATCAAACTGTAGCTCCAAGAGATCCAGAAGTTCCGGAATGGAGCAAACTGACGTACGACGAAAAACAATTCTGGAAAGCAAAAATGGAAGTTTACGCCGCAATGGTCGACAACATGGATCAGAATGTGGGGAAAGTTCTGGAGAAATTAAAAGCACTAAAAAAAGATAAAAACACGCTTATCATTTTCATTTCTGATAATGGCGCTCAAGGCGGATTCAATACTTACAATCCGCTTGGAAGAGGTTTAGTTCGAAATGACGGACCTGTAGGAACTTCAGGATCATTTGATTATCAGGAACAAAACTGGGCTTATTTATCGAATACTCCGCTTCAGCAATATAAAAACAACATGCACGAAGGTGGTTTCAGTTCTCCGTTTATCGCCTGGTTTCCATCAAAAATAAAAGCAGGCCGAATCGATAAAGGAACGGGACACATTATTGACCTCGCTCCTACTTTTTATGAATTGGCCGGAATCGAATATCCCAAAACATATAATGGAGTTAATTCAAATCCGTTAGTTGGAAAAAGTTTATTACCAGTTCTATTCGATAATGTTTCTGAGGTAAACAGAGGTGCACCATTATTTTGGGAAAGAGCAGGAAACAGAGCCGTTCGTGATGGTAAATGGAAATTAGTTTCAACGTATCCTTCCTATGAATGGGAGCTTTACAACATTGAAACGGACCGTGGAGAAACAACCAATGTCGCACAACAAAATCCGGGAATTGTAAACAAACTTTCTGCTTCTTATTTTGAATGGGCAGACAGAACCGGAGTTGTAGAGTACAGTAAATTCAAATTAAAACCAGAGGTAATGCCTGGTGGTGCACTCTTAAAAAAATAACTGCTTTTTTTGATATTTTTAGTAGTTATAACCAAAAGGCGATTGTTTTAAAACAATCGCCTTTTTATATAAATTTAAAGTCTATTTAGAAATAAAATAAATTATGATGCCATAGCAATTTGTCTCGATGCAGCTGGCATAGACAATGTGAGCGGATCTGAATAACCTGAAAAAAAGGTGTCTAATATTTCCTGAAAAACCGGATGAGCATTTTCAGCCTGAGAAAAAAGTGTCATAGAAGAACGCAGTTTTCTTGCGCCCAATTCTCCAAGTATAGACTCAATAGATCTTGTTTTATAATTTAATAAAAGCTGCGAGATCTCAATCAAATGTTTTGACAATATGGGATGATTAAGAAACTCTTCTGCTTCTGTAAGACCATTAAGAGCATAATAGTTAGCAATGGTGCTTTTTCCTAAACCTTTTATTTGAGGAAAAATAAACCACATCCAGTGCGTTTCTTTTTTTCCTTTTTTAATTTCAGATAAAGCAGTAAGATAAAGTTTGTTTTGTGCGTCTAAAAAACGTGTAATATCATTATTTGCGTAAGACATTTTGAAATTGGATTTAAGATTATAACTCAGTTTTTGGTTGATTATCTTCTCATCAAATGAAATAAAACGGCTAATTTTAATTTCCTTATTGAAGACATCCAAAACTACTTATCATCCTTATCTAAAAGTTATATAATTATTTTAGATCGTTACATAATTTCGCATCCTATAAAAAACAAAAAGCTGCAAGACGTTACATCTTGCAGCTTTTTAATGTTGAACAAAAGAACTTAATCTCTAAAATCATTCAAAGATTTCTCAATGATTTCAAGACATTCCTGAATTTGAGTTTCTGTCATTACTAATGGCGGAGCCAATCGAATTTTATTTCCGTGTGTTGGTTTTGCTAATAATCCGTTGTCTCTAAATCTTAGGCAAATTTCCCAGGCCAGATCAGAATCTTCTCCACAATTGATTACGATAGCATTTAATAAACCTTTTCCGCGAACCAGTGTAATTAGATTATTTCTTTCCGCGATTTCGTTTAATCCTTTTCTTAAAATAATTCCTAAATGTTCTGCATTTTCAGCCAGTTTTTCTTCTTTAATAACTTCCAAAGCTGCAATTGCAACGGCAGCTGCAACAGGATTTCCTCCAAAAGTAGAACCATGCTGACCAGGTTTAATTACATTCATGATTTCGTCATTACACAAAACCGCAGAAACCGGATAAACTCCACCTGAAATTGCTTTTCCTAAAATTAAAATATCCGGCTGCACATTTTCATGATGAACTGCTAATAATTTTCCGGTACGGGCAATTCCGGTCTGAACTTCATCTGCAATAAACAAAACATTATGTTTCTCACACAAAGCTTTTGCTTTCGCCAAATAACCTTCTGATGGAACATAAACTCCCGCTTCTCCCTGAATTGGTTCAACCAAAAATCCGGCGATATTTTTTGATGATTCTAAAACTTTTTCAAGAGCTTCAAGATTATCATATTCAATTTTTATAAATCCATCTGTAAACGGACCGAAGTTTTTACGGGCAGTTTCATCATTAGAAAAGGAAATGATTGTTGTCGTTCTTCCATGGAAATTATTTTCACACACAATAACCTGCGCCTGATTTTCCGGAATGCCTTTTACTTCATACGCCCATTTTCTACAAACTTTCAATGCTGTTTCAACCGCTTCTGCACCAGTATTCATTGGCAGTACTTTATCAAAACCAAAATATTTCGTTACATATTCTTCGTAATCTCCTAATTTGTCATTATAAAAAGCACGTGATGTTAAAGTCAGTTTTTGAGCCTGATCAACCATTGCTTTCACAATTTTAGGATGACAATGCCCTTGATTTACTGCTGAATAAGCTGATAAAAAATCATAATATTTTTTTCCGTCAACATCCCAAACATATACACCTTCTCCTCTTTCCAGTACAACCGGAAGCGGATGATAATTATGAGCGCCGTATTTATTTTCTTTTTCAATCAAAATTTCTGATTTTGACGAAAGGGTATTTTCAGTATGAATCATGATCTGTCTTTTTTAGAAATACAAAAGTATCAAAAAATATTAATTCAAGCCATTTAAAATCAATATTTGACTTATATTTTAATCAAATAAGTCAAAACGCATCTTTTTGTATTTAAAAAAGTAAAATATGATTTTTCCATAAATTTGATATTATAACCTTTTATTAAAAAAAATAGTTACTTTTATGAATGAAAAGGTAAACTCAATTTAAAAGAATGGAAACATTAGACGAATTTGATATCAATATAATTAAGGAATTGGAAAAAGACGGTAGAATGGCTTTTTCTGCAATTGCCGCAAATTTGAAAATATCAAACACGATGGTGCATCAGCGTATCAACAGAATGATAGAACAAGGTGTAATTGGCGGTATAAAACCAATTATACAAGAGAAAAAAATTGGATACGACTGGGCTTCTTTTACAGGAATAACACTAAATAAAGATTCTGATTCTGACCGAATTATCGAAGCTTTAAAAGATATTCCGGAGATAACTGAATGTTATTATGTAACAGGTTCTTTCACACTTTACATCAAAATTATTGCGAAGAACCACGAACACATGCGAAGAATTCTTTACGAAAAAATCGATAGTATTCCGGGTATTGCCAAAACCGATTCTATTATCGAATTAGGCTGTGCTTTTAAAAGAAACATCACTTTATAAATTATGTTTTATTCTTTCAAAATACTAAAACTGACTTTTCTATTTTGTTGTATTAGTTTTCAAATTTCGGCACAAAAAATCAATTCTAAAGAAGTTGACCGATTAAAGAAATTAGCACAGCAAGTTACCATTATCAGGGACAATTGGGGAATTCCTCATATTTATGGAAAGACAGATGCTGATGCCGTTTTCGGTTTACTTTATGCGCAATGCGAAGATGATTTTAAAAGAATTGAACTGAATTATATTGAAAAACTGGGACGCCTCTCAGAAATAAAAGGTCAATCTGTTTTATATAATGATTTAGAAATTAAAATTTTAATTGATGTTGACGAAGCCAAAGCAGACTATAAAAAAGCACCTTCGTGGCTTAAAAAACTACTGAACAGTTATGCAGATGCCATCAACTTTTATCTCTATAAACATCCGGAAGTAAAACCGGCACTTTTAACGCATTTTGAACCGTGGTTTCCACTGCTTTGGACAGACGGAAGTATTGGCGCTATTAGCACTGCAGATCTTTCTATAGGCGAATTGAAAACTTTTTATTCCGGAAACAATGATAAAGTAGCTTATGTAGAAAAAGAGAAAAATGTTCAAACCGGCTCAAACGGTTTTGCTTTTGCTCCATCAAAAACTGCTGATGGAAATGCTATTTTATACATTAATCCGCACACTACTTTTTACTTCAGACCAGAAGTTCAGGTTACCAGCGAAGAAGGCTTAAAGGTTTACGGAGCAGTAACGTGGGGACAATTCTTTATTTACCAGGGATTCAATGAAAATTGTGGTTGGATGCATACCTCATCCAATGTAGATGTTGCAGATATGTATGCAGAAAAAATCATCACTAAAAACGGAAAATTATTCTATGAATTCGACAAAAAGCTTTTTCCGGTAATCGAAAAAGAAATTACGATTAATTATACGGAAAACGGAAAACTAATTCCAAAGAAATTCAAAACCTATTTTACTAATAATGGCCCAATTATGGCCAAACGTGATGGTAAATGGATTAGTTTAAAATCGAACAATCGTTCAATGACCAGTTTGATTCAGAGTTGGGTGCGAACAAAATCCAAAAGCTTTGACGATTATAAAAAGGCAATGGATTTAAAAGCTAATACCTCCAATAATACTGTTTATGCCGATAGTAAAGGAAATATTGCGTATTGGCATGGGAATTTTATTCCGATAAGAGATAAAAACCTGAATTGGTCAAAAGTTATTGATGGTTCAATTTCGTCAACACAGTGGAAAGGTTTACATGAAGTTGATGAAACAGTTCATTTATACAACCCGGTAAACGGTTGGCTTCAAAATTGCAATTCAACGCCTTATACCGTAGCTGGAGAAAACAGTCCGAAAAGAGAAAATTATTTGCCTTATATGGCACCTGACGGAGAAAATTTCAGAGGAATAAATGCAGTTCGAATTTTTAGCAAAGACGAGAAATACACTTTAGATACAGTAATTGCTGATGGTTACGATTCAAAATTATCCATTTTTGAAATATTGATTCCAAGTTTGGTAACTGTCTTCGAAAAAAATATCAAACCTGATTATCGAGATTATAACGAATTATCAGAAGCTGTTACAATTTTAAAAAACTGGGATTATTACGCTAAAGAAAATTCGGTGGCAACCACATTAGCGGTCGAATGGGCTTATAAACTAGACCCAATTATTCTAAAATCTTATGTTAATGAAGGAGAATTGGATCAGGTTGAAAATACCAAAAAATTCGCTGCAACTGCAGGAGTTGATCAATTGATTCCGCAATTGCAAAATGTTCTTAAAGAATTAAAATCAAAATGGGGAACCTGGCAGGTTGCCTGGGGTGAAATAAATCGTTTTCAGCGTTCAAGCGGTGCTATAGATTTAAAATATGACGATTCAAAACCTAGTTTGCCAATTGGTTATGGACCAGGATCCTGGGGAAGTTTGCCTTCCTTCAAAAGCAGTTATCAAAATGGCTCAAAAAAACGTTACGGCTATAACGGAAACAGTTTTATTTGCGCTGTAGAATTTGGTCCAAAAATAAGAGCAAAATCATTATTGGCGGGAGGAAATAGCGGAGACGAAAGTTCAAAACATTTTACCGATCAGGCTGAAATGTATCAAAAAGGACAATTTAAAGACGTTTTATTCTACAAAGAAGACGTCCTAAAAAATGCCGACAAAACTTATCACCCCGGTGAGTAGTCAATTTTTAAACATATCTGTTAAATAACCTCGTAAGAATAGCTTTCGAGGTTTTTTTGTAACATAATATTTCTGATATTTGTTAAAAATTGTAAGAAAATGAAAAATTCAATCGCACTTGTTTTTGCAACCATAATCTTTTCGGGAAATATGAACGCACAATTAAAACCAGTTAAATATACCGAAGGCAGTCAGACACTAAATGGCTTATCAATAAAAGCAGCCAAAAAAAGCAGTAATAATCCTGGCATTTTGCTATTGCCCGCCTGGCTCGGAATTGATAATGCCTCTAAAGGAATCGCAGAAAACTTATCAAAACTTGGCTACCATGTTTTTGTCGCTGATATTTATGGAGAAGGAAATTATCCAAAAAATACTGCAGAAGCAGGAAAACAAGCTGGTTTTTATAAAACGAATTATGAAGCGTATCAAAAACGAATTGATGCAGCACTACAGGAGTTAATCAAATCCGGAGCAAATGCAGATAATATTGTAGTTATTGGATATTGTTTTGGAGGAACCGGAGTTCTGGAAGCTGCACGTGGTCATTTGAATGTTAAAGGAGTTGTTTCGTTTCACGGAGGTTTAGGAAAAGATGCTGCAAGACCTGCAACACCCATTACTGCCAAAGTTTTAATTTGTCACGGAGCTGATGACCCTTTTGTTTCTAAAGAAGAAATTGCTGCTTTTCAACAAGAAATGCGCGATTCAAAAGCCGATTGGCAAATGATTTATTATTCAAATTCTGTTCACTCTTTCACCAATCCTGAAGCCGGAAGCGACAATTCTAAAGGAGCAGCGTATAATCCAGTTGCTGCCAAACGATCATTTGAACATTTACAGCTTTTTCTTGATGAAGTTCTAAAAAAATAAAAACTGTAACTAAACCAAATCACAATCAACAAATTAACCGATGTCACACAGCCCTATTAGAAAAGACAAAACCTGTTTGAATTGCAGGCATGTTGTCGAACAAAATTTTTGTCCAAACTGCGGGCAGGAAAACACAGATTCACGTAAAACATTTCACCATTTATTTATTCATTTTTTTGAAGATTTAACGCACTATGAAAATGCATTTTGGAAGACCATTAAAAATCTGCTTTTTAAACCTGCCACTCTAACAAAAGAATATTTATCCGGAAAAAGATTATCCTATCTGGCACCCGTTCGTCTCTATATTTTTATCAGTTTCGTCACCTTCCTTTTAATTGCTATGTTCCCTAATAAGGTAACTGAGAATCTTACCAAAGGGGAAAAAGAAATTAGTTCAAATTTTGAAAAATCCAGCAAAGATAAAACCGAAAAATTGAACGATAAAAACTACATTGAATCAAAAACAATGAAACAGGTCAATAAAAATTACTTTCAATTAAAAACAATGAAAGAAATTGACTCTGTTCAAAAGTATGGAAAAGAGAGCGAAAAAATTTCTGATTTTCAATATTGGGTTTATGAAAAAGCTGTGCATGTTACGGAACATAATACCAAAAAGCAAATTATCGAAAAATTCATCGAATCTTTTATTCATAATATTCCCAAAATTCTGTTCATTATAATGCCTTTCTTTGCCTTCTTTTTATGGATTTTTCATAGCAAAAAGAAATGGTACTATTTTGATCACGGTATTTTCACCTTACATTATTTCTCCTTTTTACTTTTAATATTTCTCCTTTTATTTATTATCACCAGAGTAATAGGCTTTTTTGGAGACAACGGCCCACTTACTTTTGTTGGTAATATTATTAATTTTGTTGGGATTGTCTGGATGTGTTATTATTTTTATCCGGCACATCATCGTTTTTATGGCGAAAGCAGAATAGTTTCATTTGTTAAAAGTTTTATCTTATTTTTTATAAACTTCTTTTTTATCCTATTTTTACTTGTTTTTTATATGCTATATATATTTATCAACTTACACTAAACTAATCAATGAAAAAAATTGTAATTCTATTACTAATTGCATCAGCATTTTCATGTAAAAATGCACAGTCTGTTGCTTCAAAAGACAACTCAGACCCGACTAAATACATGAATGCGATTAAAGAAAAGGACTTAAAAAAAATGCTTTATGTTATTGCTTCAGATGAAATGGAAGGTCGCGAAACCGGCTCGAAAGGACAGAAAAAAGCTGGCGTATACATGATTGACCAATACAAAAAAAATAAGGTCTCGTTCCCAAAAGGAGCTACAGATTATTACCAACACATTCCGGCAGCATTTTTGAACGCAAAGAGAAATCAAAATTTACCTGATTCTGAAAATATCTGGGCGTATATTGAAGGTTCTGAAAAACCAGATGAAGTTTTGGTAATTTCAGCGCATTACGATCACATCGGAATTAAAAATGGAGAAATCTATAATGGAGCCGATGACGATGGTTCCGGAACAGTAGCAGTTATAGAAATGGCTAAAGCATTCGCGAAAGCCAAAAAAGACGGTCACGGACCAAAACGTTCTATTTTATTCTTGCATGTAACTGGCGAAGAACATGGTTTACACGGATCACGTTATTATTCTCAAAACCCATTATTTCCAATTGCAAACACGATCAGTGATATCAATATCGACATGATTGGACGTCGTGATGTTGAACATGCTAAAAACAACAATTATGTGTATGTAATTGGTGCTGACAGACTTTCATCGGACTTACATAATGCTGTTGTAGCTGAAAATAATAAATACACGAAGTTGGATTTAGATTTTAAATTCAATGATCCTAAAGATCCAAATCATTTCTACGAGCGTTCTGATCATTACAACTTTGCTAAATTTGGTATTCCGGCTGTTTTCTTCTTCAACGGAGTTCACGAAGATTACCATCAAAAAGGCGATGAACCAGAAAAAATTGAATACGACGCTTTAACGAAAAGAACAAAATTAGCATTTGTCGTAGCCTGGGATTTGGCGAATAGAGAGAATAGACCGGTAGTGGATAAAAAATAGGTTCTAGGGTTCTGAGGGACTAAGATTCTAAGGTTAAAAAAGTAAAAAGGGATGAGTTTAAAACTCATCCCTTTTTTATTGATATAAAATTAATTCAAAAATTAGCTTCTTTCATTTTTAATTCTTTAAAATTTTCCTGTAATAGACCTTATCTTCAGTTAATTGAATTTTCAAAAAATAAAGTGCGTTAGGTAATCCAGAAATATCAATTTTATTAGTATTAATATAATTTGAAACCAATTTGCCTGTAAAGTCAAATAATTCAATTTTCAAAACAGATTCCTTATTTATTCCAATATTTACAAATGATTTAGATGGGTTTGGATATATCGTTATATCATTATTATCTAAATAATCATCAAATTCTTTTACCTCAAGCATCTGATCCAATATATCATATTTATGCAAAAAACCTCTAAACCATCCATAATGGCTGTAAGTATAAACCTGAAACCCAAATGAACCTGTCAAAACCAAATCATCATTCTTATCTTTAACTGCAAAATTGTAAGTTAACGAGCTAGGTAATTTAAAACTACGTACTAATCTGGCATTTTTATCAACGACCTTAACTAAATTATCCCAGTAAGTACTAACCAATAAATAATCCCCTAATTGATATAAGCTTGAATAACCACTGTACGGTTCCTCGCCACGAGCAATAACTTCCAGATTGTTATTATAAATACTCAATTCTGCATTTTCATTTATTGCAAAATTATTGCCAGCTGAAGTACAAAAAATTCTATTTATACTTTTATCTACATTTATATATTTATAATCATTAAGTAAATTTAAGCGATGAAATTTATACTCTACCTGTCCGTAAGAAGAAGAAAAAAATAATGTTCCTGAAGCATCTATAGTAAAAACTAACATACCCGAATAAGTGCCTTCTAAACTTATTTTACGTTGAAATTCAAAGTCTAAATTTTTATAAACCTCAATTCTTGGATTCATATTATTATACGGATTGTTATTACCAGGAAACATATAAATAAAGGAGTCTCCATTTTTATCATTATAATTACCTAAATACTCAATACCCGCAAAAAGTTTACTGCTAATCAAATTGCCAGCACTTGAACTTAATGTGTAAATAGTAGTGTCATCGTCAATAGTTATTGGGTTAGAAACAGGCAGTGATACTACATTTATATTTTTATTTTTATCAAAATATAAATTAATAGCCTGATAACTCGGCATATCATATATAATTTCACCTTTTTCAGAAATCTTTAAAAGTTTATACGTACCACTTTCTGCTCTCGCGTTGATGTAAATATTATTCTCTGAATCAATAAGTATATTTTTATCTTCTGATGTTAGCGGTGCAACAATTTGGTATGGAATCTCAATAACCCAAAGTAGATTCAAATTTGAATCGTATTTGTACAAGCTCCTTTTTACGGGTGCCCGAGAACCTCCAATATCTAAATTATCTGGCCCCAATTTTTCTTCAGAAGCTATTATATAATTATTCTTATTATCAATAATAATTTTCTCTCCATAAGCTTTTGAAGTACCTTCACCCGAATATTTGTAAGATTTTAAAAGATGTTTTGAATTGATTTTTTGAACAATCAGATCTAAGTCTGTATAATAATCAGATGTTGGATAAGCTTTATCATAAGTTGTACCAGCCAGAATTAGTGTTGCATTATCTAACCTACACATGTCATTTATTGACAATCCCGTTCCATCAAAATCATTAATCAAATCTAAATACTCGCTAAATACCTTAATAGATCCTGCTTTGGTTTCTATAAAAAACGATTTATCCTCATTCTTTTTAAAACGAAATATTTCGACATCATTTTTCAAAGACTCTTTAAAGACGGACCCATCATCACCAAACTCTAATAAACTAAGCTGATTTGAATTATTAGATTCATTTTTATCAATATTATTTAAAACACATAAATGACCATCTGAATTTAAGGAAGTTGAAAGCAGATGTCTCATTCCTTTTTCGGGTGTTTTTGTTTTATATATTAATTGCAGTGAAGAATCAAATTTTAGTACATTTAAAAATCCATATTTATAAGAACTATAGCTCAAAAAAACGTTATCAGATTTGTCCATTTGTAATTCAGCATCTTCAAATGCATCATTATCTAAAGGATCTATTATTGTGTTTAGAGAAACATCAATTAAAGAGTTTTTGCTTATTTTTTTTATAAAATTTTGTCGATCACTTGTTGCATTAACAACTAATCTTTTCGTTATCATATAATAAAATCCCTTGCTGTAATAAAAATTCGAAAACACATTTGCATAACCGATATAATCAATTAGATCAGTTCTGGTAAATTTTTCAATAATTTTCCCTTTATCATCAATACTATAAAAATTAATATCAGTTTTCGAAGGATCATTAATATTAGCAACTGAATTTATAACATGCAGAATATTGTTTTCATCCAAAAATGACTTTTGATAATAATAGTTATAGTTTTTTGGCATATTGGGATCATCAAACTCTAAATGCCATAATTCTGATCCTTTAGAATCATAACTTACAGCAAACAATACTCCGGTTTGGTTTGATCTATTATCTACAATTGTTCTTCCAATTGTAATGATATTATCATTTTTGTCAATATGAGACGCCAATGGAACATCATAAGACGTATACATTCCTAGAGAATATCTTTTTTGCCAAATTAAATTTAAGTCCTTATCTAATTTTGTTGTTAGAATATCAGTAAATGTAGTATCTCGCTCTGTTGTTCCTGTAATAATGATATCATTATTACTATCTGTTTTAGAAAAATAAGACACATCTCTATTAGTATGTCTATTCAAAGCAAATGTTTTCTTTTTCGTTGGAATTAAAAATTCCTGGCTAAAAGCGTTTGTAACTGAAAATAAAATTAGGAGTAGAAATATTCTCATTTAAATATTATGTAGGTTTATATATGTAAATTTTAAATCATCAAAAATATAAAAAAAGGGATGAGTTTTAAAACTCATCCCTTTTTTTAAATATGTAGTTTAATCTCAAAGAAAAAAACTTAGAAGCTTAGCAACTTAGTACCTTAGCGTCTTTTTCAATCATTCATAGAAATCAAAAACTCTTCGTTATTTCTGGTTTTCTTGAAACGATCGTTTACAAAATCCATAGATTCTACTGGGTTCATATCGGATAGATATTTACGCATAATCCACATTCTTTGTAATGTTTTTTCGTCTAATAACAAATCGTCACGACGTGTACTTGAAGACGTAAGATCGATTGCAGGGAAAATACGTTTGTTGGCAATTTTACGATCCAACTGAAGTTCCATGTTACCGGTTCCTTTAAATTCTTCAAAGATAACCTCATCCATTTTAGAACCTGTTTCAGTCAATGCTGTTGCGATGATACTTAATGATCCACCATTTTCAACATTTCTTGCTGCTCCAAAGAAACGTTTTGGTTTTTGTAATGCATTAGCATCAACACCTCCACTTAATACTTTTCCAGAAGCTGGCTGAACTGTATTATATGCTCTTGCCAAACGTGTGATTGAGTCTAATAAGATTACGACATCATGTCCGCATTCTACTAAACGTTTTGCTTTTTCTAAAACAATATTCGCAATTTTCACGTGTTCTTGTGGCTCTCTGTCAAAAGTTGAAGCGATAACTTCTCCACGAACACTTCTTTGCATATCTGTAACCTCTTCAGGACGCTCATCAATCAAAAGTACAATTAGATAAACTTCAGGATGATTGGCGGCAATCGCATTGGCAATGTCTTTTAACAACATTGTTTTACCGGTTTTCGGTTGTGCGACTATCATACCACGCTGTCCTTTTCCTATCGGAGAAAATAAATCGATAATACGGGTTGAAACTGAACTGCCTTTTTCTGCTAATTTAAATTTTTCAGAAGGAAAAACCGGAGTCAAATGTTCGAAAGAAACTCTATCACGAACAACTTGCGGATCGTGGCCATTAATTTTTAGCACACGAACTAAAGGGAAAAACTTCTCGCCTTCTTTAGGAGGGCGAACCACTCCTTTTACAGTATCTCCGGTTTTAAGACCGAATAATCTGATTTGTGAAGTTGATAAATAAATATCATCCGGAGAGGCTAAATAATTATAATCTGATGAACGTAAGAAACCATATCCGTCAGGCATCATTTCAAGAACACCTTCACTTTCGATAATTCCGTCAAATTCAAAATCTGAATCCCTGAAATTATTTTTTTTATTTTTATGATTTGGATTTTGGTTTCCGTTATTTCCGTTGCCATTTACATTCCCGTTGCCATTCCCGTTTTGATTTGGATTCTGGTTTGGGTTTTGGTTCGGATTTTGATTTTTATTCTGATTTGGATTTGGCTTTTTTACCGGAGCATTTCCTTCAACTTTTTCGGTAATTGGTGCCTGAGCTATGGCTTCAGTTTCAGTTGTTTCTTCAGAAGCAACTTCTTTTTCCTTTTGTAAAGCGACCTTTTTCTCGTAAGCTGATTTATTAAATTTTACGATTTTTGGCCCTTTTTTCTCTACCGGTGCTGATTCTGCAACTTCCTGAACTTTTGGAGCCGGCTGAATTTTAGTATTGGGTTTTGAAATTTTAGGTGCGATAACTTTTTCCGATGTCTCTTCTATCTTCTCAGTTGTTTCCTCAACCTTGTCAAACTCTAAAACAGGACTATCTTTAATAGGTGCTGCTTTTTTAGTCGGAACAATTCTTGCTCTCTTAGGTTTGTCATCTTCTATTTCTGCCTGAGGCGCAACATTGACAGGCGGCTTTTGAGTCGCTTCCTGATGTGCTAAAATCTGACTGATTAAAGTCTCTTTTTTAACGCCATTAAACTTTATAGTTTTAGCTAACTTAGCTATTTCTTGAAGCTCAGAAAGCTTCATTTCTTTTAATGCAGAAATATCAAACATGAATATTCTATGAATTTAATTATTTTAAAGGAAATACTGTAAAAAGAATAGGTAGATAATTGTTTTCAATTGACCGCAGTATGAAGTGCTTACGGTATTATGATGCAATAATACGAATAAAATTTAATCATACAATAGTATTTATAAAAAAGAAAATATATTTTTGTAAAACAATTTTAGATAATGATACAACGAATTCAAACTGTATATTTAATTCTTGCATTTATTGCAACAAGTGTTTTGATGCTTTTTATTCCGTTATGGACATTAAAAGGTGGAGCTTTATTTTTCTTTAATCAAGATCCCATATATACTGTAATAGTTGGGTTAAGTACAATGCTTACTATTGTTTGTATTATTTCATATAAAAAGAGACAAAATCAGTTTGTGATGAACAGACTGAACATAATATTAAATTTAATTTTATTAGGATTATTTGTATATCGTTCTCTAAATTTATCTGGAGAAGCAACTACAGTTGTTTCAGAGAAAGGTATTGGGATGTTTCTACCGATTGTTGCTATCGTGTTATTAGTTTTAGCTAATAAGGCCATCAAGAAGGATGAAGATCTCGTAAAATCTGTAGATCGTTTGAGATAAACCTATAAACTTAATTTTTATGTGCGAAGAGAACCCGAATTTATATTCGGGTTTTTTTGTGGCTTAAATTATTATAAAGTCATCTTATTGAGGTGGTTTTAAAAGATAAGTTCGTTATAATTTTGCTTTCATTTTCCAAAAACAATGACAACAAATAAAATAAAGATACATCTTGCCGATGATCATCAGGTACTTATTGATGGTCTTACCAATTTATTACAAACCGTTTCAAATTTTGAAATTGCAGGGCATTCATTAGATGGCACCACTATTTATGATGAAGTTACTCAAAACAATGCTGACATATTGGTTTTAGACATCAGCATGCCGGAAAAAGACGGCATCAAAGTATTGCAGGAGTTTCATAAAAATAACAGCTCATGCAAAGTCATTATTCTATCCAGTTATGATGATTTAAAAATCATAAAAGAAGTAATGAAATTAGGTGCCAAAGGTTATTTGACCAAAAAATGCGCGGGAGAAAATATCATTGCCGCTATCAATACTGTTTATGAAGGTCAGGAATATTTCTCAGACGCCGTACGAGAGAAAATCTTTGATAGCTTCACGCATAATAACCCTAAATTAAGTAAACCTATTTACGTCGAAAACCCGATTTTGAGTCCACGGGAAATTGAAATTGTGACTTTGATTTCTCTTGAATATAGTGGAAAAGAAATAAGCGAAAAACTTTTCATCAGTACCAATACCGTTGAAACACATCGAAAAAATATCATGAGGAAATTACAGACGAAAAACACTATTGGCCTTGTGAAATATGCCTTAAAAAACAACTTAATCAATTCGTAGATGTTTTTTATTAGACTTTTTGCTTTACTTCTATTATTTCTTTCCTCTAATAGGAATCCCGTTTTTAGTCAACAAAAAGATAGTTTTAAATTTGTAATTCAAACATCGCCAAAGTCAAAAAAAATTCCCACTGCTGAACTTCATCAATATGAACAATTAAGAAACAAAAAACTTGTCAGCTTATCAATAGTCTTAATCATAATCTTGTTTTTTCTGTTTTATTTCTTCTATCAGAATAATAAATTAAAGCAGAAAATAAAACGAAAAGACATCAAGCAAAAAATACTGCTCAATGTTATTAATGCCGGAATTGATCATCAGGAAATTGAACGCAAAAAAATTGCGTCTTTTTTACATGATAACGTAAATTCTTTATTATCATCAGCAGGATTACACTTGAACGTTTTCACGACCCAAAATAATATTAATTCAGAAGAAATTCAGAAAACAAAAGCGATTCTGGCAGAAGCTCATGATCTAATACGAGACATGTCTCATGATCTTGTTCCTGCCCTATTAGTTCGTTTTGGATTAATGTATGCTTTGGAAGATTTATGCGAAAGAAATTCTAATTCAAATACGTATTTTGAATTTTCAAGCACAATTCCAACAGAAAAAAGATATGTTGAAAAATTCGAAATGAAGATTTACTTTATTGTTTCTGAACTTTTTAATAATATTATCAAACACAGTGATGCAAGGAAAGCGGTCATTCAATTGAAAGAAAAAAACAATCAATTTACCATTACAATTCATGATGATGGCAAAGGCTTTAAAGCAAAAAAAATTAATGATATTGAAGGATTTGGCCTTAACCGAATTAGAGCCAGAATTAAAAAATTTAAAGGAAGTTTCGATATAATTTCAAAGCCCAATGAAGGAACTACGATTAAAATCAGAATACCTCTTCCTCACTAATTTCAACTATTATTTTTTACCGATTTCAATAATTTCCAAATCTTTAATTTTATCATCATCGATCACAAATCGCAACATGGTACGCATTTGATGAAAACCACTTTTTCCGCATGCGCCAGGATTCATATGCAACAAGTTATTTTTTTTATCGAACATGACTTTTAAAATATGCGAATGTCCGCAAATAAATAATTTAGGTGGATTTGCCGCCATTTCTTCCCTAATCGCCGGATTATATTTGCCAGGATAACCTCCTATATGCGTAATCCAGACTGAAACATTTTCACATAAAAAACGATTGTGCAATGGAAACTCCAGCCTTGCTTCAGCCCCATCAATATTGCCATATACACAGCGTAAAGGCTTTAGTTTTTTAATCGTATCCGTAACATGCAAATCCCCAATATCTCCAGCATGCCAAACTTCATCGGCCTGAGCTACATATTTTAAAATAGTATCGTCAATATGACTGTGAGTATCAGAAAGGAGAAGGATTTTGGTCATTTTTTTCAGGGGCAAAGGTTCAGAGTGGCAAAGGTACAAAGGTTTTTTTAAAGAAGATACTAAGGTTCTGAGATACTAAAATTCTAAATTTTTTTTTGAATCCTATTTCTTTTTTTTACTGTTTGACGCACGGCTGTCCGTCTCTACAATTAACAATGACGAAAACCTTTAAATATTTGCCAGCAAAGAAAAACCTCAGCATCTTAGCAACTTAAAATCTTAGCAACTTTTAGAAAATCTTAGAGCCTTAGCATCTCAGAACCTTAGTATCTTCAAAAAATCCTTTGTACCTTTGCACCTCAGAACCTCTGCACCTTAAAATGAGATATTTTATTCAATTTGCTTATAACGGAACACATTATCATGGCTGGCAATTTCAGCCGAATGCTTCTTCCGTTCAGGAAACTTTAAACAAAGCACTTTCGGTTTTATTAAATGCTCCTATAAACGTTATGGGTGCCGGGCGAACAGATACCGGAGTTCATGCACAGGAAATGTACGGGCATTTTGATTTTGAAACAGCAATTGATGTTCCGACTTTGGTACACAAACTAAACTCATATCTACCAAAAGACATAGCAATATTTGACATTATATTACTTCATGACGAGGCACATTGCCGATTTGACGCAACCAAAAGAACGTATGAATATCATATCAACACTGTTAAAAATCCGTTTTTGGAGGAATTGAGCTGGTATTTTAATCAAAAATTAGATGTAGCTTTGATGAATGAAGCCGCAAAAATTTTATTGAAGCATACCGATTTTCAATGTTTTTCAAAAGTACATACCGATGTCAACACATTTGATTGCACGATTTTTGAGGCGTATTGGAAACAAGAAAAGAACAAATTGGTTTTTACGATTTCAGCCAATCGTTTTTTAAGAAATATGGTCCGTTCTATTGTAGGAACTCTTGTAAATATTGGTCTGCACAAAATTTCGCTGGAAGATTTTGAAAAGATTATAGCAAGTAAAAGCAGAGAAAAAGCAGGATTTTCGGTTCCGGCACATGGTTTATATTTAACCGAAATTGATTACGATTATTTATAGCTTTAGGCTGTAGGCAATAAGCATTAAGCTTAAAGCCTAAAGCTTATTGCTTAAAGCATAAAAAAATAAATGAAAGCAAAAGCATTCGATACCGGATTATTCAAACGAATTTTAACTTACACAAAGCCTTATAAATGGCGCTACTATGGCGTTATTGTTTTTGCAGTCTCTCTTTCAGTTTTTGCGGCACTTCGACCTTATTTATTAAAAGAAACGGTCGACGGCTATATCAAGACACACGATAAGTATGGTCTATTGATGTATATTATATTGATGGGAGTCGTGCTTTTATGTGAAGTTTTTTCGCAATTCTACTTTGTGTATTGGGCCAACTGGCTCGGTCAGGATATCGTAAAGGACATTCGTACCAAACTTTTCAAACACATTCTAAGTTTCAGAATGAAATATTTTGATTTGGTTCCGGTTGGGCAACTGGTAACCAGATCTGTTTCAGATATTGAGTCTATTGCCCGTATTTTCAGCCAGGGATTATTTATGATTATAAGTGATTTAATGAAAATGCTGGTGGTACTGATATTCATGTTTTATATGAACTGGAAACTAACCTGGATTGTAATTGTTGCAATGCCAATTTTGGTTTTTATTACCAGAATTTTTCAGCGTAAAATGCAGGTTGCTTTTGAGGAAGTTCGTACACAGATTGCCAATATGAATTCATTCGTTCAGGAACGCGTTACGGGAATGAAAATTGTACAGCTTTTTAACCGTGAGAAAATTGAAGCAGAAAACTTTAAAGAAATCAATAATAAACATCGCGTTGCGTGGATCAAAACGATTTTATACAACTCGATATTCTTCCCAATTGCTGATATTATCTCTTCTATAACTTTAGGATTAGTTGTAGTTTATGGCGGATTTAAAATCTTAAACGGAGATCATTTTACCACTTTTGGAGATTTATTCTCCTATACAATGTTCATCGGAATGCTGTTCAACCCGCTTCGACAGATTGCAGATAAATTCAACGAAATGCAATTAGGAATGATTGCCGCCAATCGTGTTTTTGATATTATCGATACCCAGGATCACATTCAGGATACCGGCACACTGGAAGCACCTATATTTAATGGAAGCATTGAATTTAAGAACGTTCGCTTCAGTTATATTCCGGAAGAAGAAGTTATTAAAGGTATTGATTTATCTGTCAATGCAGGACAAACAATTGCTATTGTAGGTTCGACAGGAGCCGGAAAATCTACTATTATTAATTTGCTAAATCGCTTTTACGAAATTAACAGCGGTACTATTTTTATCGACGGACATAACATCGAGAATTATACTTTGGCTTCTTTGCGAAAACAAATAGCTGTGGTTTTACAAGATGTATTTTTGTTTGCTGATACCATTTACAACAATATTACTTTACACAATCCGGAAATTACACGTGAACAGGTTTTGAATGCTGCAAAAAAAATTGGCGTTCACGATTTTATTATGAGCTTGCCTGATAATTATGATTTTGATGTAAAAGAACGTGGTGTAATGCTTTCGTCAGGACAAAGACAGTTAATTGCTTTTTTACGTTCGTATGTGAGTAATCCTAGTATACTAATTTTGGACGAAGCGACTTCTTCAATTGATACTTATTCAGAAGAATTAATTCAGCGTGCGACTGAAACTATAACAAAAGGAAGAACTTCTATTATCATTGCACATCGGTTGGCAACAATTGTAAATGCAGATAAAATTGTGGTAATGGACAAAGGATTAATTGTAGAACAAGGCACACATCAGGAATTATTAAATAAGGCAGACGGTTACTACAAAAATTTATACGATTCGCAATTTTCAGTTGCGAACTAAATTTTGAAATGCTAAAAAAATTCTTAAAAAAGTTAAATTAGCGTTATAGGAATCATAAATGTAATAATCTGAGGAAATTATGTAACTTTTTTAACTTTTGCTTTTTTTATCTTTGAGATAATAGAAATCAAATGTAAAAGAAAATGCCACAAAACAGATTTTACCCAAACGAACAATTCAAAGAAATAGAAATAAACGCTTCGCTACAATTACGTTACGCCATCTCAAACAGAGGCCGTTTAATAAGCTTTACTGACGAAATTGAAAATGGCCGCATCCTCAAAGGCGGTTTGAGTGATGGTTATCCTACCTTTAGATTTAAAGTCAAAAAAGACGACAAAATAGTCAACAAATATCTCTTCTTATATAAGTTAGTTGCTCAATATTTTCTTCCGAAAGATTCTGATGAACAAACTTATGTTCTTCATTTAGATTACAACAGAAGCAATGACGACGTGAGCAATTTACGCTGGGCAACAAAAGCCGAAATGATGGCACACAGCCGCAAAAGTCCACGTGTGATTCAGGCAAAGAAAAATCTTATCGAACACAACTTAAAAGCGGACGGAAGAAAATTAACCACTACTAAAGTGATGTTAATCAAGAAAATTTTGGCCCGACCAGAACAAAAAACACGTCTCAAAATGATCGCAAAACAATTCGGCGTAAGCGAAATGCAAATCAGGCGAATTGCCAGTGGAGAAAACTGGGGACACGTGAAGGTTTAATTATTTTAGTAAAATGTTAGAGGTAAAATGTGAGATGTAGGAACTTTAATTCAACATTTCACATTTTACCTTTTTTACTTTTCACATTTTACTTTTTACTTTTTTACATCTTACTCTTTTTTTAAAATAAATCCTTAAATTCGCAATCACAAATAACAAAAGAAAAATCGAAGAGTGAGTTTCGGAATTATAAACCTCATTTTCGGTTATAAATACTAAAAACCAAAAAAATGAAATACGACGTTATTGTTTTAGGAAGTGGTCCTGGCGGATATGTAACAGCGATTAGAGCTTCACAATTAGGCTTTAAAGTAGCTGTAGTTGAAAAAGAAAACCTTGGTGGTGTATGTTTGAACTGGGGATGTATCCCAACTAAAGCATTACTAAAATCAGCTCAGGTTTTTGATTACTTAAAACACGCTTCAGACTACGGATTAAAAGTTTCTGAATTCGATAAAGATTTCCCAGCAGTTGTACAACGTAGCCGTGGTGTTGCTGAAGGAATGAGCAAAGGAGTTCAGTTCTTAATGAAAAAAAACAAAATTGACGTTATTGAAGGTTTTGGAAAACTAAAACCAGGTAAAAAACTTGACGTTACAGATAAAGACAATAAAGTTACTGAGTACAGTGCTGACCATATTATTATTGCTACCGGAGCTCGTTCTCGTGAGTTGCCTAACTTACCTCAGGATGGAGTAAAAGTTATTGGATACCGTCAGGCAATGACATTACCAACGCAACCAAAATCTATGATCATTGTAGGTTCTGGAGCTATTGGAGTTGAATTTGCTCACTTTTACAACTCAATGGGAACAGATGTTACTATTGTAGAATTTATGCCAAACGTTGTTCCTGTAGAAGACGAAGATATCTCAAAACAATTTGAGCGTTCTTTGAAAAAAGCGGGAATTAAAATTATGACTAACTCATCTGTTGAGCGTATAGATACAACTGGTGCAGGAGTTAAAGCATTCGTTAAAACTGCAAAAGGAGAAGAAGTTCTTGAAGCTGATATTTTACTTTCTGCTGTTGGAATCAAAACTAACATTGAAAACATTGGTTTAGAAGAAGTTGGAATCGCTGTTGACAGAGATAAAATCTTAGTAAACGCTTACAATGCAACTAACATTCCTGGTTACTACGCTATTGGAGACGTTACTCCAGGACAGGCATTGGCTCACGTAGCTTCTGCTGAAGGAATCAACTGTGTAGAAAAAATTGCTGGTTTACACGTAGACCCAATCGATTACGGAAACGTTCCTGGTTGTACTTACGCAACTCCTGAAATTGCTTCTGTTGGTCTAACTGAAAAACAAGCTAAAGAAAAAGGATACGAATTAAAAATTGGTAAATTCCCGTTCTCAGCTTCAGGAAAAGCTAAAGCTGCCGGAACTCCGGACGGATTCGTAAAAGTAATTTTCGATGCAAAATATGGAGAATGGTTAGGATGCCATATGATTGGTGCTGGTGTTACAGATATGATTGCTGAGGCAGTTGTAGCGCGTAAACTTGAAACTACAGGTCATGAAATCTTAAAATCGATCCACCCTCACCCAACAATGAGCGAGGCTGTTATGGAAGCTGTTGCTGATGCTTACGGCGAAGTAATTCACTTGTAATATAAATCGTTTTACGGTTACATATAATTTTCAATTTAAAAATCCGATTTGTGAAAACAGATCGGATTTTTTTATTTTAATTTTACTGTAAATTTAATTTCCTTTCAAATTTTAAAAAATAAATTTAAGTGATACTATAAAAACTTCTTGTGGAGATTTTTAAAGAAAAAGCATAATAATTTTGCACGGTTTTATAAAAAACATAAAAAAATAATTAGAATAAACTTTTAAAAATTCAAAAAATGAAAACAAGAATTGCAATATTTGCTTTGATATTATTTTCTGTCGTTGGCTGCAAAAAACACAATGCCGCAAAGGAAATTAAAATTTTAAATACTATTGAAAGACTGAAGTATGGTAACGAAAGATTTTTAAATGGAAAATCAATTCATCCGAGACAAAATAAAAAAACAGTTTTAGCAAATCAGGATGGACAAAAACCCTTTGCGGTTGTAATTACATGTTCTGACAGTCGCGTGTCTCCGGAAATTGTATTTGATCAGGGAATTGGTGATTTATTTGTAATTCGAAATGCCGGAAATTTAATTTCTGATATCGACATGGGAAGTATTGAATATGCAGTAGAACATTTAGATACTAAATTAATCGTTGTTTTAGGTCACACCGAATGTGGTGCTGTAAAAGCTTACATCAATGATAAAGACGGTTCTTACAAAAAGCATTTTAATCATATTGATGATATTGTTGAAACTATTTCGCAGGAAAAAGAAGAAATTGATGCAGATAAAAAAGCGCCAAAAGCAACTAATTATTTGGGAGCAATTAATGCCAATATCGAACATTCTGTAAAATTAATTCAGGAAAATCCAATCGTAAAACAGCATCAGGCAAAAATTGTTGCTATGCGATATGATGTACACACAGGAAAAGTGGTTCAGATGTAATTAATTTTAAATATACAGTCCAAATCCGATTTGCTTTCGCAGATCGGATTTTTTTATTTTAGCCAAACATACTAAACTCATTATTTTTATAACTTTATAACCAAATAATGAAGTCATGAAAGAATTGTTTATTGTTGAATTTCCATCTAACTTAGGCTTAAAAGAACCTCAACCCGGAAAAGAACCAGGCGTAAAAAATTTACCAAAGTGGTTGCAAAAACACAAATTACACACTGCTCTAAATCCGAAAGATATAATAAGGCTTGACGCTCCCAGATACAGCAGCATCAGAGATAATGAAACAAACGTTCTAAATGCAGATTCCATAATTTCATACGCCAGAGAACAGGCTTATCTTATAAATAATTTATTAAGCCAAAATAAATTTCCCTTTATTCTGGGAGGCGACTGCAGTATTCTCTTAGGATCTGCGATTGCATTAAAACAAAAAGGAAATTTTGGATTGTTTTATCTTGATGGCCACACAGATTTCATGGATATTTCCTTATCTGAAACCGGAGGCATTGGCGGAATGGCAGCTTCGGTAGTAACAGGAAAGGGTCATCAAAAACTCACAGACATTTTAAATTTATCTCCCTATATAAAAGAAGAAAATTTGTGGTGTGTAGGAAATCGGGAATATGATGAGGCCTATGAAAATGAAATACAGAACTCGAACGCCACTTACCTTAGTCTTTTAGAATTGCGTAAAAAAGGTATACTGAACAGTGTACAATCATTTCTGTCAGAAGTTGAAACAAGAAATTTAGATGGTTTCTGGCTTCATATTGATGTAGATGTTTTAAACGATTCCATAATGCCCTGCGTAGACAGCAGAACACCAGATGGCCTCAGTTATCAGGAATTTAATGAAATTACAGCGCTATTATTTCAAAGTAAAAAACTAACCGGCCTCGAAATAACTATTTTAGATCCGGATTTAGATCCCACTGCACAGTACACCAAAGAATTTATAAGTAATCTTAGCGCCACTTTTAATTTAACCCGAAAGAAATTTATTTTTTGATAATAATAAGAATTGGCAAAATTAAAACCAGAATACTGAATAAAAAATTTTAAATAAAAAATACATTTATTGATAAACAATAAATTTTTATCTATATTTGCTATATATTTATTTAAAATCAAAGTCATGTCGAAAAATTCAACTTACGTTTTAAAACTCCTGAATGTAGTTTCATGGATTGTTTTCATTGGACTGTGTATAAAAGCGGGTTCACTATTATGCTCTTATGGAGTGAGTATGTTTATCAATGAAGTCGGAGCTAAAAACCTGTCATTAGGTTTAGATTTATCCCAACTAAAAGCTTACGACGTTGTAGATTATTCTATTATGGTGTTTTGTATTACTACAATTACTATACTTGAAGCATTGCTTTTTTATGCTGTTATTCAAATTTTCCTAAAAATTAATTATGTAACTCCGTTTCATGAAACAATCGGAAAATTGATTCTGCGAATGAGCGGTTTCTCTTTGCTAATCGGTATTATGAGTAATATCACGGTTTCTTATTCGGCAAAGTTCACGAACCTGGGCATGAACCTGTCTCATTTGACGGAACATATTGGGCACGGTGATGCATTTTTATTTTTTGCCGGAATCTTATACTTCATCTCGCAACTTTTTGCAAAAGGAATCGAATTACAAAAAGAAAACGAATTAACAATCTAACAATGCCAATAGTAGTAAACTTAGATGTCATGATGGCCAAAAGGAAAATGTCATTAAATGAACTTTCAGAAAAAGTTGATCTAACCCTTTCTAACCTTTCGATCCTAAAAACCGGTAAGGCAAAAGCAGTACGTTTTAGTACACTCGAAGCAATTTGTAAGGTCTTAGAATGCCAACCCGGCGATATATTAGAATTTGTAGAATAAATATAATTTTCAAAACAAAATCCGATTTGTGAAAACAGATCGGATTTTTTATTGGGGCGTGCCACCATCCTGATAAGAGGGCAAAATTACTTTACGCCTATACGCCCTCTTATCAGGATGCTGCCGGGCTATCCATTCCGCTTCGGCGGATTACTCCTATCCCTCACGCGATCCAGTTTTCATAAGAACTTCTATTTATCCTTAAATTTTGTAATAAAAAAAAGACTAATTTAGTTTTACAATTAAACCAAAATAAATTCAATACGCTATTTTTCAACAAAATATATTGCTATGAATCCAGCCGTACAAGAATATAACAATTTACAAATTGATTCAGATAAGGAAATCTGTGATCAGCTTGCGATAATAATCAATGAAAATCTGCCTGATGCTGAGAATAAAATCTGGCACGCGCATCCGGTTTGGTTTCTGGATGGAAATCCGATTGTGGGTTATAGTAAACTTAAAAATAATGTTCGTTTACTATTTTGGAGCGGTCAATCTTTTAACGAAGAAAAACTGTCTAATGAAGGTTCTTTTAAAGCAGCAGAATCCCGATATACTTCAGCGGAACAAATCGATAAAGAAGATTTGCAACGCTGGCTAAAAAAAGCAAGAGAAATTCAGTGGGATTATAAAAACATTGTCAAACGCAAAGGAGTTTTAGAGCGATTGAAATAATAAAAATCAAATTGTTGACTCACCAAAAAAAATAAACTAAACCTCAAATTATGATCAAAAATTTTCTGTTTCTTACCCTATTCTTAATCGGAATCAATTCTTTTGCACAGGAAGAAAGTAGTTTTAAAATTCCTGATTATAAAGCCATTGAAAAGGCAATTAAAGACAAAAAATCTTCTTATTACTATCCAAAACTGATGGAAAGATTTGTGAGTAATGATACGCTCTTAACAAATGAAGATTACCAACATTTATACCTTGGCTATGTTTTTCAACCTGGATACAATGCCTTTTGGAAATCTCCCGACGAACTAAAACTTCGTGAATTTTACGGTAAGGAAAAACTGGAAGTTAAGGACTACGACGAAATCATCAAACTGGCCAATCATTCTATAAGTGATTTTCCGTTTGATTTAAGACAGCTTAATTTTCTTAGCTACGTTTATCATCTTAAAGGAGACGACAAATCAGCTGATATGGCTTCTTTAAAATTTCATAAAATCATAAATTCCATTTTATCGACCGGAGACGGAAAACAATGCGAATCCGGATTTCATGTAATACTGGTGGAACATGAATACGTGCTGCTCAATGTTTTCGAAATCGAAGCTAATTCACAGGCTTTAGTTGGCAATTGTGACTATTTAAGTTTTGAAAAAGGAAAATACAACGTAGATGGTATTTACTTTAATATTGAAAAGATGCTGGAGAATGAGTCTAAGGCTTTGAAGTAGAAATACTATTGCTTATAAAAATAGTCAAACCAAAACTACTGTCTTTATTTTCAAACAAATTTTATCTATTTTAATAAATGAATACAATCAAATCATTTTATTTTATACTGATTTTAGTAACTCTTTTTTCGTGCAAAAATGCAACTCCAATTTTTATCGAAAATGATGAAGATCATGCCAAAATACATGAGGAAATGAATAAAATTTCAGAAGAAATCAGCAAATTTGATCAACAATTAATTGTACTTTATTCTCTTTCAGAAAAAAATCCCCAGCTTGTTATTACCAAAGCGGATAGTTTATTAGAAATAAATAAAAATGAAAAAGACCAATACAAATCGCAAATTAAAAAAAATGTAGAAAGCGCTTTGAATTATTTAAAAGCTGAGTTGTATTACAAAACTGGCAACTATAACCAATCTATTAAAGAATTAAATAAAGATTATCAAAGTCAAAGTGATGCTGCAGCCTATGCTGCTAATTACGCCAAATTAAAACAATATGATAAGGCTAAATTTTATATGGATAAAATTGGAGAAGGATATTACATTTATGATTATGCCCTCGGAAATTACAATGAAGTTATCGGGAATAAGGAAGAAGCATTAGCTATCTATAAAAAAATCAAAGACGATAAAGAAATTAAACATTACGCCTATTATCCTCTTGCTGTTGCCAGATTTGATGAGCTTAGCAAAAATAACCCTAAATTATTAGATGAAATATATTTTCCAACCGGAAATCCTGGTTTTGATATAGCCGACTATGATAATGAAAACAGAGACAAAATTTTTGACATGATTTTCGAAATGCCTGAGGCAAAAGGCAAAAGTGTTTCAATATTTGAATCGCCGCAAACAAATGATAAAGATTATTATTGGATAAAAGTTGGTAAAAGCACGGGATATCTGCCAGAAGATTTAAAAACTGAATTCAGTTTTTTTATATATCCAAAAGACTTTACAATAAAATACTATGATGAAAAAAACAATAAATTATTGACCATTGATGAATGGAGAAAATCGAGATAAAGACAATTGGATTTCAGAAATAATATAACAACTCCAAAGATTAACTTAACCAACCAAAAAAATGAACACAACCGTATTACCAATCGACCTCAAAAAACTAATTGAAAATGAAAAAATTGAATTTTCCATAAAAGCAAAACGAAATTACCCTCTTAATAAATCATTTGGTCGTCTAATTTTCAGCATAGCCTATTGTGCATTTGTCAGTATTTTTGTTGTCGCTTTCTTCGGACCCTTATTAAAAAATGAAGAAGTGCATTTTACGTCGAACGATATTCCGGTAACAGCAAGTTGGGATGATTTAAGCGAATTATTAGTGCCAGGCATGATTATAGGCTTATTTGTAATTGTTGGAATAGGACTTATGATTTCTGCCTTTTATATGTTCTTTCAAAAAGGCGGTTATTTTGTTGGAACAGCAACCAGAATGATTCACTATCGCAATGGAAAATCTACTATTACAGATTGGGAACAATTTACCGGTAACGTAAAAATAAAAGCTAAAAACAATTTTGGTGATTTAGAATACGAGTTGAGAACGGGAAAAATGCAAAGTCGAAAAAACGAATCTGATAAGTTTGTTCCGGATATTATTTACATTTCAGCCATTGAAAATGTATACTATATTGAAAAAATATGCAAAATTAAAATCAAGGAAAACGATCCTACTCCGGCTGTTTTAGCTGTTTAGAAATGCTATCAAAGTAGTTTAAAAGCTAGTTTTAAAATAAATTATAATAATTAATTCACTGTTACGCAACCATTTAACAAAATTTACATCTATTAAATAAACCATTATAGATTTAAACCATGAAAAAATATTACTTATTATTTGTCTTAATAATTTTGGGTTCCTGCAACAGCAATGATGATGACAACAGTACTAAAAAAGCCAATGCACAGGCCGAAAAAAACCTACAAGGAAAATGGAATTGGTTTAGTACTACCAGCGGAATTGACGGCACAGTTAAAACACCTGCATCAGAAAGCACAGCAATTGTGATTGAATTTTCGGGTTCAAATTTTAAAAAGTATATCAATGGAGTTTTGACTATGGATACCACCTTTAAAGTTGTTACGCAGCAATTAAATGAAGGCAAACCTTCACAAACGATTGTAACAAGTGGCGATAGGCCAATCAATAATGTATCTGGAATTGTGAGCGATACAAGTCATGAAGGTTTTAAAATCGTGGGTAACAAACTACTCATGAATCATTTTTGCAATAAATGTAGTAGTTCAGAATATGTTCGGGCTGAATAAGAGTTCTAAAATGGATTGTTTCTGTTACAGATGGAAATTTGACCTTAAAGTAAAAAAGACTATGACTGTTTTATATCAAATACGAACAAGTAAAATAAATTATATGAGAAAAATTATTACGCTTATTTTAATTCTTCTTGCTTTCACAAACTGTACAGATAATGATGATGAAGCAAGTCCGGTTGTAGGAACCTGGAAATTAGTAAAAACAAGAAACTTTGTTATCAGTAATGTTGACGGTAAAATGATAGAATCTTTTACTGATTATTCAGATAAAAATATCACCTATAGATTTGATACAAACTCTAATTTAACCATTAATACAGATGGAGAAATAGAAACTCATAAGTACGAATATAAACTAGATTATTTATCTGGAGCTCCCAGTGCTGAGGAAAAAAAAGAACCGTTTGTTATAATAGACGATTCAAAATGGACTTATTTTGTTTCTGGTCAGGAAGAGATGGTTTTGGGAAAATCTTATGTTGATGGTAGTGATTTGTATTTTGTAAGACAATAAATTTCTGTTTATCCATGTTCTTGGGTTCTTATGAAAATAAATATAATCGCTAGCCCCGATGGGATTGGCATCTCTCGACTTAAAAAAACAAGGTTTTTTAGCAGTAGTTTTTGTTAATCGTGAATATAGCGGACAGCGGGACTGAAGGTTCTTTTGAAAATGAATCGTCTGCTCCTGAATAAAAAAAATGCTTTTCAGATATAATTTGAAGAGCATTTTTTTATTTGTATTTTCGTTTGATCAAAGACGAATTCATTACCCTTAATTTTTAAATCAGTTATGAATATCTTAATCGTTTACGCACATCCAAGTAAAAAATCCTATACTTTTCAGGTTTTGGAACATTTGAAATCTCAAATTTCAAAACAAAACTGGAATCTTGAAATTTCAGATTTGTATGCGATGAATTTTCAAAGTGAAATGTCTGAGCAAGAGTATGAAAGAGAAGGTTTTGCCAAAACTGAACTTCCTATTTCTAACGATGTTTTAGACGAGCATGCAAAAATTGAAAAAGCAGATTGCATTATTTTTCTTTATCCGGTTTGGTGGAGCGATTGTCCGGCGAAACTAAAAGGCTGGTTCGATCGGGTTTATGCTGTTGGATATGCTTATGGGCAAAATGAAACTTCGCAAAAAATGAAAAGCATTCCGTTTGGACTTGTAATTTGCACAGCGGGACATCCTAATACATTTTTGGAAGAAATAAATATGGCAAAAAGTATGGAAACTATTATGCTGGAAGACCGACTTGGAAAACGTTTTGAAAATAAAGAAATGCTAATTTTGGGTGGAACTTTAGAATTGGAGAAAGTGATGAAAGAGCATTTTTTATTGATTGAAAATATTTGTAAGAAAATCGAACAGTATTTTGTTTAAATCACTTATTTTAGGATCCAAATAAAATTGATTTAAAAATGGCTGTCAAAAAAAGTGTCCTAGAACAAATGTCTGATCGTGAATTAGAAAATTACATTAAACCAGAAACTACTTTCGTTCCCCAAGCTACAAAAATTGCTTTTGAAATACTTAAAACAAGAGGCCGGGAATTTTCAGCTGAAGAAATAGATTCCATTAATTTATTGATTAACAAAAAGGAAGATAAAAAAGTAATTTCAATTCATTCAAATAATTTTAAAGCATCCAATTTAATTTATTTGTCAGCAGTTTTAAGTTTCATCGTTTTATTATTACCTCCCAATGATATATTAAATGATCTTTTTAGTAATCTATTTTCTCTTCTTTTTGTTGGCTTTTTGGCCGCTTTAGTTAGACGAGGTTATAACTGGGTAAAATATATAATGTTAGTTTCATTTGCTATATGTGTACTTTTTATTAAAAGCATTGTTTTTTATGGAATAAATTTTCCAGTAATCGGAATCATCAATTTTTTTGTTATTCTTTTGCAAGTATATGCTACAATTCTAATTTTTAAGATACCCAAAGAATAGTTTTAGCTCCCGGCAAAAGCAATTTGGAATAATGTATTTTAAAACTTCAATAAATCCCTTATGAATTTTCAGAAAATAAAAGTTTATCACTTATTATGGATAGTTGCCTTATTAATTTTAATTATTGGATTAATTGATCCTGATAATACGTTGGATATTAATATTCATGATACTTATTTTGTAATTGTAAATCTTCATGTAGCTATTGCTTTATTTTTGTATTATTTTTTAAATGGACTGGGTTATTGGTCAATTCAAAAAATATTTAAAAAAGGTCTTATAAAAACTTTTACAATAATTCATACGACTATTTTAATTGGAAGTTTTGTTTTTTACTGGCTGGTTATTGTTTACAGCAAAATGTTTTTAAGTAATTCTACTTTTCCGCTGTTTGATGATGGTCGTGATTTAATAAACATAACTTTGGTTTTGGAGCTTTTACTAATTCTTTTTTTAGCTACACCAATTTTTATTATTAATTTATTAATTGGTCTGCTTAGAAGAACTGATAACAATAAAATTTAATTTAACCGCAAGGTTCGCAAAGGGTTTAAGCAATGCTCCCAAAGCTATATATAAAGTGAATTAAATACAGCTTTGCGAACTTAATAATACCAACTGCAGGCGTAACAAGAAAAATACTTTGCGTGCTTTACGTTAAATTATCCGCAACAACAGGAGTTCTCAAAGCCAGATCTAAAATCTAAAATTCCAACTTGTCTGATTCACACCTTACAATTGTCTTACCTACACCCTAACATATTGATTTTTAGAACGTAAATTTGTCATATTACTTTCTAAACTACACAAAATGAGTACGCAAGATTTTACCACGACCCTTATAGTTGACCAATCTCCGGAAAAAGTTTTTAATGCCGTAACCAACGTTCGGGGATGGTGGTCTGAAGAAATTGATGGCAGTACAACCAAATTGAACGATGAATTTGATTATCATTATGAAGATATACATCGCTGCAAAATCAAATTGATTGAAGTGATTCCGAATGAGAAAATTGTTTGGATGGTGGAGAAAAACTACTTCAAATTCACCGAAGACGAAACGGAATGGACGGGCACAAAACCCACTTTTGAGATTTCGGAAAAAGACGGAAAAACAGAACTTCGCTTTACGCATGTTGGCTTGGTTCCGGACTATGAATGTTTTGACATTTGCCGTGATTCCTGGACTAATTACATTCAGAATAGCTTAAAAAAATTAATTACCACTGGAAAAGGCCAACCCAATGGCAAAGACAAACCGCAAACAGAAAACGAAAGAAAACTGAGTGCGAAATAAGCCTCCTTTTTTTTGACTAAGAGAACAGTAGATTTGGCTAAAATTCCCGTTTTGATGTTGCACAACTTTGTAACATCAAAAAGTAACACTATGAAAATTATAATTACAGGTTCTTTAGGGAACATTAGCAAACCATTAGCGCAGGATTTAGTGCGAAAAGGAAACGACATTACAATTATTACCAGCGATGTCGAAAAACAAACTGCCATTAAAGCTTTAGGAGCCAAAGCAGCGATTGGATCAGTTGAAGATGTCACATTTTTAACGCAAACTTTTACTGGTGCAGATGCAGTATATTGCATGATTCCACGTGCGAATTACTTTGATCCAAATCTTGATTTGGATGCTTTTACACGCAAAATTGGCGATAGTTATGCAGAAGCTATCGAAAAATCGGATGTGAAACGTGTCGTTTTTTTAAGCAGCGTTGGTGCACATTTAGAACAAAATTCAGGAATTATTCAGCGTTACAATGAAATCGAAGCAGTTTTGAATAAAATTCAGAATGTGTCAATTACTTTTATGCGCCCCACTTCTTTCTTTTACAATTTACTCGCTTACATTCCGATGATAAAAAATGCCGGGGTAATTGCAACAAATTATGGTGCAGATAAAATGATTCCGTGGGTTTCTCCACTTGATATTGCATCTGCTATTGCCGAAGAACTTTTAACTCCGCTTGACGGAAGAAAAATTCGTTATGTTGGCAGTGAAGAACTTACTGGTAATGAGACAGCTCAAATTTTGGGCGAGGCTATTGGGAAACCTGATTTGAAATGGATTTTAGTTAGCGATGATGAAACGCTGAACGGTTTAATAAATGTTGGCATGCAGCCAAAAATTGCAGAAGGTCTTGTGGAAATGTATGCAGGACTTTACAATGGTTTATTAGCTGAAGATTACTACCGCAACAGACCTGCTGAAATGGGAAAAACAAAACTTGCCCAGTATGCAAAAGAATTTGCTACGATTTATAATCAAAATTAAGTAACTTGTCCTATGGCAAATCAACAACCTTTGCGAATTAAAACGATCAGCGAATTTCATCAGTTTAGAGATTTGCCTAAACCGGAACATCCTTTAGTGAGCGTTTATAATTTTGAAGATTTAAAATATCTAAATGAAGATGAACCTAAAAGTTTAATGCTTGATTTTTACTCGATTGCGCTTAAAAGAAATTCTAATGCCAAGATGAAATATGGCCAGCAGGAATACGATTTTAATGAGGGGGTTTTGATGTTTATATCGCCTGGACAGGTTTTTTCTATAGAAGGCAATGCCGAATTAAAACATACAGGATGGTCATTACTGATCCATCCTGATTTTTTGTGGAATACTTCGCTCGCAAAAAAAATTAAACAGTATGAATATTTTGGTTACGCTGTTCACGAAGCACTTCATTTGTCTGAAAAGGAAGAAAATATGCTTATTGGTATTATCCAAAATATCCGCCAGGAATATCAATCTAATATTGATAAATTCAGTCAGGATGTTATTATTGCACAAATTGAATTGTTTCTTACTTATGCAGAACGTTTTTACAACCGCCAATTTATTACAAGGAAAATAAATAATCATCAGATTTTGGAGCGTTTAGAAAAAGTGCTGGCAGATTACTTTTCTGACGATTCACTCGTGAGAAAAGGATTGCCAACCGTGCATTATATTGCCGAAAATCTAAATGTTTCTCCTAATTATTTAAGTGGATTATTGAAACTCCACACGGGGCAAAGTACGCAGCAACATATTCACAATAAACTGATTGAAAAAGCAAAAGAAAAACTTTCAACAACAGATTTATCGATAAGCGAAATTGCCTTTGAATTGGGTTTTGAGCATCAGCAATCGTTCAGTAAGTTATTCAAAACCAAGACAAATTTTTCTCCTTTGGAATTTAGGCAATCTTTTAATTGAAAAACAGAATAATGGAATTGGCTTGTTTTACTATCGATAATTTTCATAAATTTAGTCCAACTAAAAACCAAAATTTATGAACCCTGTTTTAAAAAATACATTGGCTGTTATTGCTGGCCTTATTGTTGGAAGTATTGTTAACATGAGTATTATTTTAATTAGCGGTTCTATTATTCCACCTCCAGACGGAGCTGATAATACAAGTATGGCAGGTTTGCAAAAAACAATGCATTTGTTTCAGCCAAAACATTTTATTTTTCCGTTTTTAGCACATGCCATCGGCACATTTGCCGGCGCACTTACCACTTCTTTAATTGCATTTAATCACAGAACAAAACTAGGTTTAATTATTGGCGCTTTCTTTTTGTTAGGTGGTATTGTAAGTGTTTGCTCTCTGCCTTCGCCAATGTGGTTTACGGTTGTAGATTTATTTTTTGCTTATATTCCAATGGCTTATTTGGCAATTAAGCTGGTTAAAAGAAGAGTTTAGAAAAATAATTTTTTCTCACTGATAAACATTTTTCTATTATTGGATTGGATCAGAAAGAATTTGAAAAAGCAGGTATTTATACTTCGCGAATCAAATTAGAAGATTAATAAAAAACTTCGCGCTTCAGGCTTTATTTCCTTGAGAACATACTTCTAAATTTCATAACTTAGTTATCTTTTTAATTGTAAAATCATGACTAAGAAATATATTGCCCAGGAATTTTTAAAACTCGCTGCAAATGGGCATTCACACGAAGCTTTTCGGCTTTATGTAGGCGAGAATTTTAAGCATCATAATGCTTATTTTAAAGGTGATGCCAATACTTTGATGCTGGCGATGGAAGAATCCTCGAGAAAAAATCCGAATAAGATTTTCAAAATTCATCATGCGTTAAGAGATGGCGATCTGGTTGCTGTACATTCCTGTGTTAAACAGAATTCGGCCGACTTAGGTACAGCCGTCGTTCATATCTTTAAATTTGACGCAGACAAAATAGTAGAACTTTGGGATTTAGGACAGCCGATTCCAAAAGAAACGATTAACGAAAACGGAATGTTCTAGAAAAGAGTTTCAGTTTAAAGTCGCAGTATAAAGTTACTGCAACTGAAAACTGCGACTGCGACTAAAACTTGAAACTTGAAACTTGAAACTTGAAACAACAAAAACCAAACCCTTCTTAATGAACACTATTACCCGATTCTCCTTCCTTCTTTCTATCGTTTTTCTATTTGCTAACTGTAATTCTTTTGCCCAAAAAAAGGATAATTATGCTGCTCAAATTGACAGTTTAATTAAAGTTGCCGATCCTAAATTTAATGGTGTAATTCTGATTGCTCAAAACGGAAAAACAAAATATGAAAAGGCACAAGGCTTTGCCAATTTTGATACTAAAAAACCTTTAACAATAAACAGCCAATTTGAAATCATGTCGAACAGCAAGTTAATTGCTGCTGTTTTGATTTTATTAGAAGTCGAGCAAGGAAAAATTAACTTACAGGACCCAATCAAAAAATATCTGCCTGAACTAACTCAGACATGGGCAGATTCTGTTACGGTTCATCAACTTTTAAATCACACACACGGAATTGTAGCCATAGATAAACCTCTGGAATTTAAGCCTGGAACTAATTTTCATTACGGAAATATGAGTTACAGTCTTCTTGGTCAAATTGTTGAGCATACTTCGCATAAAAGTTACAGCGATGTAGTCAACGCGCTTTTCAAAAAACTTAAGATGAACAATACTTTTGCTTACGATCAGGACAAAATTCAAAATTTAACGACTGGATACATAAATGATAAAAACAGCTACGAATCTGTCAAGAAGTCATTAATAACAGCTGAAAATTTAGGTGCTGATGGAATTATTTCGACCGTACACGATTTAGCAATCTGGAACAATAATCTCCACAAAGGAAAAATTCTAAAACCGGAATCGTATCAATCAATCGTTAAACCATCGGTATTATCACAGCATAATTTCTTTGGAAAAGAAAAGGAAGGTTACGGTTACAGTATTCGAACAATTGAAAAAGATACTGTAAAATATCTTGGCCACACCGGTCTGGGCGATGGGTTTTCTTCTGTAAATTTGTATTTTCCGGAAAGTGATGTGAGTTTGATTGTCATTGAGAATCAAATGAATGAAGATTCAAATTTATTTTACGCTTCTGAGAGAAAAATTAAAGATATTTTATTGAAAAGCGATTTAGTTCATCCAAAAAAATAAATTATGGCAAAAAATAAAACTACAGAAACAGAAACCAGTGTTATAGATTTTATAAACACTTTTGTAGAGGATGAAGCAAAAAGAAATGACGCTTTTGAGCTTGTCAAAATAATGCAAAACGTAACCGGTTTTGAACCCAAAATGTGGGGGCCTAGCATTATTGGTTTTGGAAGTTATCATTACAAATATGCCAGCGGACACGAAGGAGATGCGCCTGTCGCAGGTTTCTCACCGAGAAAAGCGGCTATTTCACTTTACATTTATTTGTCTGAAGAAAATCGAGAGGAATTGCTCTCGAAATTAGGAAAACATAAACCTTCAAAAGGTTGTGTTTACATCAAAAAACTAAGTGATATTAATATTGAAGTTCTTAAAGAAATGACTGAAGCTTCAGTAAAGGAATTGCAAAAATTATATCCTCCTAAATAAAAAAACATGATTCTTACCCTAACAATTCTTGTACTAGCCGTTATTTTTTATTTTTTATATCATCCCAGATTTGGAAAACGACCTGCGGGCGAAAGACTTGCTTTAATTCAAAAGTCCCCTCAATACAAAAATGGAAAATTCGAAAATGAAAGTTTTACTCCAGAACTTGCGGAAGGTTACGGCTATTATGACGTTTTAAAAGATTTTTTCTTTAAGAAGGTTGACCGAAAAATTCCGACTGATTTAATTCCCTCTATAAAAACCAATTTAAAAGAATTAGACATAAATCAAGATGTTTTAGTTTGGTTTGGACATTCCTCTTATTATATTCAGCTTGAAGGCAAACGCTTTTTAATTGATCCTGTTTTCAGTGGCAACGCCTCTCCTATTTACGGCACAACAAAAGCCTTTAAAGGAACTGATATTTATACTTATGATGATATTCCGGCAATTGATTATTTGCTAATCACACACGACCATTATGATCATTTGGATTATAAAACAATTATGGAACTGAAACCAAAAATAAAAAATGTAATCACGACACTTGGCGTTGGTTCGCATTTTGAATTTTGGGGCTTTTCAGCAGAAAATATTAGAGAAAAAGACTGGCATGAAAAAATAGAATTAGATGAGAATTTGACCATTTATACCGCTCCATCGCGACATTTTTCTGGACGAAGCATCAAGCGCTGTAATACACTTTGGACTTCTTTTATTTTAGAAACCAAAGATTTCAAAATGTATTTGGGTGGAGACAGCGGTTATGATTCTCACTATAAAACAATTGGTAATAAATATGGCCCTTTTGATATTGCACTTATCGATAATGGCCAATATAATCCGGCATGGAAATACATTCACAATTTACCGGAAGATGGAATAAAAGCGATGAAGGACTTAAAGGCGAAAAGAGTATTTCCGGTACACAATTCAAAATTTCCTTTAGCCCTTCATTCCTGGGACGAACCTTTGATTAGAGTAACGGAATTAAATGCTTTATCTGAGAACCCGATTCCGTTGATTACTCCAAAAATCGGAGAATTAGTTGAGTTGAAAAATGAAAAACAAGAATTTCAACAATGGTGGAAAAATGTGAATTAGTAAGCTGTAAAATGTAAAATGAGAATACGAATTAAGAGATAATCCTGATACACTAAAATGAAGCAAAAAAACATTTTCATATTAACTTTCTTGCTAATAACAATTAGCATGTTTTCCCAAAATACTTATGTCTTTTTGGGCAGCTATAATAAAGATAAAAATGCAGAATCTATTCAGGTATTTCAATTAGATACCTTAAAAGGAAAACTAACTAAAGTGACCTCTGCAAAAAATGTCATAAATCCGTCGTATTTAACCGTTTCTCCGAACGGAAGATATGTCTACGCCTGTACGGAAACCAAAACGGCAAATGATGGAAATGTCAGCAGTTTTGAATTTAATCCTGAAAACAAAACGCTTACTTTTTTGAACAAACAAAGAAGCGGCGGTGAGAATCCGGTTTATGTTTCGGTTCATAAAAGTGGAAAATGGTTGGTGAATGCGAATTACACAGAAGGAAGTGTTTCTGTCCATCCTTTATTAGAAAACGGAAAAATAGATTCGCTTGCGCAGAATTTTCAATATACAGACGGCAGCGTTCATAAAGAAAGACAAACAAGATCGCATGTACATTCGGCTGTCTTTTCGCCTCAGAATGATTACTTATTTTTACCCGATTTAGGGGCAGATAAAATACGTTGTTATCGTTTTGATGAAACCCTGAAACAACCTTTAGTCGAAACAAAAAATCCGTTTACCAAAACAGATTTAGAAGCCGGTCCAAGACATTTTACTTTTCATCCGAATCAGAAATTTGGCTATTGCATTGAAGAAATGGCAGGTGCGATTAGTGTGTATCAATATGAAAATGGAACGTTAAGTAAAATTCAAAGAATCAACACGCATCCTGATAAAATCACAGAAGGTTTTGAAAGCTCAGACATTCATATTTCTCCCGACGGAAAATTTCTTTATGCGACAAATCGGGGCAAAGAAAACAACATTGCTATTTTTTCTATTGATCAAAATGGTATTTTGAGAAACATTGGATATCAATCAACTTTAGGAAAACACCCGAGAATTTTTGCTCTTGATGAAAGTGGAAAATTTCTTGCTGCCAGTAATGTATTAACTGGAAATGTTGTCGTTTTTAAAAGAAACGAAAAAACAGGTTTACTAAGGAAAACTGGAAACGAGATTAAAATGGAAAACGTTTCTTGTGTTCAGGTTAAAAGGATCTAAATATTAAAATTTCACGCAGATTTACATAGATTTAGGCAGATTTACATAGATTTCTATTCTCATTTTATGTCATTTCGACGAAGGTGAAATCACACTAGCTATTCCGCAAAGTGAATCGCCAATCTTTGCAGAGCTACTTGCGGGGATTTCTCCTTCGTCGAAATGACATACTTGATAAATGCCAGTAGTCAAATACAAATTTAAAACTTCAAAAATGATAACTACAAACTTCAATTTACAACCCAATTTCTTAGAAAACGAAATCACAAAGTTAATTCCGTTACAAGAAAAACATTTTGAAGAGTTGTTTGAAGCAGCTTCTGACCCTTTGATCTGGGAACAAAATCCTGTAAAAGACCGATACACAAGAGAAGGTTTTAAAACTTATTTTGACATTATAATTAATAAAAAAGGTGCATTCTTAATTCTTGATAAACAAACCAACGAAGTTATGGGAACGACTAGTTTCTACGATTACAATCCCGAAAAATCGAGCGTTGGAATTGGGTACACTTTTATTACAAGAAAATATTGGGGAGGGCCATATAATAAATCAAATAAAAAATTACTGATAGATTATGCTTTTCAGCACGTTAATTCGGTGCTTTTTCATGTCGGATCAGAAAATTTTCGTTCGCAAAAAGCCGTTTTAAAACTTGGAGCAGAAAAAATCAATGATGTGATGTTTACCATAAATGGTGTCGACGTACCGTATTTTGAATATGAATTGGTCAAAGGGTAAAAGATATTTGTAAGATGTTCGATGTTTGTTGTATTTAACAGCAATAAAATCATATCTCGATAATACCTTTCACTTTTTACTTTTGACAATTAATAATTAACAATCAACAAATGAAAAGAATAACTGTCTTCTGCGGTTCAAGTTTTGGAACTGAATCCATTTATACAGATCAAGCCACATTACTTGGCGAAACATTTGCCAAAGAAAATATAGAACTGGTTTACGGCGGCGCAAATGTGGGTTTGATGGGTGCTATTGCCGACGGCGTTTTAAATAATGGCGGAAAAGCAATTGGCGTTCTTCCGAATTTTCTACGTTCAAAAGAAATTGCTCATTTAGGTTTAACCGAATTAATTTTGGTTGAAAGCATGCACGAACGAAAAACCAAAATGAATGATTTATGTGATGGCGTTATTGCGCTTCCGGGAGGTTTTGGAACGTTGGAAGAACTTTTTGAGATGTTGACCTGGGCACAATTGGGACTTCATAAAAAACCAATCGCTATTTTAAATATTGATGGTTTTTATGATTCTTTAATTGCATTAACAGAAACTATGGTTGAAAAAGGTTTATTGAAGGAAGCCAATCAGAAAATGCTTTTGGTTAGTGATAATATTCCTGATTTATTACATCAAATGAGAAATTATACACCACCTACAGTTGGAAAATGGATTGATAAGGACAAAGTGTAAAGTATTATTCTTAAATTAGTTACCCGAAAAAAATTATTTCAAGTTTCAAGTTTCAAGTTTCAAGTTTCACATTTCACATTTCACAATCCACAATCCACAATTAAAAAAATGAAAACAGAAAATAATAAATTCGCAAAAGCCGAAATGCTAATTAGAAAACCTGTTTCAGAAGTTTTTGAGGCTTTTATTGATCCGGAAATCACGAGTAAATTTTGGTTCACAAAAGGATCCGGTAAATTAGAACAAGACAAGAAAACGGAATGGACCTGGGAAATGTATGGTTTTTCATTAACCATCACAACCCATGTTTTACAGGAAAATAAAAAAATTGTAATCGAATGGGGAAATCCTGAAGAAAGCACTTTGGTTGAATGGGTTTTCACACCATTAAATGAACATGAAACCTTTGTGAGCATTACGAATTCCGGTTTTAAAGGAGATACAGATAAAATAATTGATCAGGTTCGTAATTCTACTGAAGGTTTTACTTTGGTTTTAGCCGGAGCAAAAGCCTATTTAGAACATCATATTTTATTAAATTTAGTTTTGGACCGATTTCCAAAAGGATTAGCGTAAAAGTTAATTTTGTTTCAGGTTTCAAGTTCTGCAGTAACCTGAAACCTGAAACCTGAAACAAAAATAGACATGGATACAAAAAAACCAGCAAATATTGACGAATACATTGGCGCTTTTCCAAATGACGTTCAGGAAATTCTGGAGAAAGTTAGAATGACAATTCAGAAAGCAGCTCCCGATGCTAAGGAAAAAATCAGTTATTCAATGCCAGCTTTTGAGCAAAACGGAATTGTCGTTTATTTTGCTGCTTTCAAAAACCATATTGGTTTGTATGCTTTGCCAACCGGTCATGAAGCTTTTAAAGAAGAATTTTTACCGTATAAATCCGGAAAAGGTTCCGTACAATTTCCTTTCGACAAACCGATTCCGTATGATCTGATTACCAAAATTGTAAAATTTAGAGTAAAGGAAAATCTGGAGAAAGCAAAAAAGAAATAAAATTCTTTCAGCTTTCTTTCTTATATTCGGGAAATTATATACATCTCAATTAAACCAATTTCCATGAAACAATTGCAATTCTTCTTTTTAGCAATTTTATTTTTTACAAGTCATTTTATTTTCTCGCAAGATGAAACTGCAATAGAAAAAGAAATCATTGAATTGCACAAACCCACAAAGAAAATTTACGACTCAATTGTAGCATTACAAAAAGAATGTAATTTAAAAATCGAAGCTGAAAAAGATTCTATAAAACGTTATCAACTAATACTTCGTTTAGATTCTTTAGAAAACACAAAAGATCAAAATGCAATAAATGAATTAAAACTTGATTTATATTTCGCAAGAAAACATCCTAATTCAATGAGAGCTTTGCGTTTAATTCGTGTTAGTGTCGGACGTTTTGTTGGCATGAATTTCTATGACACTTTCGTGGAAGTTTTTCAAAACTTCTCTCCTGAGATCAAAAATTCTCAAGAAGGAAAAGAAATGGCAGAAAAATTGAAATATTTTAATCAAAGTAAAGTAGGAAGTATTGCTCCAAAATTTACCTTAAAAGATATTAATGGGAAAACTATTTCTCTTGACGACTTTAAAGGCAAATATGTATTGATTGATTTCTGGGCCAGCTGGTGCGGACCCTGTCGGGAAGAACTTCCTTATATCAAGGAATTATATAAAAAATATCATAACCAGGGATTTGAAATAATTAGCGTTGCAAAAGATGATAAGACAGAGTCCTGGAAAAAAGCAATTATAAATGAAAACATAGAATCCTGGAATCATCTTTTTGCTACAGGAGACAATAGTACTATAATTACTGATTATTTTGTGAACGGAATTCCGCACAAACTTTTAATTGATAAAAATGGCGTGATTATTGGAAAATGGAAAGGAAGCGGCGAAATTAACAAACATGATTTACAACAGCTTATGAAATCGATATTTGAAGCTGAATAATTTTTTGAAATGAACTTACAAGAACATTACAACCAACTTTATACAAAATCCTCAAAAGCTATTTTAGAAGGAAATTCTAAAGTTGATAAGGAAATAAATGACGAATCAGATTCCCGATTCGGAATTACGCTATTGATTCGTCCAAACGATGAAATTAAAGCTCAAATTCAGTCGTTTTTAGACGAATTAAGAAAAGTTGATTCCCAACAATATTATTATCCTACTTCAGATATTCATATTACGGTAATGTCGATTATTTCTTGTTATGAAGGTTTCACTTTGGATAAAATAAGGATTGAAGAATATATCGAAATCATTCAAAAAAGTTTACTTGAGGTAGATGAAATTAAAATCGAATTTAAAGGCGTTACGGCTTCAACTTCTGCAATAATGATTCAGGGTTTTCCAACGGATGAATCCTTAAATAATTTACGGGATAAACTGCGTGGGAATTTTAAAAAATCAAATTTAGAACAAAGTATAGACAGTCGTTATGCCATTGCGACTGCACATTCAACCGTTGTGAGGTTTCAGGAAAAACTCGACAATCCGGGGAAAATGATAGCAGTTGTAGAAAAATTTCGGGATTATGATTTTGGGCAATTTACAGTTGATAAATTGGAATTAGTTTATAATGATTGGTACCAACGTAAAAGCAATACGATTCAACTTGCAGATTTATATTTATAGTTGTTTATTTAAATTTTCCAAAATGCCATAAAACACCGGAAGGATCGTGTAGAAAACATTCACTTCCCCAATCTAAATGCCTTGTTGGCGTTAATTTTACTCCGTATTTCTCTGTAAGATTTAAAGCTAAAAGTTCGTTGTAATAACGATCGACATCATCCACTTCTAAAAAAATCATAGTGTTTTCAATCCATTCTTTTGCGTAATAATCCTGAAGATAAAAAGCGATTTCTCCTGTCTTGAAAACGGAAAATTTGGGATCTAACACCACTTCTTCGAAACCTAAATCACGGTAGAAACTTCTGGAGATTTCAAAATCTTTTGATCCTATGAATGGTCTGATGGATTGGACTTTTTGTTGCATTTCCGTTTTTTTTGAAATTATTTTTTCAAATATTAAAACTATTTTTTTTTTATAAACCTAATTGTTTTCGCAAGTCTATGTTTAAACTGTATTGTTCTTGAATTGAAATTATTTTTCGTGAGCACTTATTAATGTCACTTCCTTCAGCTGTCCACAGAAAAGGGTAAAAATTAAAAACCTCATCTCCTTTTAATTTTAAAACTTCTTCCCTCCATCCATTCCATCTATTACCCTCATAAAATTTGTCTAAATCATTATTAAAGCAAAAGCCCAAAAATTCGGAATAAGTGATATCAAGTGGTTCATATTCGAGGTTATCGGGAGAAAAATAATAAATCTTTCCTAAATCCTTCCCTAGTCCTCCGCCATTTAAAAGGTAAAAACCACCTATAGCATCATCTGCAATTAATATGTAAGATGGCGTTTCACCAAAGTCACTAAACGATTTTCCTTTGTTCCAATCCGGCAGTGTACGACTCAATTTCGAGTTTCCGGAGCCCAAAATTCTAATCCAGCCGTCATCAACTAAAAGACCACCTGTCATAAAAATAACTGCACCCATCGACGAATGTGTTGAAACTTGAGTTTTATATAATTTATCTTTCGCTGCTAATGAATCTGTAGGCAGAACTTCAACCTTATTTTTTGCTGTTTTAATCCACTCTTCGACATGCGCCCACGCAGGATCTTTTTTATCTATAAGGTCTTCAACACTTTTCATCTTATTTTGTGCAGTTGAAACAAAGGTTATAAATATCAATGTAATTAATAAAAAACGTTGTGTCATTTATCCTATTATTAAATTCCTATCCCTTCTTCAAAATATTCCCTAACCCTCGACCAATTTGTTCAATTGCTTCAAGACCTTTGGTTAATGGAGTTGCACTGAAATCTTCATAGGCATCCATCGAAGTTACTTTGTTATCGTCTTGCGGATACACTAACATTATATTGTTGTCACTAAATGATTTTTCAAATTTCTGAGGTAATTTATCAAATATCGACTGGTACGAAACCGAACCTTTTCTGGATAGATTAAAAACAATTAAATCAGTTGGTTTTATTTCGTCTGAAATCGTTTCAAAATCATCCCACTCCAAAATACTTTTGAAACCTAATTTAGCATTCAATTTTAAACTATTCGCAATTTGCTGAATGGCCTGATGCGTTTTATACTCCGCATAAACCGCAATCGGTATACTTAATTCCTGAGACAAGCGGGAAATTTTTTGAAGTAAAAGTTGAAACCCGGGTCCTCTTTCAGAAAAAGGCGGACAAATGAAAACTAGTCTTTTTTCTTCTATAAAGTTTTTTTGGAAACGACAGATGAATAAACTTTTATCAACATTATTAATAATCGAATCAACATTTTCACCAAAAATTTTATCTAAGAAACCTGTTTTTCTTGGCCAGCCTACAATCACAATATCCGACATGATTTCTTTTGAAGTTCTGGCAATTCCACTCGCAGGATTATGGTCAATTCGGGCGATCGTATTGATTTTTACTTCTGAGGCAGACCCCTGAATTACAAATTTATCAACTGCTTTTCGGTATCTTAAAATATTTTTTTCAGCCTGATCGTTATTCGGTACAATGGTCAACAACGTAATCGGGTTTGATGATTTTTTATCCTTGATCAAAAGCGCAAAATCTAACAAACTTGCTGTTGCAGAAGTCTTTGCTAACGGAATCAAAATATGTTCGTCTAAAATCTGATCCTGATGCGCATCTTCATGAGAAACTTCTTCTTCGCAAATGGCAATTTTTTTCGCTGCCTTTTCTGTAGCAAAAGAAGCTACGATACAGGTAATTAAAATTAAAATGATAGTTCCATTTAAAATATTTTCATCCAAAATTTTAGCTTTATATCCAACTAAAATTACAGCCAAGGTTGCTGCGGCATGCGCACTACTTAATCCGAAGATAAGCTGTCTTTCGGTTTTGGTATATTTAAAAACAATCTGCGTAACAAACGCGGCAAACCATTTTCCGAAAATTGCTACAACACTTAGTGTTCCTGCTACAATTAATGCTGTCGGACCGCTTAAAATAACACTAATATCAACTAACATTCCCACAGAAATCAGAAAAAACGGAATAAACAATGAGTTCCCAATAAACTCAATTCTATTCATTAATGCTGATGATTGCGGAATTAAAGGATTTAGTGCTAAACCGGCGACGAACGCACCAATGATAGGCTCTACTCCTGCCACTTGCGCTAAAAATGCCGCAAAGAATACAACAGAAAGTACAAAAATATAATGGGCGTGTTTTTCACTTTCCAGTTTCTTAAAAAACCATTTGGCAATTCTTGGAATAACCAAAAACATAATAGCAGAAAAAATAATCAACGAAGCGGTTAGTTTCAGCCAAAAAGCCTTATTCAGGTTTCCTTCACTGCTTCCCATAATAACGGCCAGAATAATCAAAACTGCAGTATCGGTCAAAATAGTTCCTCCGACTGTAATGGCAACTGCCTGATTTTTTGCGATACCCAATTTACTCACAATTGGATATGCCACCAAAGTGTGCGTAGCAAACATACTCGCTGTTAAAAAACTAGCGTTAAAATCATATTTTAAAAGGTAAAAACAAACCGGAAAACCAATTGAAAGGGGAAAAATAAAGGTAAAAAAACCAAATAATAAACTCTTGTTTTTGTTGGCTTTAAATTCATTCATATCGAGTTCTAAACCGGCAATAAACATAATATATAGTAGTCCAATTGTTGAGAACAAATCTACAGCCGAATTTTTAGCCAGAATATTAAGTCCGTGAGGTCCAATAATTACTCCTGAAATAATCAAACCAATAATTCCCGGAATATTAATTTTCTTCAGTAAAATTGGTGACAATAAAATGATGAAAAGTATTAACGAAAAAATCAATACTGGATTGCTAAGTGGCAGTTCAAACTCTTCTAATAAATTCCCGAAAAATTCTATCATAATGTGGTTTTAGCTACTGTGTGGTATATCAATTGTCTTAAAAAAAAGACATTTTCAGTATTCAGACAAAATACCCAAAGTTGCAGTTTATTTTGATTATTAAAAAACTAAAAAGATCAGATTCTTCTAGTAATTGTGTATTTACAAAAATACCTAAAAAATTCCCGAACTTTTTATCAAAGCCCGATATTAAGTAATTAAATTTACTTCTTTGCTAAATTATTAATATTTAATATTTATTTTAACAAAACTGCAACATTAACAATCAAAAATAAATCATCATTGCATTATTCAATTATCTTTGTCTTAATAAAAATTGTACAATGGAAGAATGTATCTCTGTTTTTGATATGCTTAAAATTGGCGTTGGCCCTTCAAGTTCACACACTTTAGGACCTTGGCGCGCTGCTGAACGTTTTTTAGAAGAGTTAAAAAGCGAATCTATTTTAGAACAAATTACCAGAGTCAAAGTTGATTTATATGGTTCACTTTCACTGACAGGAAAAGGTCACGCTACTGATTTGGCCGTTATGCTTGGTTTAAGTGGGCAAGATCCGGAATATATTCCCGTAGACAACATTGCAGGAATTATTAAAACCATCGAAACCAAAAATGAAATCATTTTGGGAAATCAGATTACGATTCCGTTTTACTTTTTGCAGGATATTGTTTTCAACAAAGACTTTCTTCCTTTTCATGCTAATGCTTTAAAATTCACTGCCTACAAAGCAGATGATTCTGAATATGAATCTACTTTTTATTCTATTGGAGGAGGTTTTGTCGTTAAAGAAGAACGTACCAACGCCAAGATAAAAGAAGAGATTAAATGTGCTTTTCCGTTTCCGATTCAAAATGCGGTTGAGCTTTTAAATTATACGGTTTCAGAAAACAAACTGATCTCAGAGATTGTTTATGAAAACGAAAAATCGATGCGCCCGGAAGAAGAAATTCACTCGGAATTAATGCGCATCTGGAATACGATGTTAGAGTGTATGTATATTGGATGCCATACAGGAGGAATTCTTCCTGGCGGACTGCATGTTCGCCGAAGAGCTTTTGATATGCATCAGAATTTAATTGGTCTTGCCAATTATGACAACCCACAATCCTGGCTGGAAGAAATTAGAAAAACCGAAGTTAAATTCCGCCAGATTTTAAAATGGGTAAGCTGTTTTGCACTTGCAGTGAATGAAGTAAATGCGTCTTTAGGGCGTGTTGTTACGGCTCCAACTAATGGAAGCGCTGGTGTAATTCCGGCCGTTTTAATGTACTATTTGGTAATTGAAAATCATAACGCCGGCGAAAAAGAAATCAAACAATTTTTGATGGTTGCCGGAGAAATTGGAAGTATCTTCAAAAAAGGATCGACTATATCTGCAGCAATGGGTGGTTGTCAGGCTGAAATTGGTGTTTCGTCATCAATGGCTGCGGCGGCACTGTGCGAATTAATGGGCGGAAGTCCTGCTCAGGTATTGATGGCTGCCGAAATTGCAATGGAACATCACCTTGGTTTGACTTGCGACCCAATTGGCGGTTTGGTTCAGATTCCGTGTATTGAAAGAAATACAATGGGCGCTATAAAAGCCATAAATGCAGCTGAATTAGCTTTAGAAACCGATTCTAAAAATGCAAAAGTACCATTGGACAAAGTAATTAACACCATGTGGCAAACCGCAAAAGATATGAATTCTAAATACAAGGAAACTTCTGAAGGCGGATTGGCAATTGCAGTTAATATGGCCGATTGTTAGAATATATTACTTAATTTTGCAAGTCAAAAAAAATTTCGTTTTAAAGTGCATGCTGCTTTTAAAACTATTCAAAAAAACTAAAACTTACTTATATAATGTCAGTTGCTAAAAAAGATTATAAAAGAATCACTACCAAATCATTAATCGAAATGAAAAGCAATGGAGAAAAAATCTCTATGCTTACCGCGTATGATTACACAATGGCTAAAATTGTTGATACCGCAGGAGTCGATGTGATTTTAGTGGGAGATTCTGCATCAAATGTTATGGCTGGTCACGAAACAACTTTGCCTATTACTTTAGATCAAATGATATACCACGCTTCATCTGTTGTTCGTGCTGTCGAAAGAGCATTGGTTGTAGTCGATTTACCTTTTGGAAGTTACCAATCAGATCCAAAAGAAGCTTTGCGTTCTGCGATCAGAATTATGAAAGAAAGCGGCGGACATGCTGTAAAACTAGAAGGTGGAAAAGAAATTAAAGAATCAATCAAAAAAATATTAAACGCGGGAATTCCGGTAATGGGACACTTGGGTTTAACACCACAATCTATATATAAATTCGGGACTTACAGCGTTCGTGCAAAAGAAGATGAAGAGGCTGAAAAATTGATTGAAGATGCCAAAATGCTTGAAAAAATAGGTTGTTTCGGGGTAGTTCTTGAAAAAATTCCAGCCGATTTAGCAAAAAAAGTAGCTGAGAGTATTTCAATTCCTGTTATTGGTATTGGAGCGGGTGGCGCCGTTGACGGACAAGTTTTGGTTATTCATGATATGTTAGGAATGAACAACGAATTCAGCCCAAGATTTTTACGCCGTTATTTAAACTTATACGAGCAAATGACTACCGCAATTGGCCAATATGCGGCTGATGTTAAGTCTAGTGATTTTCCTAATTCTAGTGAACAATATTAATTTCTTAAGGTACTGAGGTTCTAAGTTGCTAAGATTCTAAGGTTTCTTTTTTAGGTACAAAGGTTCAAAGCAACAAAGGTTCAAAAGTTTTAAAATTGAATAGCCTTCAGCTTTAGCTGGGGGACTTTTTTTATTCATATAAAAAGGCTTTAGCCGAATTTTTTCAATCCAAAATCTAAGAAGTCTAAGCAAGTCTAAAAATCTAAGCAAGTCTAAAATGAAAATAATTTCAGATAAAAATAATCTCCAAATTTTACACGAAGACAATCACATCATTGTGGTAAACAAACGTGTGGGTGATATTGTGCAGGGTGATAAAACGGGAGATAAGCCTTTATCTGATGTTGTTAAAGAATATATCAAAGACAAATACAATAAACCTGGTGATGTATTTTTGGGTGTAATTCATCGTTTGGATCGACCTACAACCGGAATTGTTGTTTTTGCCAGAACAAGTAAGGCTTTGACACGAATGAACGAAATGTTCAGCAATCGTGAAACCCAAAAAACCTATTGGGCAGTTGTGAAGAATAAACCTCAGGAAGCAACTGCGAAATTGGTTCATTTTTTAAAAAGAAATGAAAAAAATAATACTTCAAAAGCACATTTAAAAGAAGTTCCGGACAGTAAAATTGCCAGTTTAGATTATACTGTTTTCAAAGAACTTCAAAACTATGTGGCTTTAGAAATTAATCTTCATACAGGTCGTCATCATCAAATTCGTGCGCAATTAGCCGCTATTGGATCTCCAATAAAAGGAGATTTAAAATATGGATTTGACCGAAGCAATCCTGACGGCGGAATCCATCTTCATGCCAGAAAACTTGTTTTTGTTCATCCGGTTTCCAAAGAAAATATAACAATTATTGCGCCTACCCCTGACGAGACTATTTGGAATGCGCTATGATTTTATGATTTAATTGTTAATTTTTTAAATTTTATCGATTAACTTGCATAGGCTAAAAAAACAAGTTGATCAAAAATGGACTATACAAACGACATCGGATACAGAAAAGAAACGTTAAAAAAGTTATTGTATAACATTCAAAAAAGCGAAGATTTAATTGTAAAAGCTTTATACGATGATTTTAAAAAGCCCGAATTTGAAGCTGTTCTAACAGAAACAAATTATGTGATTTCAGATCTAAAAGACACCATCAAAAATATTCACAAATGGTCTGGTCGTAAACGTGTTTTCCCATCTATTCTCAACTTCCCTTCTACCGATTATATTTATAAAGAACCATACGGAAATGTTTTGGTAATTGCACCGTGGAATTACCCATTTCAATTAGCCTTGTGCCCTTTGATATCAGCAGTTGCAGCAGGAAACAGAGTTGTTTTAAAGCCATCTGAACTCACTCCGAATACCTCTTCCATAATTGCAAAAATTATAGAAAAGACTTTCCACGTAAATCACGTTGAAGTACAGGAAGGCGGTGTTGAAGTTTCTAATAAATTACTGGCACAGCGTTGGGATTACATTTTCTTTACAGGAAGCGTTCCCGTTGGTAAAATTGTTGCCAAAGCAGCAGCCGAAAACCTGACACCAATCACATTGGAATTAGGAGGAAAAAATCCTTGTGTCATTGATGAAACCGCTAATTTAAAATTGGCCGCAAAACGAATTGTCTGGGGGAAATTCATCAATGCCGGTCAGACTTGCATTGCGCCTGATTATATTTTGATTCAGAAAAACATGAAAGTCAATTTTATAACTTTCTTAATTGACGAAATCATAAAAGCTTACGGCAAAAAAATGGAAAAATCTCCTGATTTTGCCCGTATCATAAATACCAAAAACTTCCTCAGATTAGACAGCATGATCGAACGCGAAAAAGTAATTTTTGGAGGAGAAACGGACGCTAATAAACTATTTATTTCACCTACATTAATTGAAGAACCTGCACTTGATAGCCCTGTAATGAAAGAAGAAATTTTTGGTCCCATTTTGCCTATTCTTACTTACGAAACCGAAGCGGAAATTCACACCGTTATAAGCAAGTACGAAAAACCACTTGCCTTTTATATCTTTAGTGAAAATCATTCTTTTACGAAAAAACTAATCAATAAATATTCTTTTGGAGGTGGATGTATTAACGACACAGTTGTCCATTTTTCGAATAAAAGACTTCCTTTTGGCGGAGTAGGTCATAGCGGAATTGGTGCGTATCACGGTAAATTGAGTTTCGATATTTTCTCTCATCATAAAGCTATTGTCAAAAAAGGAAACTGGCTTGATTTACCTATGCGATATGCTCCTTATAAAGATAAATTGGCTTCGATTAAGCGATTATTGGACTGGATGTAAATAAATAAAAATCAGCTTGCGTATATTTTGTAGATTTTCATATGTAATTGATTAAAAATATTATATTTACGTTTCAATATTCCAATTTAACATTAAAGTACAAAACAATTCTACTACCAAAATGAAATCTACACTTAATCAAATTGAAGACATTAAAAAACACGGTTATACCTTAGATTTTGCAACTGTTTTTAATCATGCTTTCGAAAATTATAAAAAAATAGCGCTTTACTTCGGGCTCATAGTTTTAGTGTTTTCAGTCATCTTTCTTTTTGCGCTTTTTAGTGTCCTTTTTGCTTATTATGGAGTGGAAAGTATGAGTAAAGATTTTCTTGAGAATTTCGATAACCAGGAACAAACCTATGTCCAAATGTTTATTTCTTTACTTGCTACTTCCGTAGTAAGTGGTCTTGTTGCCCCTTTTAGTGCGGGATTTCTTAAAATGGCAGATTGCGCTGACAAAGACGAGGAATTTAATGTTTCTACTATTTTTACTTACTACAAAACACATCATTTTTCTCAGATATTTATAGTTGGTTTTATTATAGCAATTATTGGCGGTGCAATTTCAACAGTTATAGGCAATTATTTTACTGAAGTAGGGTCACTTTGTATGTCCTTACTTTTAAATTTGATCATAACATTTCTTACCTATATCACTATTCCTTTAATAATTTTTGGAAATCTGAAAGCGTTAGAAGCCTTGAAATCATGTTTGATTGTTATTAGTAAAAGTCCTTTCATGATTTTTGCCCTGGTATTTGTCGGTTTTATTGGATCACTTACAGGCCTTGTTGGGTGTTGTATTACAATAATTTTTACACTTGCCTTTAACACATCAATGACATACGCAACCTATTATGCGATTTTTAATATGGAAGAAGACGAAGATTCAATTGATTCAATTGGTCAGTCGGATTTAGAATAAAAGGAAGATTTTAAACAAAAAAAAGAGCTTAACCTACTCTGTTTAGAAAATTCAAAATGCTATTTACTAAACCAAAAAACATACCCCAAATACTATGGTAGAAAACTATAGTTTTTTTGATTCACTGTTTTCAGGAATTGCCTATTTTGGCAATGCCCTGAAAACAGTTATGACAAACTGGTATGTTTTTAGCCCTGATATTATTTTTTACAATAATCCAAAACTGATTGTTTTAGGATTATCCCTTTTGGGTTTCCTAAGCATACTTGTTTACCAATTTTTTAGGATTAAGTCTAAAATTGGTAATTTCATAGAGAAAAAAAGAGAGACTGAGACTGCCAATAACGAATATAAATTATACATTTTATTTTTTGGTATTGCGTTTATTTTAATCGAAATTATCAATGAAATATTTAAAATTAGACCACAAAGCTTATTAGTTACTAATGTCGTCATTGGTATTTGCGTGCTTATCGTCTATTTATTGATAGATAGAATTAAAATACTACGTGATAATATCCAGGAGATTTTTATTGGGGCGTTTTTAGTTTATATGATGTATATCGGGCGAAATATCATTATTCTGCCTACGGATATAATGCCTGTTATTACTTTTTTAATCTCCTTTTTCTTTTCGTATAATGTTATAAAACCTATAAAAATATACTGGACATTTGTTGCTCTTACATTTATTTTTCTTATCGCAACATTCGCTTTTAATTTAATTCCAATAAAATCTTCTGTATTATTAATTAATTTCTGCATTCTTATTTTTATCATCAATCAGGTAAAATATGCTGTTTTATTAAAAAATCGGGATAATTTCAGGTTCACCAATGAAATCGTTCACAAAGGAAATTCGTTAACCATTGCGACCAATGAAAAAGGCGAATTGCTTTTTTGCAGCGAAACTATAACTTCAATTTTAGGATATCAGCCAGACGAAGTAATGGCAATGGAATTTTGGAAGCTTACAGAAGATCATGAATATAGCAAGGACAATTATTATAAAAATTACATTGACAATAAACTATATATTCGAAAGCTAAAAAATAAAAACGGAGAATTTAAGTACATTCAATGGAAGGATAAAAAATTCTCAGAAGATTTAATAATCAGTATCGGACAGGACGTAACGGAGCAAATTATCGTTCAGGATCAATACAAAAACCTTATCCAGACTGCTACAGATATTATTTTTGAAATAAGTGCCGATGGCTATTTTACGTTTATCAATGAATTTGGATTTTCTATTTTAGGATATGCTGAAAACGAAGTAATTTCACAGCACTATTCTAATTTTATTCATGAAGATTACATTAAAAATGCCGTTGATTTCTACGAAAATCTAGAGAAAAATGGTAACAATTATCCAACAATTGAAATTCCGGTCCTAAAAAAAGACGGAACGGAGATATGGATTTCACAAAAAGTAATCATCCGTAAAAATGATTTAGGCGAAACGATTGGTTTTGCAGGAATTGCCAGAGATATTACGGAGATGAAAAACATCGAAAACGAGAAAAAAAGACGTTTAGAAAAAATTGAAGCTTACAATAATTCGACTAAAAAGCTTTCAACAACAGATTTTCGTGAGTATGATAATATTCAAACTGTAATTGATTCAATCATACAGGAAGCTGCTACAATTTCAAAAGCAAACAGAGTAAGTTTCTGGAAATTTACAAGCGATGTAATTATTTGCAGAAATTTATTCAGTAATGATGATCAAAATTTAAATGATAAAAACATTCTGGACAAGGAATCGTATCCAATCTATTTTGAAACACTAAAAAACAAAGCTATAATAAATGCTCCCGACGTTTTTAATAAATTAGAAACCTCAGAGTTCCAGGAAATTTATTTTAAAAAAAATAAAATAAAATCAATGCTTGATGTTCCTATCTTTTCAAATGGACAATTAGCCGGTGTTGTTTGTTTTGAAAGTACCGGAGAAAAGAGAGATTGGGACAATGAGGACATTAACTATGCCCGAACTATTTCTGATGTGATTTCATTGGCAATTTCTTCACAAATGAGACTGAAGGCAGAGAAAAAACTGGAACTTAAAAGTGAATTATTATCGGCATTGGCACTTTGTACAGAAAAATTTCTACTTAGTAAAAGTTTGCAAAAAATGTTTCAGGAAACATTTGATATTATTGGGAAAGCATCAAAAGTGGATCATATTTTTTATCATGACAAAAATTTTGAAACCAATACAATTAGTCAGCAGTATAAATGGTCAAGAGATGGCATACCACACCAGATAACTGAACTACAGGATTTTACTGAAGATAATTTAAAAGAAATCATCCATCACTCTCAAAACAGAAAAGTTTTAAACACCCGAACACGAGATCTGGAAGATACATTTCTTAAACAATTGCTAATAGCCAATAATATTAAATCGATATTAATTTTACCGCTATTTACCAATAATATTTTTTCTGGTTTTATAGGCTTTGATGACTGCACTAAAGAAAGAAAATGGACTGATGATGAAATTTATATTTTTCAGACCCTGGCCAATAATATTTCTTCAGCATTAGACCGAAATAGAAATATTGCTAAAATCAAAGAAAGCGAAGATGCCATTAAAGCCAAAGAACTGGCCGAAGCAGCCAACAAATCTAAATCTGATTTCCTGGCTAATATGTCGCATGAAATTAGAACGCCATTAAACGGTATCATTGGATTTACACATTTACTGATGAAAACTAATCTTGAAGAAATTCAGGAAAAGTACATGACAACAATCAATCAATCGGCCCATTCATTACTTGAAATCATCAATGATATTCTTGATTTCTCTAAAATTGAAGCCGGAAAACTGGAACTTTTTATTGATTTATATGATGTTCAAAAAATACTGGGGCAAATTTTTGACCTGATTATCTATGAATCCAATCAAAAAAACCTGGAACTTGAATTAAATATTGATCCGGAAGTACCTAAATACATCTGGACTGATATTGTGCGTTTAAAACAAATTTTGATCAATCTGTTGTCGAATGCGATCAAGTTTACGAATGAAGGTTCAATTAAATTAAATGTGACTGTTCTGGAGAAAAAATCAGACGAGAACTATATTATTCGTTTCTCAGTTGTTGATACCGGAATTGGAATATTAGAAAAGAATCAGAAAAAAATATTTAAAGCATTCTCACAGGAAGACAGTTCAACCACAAGAAAATTTGGAGGAACAGGTTTGGGATTAACTATTTCAAATCAATTATTAGCTTTGATGGAAAGCCGTTTACAGCTTAAAAGTAAGATTGATGAAGGAAGCGATTTTTATTTTGATTTAAATTTAAAAACCAGCCAAAAAAGCATCAGTGAAAAATTCAAGGAAATTTCAAGAATCAACGATCCTGAATATGCTTTGAGTTATAATTCTAATCAGAAAAAGATCAGCATTTTGATTGTAGAAGACAATAAAGTAAACATGCTTCTTTTAAAAACGATAATAAAAAACTTAAACCTAAATGCCATAATTTTTGAGTGCGAAAACGGATATGAAGCCGTGAAACAAATCGAAAATATAAAACCCGATCTCGTTTTTATGGATATCCAGATGCCAATTATGAATGGCTACGAAGCTACAAAAGCCATCAGAATTACTAAAATTGGTGAAAAAATCCCCATTATTGCCGTAACAGCCGGCGCTGAAAAAGAAGAACGAAACAAATGCCTATCAGCCGGAATGAACGATTACATCTCAAAACCTATTATAAGAGGAACTGTTGAAGAAGCACTTCGAAAATGGTTGAAATAATATAAAAAGTAAATGGTTTTGATTAACGTATATTTCCCAAAAAATACATAAATTCGTATGAAAGAAAACTTAAAACAGTTAAAAACACAGTATTATGAAATGGTTAGGCAGAAGACAAAGTGATAATGTTGAAGACCGAAGAGGTATGTCAGGCGGAAAAGTTGCTGTTGGCGGCGGAGTTATTGGTATTATTATTTTGTTGTTAAATGTTTTTGGTGGTGAAACCGGACAAACTGTGGGAAATGCGTTGGAGCAATTGCAGGGTGGCCAGCAACAGACTGAAGCTGCTGCTCCATTGAGCAAGGAAGACGAAGAAATGGGGAACTTTGTACGTGTAATCCTGGCAGACAACGAAGATATTTGGAGTAAGATATTTGAAGAACACGGCATGACCTATAAAAATCCGAAATTGGTGCTTTTTAGAGGTTCTGTACAAACTGCCTGCGGTGGCGCATCATCTGCATCAGGACCCTTTTATTGCCCGGGCGATCAAAAAGTATACATGGATTTAGGCTTCTTTGAGGAGCTAAAAACTAAATTTGGTGCCAAGGGTGGCGACTTTGCCATTGCGTACGTTATAGCGCACGAAATTGGGCACCACGTTCAAACCTTGCTTGGAACTTCGGAAAAAATGCGTCAGGCTCAGGAAGGAAAAAGTGAAAGTGAAGCAAACAAACTTTCTGTCGCATTAGAACTACAAGCCGATTTTTATGCCGGAGTATGGACACATTATAATCAGAAAAATTTAGATACTGACGATATTGACGAGGCTTTAAGCGCAGCTAATGCTGTTGGAGATGATGCCATTCAAAGTAAAATGAGTGATCAGGTTGTACCGGATTCTTTTACACACGGAACATCAGAACAGAGAATGTACTGGTTTAAAAAAGGTTTCAAAACCGGAGACATTGAACAAGGAACTACATTTGAAGAAATTCGATAATTTACAAACCAAATTATAATAACCAAGATGAAGCATGACTTAAACGTCATGCTTTTTTTTTGCAAAAAAAAAGAAATTCCAAAAAAAAGAAATTCCAAACTCCAACTTAAAAAGTTTTGGAATTTGGAATTTAAGATATTGGAATTTGTTTTTGATTACAAAAACAAAAAAAGCCTTGAATTTCTTCAAGGCTTTAAATTTCTGGGTGGCTGACCGGGTTCGAACCGGCGACCCGCGGCACCACAAACCGCTACTCTAACCAGCTGAGCTACAACCACCATTTTGCTTAGCGGTTGCAAATATACAACTAATGTTTACTTCCGCAAATAAAAAATTGAAAAAATATTAAACTTTTTAGATCAAATCTTCTAAGCTATTGACTGCCAAACATCTTTCTACGGTAAAACCTTCGGCAAAATCCTTCCCAACTAACCTCCCTAAGTCCTGGGCACGGTAATTTAAGCTTTCAAAAAAGTTTTTACTCGTAATAGGCGTCACAGGTTCTTTTGAATTGGGATCATAAAATTGAGTTTTATAAGCCATAATTGCTTCTACTTTTTTCTCCTCAAAGCCTGTAATATCTACAACAAAATCTGGTTCGATGTTTTTCCACTGAATATAATGATAAACCACTTTCGGTCTCCAGGCTTCTTGTTTTTCGCCATCAACAACCGTTTCGATTTTCATCAATCCAGATAAGAAACAAGCATCAGAAACCAATTTACTTCCTTTTCCGTGATCGATATGGCGATCGTCAATTGCATTACACAATACAATCTGCGGTTTATATTTTCGGATCATCTTAATAACTTCCAATTGATGCTTTTCATCATTTACAAAAAAACCATCGCGCAGGGCTAAATTTTCACGAACCAAAACACCTAATATTTTTGCAGCTGCTTTTGCTTCTTCATCTCTTGTTTCTGCGGTTCCTCTTGTACCTAATTCTCCTCTTGTCAAGTCTACAATTCCGACTTTTTTACCAAGTGAAACTTCTTTTAAAATTGTTCCTGCACAACCCAATTCTACATCGTCCGGATGTGCACCGAAAGCTAATATATCTAATTTCATTTTTTGTTTTTTGTTTACTTTGTTTCAAGTTTCAAGTTTCAAGTTAACAGCCAGAACATGAAACCTGAGACTTGAAACCTGAAACTTTTTTCTTTAACAATTATTATTCTTTTTTATATTCAAAACTCTTTTCATTGTCATGGATTTATTAACGCTTTCCTCCCACTCTTTTTCGGGAATACTTTCTTTGGTAATACCGCAACCCATGTACAAAATGGCTTTATTATCCTTGATTTGCATGCTGCGTAAATTTACAAATAAATCAGAACTCACTCCCTTATGTGCAAAACTGCTATTTAATTCGCCCAGAAAACCCGTATAAAAAGTTCTGTCGTAATTTTCATTTTCAAGAATAAATGCTTTTGCCTTTTTCTTTGGCAAGCCACAAACTGCTGGCGTTGGATGTAATGTATCGATAACTTCTTCCAACGTTGAATTATCCTTTAAAACGCCTGAGATATCCGTTTTAATATGCCAGATCGATCCTGCGTTGATGCTGTAAGGCTCAGTGACATTTACAGACGAAGCCACTTCATGCAATCTTTTTATGATAAAATCAGTTACATATTGCTGTTCGTCTTTTTCTTTTTGCTGCCAGGAAATTTCTTCCTCCAAATTGGCTTTTTGAGTTCCGGCCAATGCTGTTGTTTCAAAAGTGTTTCCACTTGCTTTTAATAATTGCTCCGGAGTTGCGCCCATCCAGAATCCAATTTCAGGATGCGAAAAACAATACGTAAAAGTCGAAGGATATAAATGAATCAAGCGTTTGAAGGTGACTATAAAATCAAAATCAGTTAAATCAATACATTCGCTTCTTGATAAAACCACTTTTTTGAATTCTTCATTCTTAATCGACTCAATTCCTTTTTCGACTAAAGTTTCAAAGTGAGTTTTTGCCTCTGAATCAAAAGTAAGGTCTTCAATTTCATTAAAGCCAAAATTGCCTTCGGTTTGTTCAGCACTTATAATTTTAGAATCACTTTCCGGAATTAAAATCAGTTGCTTTTCATCAAAAGAAGCAAAAACAAAACCTTTTTCGCTATAATCTGTAACTTTATACAAATTATTATTTTGCTGCAAAAGCGCAAAAATACTTGACGAATTAGGTTTAGAATAGATTACAAAAGGTAAGTTTTGCTCCTGGTGTTTTCTTATAGTAGAGAAAAAGTCGTTCATATTATTCGGTTTTCTTTTTATCCAAAACCATATTAGTCAGTTTGCAAAGCGAAATAAGGTTTCCGGCTTCGTCAGTAATTTTAATTTCCCAAAGATGAATACTTCTTCCTTTATGAATGATTCGCGCTGTACCAAAAACCCAGCCTTCACGAATACTTTTTAAGTGATTGGCAGAAATTTCGATACCACGAACTTCCTGCTCTTTTGTGTCAATAAAAAAGAAGGATGCAGCACTTCCGACACTTTCAGCTAAAGCTACTGAAGCTCCACCGTGCAATAAGCCCATTGGCTGATGAACACTTGTATTTACAGGCATTTTTGCAGTTAAAAAATCCTCACCTGCATCGATATATTCAATTTTTAGCGTTTCCATCAAAGTGTTTTTAGAAAACTGATTGCAACGCTCTAATATTTGCTCTTTTGTGTAATTCATTTAGAATAGGCTTTAAAATCGTAAAATTAAAGAAAAGATGAGATACAAATTCGAAAATCGAATTCTAATATTAAAAATCATTTATGAACCTGACCCTTTTTTGCTATTTTTACAAAAAAAGTATTCAAATGCGTCATTATTTTGCACTCTTCCTTCTCGGTCTTATTCTGTCTTTCAGTTCCTGCCGAACTGATTTTGATACCGTTGCCAGTACAGGAGATTTAAAGTTTTCAAAAGATACCGTTTACTTGGATACTGTTTTTAAAAATATTGGCTCGAGCACCTACCAGCTAAAGGTGTATAACAGAAGTAAAAATGACATCTCAATTCCAGTTATTCAACTTAAAAAAGGATTGAATTCTAAATACCGAATGACTGTTGACGGAATGACTGGCAACAACGAGAAAATCTTCAATAATGTTACCCTTTTGGCTAAAGACAGTTTGTACATTTTTGTAGAAACAACTGCAGATATTACAGACGCCAATCCAGCAGATTTTTTATATACTGATGAAATTCAATTTGACAGCGGAGCGAATCTGCAACAAGTAGCTTTGGTTACTTTAATTCAGGATGCTGTTTTTTTATATCCGAAGCAAAATCCGGATGGAACGAAGGAAAAAATCAAAATTGACGGCAAAGATGTTGATGGATTTTATTTGGATGAAAATGATGCTGTAAACGGAAATGAATTGATTTTTACCAAACAGAAACCTTACTTAATTTACGGATATGCCGGAGTTCCTCAAAATAAAACAGTCACTTTTGAAGCTGGAGCACGAATTTATTTTCATGCAAATTCAGGACTTTATGTCGACAAAAAAGCTTCTCTTCAAATTAATGGAGCCAAATCAACAACTGAAAAACTAGAAAACGAAGTCATTTTTGAAGGCGACCGATTAGAATCACTTTATTCTGATATTCCGGGACAATGGAATTCGGTTATACTGGCTGACGGAAGTACAAATCATACAATAAACCATTTGACTCTAAAAAATGCTGTAATTGGTTTGTCTTTCAAAAATCAGGATGCTACAACCGTTTCCATAAAAAACACTCAGGTTTACAATTGTGTTGAGTATGGGATTTTGGCTCAAAATGCACGAATTACAGGAGAAAATATTGTAATTAACTATGCTGGTTTAGCGAGTTTATCCTGTGTTTATGGTGGTGATTACCGTTTTACTCATTGTACTTTCAATAACAATTGGCAAAACAGTTCGCACTTTGCTGTCAATTTAAGTAATAGTTTAGCCGGCGCTGCTCCCGAAACAAATCCGTTGACTCAGGCGACTTTCAATAACTGTATTATTTACGGTTCGAATACCAATGAATTTAATTTAAATAAAAATGCCAATGTGCCATTTGTTTATCAATTGAATAATTGTTTATTGAAATTTAGCAGTTCGACCACAAATCCTGATTATCAATTTAAAACGGATGCTGTTCATTACAATCAGATTATCCTGAATGAAAACCCGAAATTTTATAATGTTTCTCAAAATAAATTCAATATTGATAATTCTTCTTCCGCTTTCGCGAAAGGAAATCAGGCCTATATAATTCCGTTGGATATTATTGGAGTTACCAGAACTTCTCCTCCGGATTTGGGAGCTTATCAGAGTGCTGTGTTTCCTAAGTAAAGAGAATTTGCCACGAAGGCGCTAAGGCTCGAAGTTTTTTAATCGCAGAGTCGCAAAGTTTTCTTAAACATTATAAAACATAGCCAATGGTTTCAACCATTGGAGCGCAGTCAATACACCCTGCGGTTGAAACCGCGGGCTATATTTGAAATACCTTATAAATAATGCTTTGCGAGATTTTTTTCCTAAATCATCTGAATGGGTTTCACGCAGATTCTGCAGATTTAAGCAGATTTGAATAGATTTAATTTTAAAAATCAGATGTAATAAATTATCTGCGAGCATCTGCTTAAATCTTTTAAAATCTGCGTGAAATAAACTTTGCGACTCTGTGACTTTGCGAGATTCTTTTCCCAATCCGTTAAAATGACCTTATATCACTCATATGGTTTAAAATGCGTCTGATTTTTTTTCAAAAGACTTTGTTTGCAAATTTGCGCTTACTATTTATTTACACTAAATTTGCACCTTCAATACAACAAACTACACATCACAATGATCCATTTCTTTGAAAACCAAAGCAAAACTGTTTTCGCGGTACAAACGCAAAACGAAATTTCGGCTCAAGACATTTCAAAATTAAACTGGCTTTTTGCC
>Ga0247813_10000091_pt1 | contig 114608 bp, 69 predicted proteins | sample UWRJL169409C1_FD_180719 | JGI IMG/M metagenome (GOLD analysis project Ga0247813, IMG submission 180719) | Plant litter microbial communities from Arlington Agricultural Research Station in Wisconsin, United States - UWRJ-L169-409C-1 | ecosystem: Environmental > Terrestrial > Plant litter >...
TTTTAGAGAATGGTACAAGAAAAATTCAAGAGAAGCAAAAGCAAAAGACAATGAGTAGTAAAGCAGATATTTTAAATAAAATAAAGCAAAATCAACCTGCTTTTATCACTAATTTGCCTGATCTGAATCTTTTAAATTCAGAGAATCCTGATGTTCTTTCAACTTATAAAACGGTACTCAAAAATATAGGCGGAGATCCTGTTGAAGTGTCGAATTATGCTGAGATCATCGAATATATAAAATCAAATTATAATCTTGAAAAACGCCTAATCACGACAATTCCGGAACTTTCTGAAATTGCAGCATTAGACTGGACAAACGATGATCCACATTTGCTTCAGGATGTAGAATTAAACGTGATTAAAGCTCATTTTGGCGTAGCCGAAAATAGTGCGCTTTGGGTGACAGATGATGTATTAGGACAACGCGTATCGCCATTTATTTCACAATATCTTGCTATAATTGTGCATAAAAAAGATATTCTCGCAACAATGCATCAGGCTTACGAAAGAATTAGCAATCAGGAATACGGTTTCGGAACTTTTATTGCCGGACCATCAAAAACGGCTGATATCGAACAATCATTGGTTTTGGGAGCGCATGGCGCAAGAGGATTGATTGTTTTTTTATTGGATTAAGACACTAATAAATAAGGGTTAAACGTAATATTTGTCATTTCGACGAAGGAGAAATCTCCGCAAGTAACTCCGCAACGTAAATCCAATTTTTGTCGAGCTTCTCACGTAGATTTCTGCTTCGTAGAAATTGACAAAACCTTTGCAATTTTACGACTTTGCATTATAGGTTTTTCCTTGAGCCTAATAACATTGAGCTTTATCTGGAGAATCCAGATTCGATAGAATAGGGCTTTAGCCAAAATAATATTTGTTTGGTTAAAGCCCTTTCGTTATAATTTATTGCCATCCAACTAAAGTTGTACGCTATTCAGCCTTTTGCATATTTGGCGAAATAATGTAGTTTAATTGTAAGTTTATTTTTAATTCATTGTAAAATTTTGCATAGCATAGTTTAGAGAGATAATTAAAAGAGGATTCCATATCCTCTTTTTTTTGTTTACAGATATACGATAACGTTTGTGTACATCAAATAAAAGTTTAATTTTACCTAATTATATATTGCCTTCCCGCTTGTCAGCACAAAATAATCCTTCCTAATTATTTTGACAGGTTGCTGGTCTAATAAGGTATTTTTTTTTTTTGAAAACTCATTTTCATTACATAAACTCATAATTCATGTATTCACTTGTAAAATATATTTTGCTGCTTTTTTTAGCATCATTAAGTTTAGTTTCCTGTACTCAGAAACAAGGAGATAAAATTAAGGTTGGATTTTCTCAGGCGATGACCACAGATGATTGGCGTAAACAAATGACCAGTTCAATGAAAATTGAAGCATCATTACGTCCTGAGGTCGATTTAAAAATTAGCGACGCCAATAATAATGTCGCCAGACAAATCGAAGATATCGAAAAGTTCATAGCCAATAAAGTAGATGTAATAATCGTATCTCCAATTCAGTCCCAACCTTTAACAGCCGTTGTCGAAAAATCAATAAAAGCCGGAATTCCCGTTTTAGTGGTAGACCGCAAAATTGATGGTGAAAACTATACCGCTTATCTTGGAGCAGATAATATCGAAATAGGCAGAATTGCCGCCAGATATATTATTTCTCACAGTAAAGCTTCGGGTAAAATTATCGAAATTACAGGAGCAAACGGATCGTCTCCCGCTTATGAACGTAGTCTGGGCTTTAGTCAGATCATTCAGGGAAATAAACGTATTAATGTTGTCAATACTATTCACGGCAATTGGGAAAAAGAATCGGTAACAGCACCATTAAAAGCTATTCTTTTACAAAATCCGGATATCGAGTACATTTTTGCCCACAACGATCGCATGGCATTGAGCGCCTGGGAAACTGCTAAAACAGTAGGTCTTGAAAATAAAATTAAGTTTTTGGGAGTCGACGGCTTAAATTCGGTAAATGGCGGTATCGAATTGGTAAAGAGCGGCGTTTTAGACGGAACTATTTTATATCCAACAGGAGGAAATGAAGCGCTGAAACTGGCTTTGAAAATGTACAATAAAGAACCCATTTCAAAAAACAACATTCTTAATACCATTGTAATAGACCACAACAATGCTGAAATTATCGAAAACCAAATGGATAAAGTCGATCAGCAGCAAGTGGTTATCGAGTCGCAGCAAGGTGCCATAAAAGTACAGGAACGAGAATATGCCTCGCAAAACAATTTGGTGAGATTACTGAGTTTTTTCCTGGTGATTATTTTGAGTCTGACCATCTACAGTATTTATTCGACGATTTCTATTTCGAGAAAGAAAAAACAACTGGAAAGAATTAATCAGACCGTAATTGACCAGAACAATGAAATTCAGGAAATGGCTAAGGTTGCCGAGAAAAGCAATGAAGCAAAACTGAATTTCTTTACCGGACTTTCGCATGAATTTAAAACTCCCATAACGCTTATTATGAGTTATGTTGAGTCTTTAATCGAAAATGAAAAAATTAAAGGAACAGCACTTATTGATGAAGTAAAACTCATTCATAAAAACTCGAACAGATTACTCAGATTAATCAATCAGTTATTAGACTTTAGAAAAATAGAAGAGCAAAAATTTACGTTAAGAGCCTCAAATACTAAGATCTGTGATTTTACGAATGAAACAATGACTAACTTTAGAGGTGAGGCCATTCGCAGGAATATTGATTTTCAGCTTATTTGTAAAAATAAAAATCTGGAATTGTTTATTGATAAAGGACTGATGGATAAAGTGTATTTTAATTTGCTCTCAAACGCTTTTAAATTTACGCCTGATAACGGAAAAATCACAATCTCGATTATCGAAAATCAGGACAATACGGTTAAAATTAGCTGCAAAGATTCCGGAATTGGAATTCCCGAGAATGAACTTTCTAATGTGTTTAGTCCATTTTTTAAAGCTTCGAATAATAATAAAAACAGTTCAGGAATCGGACTTCATCTTTCTAAGGAATTTGTTCTTTTGCATCACGGAACCATCGAACTAAAATCAAAGCAGGGAAGTGAGTTTGTTATTACTTTATTAAAAGGAAACAGCCATTTGCAGCCTTCTGAGATGGTAAGCAAAGCCGAAAACTTAAATATAACGCCTAGTTTAATAACAGATAATCTAGATATAGAATCAGATGTAAGTGAAGTACACGTTATTTCTGATGCAGAGAAACATTCGATTTTAATTATAGAAGACAATAATGATTTGGTCACTTTTTTAAGAGCTAAATTATCCAATGAATATACAGTGCATACTTCTGACGGAAGCGACGCTATTGAAAAAGCAATGGAGATAGTACCTGATATTATCATTTGCGATATCAACCTGGTCGATAAAGACGGTTATGAAATTAGCAAAGAGCTGAAAAAGGATTTGCGCTCCTCGCATATTCCTATTATTATTCTAACGGCGCAAAGCAATAAAGAAGCCGTTTTAAAAGGATTGCAAAGCGGAGTAGACCAATATCTTACCAAGCCGTTTAGTCTTTCTATTCTAAAACAATCCATTTCCGGTTTGCTTTTCAACAGAGAAAAACTTCGTTATTATTATACCAATAACATTTATCGTATCGAACCCGAATCGAAATTTGGTAATCAGGAACAGACTTTTATTACCAAAATGAATGATATTATTAAGATGAATGTCGAAAACCCTAAATTCTCTGTCGAAGATTTGGCAGACAAACTAAGTGTTTCAAGAGTTCAATTGTACCGAAAAGTAAAAGCGATTATCGGAATTAATATTAGCGATCATATCAATAATGTCAAATTAGAGAAAGCTGCAGAGCTTTTAAAATCAAATGAGATGAATATTTCTGAAATTGCCTACTCACTTGGATTCTCTTCTCCCAACTATTTTTCTACCGCTTTTAAGAATAAATTTGGAATTTCGCCAAAAGAATACAAATCCTCTAATTCAAATTAGTACAAAAACGTATCTTTTCATGTATCAATTTTGTATTAAATGTAACAAAATCGAAACTACATGGTTTTCGTAAATAAATTTTAATAAACGTAAAGCCTTGTAAATAAACGGTTTTAACTTAAAATAGCAAACTATCAATAATTATAGAATTAAATTGTAACATCATTAAAAATAAGTTGTTTTTTTTGCGGATATCTTAGCAACAAGTTTTTAATACATCTACAATGAATAAGATATTGATTTGGTCTGTTACTGCTGCACTGGCAGGTTTTCTATTCGGTTTTGATACCGTAGTTATTTCTGGAGCTGATAAACAATTACAGCTTCTATGGCATTCATCTGATGCTTTTCACGGTTCTGTTGTTATGGCAATGGCATTGTGGGGAACCGTTATAGGTGCCATTTTTGGAGGAATTCCAACCAATAAAATAGGACGTAAAAAAACATTGTTTTGGATCGGGATCCTATACTTTATTTCTGCCATTGGTGCCGCTTTTGCAAACGATCCTATTGTTTTTGCCGCTTTCAGGTTTATTGGCGGTTTAGGAGTTGGTGCCTCGACTATTGCCGCTCCGGCTTATGTGTCTGAAATTGCTCCGGCAGATAAACGCGGCCGACTAGTAGCTTTGTATCAGTTTAATATTGTATTGGGAATTTTAATTGCTTTTATATCCAATTACTTTTTAAAAGATATTGGCGAAAATGCCTGGCGTTGGATGGTAGGAGTTCAGGCTTTTCCTTCTCTTATCTATATTCTTTTCATACTTACAATCCCGGAAAGTCCAAGATGGTTATTGTCTAAAAACCGTGATGAAGAGGCCCGTAAAGTCCTGTTTAAAATTGATCCTAATGCTGATCTTAAAGACATCATGGATGATTCAAGAGAAAACGGAGTTACCAAACACGAGAATATTTTCATGAAAAAATACCGTTTCCCATTGATTCTGGCGTTTTTAATTGCGTTTTTCAATCAGTTTTCCGGAATCAATGCCTTTTTATATTACGCACCAAGAATTTTTGAAGAAGCAGGTTTAGGACAAAATACAGCTTTACTAAGCAGTATAGGAATCGGAATCACCAATCTTATATTTACCCTGATAGGAGTAGCATTAATTGACAAATTAGGAAGGAAGTTGTTAATGTACATTGGTTCAGTTGGTTATATCATATCTTTAGGATTGGTTTCTGCTTCCTTTTATTACAACTGGGGAGGATTATCAGTGCCCACTTTTCTTTTCTTATTTATTGCATCGCACGCCATTGGCCAGGGAGCTGTAATATGGGTGTTTATCTCAGAAATTTTCCCTAATCACATTCGTGCTTCAGGACAAGCTTTTGGGAGTTCGGTACACTGGGTTTTAGCGGCGATTATTCCGTCTTTAATTCCAATGTTGTTTTCAGAAATTGGACCCGAAGTCGTATTCTTAATTTTTGCACTGATGATGGTCCTGCAGTTACTATTTGTAATTTTTATAATGCCGGAAACTAAAGGAATTTCTTTAGAAGTTTTAAGTGAAAATCTAACCAAAAAAAATATCAAAAAAAATGACATCAAAGAAACATCTGCCGCTGGCATTATATAGTGCCGTACTATTATCAATAGGAGCTTGTAAATCATATACGGCTGTTGCACAAACAACTGCTGTCTCAACTTCAATAGCTACAGAAGAAAAAATGTACCGTCCTAATTTTCACTTTACACCAAAAAATGGATGGATGAATGATCCTAACGGAATGTTTTATGCTGATGGAGTTTATCATTTATATTATCAGCATTATCCTGAAAAAAGTGTTTGGGGACCAATGCACTGGGGGCATGCGATTAGTAAAGATTTAATTAAATGGGAAGAGCAGCCAATTGCGATTTATCCGGACAAAGACAAATATATTTTTTCAGGAAGCGCTGTTGTAGATACACATAATACATCAGGATTAGGGAATGGCAAAACAGCTCCAATTGTAGCGATTTATACGCTGCATGATATGACAAAAGAAAAAGAAGGTAAGATTGATGTTGAACAACAGGATATTGCATATTCAAATGATAATGGTTTTACATGGCAGAAATTTGAGGAAGGAAATCCTGTCATAAAAAATCCCGGGATTCGCGATTTTCGTGATCCAAAAGTAAATTGGGATGAAACCCATAAACAATGGATTATGGCTTTGGCAGCGCAAGACCGTAATCAGTTTTATGCTTCTAAAGATCTTAAAAACTGGAAATATTTATCTGAGTTCGGAAAAAATATTGGTGCTCATGGCGGTGTATGGGAATGTCCGGATTTCTTTGAAATAAAAGTAAAAGGAACCAATGAAACCAAATGGGTTTTGATTCAGAATTTGAATCCCGGAGGAGCAAACGGAGGTTCAGGAACACAATATTTTATTGGTGATTTTGATGGCACAACTTTTACATTAGATTCTAATTTCGCAAAAAAATTAGATACAGAAAAAGCGGCCTGGCTGGATTACGGAAAAGACAATTATGCTGGCGTTACCTGGAATAATATACCAAGTGCTGATGGACGAAGATTGTTTATTGGTTGGATGTCAAACTGGGATTATGCTCAGCAAGTTCCAACACAATCCTGGAGAAGCAGTACCACAATTGCCCGCGAACTTCAGGTAATAAAAAAAGGAAACGACTATACTTTGGTGAATAATCCCGTAAAAGAAATCAATACATATATTGATAAAACAATAAAAGTGAAGAGTCTGAAAGGAAAAGGAAAGTTAACCCTTATTGAAACAGGAAAAATCGATTTAACAAAAGCGATGCTTCATTTTAATATCAAGAATCTGAAACAGGATATTTACACTTTTACACTTTCAAATGCGAATGGAGAAGCAGTGACTTTCGGAATTAATAATTCAGATCACTACTTGTTTTTAGATCGTTCGAAATCAGGAAAAATTGATTTCTCTGAAAAATTTGCGTCAACAATTACCAAAGCAGCTTTAGACGGAAGTCAAAAAGAAGGGTTTTTTAAAATTATTCTGGACAAAACATCTATTGAAATATTTTACAACAATGGCGAAAAAGTAATTACCGAAATCTTTTTCCCCAACGAACCTTATACCTCTCTTACTGTTTCTTCAAACAATGGAGTTGAGCTAAACAACTTAGAAATTAACCAATTAAATATAAACTAACCTTAAAAACAAAACCACTATCTATGAAAACCAAACTCATTTATTTTCTGTTTTTCTTTTTTCCTATGCTGGCGATGACGGCACAGGAAAGCGGAATTAAAGGAACGGTAATTTCGTCAGACGACGGAATGCCACTTCCGGGAGCCACTGTGCTTATTTCCGGAACCAATACCAGTACAGTAACAGATTTTGATGGAAATTTTTCCCTCCAAAATGTAGCTGAAAATGCAAAAATGGTCATTTCTTTTATCGGATTTGCACCGCAATCGATTGATGTTAAAGGACAAAAGGTGTTCAACATCATTTTAAAAGTAGATAATAATCAGTTGAATGAAGTTGTTGTAACTGGATATTCAAAACAAAAAAAGACTGATATTACAGGAGCTGTTGCTGTTGTCAACATGAAGGAAGTCATGAAACAACCGGAACCTAACCCCATAAAAGCCTTGCAGGGAAGAGTTGCCGGAGTAAAAGTTTCGTCTGACGGTTCGCCATCCGGAGGAAATACAAAAGTAGTCATTCGTGGTGTAGGAACTTTAAACAACACAGATCCTCTTTATGTAATTGACGGAATGCCAACAAAATCCGGAATGCACGAACTAAACTCTAATGATATTGAAACAATTCAGGTTCTAAAAGATGCTTCTTCGGCCAGTATTTACGGTTCAAGAGCTTCAAACGGAGTTATCATTATTACGACCAAAAAAGGAAAAGAAGGTAAAATGAGAATTAATTTTAGCACTTATACCTCCATTTCTGATTATTCAAGAAAACAGGAAGTACTGAATGCCAATCAGTTTGGTCAGGCTTTATGGCAGGCCAATATCAACGACGGATTAAATCCAAACAGCAATAATTTACGCTATCAGTTTGATTGGTCGGTAAACAATAACAAACCACAGTTAAACAAAGTTTTGGTTCCTGAATATTTAGATGCCAATCAAACCCTGAAAGCTTCAAATACAGACTGGTACGATGCAATTTCGCAAACCGGAATAGCAAATTCGTATGATTTATCAGTTTCAAATGCGTCAGATAAAGGAAGTTATGTTTTTTCTTTGGGATATTATGGAAATGAAGGTGTTGTAAAAACGACTGATTTCCAGAGAATTTCTGCCAGAATGAACGGTTCGTATAAATATTTTGACGGGAAACTGGTTATTGGCGAAAATTTCTCGATGACCCGTACCAATGAAGTTACAGATCCCGGAGTTCTGGATCCGGCACTTCGCGCCTTGCCAATAATTCCGGTACATACTGTAGACGGAAAAGGCTGGGGAGGACCAGTGGGGGGAATGAACGACAGACAAAATCCTGTTCGTCTTTTAGAATACAACAAAGACAATAACTATGATTATTTACGTCTTTTCGGAAATATGTATGCCGACTTAGAAATCATTAAAAACCTGCACATCAAGAGTAGTTTTGGTATCGATTATGGCTCTTATAAAAAACGCACTTTGCAAAGAAGTTACCAGTCCGGTTATTTGCAAAACGATCAGACATCGGTAACCATTGATCAGTCGTTGAGCGATAAATGGACCTGGACCAATACTGCTATCTACAGTTTGAATTTAGGAAAAAGCAATCTGAATTTTATGGCAGGAACAGAGATGTACAAAGATGTTTTTGATACAACAACTTTGCGTAAAAATGATTTCCTGATCGAAACTCCTGATTATATGTATCCTGATGCAGGAACCGGAGAATCGTTTACCAGCGGAACATCGACCGTATATTCGTTACTATCTTTCTTTGGAAAAATAGATTATGAGTTTGATAATCGTTATTTGCTTTCAGGTACCATTCGTCGTGACGGATCGTCTCGTTTTGGTAAAAATAACCAGTACGGAACCTTCCCGGCAATTTCAGCAGGATGGAGAATCAGTAACGAAGATTTCATTAAAAATAATGCACCTGTTTTCTCTGATTTAAAACTAAGAGCAGGCTGGGGACAAACCGGAAATCAGGAAATTAGCAACACCGCAGTTTATAGTTTATACCTGGCCAGTTATGCAGGCGGAAGTCCGACATGGGCAACTTCTTACGGTACGGCTTATGATATTGCAGGAAACGGAAACGGATTACTTCCGTCAGGATTTATTGCAACTCAATCCGGAAATGATGATTTAAAATGGGAAACAACCACACAAACCAACATCGGTTTAGACTTTGGATTATTCAACCAAAAATTAAGCGGTTCTGTAGATTATTATATCAAGAAAACAGATGATATTTTGGTTTTGCCTCCTTATTTAGGAGTAATTGGCGAAGGAGGAAATCGTTGGGTAAACGGTGCTTCGATGCAAAACGAAGGTTGGGAATTTACTTTAGGATACCATGACGAAACCTCATTTGGATTAAAATATGATATCTCGGCAAATGTTTCGGCCAATAAAAACAAGATTACAAAATTACCGGACGAAGTACGAAATAATTACGGAGGAGACGGATTAAACGATAATATTTTAGGTCGCCCTATAAACTCTATGTACGGTTATGTTACTGACGGCTTATTTAAAAGTCAGGACGAAGTAGACAACTCGGCCAATCAGGAAGGGAAAGGCCTTGGTAGAATTCGTTACAAAGATTTAAATGGTGACGGAGTAATTACAGATAAAGATCGTACGTGGATAGGAAATCCAAATCCGGGCTTGACTTATGGATTTAATTTAGGATTAGGATATAAAAATTGGGATTTTACTACTTTCTGGGAAGGAGCAAGTAATGTAGATGTGATTAACAACACCAAATACCAAACTGATTTCTGGAGTGTTGATGACGTAGGTTCGAACAAAGGAACCCGTTTGTTAAACGCATGGTCTTTAGACAATCCAAACTCTACGATTCCTGCTTTAACCACTGTAGACCGAAATGCAGAATCAAGATTTTCGACTTATTATGTAGAAAACGGAAATTATCTTAAACTTCGTGTTTTGCAATTTGGCTATAGCCTGCCAAAAGATTTATTGAAAAAAATGAATTTCGACAGCTTTAGATTGTACATCAGCGGACAAAATTTATTGATCATTGATGCAAAAAGTTTTACTGGTGTAGATCCTGAAAACGCAGGATTTGGATATCCGCAGCCAACCACTTTTACGGCTGGTCTTAATTTTACTTTATAATAAAGATTAAATCAAAAAACATGAAAAAATTACTATATATAACCGGTTTTTTAGTACTTGGAATCTTGGGTTCCTGTTCAGATTTTCTGGAAAATGATCCTCGTGGCGTACTTTCAGAAGAAGATATTGTGACACCGCAAACAGTAGAAGGATTTATGAATGCGGCTTATGCGCAATTAGGTAACGACCATTATGATTCGCCGTATAGTTTATGGCCTTTTGGAAACGTTCGCTCTGATGATGCTTACAAAGGCGGAAGCGGAACGAATGATATTCAGGATTTTCACTTTTTTGAAGTATCCAATAATATCCGCCCTGATTTTGCCGAATTAGACAACTTTTGGTACATCAGTTATGTTGGAGTTTCAAGAACCAACAAAGCTTTGAAAGCATTAGAACAAATTTCAGAAGCTGAGTATCCGTTGAAAAAAACACGTATGGCGGAAATGCGTTTCTTAAGAGGGCATTTTTATTTTATGCTGAAAATTATGTTCAGAAGTGTTCCTTACATCACAGAAGATATTCCGGTAGAAAATTATAAAACCATCTCAAACAAAGTACTTTCAAACGAAGAACTTTGGAACAAAATCGCCGAAGATTTTCAGGCTGCAGCCGATGCTTTACCGGAAACTCAGCCACAAGTGGGACGTGCGACTCAAAAAGCTGCTTATGCTTATTTAGCGAAAACACGTTTGTATCAGGCTTATACACAGGATGAAACGTATAAAGTAACAGGAATCAACCAACAGCATTTACAGGAAGTAATTGCAGCGACAGATAAAGTAATTGGAAAAGCAAGTTTAGAACCTGATTTTGCCAATAACTTTTTGCCGGGAACTTTTGAAAACGGAGCCGAATCTATTTTCTCTATTCAGTTTTCAGACAATGACGGAACTTTATACGGAAGATTAAATTTTTCAGATGTACTCTCAACTCCACAAGGTTTAGGATGTTGCGATTTTCATAAACCAAGTCAGAACTTAGTAAATGCTTTTAAAACAGGAACGAATGGTTTGCCTGAATTTGATACCTATAACGATCAGGATTTTGATTATAAAAATATAGATGCCAATACTGTTGATCCGCGATTGTATCATACCGTGGCCATGCCGGGCTTGCCGTATAAATACGATCCTGAATTTTTGTACGTAGAAGCCTGGGTAAGATCTCCGGGAACGTACGGTTATTTTGCTTCATTAAAAGAAAACGTAGCGCCAAGCTGTAGTTGTGTGGTAAATATCGATCCGTTTTACGGAAACTCAAAAAACAGAATACAAATTCGTTACGCCGATGTGATTTTAATGCGTGCCGAAGCCCTGATTGAATTAGGAAGACAATCAGAAGCTTTGCCATTAATCAATCAAATCAGAGAGCGTGCAGCGCAAAGTACAGGAAGACTTCCGTACGTAAAAAACTTTAAAATCAATACGTATGTAGACGGAAGCAATTGCAACTGGACACAGGATTTTGCCCGTAAAGCATTGCGTTGGGAACGCCGTTTAGAACTGGCGATGGAAGGAAATCGTTTCTTTGATTTAGTTCGCTGGGGTGTAACTGATGAAGTAATGAATGCATTTTATAGCGAAGAAAAAACAAAACGGACCTACTATCAGGATGCCTTTTTTGATGCTCATAAAGAAGAGTATTGCCCAATTCCGTTAAAGCAAATTAATTTTAGTCAGGGATTGTACAAACAAAATTTAGGTTATTAATCTATTTTAAGAACATTAATATGAGAAAACTTATCAATACATACTGGGTCAAAGTGGCTGCAGTATTGGCTATCGTTTTTGTATTTACAGCTTGCGAAAATAGTTTTGAAAACGGAGGATTTGATGTCAATTCACCTTCTAATATTACTTCTTTTAAAATAAACGGAGTAGCAGCAACTATCGATCAGAAAACCGGAGCAATTAATGTAACAATGCCGTACGGATCAGATATTACGGCTGCAAAACCAGAAGTTGTTTTGGCAGAAGGAGCAACATCAAATCTGGATGTAAGTGTACCAATAAACTTTACAAATCCTGTAAAAATTAGAGTGGTAAATGGTAATTTGTATAAAGATTATACGGTGACAACGGTGGTTTTAAGTCCTATTAAAAGTTTTACTATTAATGGAGTTGCCGCGGCAATAAACGATGTAAGCAAAACCATTACCATGACATTGCCCGAAGATACAAACCTGACAGCACTTCAGCCTGTAATCGAAGTAACGCAAGGAGTTTCGATCTCGCCCGTTTCAGGAACTACGATCGATTTTACCAATTCTGTAACCTTTGTAGTGACTTCAAACGGTAAAAGCATTAACTATACGGCCAATGTAGGACTTCCGGTAGCAGGTTTGGTAGTAGCCTTTTTAGGGACTGCTGCAACAAGAGCTGAAATTACAAATATGGATGAAGTTACCGCTGCTAATTGGTTCTTTTCTACTTTTAGCGGAGCGAAATATATTTCATTTGCAAGTATTGAAAGCGGTTCAGATTTAAGCGATGTTGATGTAATATGGTGGCATTTTGATTCCGCGGCGAATTTACCGGCAATTGCCTACAAACCTGCTGTAACAACCGCTTTAAAAAATTTCAGAACAAACGGAGGAAATTTACTTTTAACCTCTTTTGCCTCGCAATATGTAGATGCGTTAGGAATTGTTCCATCCGGAAAAGGACCTAATAATGTTTTCGGAGATTTTCCTCCAAACGGAAACGTTGATGCAGGTTCTTGGGGAATGTCGTTTAAAGGCCATGAAAATCATCCAATATTTCAGGGGGTATCCACTTTTGAAGCCGGAAAAGCCAATTTACTGCAAGGCGGAACTTTCAGGTTAAATCATACCGCATGGTGGTTTTTACCGGAATGGGGAGGTTACGGAAACGGTGAAGGCTGGAGAAACCAAACCGGAGGGACTAACTTAGCAAGTGAAGCTTGGGATGATGCCCTTAATGGAAGAGTGACCATTGCAGAGTTTCCAAATACAGGCACGGATAAAAATGTAATTGTAATTTCGATGGGAGCTTACGATTGGTATAATGAAACCAATAGCTCAGGAGTACCAAGTCAGTCAAATGAGTTTCTTTCTAATATCAAAATTTTGACGCAAAACAGCATCAATTATCTGGCTGAAAAATAATTTACTTTCAACTCAAAAAAATGAAATACAGCAATATAATTACAATAGCGTCCCTCTTTTTTACACTTGCTTCATGCAGTCAGGATGATGCCTATACAGGAGGTTCGATTTCAGGAGGAAATACCGAGATAGCAAGTATTTTTCCTGTTCCGCCATCGCAATGGATGGGTGCTGGTGATCCTTATTACAGCGCGGGATATACAGGAGATATTATGCCATTTTTCGATAACGGAAAATTCCATATTTACTTTCTTCACGATGCGCAAAATAAGCCTGCGGGAACAGGATTTCATGATATTCATGAATACTTAAGTACAGATTTAGCCCATTTTACTTACGAGGGCCAAATGATCCCATTTGGTAAAACGACTGATCCTGATTTTGCCATTGGCACAGGATCAGTTGTAAAAGTGGGTAATATTTATTACTTTTATTATACAGGTCATAATGAAACGCCAGCTTTTGTGCAGTCAAATGCCAGAGAAAGTGTTTTATGTGCGACAAGTTCTGATTTAAAAAACTGGACAAAAGTTCCTTCATTTAAGATCACAGCACCAGCCGGATATTATAATTATGATTTTAGAGATCCGCATGTTTTTTACAACGAAGAACTTAAAAAGTATTCGATGCTGGTAAGCACACAAACTGAACCAGGCCGAAAAGCAGTGTTGCTGCATTTTACAAGTACTGATCCGGTTTCAGGAAAATGGGACGTGCAAAACCCAATTTATACCACAACCCCACAGGAAAATTATCTGATGATGGAATGTGCTGATATTTTTAAAATGGGAAGCTACTGGTATTTGATTTTTTCTGAAAATTGGAGTGCTAATAAAGGAACACATTACAAAATGTCGACTTCGATAAACGGACCCTGGACAACGCCGGAAATTGACAGAATCGATGGCGAATATTTTTATGCCGGAAAAACAGCTTCTGACGGAAACAAAAGATATGTTTTTGGATGGAATGCCAGAAAAACACCTGAAAATGATTTAGGGAATAAAGATTGGGCGGGAAATATGGTCATTCATGAGCTAACGCAAAATGCCGATGGAACCTTATCAACACAGTCGCCACAAAAGGTAAAAGATGTATTTTCTAAAAAAGTAGCGCCCGAAGTCGATGCAACTTCAGGAGATGTAACAGCAACGTCCGGAAGTTATACATTATCTGGGGCAACAAATAAAGCTTTAGTAACGTTTAAAACTATAGGTAAAAAAGCAAAAATAAAAGCAGACCTTACTTTATCCGGTTCAAATGGTAGTTCGGGATTTGTTTTTCATACCAATGAAACAGGAGGTTATTATAAAATTGTATTGGATATCGCCAAAGGGAAAATAATAGGATACAATTCAGCCTCGCAGGAAGTAACCGCGATACCATTTAAGTTACAAACGAATACCAAATACGATGTTGAGATAATTGCGGAAGGAAGTGTAGTAGTATTTTACATCAACGGAAAAGTGGCTTTAACGAATAGAATTTACGGAAGAGACAAAAATAAATGGGGGTTAATTGCTGAAGGACAAAATAGTAGTATTTCTAACCTTCAGATTACGCAACCGGAATAACATTAATATAAAATAGTTTTAGAATGAATAACGGAAAAAACCTTAAAGCTGTAGCCTACGGAGAAGTACTTTGGGATGTTTTTGATAACGAAAAAAAGATTGGCGGAGCGCCTCTTAATGTCGCTTTACGCATGAAAACATTAGGTTGTGATGTAGCCATGATTAGCTGCGTAGGAAAAGATAATGACGGAGAGGCAATTATCAATCAGGTCAAAAATCTGGGACTTGAAACGGATGCAATCATGCAGTCGGAAAGTTTTCCAACCGGACTGGTAAATGTTACCTTAAACGAGCGTGGTTCGGCAACGTATGAAATTGCCTATCCATCGGCCTGGGATAAAATTGTACTCAACGATTTTGCAAAAAAAACAGTTGCCGAAGCTGATGTGCTAATTTACGGCAGTTTGGTTTGCAGAGACGAAGTTTCAAGAAAATCTCTCGAAGAATTGTTACAGACAAACGTATATAAGGTTTTTGATGTGAATTTACGAAAGCCACATTACTCGCATGAAATTTTGGAGCAATTAATGCATTCGGCTAATTTTATAAAGTTTAATGACGAAGAATTATTAGAAATTGCCGAAGCAATGCATTCACCTTTTACTGGTTTAGAAGAGAATATGCACTTTGTGGCAGAAAAAACAAATGTTACGGCAATGTGCGTAACAAAAGGGAAACACGGCGCATTGCTAATGTGGGAAGGCAAACTTTATGATAATAGCGGCTATCCGGTTGAAGTTGCAGATACGGTAGGAGCAGGCGATTCATTTTTGGCAGCACTAATTACTTCCCTGCTTACCGGAAAAGAACCTCAGGCAGCTATAGATTTTGCTTGTGCGGTTGGAGCTTTGGTTGCTGAAGCGCCAGGAGCAAATCCCGTAATTTCGCATTCTAAAATTGAAAATTTAATGACTAAAGTTTCATAATTATTTAGTCTTTTAATTGTTTTTTGAAGAACAATAAAGTAAAAGCCACTCCCGAAAAGGAGTGGTTTTTTATTTTATAGATTTCAAATATAGCTTTATTCCTGCTCTGTTAAGTTTCCTGATTGAGTGGCGTTTTTTTGCGCCATAGTATCTTTATGCTCTGCTCCCCAATTGCTTATTGAGCCCCAGATTGGCACTAATTTCAGGCTAATTTCGGTAAGTTCATATTCGACTCTGGGCGGAACTTCAGCATAAACCGTACGTTTTACCATTCCGTCGCGTTCTAATTCGCGCAATTGTAAAGTAAGCATGCGTTCGGTAATATTACATATTTGGTTTCTTAATTCACCAAATCTAAGTTTTCCTTTTTCAAGTTTGCACAGTATCAGCAGTTTCCATCGACCGCCTACAAGACAAACAGCATAGGTCAGATTGCAGGTTGTGATATAGTTTCTGTTTTCTGTATTGGTAGAACTTTCCTTTCTTTTAGACATTACTTACTTTTTTGTTAGTACCCTACATTGGGATGTTTACTCTGTAAAATTAGTGTACTGTATGTAGTTTTGCAACTCTAAATCATTACAACATGTTAAAATACACTTTTACGCTTATTATGGCAGTAACACTTACAGGGATTCCCATTCAGGGACAAGCCATCAAAAATGCCATTTATTCAACTCTAAATTCTGAAAGCAATGAAATTAAATAAAAAAATCGCCTACGTTGGCTGTCTGGGAATGATTGGCATCATAACGACAGAATTTGGGATAATTGGAATCTTGCCACAAATCGCCGTTTATTACGGAATAACAATCGATAAAGCGGCTTATTTGTTAAGTGCTTTTGCATTGGTTATTGCACTTACGGGACCCTTTATGACTTTGCTATTTTCTGGTTTTGATAGAAAAAAGATCATGCATGCTACCATTTTCATCTTTTTCTTTTCTACAATTATTTCTGCATTTTCTCCACCTTTTTGGCTTCTGATGATCGTTCGTATGCTGCCTGCTTTCTTGCAGCCGGTTTATATCGCCACAGCAATTGCAGCAGCAGTATCATCCGGAGAGAAAAGTCAGGAGAATCAATTGATGGGAATCGTTCTTGGCGGAATCGCATTGGCGATGGTTACAACGGTGCCTTTTGCGACCTATTTGGCAAGTATTTTTACATGGCAAATTTCATTTTTTGTTCAGGCCATAGTAAGTGCATTAGCATTAGTTACAATTTTCAGGATCATGCCAGACGGAGATATACCGGAGAAAAAATCATACGGTAGTCAGGTTAAAATTCTAAAAGATAAATCCTTTGTTTTAAGTACTGCAATGAATTTTTTTATGATTGCATCCTGGTTTTCAACTTACAGTTATTTTGCTGATTATTTAATAAAAACCAGAAAAGTAGATATGGAAACCATTAGCTATCTTTTGCTTTTGTTTGGCGTTGTAGGTGTTTTTTCTAATTGGTTATCGGGAAAAATGCTGACCAGAAGCATAACAAAAACAGTTGCCTTTTTTCTTTGCGGAACTGTGATTATTCCAGTGATACTTATTTATTCCGGAGATAGCTTCTGGATAACTGTAATTGTAGTGTCGATTTGGGGATTTTTTTACGCACCATGTTTCTTAAATGCGTCGGCATACATGATTTCGGCAGCTCCAAAATCGCTTGAATTTGCGAATAGTTTAGCGACTTCTTTTGGAAATCTGGGAGTATTTCTAGGTACAGCTGTTGGCGGCTGGATTATTTCTCAAAGTACCATTAGCAATGTTCCGTGGGCAGGAATGGGGTTTGGAATACTATCCTTGTTGATGGTAGCTTGCAGAAGCATTTTAGAAAAGAAGAAGAAGAATAAAACATTAATACCTATTATGTTAAGTAATAAATAAAAATCCTTTCACGTAAATTTGAAATTGCCCTCAAAAAGTTAACTACTATTTGAGGGTGTTTTTTGTTAATGAAGTTCGTTTATTTTTAAAATGAGTTTATGACTTGTTAAAATCCTTAATTAAAAATCAATCATTCAAAATAAGTAAGAAAAATTATCGCTTTGTGTTTTTATTTAACGTATTAGTGCGATTATTATCATTCAATGATTTTTGTCATATTTTGTGTTAATTGTGAGTCGTAAATGTATTTATTTGTTAACTTTCTGATGTTTATAAATTTTTAATGTATTTATTGTCAATTGATTAAGTGTTATTTTTTGTAAACTTTTTTAATCTGATTTTTTTTAGAGTTTATTTGGTTCTAAATTTACCATTCTTAAAAAACTTCAAAATATCATAATCATGGATGAATTATTAGCTGCAAAAAATCAAACAATTATTTACACTCAGGACGAAGCAATTCAGGCTTCTTTAGACTACTTTAAAGGAGATAGTCTTGCTGCAACAGTTTGGGTAAGCAAGTATGCTCTTAAAGATTCTCAAGGTAATATTTTTGAAAAATCTCCCGATGATATGCACCGTCGTATCGCGTCTGAAATAGCAAGAATTGAGAGTAAATATGCAAATCCGCTGAGCGAGAAAGAAATTTTTGATCTCATAAAAGATTTCAAATATCTTGTACCTCAGGGAAGCCCAATGACCGGAATAGGAAATCCGTTTCAGGTAGCGTCCTTGTCCAATTGTTTTGTAATTGGCAGTGATAATTCGGATTCGTATGGTGGAATCATGAAAACAGATCAGGAACAAGTTCAGTTAATGAAACGCAGAGGAGGAGTGGGGCATGATTTGTCACATGTTCGTCCTAAAGGTTCTCCCGTAAAAAATTCAGCATTGACCTCTACAGGATTAGTTCCTTTTATGGAGCGTTACTCCAATTCAACTCGAGAAGTAGCGCAGGATGGCCGTCGCGGTGCTTTGATGCTTTCGGTTTCTGTAAATCATCCCGATGCCGCTGATTTTATTGATGCTAAAATGGAACAGGGAAAAGTAACGGGTGCCAATGTTTCGGTGAGAATTGATGATATTTTTATGAAAGCCGTAAAATCCGATGCGCTGTACGAACAGAAATATCCTATTTTTAGCGATACACCTTTATATTCTAAAGTAATTAAAGCAAAAGAACTTTGGGATAAAATCATACACAATGCCTGGAAATCAGCAGAACCCGGGATTTTATTCTGGGATACTATTATCAACGAATCCTTGCCGGATTGTTATGCTGATTTGGGATACAAAACTTTATCAACAAATCCCTGTGGCGAAATCCCGCTTTGTGCTTATGATTCCTGTCGATTATTGGCAATAAATTTGTTCTCCTATGTGAAAAATCCGTTTACCAAAAAAGCTTCTTTTGGTTTTGAACTTTTCAAAAAACACGTAGCAGCTGCTCAAAGAATAATGGATGATATCATTGATCTTGAACTGGAAAAAATTGATGTTATTTTAGAAAAAATCAATCAGGATCCGGAAAGCGAAGAGGTAAAAATGGTAGAGAAAAATCTTTGGTTAAACATCAAACATAAAGCTAATGAGGGTCGTCGTACCGGAATTGGAATTACTGCCGAAGGTGATATGCTGGCAGCATTAGGTTTACGTTACGGAAGCGATGAAGGTATTTTGTTTGCCGAAAAAATTCACCAGACACTTGCCGTTGAAGCCTACCGCGGATCAGTAAATCTGGCCAAAGAACGCGGAATGTTTGCCATTTATGATGCTAAAAGAGAAAAACATAATCCGTTTTTGCTTCGATTAAAAAAGGCCGATGCAGAGTTGTATACCCAAATGCAAAAACACGGACGTCGTAATATTGCATTATTGACAATCGCACCAACCGGAACTACAAGTTTAATGACGCAGACGACATCTGGTATTGAGCCAGTTTTTCTTCCGGTTTATAAAAGAAGAAGAAAAGTAAACCCAAACGATAAAGATACGAGAGTTGATTTTGTAGATGAGTTAGGAGACAGTTGGGAAGAATATGTGGTGTTTCACCACCGATTCAAAGAGTGGATGATGATCAACGGATATGATACTTCTAAAAACTACAGTCAGGAAGAAATTGATGTATTGGTCGAAAAATCGCCGTATTACAAAGCCACCAGTAATGATATCGATTGGCTGAACAAAGTAAAAATGCAGGGAAAAATCCAGAAATGGGTCGATCACTCTATTTCAGTAACCATTAATGTTCCTAACGAAACACCTGAGGAAATGGTGAATAAGCTGTATATGGAAGCCTGGGAAGCAGGATGTAAAGGAGTTACCGTTTATCGTGACGGCTCACGTTCCGGAGTTTTAATTTCGAATACAGAAAAGAAAGAGGAAGTCAAAGAAATACAAGCAAATACTTTTACAACCAAACGTCCGCAAATATTAGAGGCAGATGTAGTACGTTTTCAAAACAGTAAAGACAAATGGATTGCCTTTATCGGATTATTGGATGGCAAACCTTATGAAATCTTTACCGGTTTGGTAGATGACGAAGATGGTATCTTGATTCCGCGTTGGGTTTCTGAAGGATTGATTATTAAAAATAAAAATGAAGACGGAAATACCCGCTACGATTTTCAATATAAAAATACCAGAGGTTACAAAACCACGATCGAGGGACTTTCGCATAAATTTAATCCCGAATACTGGAATTACGCCAAACTGATCTCAAGTACGCTAAGACACGGAATGCCTATTGATAAAGTAGTAGATTTAATTAGCAGTTTACAACTAGACAGCGAATCTATAAATACCTGGAAAAATGGCGTTTCACGTGCCCTGAAACGTTACATAGTAGATGGCACAGAAGTCCGTGGACAAAAATGCAGCAATTGCAACTCAGATAATCTTATTTATCAGGAAGGCTGTCTTACTTGTAGTGATTGCGGTTCGTCTAAATGCGGTTAAAAGTTTTTTGCCACGAAGGCGCTAAGATGCTAAGTTTTTATAAAGTTTTTGCCACGAAGGCGCTAAGACGCAAAGTTTTTTTATAAAGTTTTTGCCACGAAGGCACTAAGTCGCAAAGTTTTTTTATAAAGTTTTGCCACAAAGTCGCTAAGGCGCAAAGTTTTTTTATTATCTATAATTGATTGAAAGCTTTGTGTCTTAGCGACTTCGTGGCATTCTTTTCTTAAGCGCTAACCAATTAAAAATCTTAGTGTCTTAGTGCCTCGTGGCAAAAACTTTTTTTCGCGTAGGGATAGTTTTATTAAAAATTCAGATCAAGGTAAAATCCTATAAACACTGAGGTATAAGTGATTTTTATAACTCTATTTTTATGATATATTTATAAATTTAGCTTATAATTGTACTATTTACACAAAATCAAAAAAACACCTTTTATTTTGAAGTATTTAGTTGCACTTTTTATACTGCTATTTGGTTTTCCTTCATTGGGTTATGCACAGGACAATCCTGTAAAATTTCTTGATATTTCTGATGGATTGTCTAACAATTCCGTCACCACTATTTTTCAGGATAGTGATGGCTATATGTGGTTTGGAACTTACGACGGGCTCAATCGTTATGACGGATACAATTTTAAAGTTTTCCGTAATCGAATCAACGATAAAAAATCATTACTGTTTAATACGATTTATAATATCGAGGGAGATTCCAGAAAAAACATTTGGGTCGGTGGCTCAAACGGCGTTTGTATTTACAACAAAACCACAGCCACATTTCATTCTGTAGAATATGCGGTATCAGGCAAAAAGTCTGAAATATTAAAAGACATCATTCACCAAATGCGTTCTGTTTCTGATGATTTGGTTTTAATAGCTTCTCAAAATCTGGGTTTAATTGCTTTCGAAAACGGTTCTTTTGTTGGTAAACACATTCCACTAAATGTTTTGGGAAACAGAATTACGGTTAATAATTATGATGCGATTGCAATTCAGGATGACAAAAAAAACAATCATTCCTGGGTGTATATTAAAAATGTTGGTATTGCCAGCTACAATTATAAAACAAAAAGTTTAAAAGTCGCTTTTCCGCTTTCTATGGAAGTCAAAGCGATGAAATTGGCTACCGACGGCAATTTATTATTAGGAACTGATGAAGGTTTGTTTCTCTTTAATACCAAATCAGGTTCGTTGTCAGAGAACTACTTTTCGAGCAAATCCAGCGTTACCGATTTTCTTTTAGATAAAAAAAATGAAATCTGGATTACCACAGATGGTTCAGGAATTTATAAAGTCATTGGTACAAGCAAAAAAGCAATTCCTGCAAATGCGATAAAAGAAAATCAGGTTGCCAAAAGTAATTCGGTTTGGAGTTTATACGAAGATAAATCAGGCAACAAATGGTTTGGTTCTTTGCGTGGAGGAATAAGTATGCTCAGCAATACACCCAAATACTTTAAAAGCATAAAATACAACTCAAAAGATCTTGTAGAGAATTTTATTTTGTCTTTTTGTGAAGATGAAAAAAACAATGTTTGGGTGGGTACAGACGGTGCAGGTTTAAAATATTGGGATCGAAAGAACAATTCCTATACCAGTTACAGCAACAAACTTCCGAACAAATTCATTACCGGAATTGTACGTGACAATAACAACGAAATCTGGCTTTCGAGCTGGGCAGGCGGCGTAAGTAAAATTAATCCAAAAACAAATTCGGTTACACCATATACGTGTTACAATCCTTACACCAAACAAATCGAGAAGAATATTTGGTTTGTTTACAAAGATTCAAAAGCCAATATCTGGGCAAGTGCGACAAACGAAGGTGCTTTGTATTTTCTTGACAGAGTAAAAAACAGCTTCACACTTTTTGATCCCTCGGTTACTAATTTGCAATGCATGACAGAAACCAGCGACGGAAAACTTTGGGCAGGAAATTATACGTCATTATTTTCTATCGAAAAAAACACACATAAAATCAATAAAGTTACAATAGGACACCCTGTAAGATGTATTCACGAAGACAACGATAAAAACCTTTGGTTGGGCACTCAGGAAGGTGGTTTATTGCTGTTTGACAGAAAAACAAATACTTTTAAAAGATTAACCACAGATGATGGTTTGCCTTCAAACACCGTTTTAAGATTGCTTGAAGATAAAGAAGGTAATCTCTGGATGAGTACGTATAATGGTATTTGCAGATACGACAAAAAGAGAAAAACATTCCGTAATTTTTCTGTAAATGATGGTCTGCAGAGTAATCAGTTTAGTTTTAATGCGGGGCTTAAATTATCTACAGGAGAATTTTTGTTTGGAGGAATAAATGGTTTTAATGCCTTTTTTCCCGAAGCCATAAAAGGTTTCAATCAAAAAAACAATTTATTGCTGTCTGATTTTTATGTCAACAATTTGCCTATTGAAGAAAGCAAAAACGACTTAGAATGGGAGAATGGCAAAATCAAACAAGTAAGTCTTCCGTACGATCAAACGACATTGTCACTCGAGTTTGTAGCGTTGGATTATAACAATGCTGACAAAATAAATTATGCGTATTATTTAGAAGGCTGGGACGAACAATGGAATTATGTGGGTCAAGCCCGAAAAGCCAATTATGCCCGATTGACCGAAGGAAAATATATTTTTAAAGTAAAAACTACCAATTTTAAAGGCGGCTGGAACAAAGAAGTAAGTTTAATAACCATTGAAGTTTTACCGCCATGGTACAGAGCATGGTGGGCGTATGCATTGTATATACTGGCCGGTATAGGGGCTATTTTTGCTTATTTGGAATACAATAAAAACAAAGAAAAACTCAAGTATAAAGTTAAAATTGCTGAACTGGAAAGCAAGAAAGAAAAGGAAATTGCCGAGAAACAATCCTCGATGTTTACCTATATTTCGCATGAGTTTAGAACACCGCTTTCGCTGATTATAAATCCGTTGAAAAAAGCAGTGCAGAAAGAAAGTGTACAAAATGGTTCGTCGGGAAGTGATTTGGCCATTGCGCACAGAAACGCCAGGAGACTTTTGAGTCTGGTCGATCAGTTGTTGCTTTTTAGAAAAGCAGAGAACGATGCAGATTCACTCAGATTATCTCCCATTAATGTAAATAATCTTTGTAATGAAGTGTACCAATGTTTTGTCAATCAGGCAAAAGATAAAAGTATTCGATACAATTTTGGTATTCCGGATCATGAAATTGTGATTATCGGCGATTACGAAAAAATTGAAATTTCGTTGTTTAATTTAATGTCAAATGCCTTTAAATACACCCCCATTGGCGGAGAAATCAACCTTAAACTTACAGAAAACGATCAGCAGGTTTACTTAGAAATTTCGGATAGCGGTGACGGAATCGAACCCAAAGATATTGAAGTGATCTTTGAAAAATTCAAACAAATAAAATCGAAAGTATCCATTGGAACCGGTTTTGGAATTGGACTTTATATCGTTAAATATTTTGTCGACAAACACAAAGGAACCGTAAGTTGTACCAGTGAAATTGGAAAAGGAAGTACTTTTAAACTCACATTCCTTAAAGGAGACAGTCATTTTGATAATGTAGAAATTACGAATGAAATCCCAAAAAGGAGCCAGTTATTTGATGAGCTTATTATCGATGACGGCGAGGAGCATCAGGTTTCGAATCCTGCCGTTTCAGAAACTGATTTCCAGAAAATCATGTTGACCGATAAACGTACGGTTTTGATTATTGATGATAATGTCGAAATACGAGCTTATCTGATCAAACTATTTTCAGAATCCTATATCGTTTACAGCGCCGAGAATGGAGAAGAAGGTTTAAAACTAACCAAAAAACACATGCCTGACCTGGTGATTAGCGATATCACGATGGAAGAAATGGATGGTCTGGAATTGTGCCGAAAAATAAAGGAGAATGACGCTTTATCTCATATTCCGGTTATTTTACTAACAGCATCAAAAAATCCCGAAACCCATCTGCAGGGAATCAACGACGGGGCAGATGATTATATCACCAAACCTTTTGATGATGATATTCTGGTAGCGCGTGTCGAATCATTACTAAGAAACCGAAGTAATTTGCGTACCTATTTCTTAGATAGTATCACACTAAAAGAAAACACCCAGAAAGTGCCGCAGGAATATCAAGAAATCCTAAAAAAGTGTATTGATATCGTTGAAGCCAATATTCATAAAAGAGATTTTACGATAAAAAACTTCGCTCTCGAAATGGGAATGAGCCATAGAACATTGTACACGAAAATTAAAATCATTTCCGGCCAGACTTTAAATGCCTTTATTCGTTCGGTTCGAATTCGAAGAGCGGCCATGCTAATGCTTACTGAGGATATTAATATTACTCAGGCAAGTGCAGAAGTCGGTTTTGAAGATCCTAAATATTTCAGACAGCAATTTGTAAAGCTCTTCGGAATGACACCTTCAGAATACATCAAAAAGTACAAGAGTTCTTTCAACTCAGATCTTAATGTTATTAAATAGATTTTCTGTAATAAATGATTTTTTTAAGCTCAAACTTGTCATTGCGAGGAACGAAGCAACCACACTTACCAAAATCACTAATTGGATTCAGCGAAAGAGATTGCTTCGTTCCTCGCAAAGACGAATAGTGGGTTTACTTTGTCGAGTTCCTAGTGTGATTTTTCCCTTCTTTTGAAATGACAAAATAGTAAGCATTAAAAACGCAAACGTTTTAGCTGGAAATCATGATTTTATTTGGTAATTACATATAATTCAAAAATAGGCTGTTATTTTTTCATAGTCCTTAATTTTTAATCCAAAATAATAGTTAATTGCAATTTTGACCTCCTTTTTTTTCCATTTTACCCCTCCTTAAAAGTGTGTTTTATACATTTCTTTGCACTTATAGTAATCTGTTAGTTGAATTACTGTGTGTAATATAAGTGTTTATTTTACGATAAGTTTTTGATCTGTTTAAAGGAATTGAGCCTTCTTTAAAATAAGATAGTAAGAGTTGGTTTTACATGTTACTTATCAAACCCGCAGTAAAAAGCTGCGGGGTAAAATAAAGGTTAATTAGCGAATGAAATAATTAGATAATATTATTGAAGTTGTTCAATTTGCCAATTAAAAAATCAGCACAGTTTTTAATTATCTCATGTTCTTATGGTCAAATTATCACATTATCTAATTATAAACAATTAACCAAACCCAATAAATATGAAAATAACCACATAACCATTTTTGTTGTACTATTCATCGCCTCATAAAAATAGTTAGCAACGCAAATCTTAAAAATTAGCCTACACAATTTTAAACTATCACTTTACAATACTTAACTAACCTAACCTTAAAAATCAAATGAAAAAAAATGTATTTTTATTTTTTCTTGCTGTTTTTGCTGTTCTATTTACAGGATGTCAAAATAACGAATCTGATTTTCCAAGTTCTGACAATCCTACTGTCGCAGTTTCGACAAAGGAAATCTACGGAGCACCAAGCAGGAAATTTGAAATTAAAGCCGCTTTGGCTGACGATTTAGGATTAAAAAGCGTGAGAATTCAAATCCCTGAATTATCACTGGATAAAGTCATTGCTTTCGCAACTGATCCCTTACTTAAATCATACGATTTGAGTTATTTTTTTGAAGTTCCTGCCAATAGAGGAACCTCTGAAGCTTTCAAAATAAAATTAACGATTACCGATGTTTCAGGAAATGCAATTGATGAAGATATCAACTTACGTCTTGACGGAGAATTTGCTGCACCATCAATCACCATGATTACTCCAAAAGAAGGAGCCGTTATTTTATTATCGACAAGCAATAAAATGCCGGTGAATTTTGTAGTTAATGACGATTCTGGAATTGATTATATTCAGATTCAGTGTGCTGCATTGGGTATTGATGAAAAAGTTCAGTTAACAGGAGCACCACAATCGTATACTTTCAATAAAACGTACACATTACCGGTAACGGCTGATAATTATGTTTTAACGATTACGGCAAAAGATAAATTTGCGATTCCTAATACAGGAACGCTAAGTGTAAATGTTGTAGCTACAAATGAGTATCCTGCCATTTACTTATGCGATCAGCCAAAAGGAACGAGTCTTACCACTGATGCTGTTGGGGTACCGATGTATTTCCACAATAAAGAAGGACAAGATTTCGAATTCAAATATTATGCTGATAAAGACAATAAAGAAATTTATTTCTTAGGTCAGGAATCTGATTTTGCGCCACATTGTTTTGGTTTAAATGCTTCAGGAGAATTGGCAGATGATGTTGCATCAACACCAATTATCTTGCCTACAAAAGGATACTATGTAATCAAAGTAAATCCGAATACTCTAAAATATACTGCAACTAAATATACGCCATCAAGTAAAGTTTGGGCTGATGTAGCCAACGGATTATGGCATGATGAAGAAGCAAAAAGAAGACCTTTCGTAAGTGTTTGCGGTTCCGGAATTCAAGGTGCTGACTGGGATACCTGGACGGCTTGGGTTCAAACAGGATTACACTTAGCCAACAACCCAAATAACCCTTACCAATTAGTAGGAGAGTATACGCTGACAGGAACTATGGAAGCAACTTTTACAGGTCAATGGTGGAATCCATCATGGAGGTTAATCAAAAACGGGGTGGCTACAATGTCGCCGGGAGAAAACGGAAATGCTAAATATCCGGCTGCTCCGGGAGTGTACAAAGTAGTGCTGGATACTGAATTGGAAAGACTTTTTGTTACTAAAAAATAGTAGCTTATCATCTGGCTATAACATTTAATTAAAAAATATCTTAATATGAAATATAAATTTATATGGTTGTTTATCACCATGTTGTGCAGTGCTGCGACATTTGGTCAAATAACAGTAAAAGGAACCGTTAAGGATAAAGGCAATGTGCCCATTCCGGGAGTAAACTTAATGGTAAAAGGAACTGCAAGTTCAGCTGCTACAGATTTTGATGGAAATTTTACGATTTCTGTTCCCAATAAAAATGCCCAGATCGAGTTTTCGTTCATTGGCTTTGCCAATAAAACTATTTCGGTAGGAGAGCAAACCGTTTTAAATGTGATTCTTGAAGAATCAAGTCAGGTTCTTGACGAGATTGTTGTGGTGGGTTACGCTGCTGTAAAAAAGAGCGATGTAACGAGTTCGATTTCTTCTATAAAAGGAAAAGAGCTTCAAACCATGACTGTGGGTAACGTTGCAGAATCTTTGCAGGGTAAAGTTGCCGGAGTTCAGGTTACAGGTCAGGGTGGTCCGGGCGCTCAGCCAAGGGTTTTAATTCGTGGAATTTCTACGGTAAACCTTAATACAGATCCGCTTTATGTGGTAGATGGAATCCCGATGGGAACAAGCATCAACTTTTTAAGCAATAATGAGATTGAATCGATGGAGGTTTTAAAAGATGCTTCTGCGAGTGCCATTTATGGTTCCCGAGCTTCGAACGGAGTTATCTTAATCACAACCAAAAAAGGTAAAAGTGGTCAGACAAGATTCAATTTTGATATGAGTTCAGGGATTCAGATGATGAACAATCCTTATAATATGTCAGATGCTGTTGGTTATGCTACAATTATGAACAAAGCTTACAACAACTCAGGTTATGCAGATTATTTGCCAAATCCGTCTCAATACCAAGGAAAAACAACTGATTGGTGGAAAGCTGGAATTAAGTCCGGAGCGCCTGTAACAAATGCTTCTTTGGGAGTTAGCGGAGGTTCTGATAAACATACTTATGCCATTAGTTTAAACTATTATAACTCAGAATCTATTTATGAAGTGGGAGGATGGGAAAGAATCACGATGAGAATCAATAACGATTTTAAATTTTCGGATAAATTTTCTGCCGGAATTACTTTAAATCCTCGTTACGAAACTTATGGAGCGCCTGGAAACTGGGCTGATTTTGATAAAATCGATCCTATTACGCCAGTCTATAAACCAGCAGATCAATTGACAGGTTTAGAAAACGAATACAGCATTTTTGCACGTTCTCCTTCATACGTTTGGAATCCTGTTGCATCAGTAAAACGTTATGATGATTTTACAGATCAGTACAACTTAAATACAAACAGTTACTTGCAATATACGCCAATAAAAGGTTTAGTAATTCGTACTCAGGCTTCTGTAGAAGTAGGAGATAAAGTTAGAAGCAAATTTACACCGGATTTCGTAATTGATGCTGCACACGAAAAAGCAGAGATCAATACGATCGAAAGATGGAATACAACAAATGTTGACTGGACATGGCAAAATACCATTACTTATTCAAGAGCATTTGCAGAAAAGCATAATTTCTCTTTAATGGTAGGTAATACTATGGAAGAATACAATGGTAAAGATCTTTGGGGATACGGAGAAGGAGTTCCTAATAATACTGACGCCATGAGAGAATTAAATGCCGCAACCAAAAACCGTAATAGCGGAGGTAACAGCTGGTCAAGTTCTTTGATGTCTTATATTTCTCGTTTCTCATACAATTATGACAGCAAATATTATTTTACAGGAACATTCAGACGTGATGGTTCTTCTAAATTCATGACGAATAATAAATGGGCTAATTTCCCGTCGGCATCTGTTTCATGGAGAATTCTTAATGAAGGATTTATGGAATCTACAAAAGATGTTTTAAGCGATTTAAGATTTAGAGCCGGTTGGGGTAAAGTAGGAAATCAGGGATTGCCAACAGCAGTTTATCAATCCAACATTGGGCAAGGATTTTATCCTATTGGCGATGTAGTGGGCGATACTTCTTTCCCATCATCTATGGCGAATAAAGACATTAAATGGGAAACGGTAGAAGATATGAGTTTTGGACTTGATTTCGGATTATGGAAAAACAAACTATCAGGATCTTTAGAATATTATCAAAAGAAAACCAAGGATATGTTGTTCCTGAAACAATTTCCAACGTACAGTGGTTTTCCGGATAATTCAAGAATCTGGTCAAATGTAGGTTCTATGCAATCAAGCGGTATTGATTTATTGCTTTCTTATAAAGATAAAAAAGGAGATTTCTCTTATGGAGTTGATGTTACTTTTACAACAGTAAACATAGAAATGCTTTCATTATCATCTGAAGGAGAAAAACTTTACGGAGCAGGAAACAGAACCTTAACGATAAAAGGTGAAGAACCTGGATTTTTCTACGGATATGTGGCTGATGGTTTATTCCAAAACCAAACACAATTGAATTCGCATACAGACGAGCACGGAACAAAATTACAACCATACGCTCAGGTAGGAGATGTTCGTTTTAAAGATGTAAACGGTGACGGAAAAATTGACGAAAAAGACCGTACAAAAATTGGTTCGCCATGGGCAGATTATAATGTAGGTTTGAATTTGAATTTTGCTTATAAACAATTTGATTTAGTAGCCAATTTTTATTCCAGTATTGGAAATGAAATCGTAAACGAAAACATTTCGGATTTATACAATGGTGCAAGTTTAACCAACAAAGTAAGCGGATTAGACCAAATGGCATGGCATGGTGAAGGAACTTCAAACCGTGTTCCTCGTTTGTCTAAAGATGATAACAACGAAAACTTTACCAAATTCTCTTCTTTATATGTTGAAGATGGTTCGTTTGTACGTATGAAAAACCTTCAGGTTGGATATTCATTCTACAACAAGTTTGGTTTAGACAAATTGAGAATCTCATTATCAGGACAAAATTTATGGACATGGACCAAATACGATGGTGTTGATCCTGAAGTTGCAGGAGGAGATCCTGACAAAGGCGACAGAGTAAAAGGATCAGGTTTTGGAGGATGGAACTATCCTGTTCAGCCAACTATTTTGATGGGTCTTAATGTAGCATTTTAATAAAAAACGACATGAAAAAAACGATATTATCAATACTAGCTTTTTCTCTGGTTGCAGTTTCATGCAGCGATTTTATTGAAAAAGACGAAAGAGGGAAACAAACCTTAGAGAACTATTTTCAAACCGCACAGGAATGTGAGAATTATGCCAATGAATTAACACAAAGATTATTATTGGCTAAGGATTGGTGGACATTAGTTGCACCAAGAGTAACCAACGAAATGGCAACTGATGATGCCTGGATGGGAAATACAGGTCAGGATAGTGGCGCACACAGGCCAGCTTCACAATACCTGATAACGCCAGATAATATGGGAGATATGAACAGTATTTATACTGCTCATTATTATACCATTCAATCAGCAAATATTGGTTTAGAGAAAATGGCTGCATCACCAATTCCTGATGCGCAGAAAAACCAATATATGGGAGAATCCTTATTTGTAAGAGCGTATTGCTATTACGAATTGGTGAATCTTTTTGGAGCAGTTCCTTTATATACAAAAGTATTAGGAACTTCTGATCTGAATTTACAACGTAGTCCCGTTGCAGATGTTTACGCTCAAATCGAAGCCGATCTTAAAGAATCTGCTGCAAAACTGGATAATACTCCGGTAGCCAGAAACGGAAGAATCAACAAATGGGCAGCTTATGCTTTATTGGCGCGTGTATCGTTGTTTCAGGAAAAATGGGCTGAGACCAAATTATATTCAAACAAAGTAATTACCGAAGGACCTTTTGCTTTAGAAGCTGATTTCTTAAACATCTGGAATGTAAACAATCATAACGGAGTAGAGTCTATTCTTGAAGCACAAACTTCGTCTGTACAGGATAAAGCTCTTGGAGCTGCTTTACCAACTTTGGCAGGAGCCAGAGGTGAAGACAAGAAAAACTTCCCGAGTAATGATGCCGGAGATGTTCTTGACGGTTGGGGATGGTGTATGCCAACCAGTGATTTAGAGAATGCTTACCTTTCTGAAAATGATGTAATTCGTCGCAGAAGTACTATTACAAAATGGGGAGAAGCAGCTTATGGAGATGAGGTTTTAAATCCAACACACAAATTCAGCTTAAACGATAATAAATCAGGGCGTATCATTCGTAAGTATTATATCCCGATAGCAACTCGTCGTGCATTAGACAAAAAAGACGGTCACTTACCATTGAATATTCCGTTGATTCGTCTGGCCGAAATGTATTTAACACGTGCAGAAGCTAATTATCATACCGGCGGAGACGCTTTAGGAGATATCAACATCATTAGAGCCCGTGTAAAATTAGATCCAAAAACAGGATTATCAGGACCAACACTTTTAAGACAAATTTACAAAGAGCGTCGTTTAGAGTTGGCTTTCGAAGGATTACGTATGTTTGATATCCGTCGTGAAAAAGATCCAAATACAGGAAGACCGGTAATTGAATCATTGATGGGGCCAAACGGAACTTTTGTTCAGTACAACCTGAATTCTACAGATCCTTACGAAACGACCAATTTGAGAGAACCTCAGGATAAAGGAATCAATTTTAATCCTGCAAAACACTTATTATGGCCAATACCTCAACTAGAAATTGATTTAAGCGGAGGTGTAATCACTCAAAATCCTAATTACTAAAATGAGATTAATCAACAATAATAAAGTAAGTCTGCTGTGTGCAGGCTTACTTTTCGCAAACTCTTTTTTGGTAAGCTGCGATTCAGAAAACAACGGAAATTCAGATGCTGAAAATAGTACAGCGGAGTTAAGTATCAATCTTGATGCAAATCTTCAAACAATGGAAAGCTTTGGAGCTTCTGATGCCTGGCAATGTAATTTTATAGGAAGAAATTGGCCTTCGGATAAAAAAAACAAAATAGCCGATTTACTTTTCAGTAAAGAAGTAGATGCAGACGGAAATCCAAAAGGAATTGGTTTATCGTTATGGCGTTTCAACCTGGGTTCAGGAAGTGCTGAGCAAGGTGATGCAAGTGATATTACAGATGAATGGAGACGTACCGAATGTTTTACTACAGATGGAGTTACCTATAACATGAACAAACAAGCCGGACAGGTTTGGTTCATGAAAGCAGCAAAAGAACGTGGTTTAGAAAAATTACTGGCTTTCACCAATAGTGCTCCGGTATATTTAACACAAAACGGAAAAGCGCACGCATCAATCAAAGAATTTTATAATTTAAAAGATGGAAAATGGTCAGAATTGGCTGATTTCTGGATAAACTCTTTAGATAAATTAAAATCAGAGCACGGTTTAACAATCGATTACGTGTCTCCGTTTAATGAACCACAATACGAGTGGGACGGTTCAGGACAAGAAGGTTCACCGGCTACGAATACCAATATTTATAGTTTTGTAAATGTACTTTCTCCAAAATTACAATCAAAAGGATTAACTTCTCAGATTGTTGTAGGAGAAACAGCAGCTTACGAACATTTGTACAAAACGGTTTCTGGTAAAGAAAACAGATCGAACCAAATCGATTATTTCTTCGGAGTAAATTCGGCTAAAAATATTGCAGGATTACCAAATGTAAAAAAGACCATTTCAGGACACAGTTACTGGCAAGCCTGGCCTTTGACAGAATTAGTGTATTCGAGACAATTGGCGGCAACAAGAACGCAGTCAGTTCCTGGATTAAGTCTTTGGTCATCAGAATATTGTGTTTTAGAAAGCCCTGGAACAGCTGAATTACCAAGCGGAGCAGGTCCGGGAAGAGATTTAGGAATTCAAACCGCACTTTGGACAGCCCGTATCATCAGTACTGATATTGCCGTTGGAGGTGTTTCGTCATGGCAATGGTGGACAGCCATTAGCCGCGGAGATTACAAAGATGGTTTAATTCACGTAGATGATGGTTCAAGCAACGGAGCCGGAAATGCAGATTATTGCAAAAACGACGGTTTTGTCAGAGACGCTAAAACACTTTGGGCTTTAGGAAACTTTTCATTCTTCGTAAAACCGGGAATGGTGAGAGTGCAGATTCCAAGTGTTGATAATGCCACTTCCGTGAATGGTGTAATGGTTACTGCATACAAAGATGCCGCAACAAAAAAATTAGTAGTTGTAGCAGTAAACGTTGGCAAATCGGCGAAAGCCTATAAACTAAACCTTTCAGGCGGTGCATTAACAGATAATAAATTGACACCTTATACCACTTCTGAAACATTAAGCTTGAAAAAAGGAACTGCTGTTGAAGCTTCTGGATTTGAAATTCCTGCGAAGTCAATTGTGACTTATGTAGGGACATATAAATAGGAGGTTCTAAGACGCTAAGTTGCTAAGGGACTGAGGTTTTTTTCTGGGATGAATTAAAAATCCATCCCTACAAAATATTTTGTTCCTCTGGAACTTCTAAAGAAAAATTCCGGAGGAATGATTCATATTGTAGCAACGGATTTTAATCCGTTGAAATGAGAAGATTACGGAGAGATAATTCCACGCGGGATTCGACAAAGATTGACGAGTTTCTAGTGTGATTTCTCCTTCGTCGAAATGACAAGATTGCGATAAAAGCTTCAGAAACCTTTGTCAAAGTTTTAAACTTTGACAAAGGTAATACCGCCGAAATATAGCAAGGCTGTCATTGAAAATAGTAGATTAAAATCAGAAAGAATAATAAAATAATGAGAAAAGTATACATCTCGCTTTTATTGGTCATGAGTTCGCTGTCGTATGCACAGCGAACCGTAACCATTAGCACTGATCATGTAGTACAAACCATGGACGGTTTTGGAGGCTCCGATGCCTGGAGATGCCAGTTTGTGGGTAAAAATTGGCCGGAACAAAAAAAGAATGCCATTGCCGATTTGCTTTTTAGCAAAGAAATCGATGCACAGGGAAATCCAAAAGGAATCGGACTTTCGATCTGGAGGTTTAATCTGGGTGCGGGAAGTACGGAGCAAGGCGAAAAAAGTAAAGTGTCGGACGAGTGGAGAAGAAGCGAATCTTTTTTGCAGGCAGACGGAACTTACGATTTTAATAAACAAGAAGGACAAAGATGGTTTCTGCAGGCAGCCAAAAAACGCGGTGTCGAAAAATTACTGATTTTCACTAATAGTCCGCCGGTTTACATGACCAAAAACGGATTATCTTTTGCATCCGAAAAGAATAAACTGAATCTAAAAGATGGTGCAATGCCAAAATTTGCCGATTTTCTAGTTCAAAGTATTCAGGGATTGGAAAAGAAAGAAGGAATCAAATTTGATTATGTAAGCCCAATCAACGAACCGCAATGGGAGTGGATGCCAAAACACGTTGACACCAACAGTCAGGAAGGAACTCCGGCAACGAATCAGGAAATTTACGATTTGACCAAATCACTTTCGGAAAAACTGAAAGCGAATAAAATGAATACAGAAATTGTCATTGCCGAAGCCGCACAAATCGATTATTTATACGAAAATGTAAATTCGGAAAACCGCGACAAGCAAATTGATTATTTCTTTGGAAAAACAAAAACCAACGTTTCAAAATTCCCAAATGTAAAAAATGTCATTTTAGGACATAGTTATTTTACTACCTGGCCCATTGAAAGACAGGTTTTAAGCAGAAAATTAATTGCTGCCAACATCAAACAAAATCCGGGATTAAAATACTGGCAGTCGGAATATTGTATTTTAGAAAATCCGGGAGAAGCTGAAATTCCGGGCGGTTCAGGTGGAGGAAGAGATTTAGGAATGCAAACTGCTTTATTCGTAGGGCGTTTGATTCATAATGATATTGCTGTTGCCAATGCCGCTTCATGGCAATGGTGGACATCGCTAACACGTGTTGATTACAAAGACGGTCTGATTTATCTGGATGACGGAAAAAGCAACGGAGGAACAGCACCGGATTATGTAAAGAATGACGGAGAATTTCACGATTCAAAACTACTTTGGGCTTTAGGAAATTACTCTTTGTTTGTACGTCCGGGAATGCTTAGAATCGATGTTCCCAACCAAAACGATCTGGAAGCAGCAAACGATGTAATGCTTACCGCTTACAAAGATGTCGAAAACAAAAAGCTAATTGTAGTTGCTGTAAACGTTGGAAAATCAGCCCAGAAATACAAATTCAATTTATCGAAAGGAACAGTAAAAAACAATGATTTTACACCTTACATAACCTCAGATACTTCGAATTTAAAAAGAGCAGCAACTCAAAAAATCGATAATCTCGAAATTCCCGCAAAATCGATAGTGACGTTTGTAGGGGAGTTACAGTTTTAGTATTCAGTCGCAGTCTCAGTCGCAGTCTCAGTTTACAGTCACAGTTACTGAAAACTGAAAACTGAGACTGAAAACTGAGACTGGGACTGCGACTAAAAACCTGAAACCTGAAACTTGAAACTTGAAACCAAAAATAAAAATAACAACTAAAAAATAACAAAAGCTTAGAACCTTAGATTCTCAGCACCTTAGAACCTTAAAAAAATGTTTACAAAAAAGATCTTACTACCCGTATTTCTCTTTTCGTGTTTGTCTGCATTCAGCCAGATCTCGTTTGGAGATTCAAAGAAAATCAATGACAACTGGAAATTCAATCTTCAGGATACTCCGGATGCACAAAAACAAGCTTACGACGATAGCAAATGGCAGTCAGTAAATGTTCCTCATGACTGGAGCGTAAAAGGACAATTGAGCCCAACATTGGCAAGTTGTACCGGTTTTTTACCTGGCGGAATTGGCTGGTATCGTAAATCGGTTACGATTCCTCAAAGTAAAACAGGCGAAAAAGTTTACTTGTATTTTGAAGGCGTTTACAACAGAAGCGAGGTTTTCATCAACGGGCACTCTTTAGGAAAACGTCCAAACGGATATATTTCTTTTGCTTATGATGCGACTCCGTACGTAAAATATGGTGGAGAAAACACGATTTCAGTTCGTGTAGATCACAGTCAAAGTGCCGATTCAAGATGGTACACCGGTTCAGGAATTTACCGTGATGTTTGGTTGGTATATTCTAATCCGGTTCATATTGCGCAATGGGGAGTTTATGCATATCCGGAAGTAAAAAAAGGAACAGGAACATTAAATGTTGAGGTTGAGGTTGAAAATGGTTCAGCCGGAAAATCAAGTCTTACCGTAGTAAATGAACTGATTTCAAAAGACGGAAAATCAGTAGGTAAATCTTCTTCTAAAGTAGAGGTTGCCGCTAATAAAAGTGGAAAAATCTCGACCAAAATAAATGTGAAAAATCCACAATTATGGGATTTAGAGAATCCAAATTTATATCAGCTTAAAACAACTGTTTTTAAAGACGGAAAACAAATTGATGAAACGGTAACCAAAACAGGTTTCAGAGATTTCAAATTCGATCCTAACAATGGTTTTGCATTAAACGGAAAATGGATGAAAATGAAAGGTGTTTGTCTGCACCACGACGCCGGAGTTTTAGGTTCTGCAGTACCAAGAGAAGTTTGGGAAACAAGATTGAAAACATTAAAAGAAATTGGTGTAAACGCGATTCGTACAAGTCACAACCCGCAAGCGCCTGTTTTCTATGAACTTTGCGATGAGTTAGGAATATTGGTTTTAAACGAAGCTTACGACGAATGGGAATTTCCAAAACGTAAATGGTTAGAAGGATGGAATTACGGAACTCCGGGATTCGAAGGTACGTTTGATATTTTTGCAGATTACGCAGAAAAAGATTTGGAAGATTTTGTACGTCGTGACAGAAACCACCTTTCGGTTTTTGCATGGAGTATTGGTAACGAAGTAGATTATCCAAATGATCCGTATTCTCACCCGGTTCTGGATAAAGGAAAAGACGGATTTGGACAAGCCAATTATGGTGGTTACAAAAAAGATGCGCCAGATGCGATGCGTCTTGGAGCAATTGCAAAACGTTTGGTAGCTGCGGTTAAAAAATACGACAAATCACGCCCAACAACTGCTGGTTTAGCCGGAGTTGCGATGTCTAACGAAACAGAATACCCAGGTGCTTTAGACATTACAGGATACAATTATACAGAGAGCAAATACCAATCGGATCACGAAAAATATCCAAACAGAGTTATTTTTGGAAGTGAAAACGTTCACGACATGGAACCTTGGTTGGCAGTAAAAAACAACAAACACATCTTCGGACAATTTTTATGGACAGGAATTGATTATTTAGGTGAATCAGGAAGATGGCCATCAAGAGGTTTTTACTCAGGATTGGTTGATTTTGCAGGAGTAATCAAACCTAGAGGATATTTCCGTCAGTCACTTTGGTCAGATAAACCAATGGCATACATCGGAACTTATCCATTAAAAGATGTAAAAGATGTTTCTAAAGATGCGTGGGCAATCTGGAATTACACTCAAGGTGAAAAAATTCGCGTAGTGGTGTATACCAATGCAGCAAAAGCAAGATTAGAACTGAACGGAAAAGTAGTGGGCGAAGCAAAAGCTTACGACGAAAAAACCGGAATTATCTATTGGGATATTCCATTTGCTTCAGGAAAATTAGAAGCAATTGGTTTAAGCAAAGACGACAAAGAAGTGAGCAGATATGCTATTTCGACGACACAGCAACCTGTAGAATTAACAATTGCAGACAAAAACATTACGATTACAAAAGACAAAGGAGTTGCTAAAATCATGGTTCAGGTTAAGGATCAAAACGGTTTGCCGGTTATGCTTTCAGATAATGAAGTTACGTGTACCATTAGCGGTCCTGGAGTTTTATTAGGATTGGAAGCTGGAAACAACAGTGACATGACAGATTATACAGATAATGTACAAAGAGTTTTCCACGGTCACATTGCAGCATACATTCAGGCAACAGGAGAAGCTCAGCCTATAAAAGTTACCTTTACAAGTCAATGGTTGAAACCAGTTGAAGTTACAATTAATGTGAAGTAATAAATCGGCAAGACCAAATAGGTTTTTAAAAGCTGTTAGGTCTAACAAAATGTCCGTTGGCTAAATAAATCAACACAACTAAAATTTATTACAATTGATTTTAATTTGTGATAAAAAATGAACCTGTCTGTTTATACAGGCAGGTTCTTGTGTTTAAGGAATAAATTATATTATATTTGAAGTGTATGTTTTACATTTATTAATTTTTACAAGCTTAAAATGAAAATAAAAAATACAATTGCTTTGGCAATAGGCGTTGTTTTAGCATCGGTTTCATCGAATGCTCAAACCACAACATTCAAAAAAGAGGAATTCAAACAATGGGCACAAACGCCTCCAATGGGTTGGAACAGTTGGGATTGCTACGGTTCTACAGTCGAAGAACACGAAGTAAAAGCCAACGCCGATTATATGGTAAAAAACCTGAAAAAATTTGGTTGGGAATATGTCGTAGTCGATATCAGATGGTTTGTAGAAAATGACAAAGCAGGCGGATACAATCAAACAGATCCGCGTTATGTAATCGATCAGTACGGAAGATATTTGCCAGCTTTAAATCGTTTTCCATCTGCAAAAGACGGAAAAGGATTTAAACCTTTGGCAGATTATATCCATAAAAAAGGATTGAAATTTGGGATTCACATCATGCGCGGAATTCCTAAAAAAGCCGTTGAAGACAAATTGCCTATCAAAGGTACAAACGGAATCACAGCTGATCAGATTTATTCTACAGCATTGCAATGCGAATGGTTAAGAGACAATTATACTGTTGTTGCAGACAAGCCGGGAGCACAGGAATATTACGATTCGTTATTTGAATTGTACGCACAATGGGGCGTTGATTTTATTAAAATCGATGATTTATCAAGACCGTATCACGAAGGAGAAATTAACCTGATCCGAAACGCGATCGACAAATGCGGACGCAAAATTGTATTGAGCACTTCACCGGGAGAAACTCCTATCACTGCCGCGCCACACGTAACCACTCACGCCAATATGTGGAGAATGGTAGACGACGTTTGGGATACCTGGCCACACATTACGCACTTGATGAATGTTGCTCAAAAATGGTATCCTTACATTGCACCGGGAACATGGCCAGACTGCGATATGATTCCGCTTGGACGTATTTCTTTAAGAGGAGAACGTGGCGAAGACAGAATGTCCCGTTTGACAAAAGACGAGCAATATACTTTGATTACTTTCTTTAATATTTTTAAATCGCCTTTGTTTTTTGGTGGAGATTTACCAAGTAACGACGCTTTTACTTTATCATTATTAACCAATAAAGAAGTGGTGAAAATGCACAATGAAAGTACCGATGTAAAACAGCTTTTCCAGAAAGACGGAAAAATAGCGGTGACTTCAAAAAATCCTAAAGACGGAAGTGTTTATCTGGCTTTATTCAATATCTCGGACAATGCGACAGAAACGATTTCGGTAAATTTATCAGATCTTGGAATTTCAGGTTCAGTTCAGGCTGTTAATTTATGGACAGGGGAGAAATCGACAGTTTCAGCAGCAGCCGTTTCAGCAGCATTAAAACCTCATAGCTCAGTACTTTTTCAATTAAAAGCTAAAAAATAATGAAAAAGCTTTTACTGCGTCATCGAATTCTGATTGTACTTTTTACAGTTTTTATTTCATTTGCATTTGGTATAAAATCAAAAGAAGACAAACCAGACAAGGTATATCTTTTCGCATACTCCACATTAAAAAATAATGGAAAAAACGGGCTTCATTTTGCCTGGAGTACAGATCAGAAAAACTGGTTTGGTGTAGGTCCTGAACATTCTTTTTTAAAATCAGATTATGGGAGTTGGGGACCTGAGGGTAAATCAATGTCGGAAGCTTTTTTGATTCAGGATGATAAAGGAATTTTTCATTGTTTTTGGGGAGTGCACGACGATGTTTTTGCAGCTGCTTCAAGTAAAGATTTGATTAACTGGACAAGACAAAGTTACATTCAGGCAATGAAAAATGTGACGAAAAATGAATCAGGAAAATCAATTATTCAAAACATAAAAGTCAGCAAAAAAGAAGGAGAATATACTATTCATTGGAAAGCAGATAATGCAAACTACGCTTGTGCTACCAAAGATTTTAAAACATATTCTAAAGCCATAATTGATGACAATAAAGTTCCTCAGTTTAGTGAAATCACATTACAAGGAGAAACTCAAAAAGGAACTATTACTGAAGTCGATTGGACTTTAGTTGATTCGCTGATAAAAAACATGGAATCATCAAGGCTTAGAGACAAACAAGATAATACTTCGCCCAAAAGTGATAGTTTGCTGTTTGTTGGCATGAAACCGGTAACGGCTCAAATTAGCATTGATGGAAAAGATGCTAAAAAAATAAGCAATATGCTTACGGGAATGTTTTTTGAAGATATTAATTACGCTGCCGATGGTGGTTTATATGCTGAATTGATCCAGAATCGTGATTTTGAATATTCGTTACATGATAAAAAGGGCAGCGATAAAAACTGGAATGAAACAATGGCCTGGAGTGGAAATTTTAAGGTCGAAAAGGAAAATTCAATTCATCCTAATAATTCACATTATGCTGTGCTTACAAATAGTAAAATCAGCAATTCAGGTTTTGACGGAATTCCGCTTAAAGCGAATGAAAAATACGATTTCAGTGTTTTTGCAAAAGGAGCAAAATTTACGGTAAAATTAATTGGGGCTAACGGAGAAACTTTGGCGGAAGCCGCACTAAAACCCAATACTTCATGGAAAAAAATTAGCGCAGTGCTAAAAGTATCCAAAACAGTAAGCGATGCTCATTTAGAAATTAGTTCTGATGGAGAAGTTGCCGTTGATATGGTATCTCTTTTTCCTCAAAAAACGTTCAAAAACCGTAAAAACGGACTTCGTGCTGATTTGGCTGAAACCATTGCGGATATGCATCCAAAGTTTGTTCGTTTTCCTGGCGGTTGTGTGGCTCACGGCGATGGAATAGAAAATATCTACCGTTGGAAAAATAGTATTGGACCTTTAGAAAGCCGCACTCCAATGCGTAATATTTGGGGATATCATCAATCACTGGGATTAGGATATTTTGAATATTTTCAGTTTTGTGAAGATCTGGGCGCGCTTCCTGTTCCGGTTTTAGCGGCAGGAGTTCCGTGCCAAAATTCATCTGATGGTGGTGCCGGACAACAATTTGGTATTCCCATGGAAGACATGGATGAATATGTACAGGATGTTCTGGATTTAATTGAATATGCCAACGGACCAGTGACAAGTGTTTGGGGGAAAAAACGTGCTGAAGCAGGGCATCCTAAACCTTTTAATTTAAAATATGTTGGTATTGGTAATGAAGATTTGATTAGTGATGTTTTTGAAGAACGTTATAGAATGATTGTCAAAGCCGTGCAGAAAAAATATCCGGAAATTATCATTATTGGTACTGTTGGACCCTTTTTTGAAGGCACAGATTATAAAGAAGGATGGGCGATTGCCGATGATCTAAAACTGCCAATTGTAGACGAACATTACTATCAAAGTCCGGGCTGGTTTATTAATAACCAGAATTTTTATGACAGTTACGACCGTTCTAAATCAAAAGTGTATTTGGGAGAATATGCATCTCGTGGCAATAAATTTTACAATGCTTTAGCCGAGGCGCTATACCTTACTGCTATTGAACGAAATGGCGATGTCGTTACAATGGCTTCTTATGCGCCTTTATTAGCTCGTGAAAAACACACGCAATGGAATCCTGATTTGATTTATTTTACAGGAAATGAAGTAAAACCGACAGTAAATTATTTTGTACAGAAATTGTACGGACAGAATCCGGGCGATATTTATTTACAGCGTAAAATAAAATTATCAGATGCAAATAATGAAGTTCATAAGCGAATTGGTGTGTCAGTGGTTCAGGATAATGCTTCAGGAGATTTGATTGTAAAGTTGGTCAATATGCTTCCGGTTGCCGTAATTCCATCAATAGATGTATCGAATTTAACGACGACTGAAAATGCAGGTTATACTATTTTTTCAGGAAATCCAGAGAGTACGACTGCAAGACCTATATCTCAAACTATAACAGTAAAAGAAGCCTTTTCAAAAGAATTGCCTGCTTATTCATTTACTGTGATTCGTATTAAAACTAAATAATTTTTCAACTATTTAAAGTTATATTTTTTGAAAGTTGAAAACCATAAACAGAATAGATAATGAAAAAAACACATTTTAGTCTTGTATTATTTTTAATGATTTTTAATTTCTTACAAGCTCAGAATAACCCAAAAGGAACTCCGCCCGTTATTGCAGAGAAAGATTTAACAGCTTATTTATTTGTGTACTTTACAGGAAATTCTGTAGAGGAAGAAGCAGTACGATATGCCATAAGTGCCGATGGTTATCATTATTATCACTTAAATAATAATAAACCGGTCATCGACAGTAAAGCGATTAGTTCAACCGGAGGCGTTCGTGATCCGCATATTTTGCGTGGCGACGATGGCAAAACATTTTATATGGTGCTGACCGATATGACTTCATCAAAAGGCTGGGACAGCAATCGCGCTATGATTTTGCTAAAAAGTACCGATTTGGTAAAATGGGAAAGCAGCGTAGTAAATATTCAAACTACTTTTCCTGGAAATGAAAACCTAAAACGTGTTTGGGCACCGCAAACCATTTACGATGCAAAAGCAGGAAAGTATTTAATTTATTTCAGTCTGCAGCATGCAGGAGGTCCGGATAAAATTTATTACGCGTATGCAAATAAGGATTTTACCGCTCTTGAAAGCGCTCCAAAATTATTGTTTGTACCAAAATCAGAGAGAGCTTCTATTGACGGAGATATTATCGAAAAAGATGGAGTTTATCATCTTTTCTATAAAACCGAAGGCGGAAAAGCAGGAATAAAAGTGGCAACAACAGCAGATTTGACTTCAGGAAAATGGACAGAAAACGACAATTATCTGCAGCAAACCAATGATGGAGTTGAAGGTTCAAGCGTGTTCAAACTCAACAATTCTGATGATTATATCCTGATGTACGATGTGTATACGAAAGGAAAATATCAGTTTACCAAAACCAAAGATCTGGAAAACTTTACGGTAATTGACAATGATATTTCAATGGATTTTAATCCTCGTCACGGAACCATTTTACCTATCACACGTTCTGAGTTGAAAAGACTTGTGGCCAAATGGGGAACGCCGGAGAAATTTCCAAAAATAAATAATAATCCGGCTCTTGAAGGGTATTATGCTGATCCTGAGATTTTATATTCAAATAAAACCAAGAAATATTATATCTATCCAACCAGTGACGGATTTGATGGTTGGTCAGGTAACTATTTTAAAACCTTTTCATCAGATAATTTAACCGACTGGAAAGACGAAGGTATTATTGTAGATCTTAGAAAAGATGTAAGCTGGGCCAACAGAAATGCCTGGGCACCTTGTATTGTAGAGAAAAAGATCAAAGGAAAATACAAGTATTTCTATTATTTTACGGCAGCGCAAAAAGTGGGTGTAGCTTCATCAGACAATCCTACGGGACCATTTACAGACAGCGGAAAAGCTTTGGTAAACACAAGGCCAGAAGGTATAAAAGGAGGTCAGGAGATCGATCCGGATGTTTTTACAGATCCTAAAACCGGTAAAAGTTATTTGTATTGGGGGAATGGATATATGGCTGTCGCCGAATTGAATGCCGATATGATTTCGCTTAAAGAAGGAACTACAAAAGTCATCAAAGTAGACAATACTTATCGTGAAGGAACCTATGTTATTTACAGAAACAGGCAATACTATTTCTTGTGGAGCGAAGACGATACAAGAAGCCCAAATTACAAAGTAAGATATGGAGTTTCAAAATCGCCTTTAGGACCAATAGAAATTCCGGAAAACAATATTGTTATACAAGGAAATCCTGCTGAAGGAATTTATGCAACAGGACATAATTCTGTGCTGCAAATTCCAAATAAAGACGAATGGTACATTGTTTATCATCGTTTTTCATATCCAACAGGAATAAAAATGGGAGATGCTGGCGGTTTTCACCGTGAAGTTTGCATCGATAAACTGGAGTTTAATCAGGATGGGACTATTAAACAGGTAACTCCAACACATTTGGGCATAAAAGCAATTAAATAATTTTATATATTAATTTTGGTCAGTAAGGGCTATTTCTTTTGATAGAAATAGTCCTTATTTTTTTTATATGATTCTCAAAAACAGGTACAATAAGAAAATATTTTAATAAAATAAATAATAAAGGGAGAGGACGTAAATAGAAGTAAAAATTTACATTTTAGATTTAATTACAACTTTTAGTTATATTCTATAAGAGGGTTTGTAGGAAAAAAAAACGAGAGAATGCGTAATATTGCGTAGAAGAATATTGTTTTAAAATAATTATGAAATTGTTTTTTTAGCTGTTTCCATTAATTCTTTACTACAATAAGTACATTTTTTTTTAAATAATCCCCCCAATTATTATGTTCTTTACCCTCACTCATGACCAAGTTCAATTTCAGTATGGATCTAATCGATGGCAATACAGCTATAATGAGATTGTAGAGCTTGGTTTACTCAAAAAAAAGAAGTCTTATCTTCTTGAAAATTGCACTTTTATTGCAGTAACCGCGTTGGCATATTATTGCATGGTTTTTTCTAATTTATCTGAGTTGTACTATATAGGGCCTACCTTATTGGTATATACAATTCTTATTATTTTGAGATTTCATAACGACATTGAATTTGAATACTATGTCATTGTGAGAGATATTTATAAAAAAGAAATCAAGGTAAAAATTAATGGTTTAGATCGTTCTGCAATAGGAAAACAGATCGATCATTTCTTAAATCTCAATTTTAACCGATTACTGCAAACAACAAACAACAACCTATAAAATAAAGCAATGTTAGTATCAGGAATTTCCCCTTACGATTTAGTTTTGATGGCAGCGGCTATTTTATATGGTTTTATAATTACGACTAAAAAAAAATGAAAGCACATTATCACGTTAACCTACTATTGTGGTAGTATGTTATTAAACCTTCAATTAGTATAGCTATACTACTAAAAGTTTAATGCCGGTCAGTTTTAGCTATACAAAATACCCCAAATAAAATTATGACCAGTTCGATAAAAAATAAAATTAAAAGCATTAGAGAATTAAAAAATTATACCCAGGAATATATGGCGGATCAATTAGGAGTTACACAGGCAGGTTATAGTAAAATTGAAAAAGGAAAAACAATTCTTTCCTATGTAAAATTGGTCGAAATTGCCCGAATTCTCGAGGTTAGTGTAGAAGATGTTATTAGCTTTGACAGTCAGAGATATTTTAATAATGTCAATAAAGTCAGAGGAAACAATAACGGAAGTATTCAAATTAACTCTGATAATAGTGCTACTCTCAAAGTACTGTATGAAGATAAAATAAGGCTCTTAGAAAAATTATTAAGCAAAACAGAAGAAGAGTTATGTCGTTATAAAGACAGATTTGGACAAATTTAAAGTGCTCATTATTAAAATAGTACTTTATCAGTTTATTTTACCAAAGGGTGTTTGAAATTTTTCAGGCACCCTTTTTATTTTTGTATTAAAAAATCACTAAAAGTGGGTATTGTGTATGGTGAAAAAGCGATATAATTTGGTTCGAATATTTTTTTAAGAAATGAAATCAAAGATAAGCTTAATTGTCATACTGTTATTTTGTAGCTGCACCACCACTACCTTGTCCGGTTATGTGTATGATTATGATACTGAACGGCCAATTAAAAATGTGCAGATAGATAGTAACGAAAATACAACCAAAACCGATAGCGCAGGATATTTTAGCATACAAGTAAAAAATAATAAAAGTTGTAAAATTCTTTTAAGAAAAAGTGGTTACGCTGCAAAAAGAATCAATCGGTCACCGGATTCTCTTAGGGCATTTTCAAAAAGGAATCTTAGCAAGGTCAGGATTTATTTGTTTAATAAGAATAGCGATTTTCATCAGTAAAAAAAATATTTTTTATTTCCACAGGTTTTGGAGTGGATTGTAACTATATCAAAGCTTAAAAAATTCAGACAATAAAAAAACGGAGTCGCATAACTCCGTTTTTTTATAATTATAAAATTATTTTATACCGTTTGATCATCTGTAGTTGCGTCAGCTGCATTTGTTTTTACCGATACAATTCCGCTATCTCTTGCAGAAGTACTTTCATACATTTCACTTGATCCAATGATTTGACCGTTGCTGGCTTTTAGATTAAAATACGGTTTCCCGCTTTTAGATTCCTGCTTATCAAATTTAGAATCATCTTTAGAATTTGTTTTCACAGATTCAATTCCGTTGATGCAAGCCGCTTTTGTACTATAACCTTCACTACTTAAAATAGTCTGGCCATTGCCTGCTTTTAAATTAAATTGGAATTCACCATTGGTTCTTTTAGTAATTACAAATTTTCCCATGTAGTTTTATTTAAGTTAAATATTATTTATTTTGCTACAGATAAAAATACAAAACTTCATCCTATAAATCATACAAATACAAAAAATAATAATTGATTATCAGAAAATTATCAATATAATAAAGTTACACCATTTAGTGATTTCAGGATACTCTTTGCTTGTTGTTAGTTCCCCATTCTAAAATCGGTAACACTTTTTTGATCTAAGCTAATTTCCTCAAAAATACTTTGTGTTCCTTTATCTACAGGACATTGTGTACTAATTCCCATCCAGATTGTTTTAGGATAATTGTTTTTGTACAAACGAACCATTTGCCAGTTTTTTTTATCCAAAGAATAGTAGTTGGCCACTGTTTTGGTATCTGATGATATTTTCATGTAAACTGTTGGAGTTTTTACAATATCATGATTGTTATCGTCAGAAGTTCCAATGGTACGAACTGACACCATGCGATGATTGCCGCGTTCGTCTTGCTCAAAACAAAACTTTTGATAGAAATTATCATGCACATAAATATATAAAACACCCGCATTGTATAATCCCTTCTCTGTAAACTCAGGTGTTACTTTTGCAACTAAAGTAAAAGGTTTTGTATTATCGACTTTCGAGAGTAGGATAGGAGCAGTATTGTTGGATAATTCACCATTTGGATCAGAAAAATAATCTTTCTTTTCGCCTGCGCGGAAAATTACTTTGCCATTCGCATCGGCTTTCGCCAAAGTATCAGCGCCATTAACAGATTTTGTAAAATGAATATTAGCAAGTTTAATATCGCAAGGGCTGCCGTTTACAAAGGCTGAATCAGTTTTTTGGCTGTTTTTTGAAGTTACTTGTGATACTTCTTTTTGGTTATTGTTTCCGCAGGCCGATAATAAAGTTAAACCGGATAAAAGACAGATAACATACATTTTTGATTTCATAAAGTGATTTTTTTAATATAAAAATTATATTTTAGTAGATCAAAAATACCATTGCTTTCCAAAAGCCACAATACGTAAAATTAACCATTTTAATCCTGTTTATGTCAAATGTATCCGTCGAGAATCAATTATCAGCTGCTTTATTAGAACAAACATTTTCGATAGAAGAATGCAATGATATAGAAACATTCAAAAAATTGGTAGCAGGTTATGTAAGCCTCGATCAGTGTGTGGCCGTTTTATCAGATTTTCAAGCCGATTGCAGTTATATTTACGCCGGTAATTTTGGTAAAGTATTTGGTCTACCGGCTGAAAACTCCGTGATCGATTCTGCTTTTGAGGAATGTATCTTTACCAAAATTCATCCAGACGATTTAATAGAGCGTCATATTCTGGAACTCAATTATTTTCAATATCTAAAAACTTTACCGTATCAGGACAGCTACAAATACAGTACATCAAGCCGTATTCGAACTCAGAATACACTTGAAAACTGTGCCTACATCAATCACAGAACGATTTACCTAAAAAGCTTTAGTAACGGAAGCATTTGGCTGGCATTATGTCTTTACGCACCATCGGCAGATATTCAGCCCCGTTTAGGAATCGATGGAAAAATTGTGAATATTGAAACAGGTGAAGTTATTGCTATCGAAAAATACAAACATTACGAACAAACATTACTTTCAAAAAGAGAGCTCGAAATCCTTACACTGGTTGCAAAAGGAAGTAATAGTGCACAAATTGCAACACAACTCAATATTTCGGTTTATACCGTACGCCGACACAGACAAAACATTATCGAAAAAATGAAAGTATCCAATACTACCGAAGCAGTAAAAACGGCAATGGTTATGGGAATCATTTCGATTTAAATATTGGGATTAAAAATATTTTTTTTGAGTTAATACTTTAAGCCCTTTAAATCTTCGGCAAGAAAATAATTAGCTATTTTTGTTAAGCACGATTTATTAGTATGAAGGAAATAAGCGAGATTCTAAAAGCACATTCTCAGGCAAAAGCGACTGGAAAAAAGACAGCACTTGCCACCGTGGTAAAGGTTGAAGGTTCTTCGTACCGTCAGCCCGGAGCCCGCATGCTTGTTACCGAGGATGGTTTGCTTACTGGCGCCATTAGCGGTGGCTGTTTAGAAGGTGATGCATTACGAAAAGCGCTGCTGTCAATCCACCAGCAGCAAAATAAATTAATTACTTATAATACAAGTAATGAAGATGATAGCGAAGTAGGTTTGCAACTCGGGTGTAACGGAATTGTTCATATTCTTTTTGAATATATTGATGATGCGGTAGAGAATAATCCGATACAGCTTTTACAGCAATTAGAATTCGAACGAAAAGATGCTGTCGTGGCAACGGTTTTTTCATTAAAAAGACAAGCGGCCCAACAAGGAACCCTATTGTTTTATAGGGAAAATGAAACGCCAATTTACGCTAATAATACTGCACTTAATATACTGGAAGATGTAAAGCAAGCATTGAACATCAAAGCAACTGTGGTAAGACAACTTCATGATGAACAAGAGAATGAGGTTTTGGCAGACTATATAAATCCTCCCGTTTCTCTGGTAATTGTTGGAGCAGGAAATGACGTTCAGCCATTAGTAAAAATGACTTCCTTATTAGGTTGGGAAATTACCATTGGCGAAGGCCGCGCTACACATGCTACAAAAAAGAGATTTCCGGAAGCCAAAAATGTATTTGTTGTAAAACCGGAACAGCTATTAGAAAATATAAGTATCGATGCACAAACGTATTTTGTCCTGATCACACACAATTATAAATACGATTTGGCTGTTTTAAAGCTTTTGGTACAAACCAATTGCAACTATATTGGAATTTTAGGTCCTAAAACAAAACTCAATCGTATGCTTGATGATTTGAACAATGAAGGCATACAATTGACAGAAGAAAAGCTTACTACCATTTACGGCCCAGTAGGACTTGATTTGGGCGCAGAAACAGCAGAAGAAATTGCCTTATCAATTGTCGCTGAAATTAAAGCGGTAATGAGCGGCAAACAAGGTGTTTCATTAAAGTATAAAACAGAAAAAATACATAGTTCAACCCGTACATCTCTGGTTTAATATGAAAGAGCTAACAGGAATTGTTGTTTTAGCAGCCGGAAGTTCTTCAAGATTAGGACAGCCCAAACAATTGCTTTTGTATAAAAAGGCTACTCTTTTAAAAAACACAATTTCCGAAGCTTCTCAGGTAGCAAACAGCGCCATTATAGTCGTTACAGGATCTAATCACGAATTGATAGAAAAGGAAATTACCAATCCCAAAATAAAAACAATCTTTAATCCTGATTGGGAGTTAGGAATGTCATCTTCTATTGCAACAGGTTTAAAAGAATTACTACGTTTATATCCTGACATCACAAAAAGCATTTTTACTGTTTGTGATCAGCCCTATATTACAACTATTGTTTTTGAGAATTTGATTAGCGAACAGCAAAAAACAGCAAAAGGAATTATAGCATCTGCCTACTCAGAAACGGCAGGAACACCGGTACTTTTTCATCAAAAATATTTCACCGAATTGCTACAGCTAAAAGGTCAGGAAGGTGCAAAAAAAATAATCAATAGATTCTTAGAGGATACCGTTGCAGTTCCTTTCGAAAAAGGCAGTATTGATATCGATACAATTGAGGATTATAATAAGCTTATTTCTTAAAGAGAGGTTCAGAAGAATCAAAGGTTAAGAGCGGAAGAAATATCTTCGAAGAAAAAAACATATCGCTCCGATGGAGCTTTTTTTCAATATTAAATTATTAGCTATAAATATAGCGCTTCTCCGAAGCTTCTTAAAAAAGAAACTTAGCAGCTTAACAAGAAATCATAAGCATTCAAAATAAAAACTTTGCGCCTTTGCGTCTTTGCGAGAAATTATTAAACATAAGAACAGTGACTTAACAAGAAATCATAAGCATTCAAAATAAAAAACTTTGCGAGAAATTATTTAGAAAAGAATAAAAACCTTTGTTTCTTAGCGTCTTCGTGGCAAAAAAAACTATACTCTTAGCTGTTCTACCAAAGCACAAACCCTCTCAATCGTCAACAAAATTTCTTCTTGAGTTGTAAATTTCCCTAAACTAAAACGAATAGAACTCAAAGCATTTTCATCAGATATACCCAAAGCCTTTAATACGTGCGAAGGTTCGGATGTAACAGCAGAACAGGACGAACCGTTAGAAACCGAAATATTTTGCAAAGCCAGAATAAGACTTTCAGAATTCACTCCGGGAAAGCAAATATTCGACGTATTGTATATTCGGTTTGTAGTGTTTCCGTTTACAAACGATCCTTCAATTTGTAGTAAAGATTTTTCAAGATGATCTCTAAGTTTTTGTATTCTTTCCTGATCTGTTTTCATTTCAGCTTTCGCAATTTCGCAGGCTTTTCCCAAACCAATAATTCCGGGAACATTTAACGTCCCGCTGCGCAATTTGCGTTGTTGTCCGCCGCCGTGTATTTGTGGAGTTAATTTTATTTTCGCTTTCGCGGAAAGATACAAAGCACCTACACCTTTTGGTCCGTAAAATTTATGTGCCGAAAGAGCCAGAAGATCAATGCCTGATTTTTGTACATCAACAGCCATTTTACCAACAGCCTGAGTGGCATCACACATAAAAAGAGCCTTTTTCGAATGAACTATTGCTGATATTCTATCAATATCCTGAATCACACCAATTTCATTATTGACCATCATTACAATAACCATTAATGTTGCATCCGTGACAGATGCATCTAAAAGTTGAAGATCTAAGATACCATCAGAATCCACAGGCAGATAAGTAACCTCAAAACCCATACTCTCCATAAATTGACAGGTATCCAAAACAGCTTTGTGTTCTGTACTAACCGTAACAATATGTTTTTTATTTTGATTTGAGAACCCTTTTATAGCTAAGTTGATTGATTCTGTTGCGCCTGAGGTAAAAATGATTTCTTCCGGATTTGCCCCAATTAGGTTCGCAGTTTGCCAGGCAGCATTTTCGACAGCTTCATGTATGGTTAAACCTGCTAAATGACTGCTGCTCGCATTTGCATAAGCAGTGGTAAAATAGGGAAGCATAACATCCAGTACACGTTGATCAAGTTGGGTAGTAGCGTTGTTATCGAGGTAAATGGTTTGCTGTAGGGACATTTTTAAATTCTTAATAAAGTAAAAATACAATTTTGTTATTTAAATCTAATTTTTTTAATGATTCTAAATTGCATTTAAAATGGTGTTTATGTGAATTTTGTAATTTTTTGTCGCATAGGATTCTTAAATTTGTTAGGAGTAACTTTAGATTTTACTAATTTAAAAACAGTATGCATGGCTGCCAAGAGAACAATTAAAAACAAAGCAGTAGAAGAAGAATCGAGTTCTTCACGTCGTGATTTTATAAAAAAATCCGGTTTATTCACTGCACTTGCTTTGACCCCGCCTTCATTGGTGATGGCTTCTGATAATAAATGGGATGAAAAAATTGCAGAATATTTAGAGACCGTTCCGTTATCGCTTGAAGTAAACGGCGTGAAACACAATCTAAATATAGAGCCCAGAACCACGCTGCTTGATTTATTAAGAGAACAATTGTTGCTTACAGGGACCAAAAAAGGCTGCGATCACGGGCAATGCGGCGCTTGTACAGTTCATGTAAATGGTACCAGAATATTATCCTGCCTATCATTGGCATCCATGCAGCAAAACGCTCAGGTAACCACTATCGAGGGACTTTCAAAAGGAAAAAAACTGCATCCCATGCAGGAAGCTTTCATTAAAAATGACGGTTTTCAATGTGGTTATTGTACGCCCGGACAAATTATGTCTGGCATAGCCTGTATCAAAGAAGGTCACGCCAACAGCAGAGAGGAAATTCGCGAATATATGAGCGGAAATATCTGCAGATGCGGAGCTTATCATAATATTGTTGATGCCATTACAGAAGTTAAGGAAGGAGGAATGCCATTATGAAAAACTTTCAAATAATAAGAGCATTATCATCAAAATCTGCAGTAACTACTATTGCCAAAGAAAACTCGTCCATGTTTATTGCCGGAGGAACCAATCTTGTCGATTTGATGAAAAAAAATGTTGTCGCTCCTGATAAACTTATTGATATCAACGGGGTCGATTTAAAACAAATAGAATTCCTGTCCGGAAAAGTTTCAATTGGTGCATTGGCCAAAAACAGTCAGGTTGCCGAAGATAAAACAATACAAGAAAAATATCCTTTGCTGGCATTGGCATTAGCCGCCGGTGCATCGCAGCAAATTAGGCATATGGCCAGCGTAGGAGGAAATATGTTGCAGCGTACCCGTTGTTCTTATTTTTATAATACTGACATGCCCTGCAATAAACGTACGCCCAAAAGTGGTTGCGGAGCCATTGGCGGATCTAACAGAATGCATGCCATATTTGGTGCTTCAGACAGTTGTATAGCTGTGCATCCGAGTGATATGTGTGTGGCACTTGCCGCTTTAGATGCCACCGTTTTTGTCGAAGGTCCTAAAGGAAAAAGAGAAATTAAGTTTACTGATTTTCATAGGCTTCCAGGCAATATGCCCGAAAAAGACAATACACTTGAAAATAAAGAAATCATTACTTCAATAGAGATTTCAAATAATAATTTCACTAAAAATATTCATTATCTCAAAGTTCGGGATCGCAGCAGTTATGCTTTTGCATTAATTTCTGTAGCGGTTGGTTTGGATATCCAAAATAATACCATTAAGGATGCAAGGCTTGCAATGGGCGGCGTGGCACATAAACCATGGCGACTTACAGAAGCAGAAGAATTTTTGAAAGGAAAAACGGTTTCTGAAACCACATTCCGGAAAGCAGCTGATTTAGCCATGCATGGTGCAAGAAGTTATGGTGATAATGATTTTAAATTAACACTGGGACCAAATGCCATTACTGAAGCATTAACGATAGCAGCATCTAAATAATTTGAATTATGAGCAAGACAAGTAATATAAATAGAGTTGACGGATTTGCTAAAGTAACAGGTTCAGCAACATATTCAGCCGAGTATAAAACTCCGGGCGTTGCTTACGCATGCCTGGTAGGAAGTACAATTGCCAAAGGAAGAATTAAAACTATCGATACTAAAAAAGCCGAATGGGCGCCGGGAGTTTTAGCAGTAATCACACATCTTAATGTAGATAAACCTGCCGGATACGAACAGCCTAAAAAACGCGATAACTTGGGTCAGCCACTTCAGATTTTTAAAGATGATTCGGTTCGTTATTATGATCAGCCCATTGCTTTGGTCATTGCGGATACTTTTGAGCGTATGCAATATGCTGCCAGTCTTATTAAAGCAGATTATTTAAAAGAAGACCATTCGACAGAACTTGAAAAAGTAAAGGATAAAGGAAAAACTCCGGAACGCGCAAAAGATTATCACCGTGGAGTTGAAGATGGATATAAAAATGCAGCAGTAATTCTTGAAGAAGAATACATCATACCAACAGAAGTCCATAATCCAATGGAACTGGCGAATATTATTGCCAAATGGGACGGAAATAAGCCTACACTTTATACCAAAAGTCAGGGTGTGGAAGGAACCCGCAAAAGTGTGGGAGATGTATTTGGAATTCCTGCCGCAGATGTTGCTGTAAATTCAGAATATCTTGGAGGTGCTTTTGGGATGGGATTACACACCTGGCCTTATGAAATTGCAGCTCTTATTGGTGCTAAAAAAATAAACCGCCCTGTAAAGCTGGTATTGCATAGAGAACAAATGTTTACCAATGTTGGGTTTCGACCTTATACGATTCAGAAAATGGGTCTTGGTGCCACCAAAGAAGGCAAGCTAACAGGATTAACGCATGAAGCCATAGCGATGACTTCGAGTTATGAAGATTTTATGGAAGGTACCGTAAACATGTCCCGATTTATTTATGATTGTGCCAATGTTTCAACCCGATATCGTATTGTTCCTCTTGACACCTGTACGCCAATCTGGATGCGTGGTCCGGGAGAAGCAACAGGATCTTTTGCTTTAGAAAGCGCTATGGATGAATTGGCTCATAAACTAAATATGGACCCAATTGAATTTCGTAAACTGAATTATGCCGAGAAAGATCTCGAACAAAATAAACCCTGGAGCAGTAAATATCTTTTAGAATGCTACGAAGGCGGTATGGAACGCATTGGCTGGAAAAACCGTAAAAACAAACCCGGATCTGTTCGTGAAGGCGAATGGCTTGTAGGTTACGGAATGGGAACCGGAACTTTTGGCTGCTATAGAAGTCCAACTTCTGTAAAAGCAAAATTTCTAACCAATGGTACTTTGGTTTTGCAATGTAGCGTAAACGATATGGGACCCGGAACAGCCACTATGATGACCGCAATTGGCGCAGATGTAACCGGAATACCAAGCGAAAATGTGATCATCGAAATGGGAAAAAGCGGTCTTGCCAAAGGACCAACCCAAGGAGGTTCAGCAACCACTTCATCTGTAGGATCAGCAGTAAACGATTCCTGCCAGTTATTAATAACAAAAGCTATTGAATTGGCAAGTAAATCAGATGCCTTGAAAAATATACCAATTGCAGATTTGGCTTTTGTAAATGGTTCAGTAACTTCAAAAAAAGACAGTTCAAAAAGTGTTTCTTTAGCCGCAGTATTAAACGCAAATAAATTAGAAGAATTAGTAGTAGAAAATGAATCAAAAGCTGCAGAGGAGGCAAAGAAATATTCGATTTATTCTTTCTCTGTACATTTTGTAAAAGTGTTGATTAATCCAAATCTTGGAAAAATCAGATTGGCACATGTGGTTTCCTGCGCTGATATAGGAACTGTAATCAACCAGAAAACTTCGGCAGGACAAATGTATGGCGGAGCAGTGGGAGGAATCGGAATGGGATTGATGGAATCTTTAGAAATCGATCACAGATTTGGTCGCCCTATAAATAATAATTTTGCCGATTATCATGTTCCCGTAAACGCTGATATTGAGAAGCAGGAAGTATTTTTTGTCAATAAAAAAGATCCTATCAGTAATCCAATGGGAACAAAAGGACTTGGTGAAACGGCCCTGGTCGGAATGGCACCTGCAATTGCCAATGCAGTTTTTAATGCAACAGGAATACGTGTGAGAGATTTACCCATTACATTAGATAAAATATTAGAAACCGTAAAGGTTTAAAATAAAAAACGAGACATTGAATGTCTCGTTTTTTTATCAATTTTCAGATATAGCCCATGGTTTCAACCACGGGGACGCAATCAAAAGAAAACAATCCGTATCCAATCCTATGTTCCTGTGGTTGAAACCACAGGCTACATTAATCGAGATTTCAAGATTTTCAACCAAGTCCCGGCGGGACGAAATATTTATAGATAATATTTTATGATATGCAAAAAAGCCCCGTAGGGGTGAAATATATGTCACTCCGCTGGAGCTTCGTTTTCAAATTGTACATTTTGGTTCTATAAATATATCGCTCCTCAGGAGCTTTTTTTGTATCTATTTCAAACATAGCCCGTGGTTTCAACAACGGGAACACAATCAAAAAACAATCCGTATCCAATCCCACGTCCCCGTGGTTGAAACCACGGGCAATGTTTATATAGTATTGAAAATTATCTACAAAAAAAGGGAGACATTAAAAATGTATCCCTTTTCATATCAAAAAATAATTTAATTATTTAACCGTAATAGGTAATTCAACAGTTGTTTTATCCCAGCCAATAACCAAATTGGCTATAGAACCCTGAGTTGTAAAAGCGATTGATAATGCTTCGATTACTGTAGAAACCGGTTTTACAGGAACTGAAACTCTTACAACATCTTTACTTTCGTCATAAGCATAACCTCCCCATAAATCAAGTTCTTTATTAAGGATGATTGTCCATTTATCTTTTTCAGGAATAGCAAATAAGCTATAAGTACCAGCCGCAATTTTTTTACCATCAATTGTTACTGCTTTGTAGAATTTGATTTCTGTATTTTCATTCGCACCTACTCTCCAAACTTCACCAAACTTTACAATATCACCAAAAATGGTACGCCCTTTTACAGAAGGTCTTGCGTAAGTAACTTTGACAACAGGATTTGGAGCGTCAGTTTTTTTGAATTTAACTGCTTTGTTCGGGAAATAAGAAATATCAACCGGACTAGCATCAAGCGGAGCAAACTTTACTACTTCCTGAGCTTGAACTGTAAAGACAGCAAACAAAGTAACTGCCAATAAACTTAATTTTTTCATAGGAATACAATTTTTAGAATAACTACAAAGTAAGTTAATAATGAATAAAAATCATATCATTACAGTTTGTTTTTTGTTAATGAATTGATAATAGTTCTTAATTTTATTATTCTTTTTTCTTTTTAGCGTACCAATCCTGCATAATATAAAAAGCTTTTTTCTTTTCACCATCATTTGAAATTAGGCCTTTACGATTATATCCGTCCTGAATTCCCGGAAGCAATCTTTTTGGCGATCTGAAATCTACCAGAATCCACGGACTTAAACCGCTAAGATGAGGTATTTTTTCGATCATTTTCAGGTTCTGGATGTATAAGTATTCCTGATATTCCTCTGTCCAGCGTTCATTTTTTTCTCCATGAAAACCCGCTTTGGCATCTCCTCCAAATTCAGAAACAATTACAGGTTTTTTATATGGAGTGTCCCAAAACGTTTTCTCAGCGTTTTCTAAATTTCCGCCATACCAACCCAAATATTGGTTGAAAGCAATAATATCAAGAGATTTACCAATTTCATCATCAATCATTCCAACACCTTTTACATTATGAGTCAATAATGCCGCGCTGATTAATCTTGTATTGTCCAGTGATTTTGTATGTACCACCAAATTTTTCAGAAACGTATTTCTTGCATCAGAAATTGGCGTTTCATTCGCCATCGACCAAATAATAATACTCGCTCTGTTTTTATCTCTTGTAATAGCCGCTGTCAATTGATCTTGGGCATTTTTATATGTTTTTTCGTTGGTGAATTCAACCGTCCAGTAAACCGGAATTTCTTCCCAAACCATTAATCCTAGTTTGTCGGCAAGTCTGATAATGTTTTCATTATGCGGATAATGCGCCAGACGAACATAGTTACAGCCCAATTCCTGAGCCCAGTTTAATAAACGCAAAGCATCTTCTTCAGAGTTGGCACGTCCGCCTTTTGCATTTTCTTCGTGAATGGAGATTCCGCGTAAAAAGATCTGTTTTCCGTTTAATAAAATTTTGTCTTCCAGAGTTTCAATGGTTCTAAAACCAATATTGTCTTTTAATTTTTGTCCGTTAAAATCAATTACAACATCATATAATTTTGGATTTTCAGGAGACCAATAAGAAATTTTCTTAGCAGGAATTTCAAAATTTACAATTCCGTCAGCAGCCACTTTTCCCTTATAGTTAATTTTCAATTCAGGAATCGAAATCGCCACTTGATTTTGCGCCGGATTGAAATTGTTGATTTTGATAAAACCTGAAATCAAAGCCGTATTTCCTTTTTTAAGCTGAATATTGTAATCTTCAATAAACGATTCATTCTCTTCGATTAAAGTAACATCGCGCGTGATTCCGCCATAATTCCACCAATCGGTATTGACAGTCGGAACATCTTCTTTATGGCGTGTATTATCAACTTTCACGACCAAATAATTGTCTTTAGGTTTTACAATCGAAGTTACTTCATAATTAAAAGGCGTAAATCCACCTTCGTGAGTTCCCAGCTTTTTTCCGTTCAAATAAACATCGGCTTTATAATTAATCGCTCCAAAATAAACAAAAAGACGTTTTTTATCCTTTAATTCATAATCGAATGATTTTTTGAACCAAACATTTCCTTCATAATATTTAAGTTCCTGAACCTGCGAATTCCAATCTCCCGGAATAGTAATTTTTGCCGATTTATCAAAATCATATTCTACCAGTTCCTGTTTGTTTGCAGCATGATAATTATTAAAAAATGCCCCGTTGGATGGTTTTGCCTGTTTATCATACTGATCCAGATGAAAGCTGTAAAACCCTGTTTGATATGGATCGATGATATAATTCCAAACACCGTTTAAAGAAGTTGTGGTTCTGTTTGGAACATTCGAGATTAAATTTTGTGCCTGCCCGATAAAAGCAGTTGCTAATAGTAATAAGGTAATTAGTTTTTTCATTCTTATATTTATTTTGATCATTTTATATTCGATGACTACTTATCTTTTCCAGATAAAGTAGTTAATTCTTTTATACTAAAATCTGAAAATCTCATCGTTTCATCTTTCATATTAGCAATATCTTTCAAACTGCGATACATTCCCCATTTAGGCCTAATGAAAGAATTGTCAGCGCGAATCGTTTGAATATTTGAATTGCTGTAAGTCATTAAAACAGTTTCGTCAGTTACTTTTTTTATAGTTATAGCATAAGTTCCTTTTAAGCCCACTTTAATAGTTTCTGTTGCTTCCACCCAGGTTCCTTCAAATAAAGACATATTTACTGTTTGGTATTTTATCATTTTTGAAGCTTTATCTTTAACATAAATGATTTCCAGTTGATTAGAACCGTTTGTTATTTTTCTTAAAGTTAAAGTAAACAAAGGATTTCCTGCATCGCCATCAACCGCTTTAATCTGATGAATATGCGTAAAATCCTTGGTAGGCTTAAATCCTTTAGGTATTTTAAAACGCCATTTGTATTGCACCGTTTCGCCAGTTGTTCCTTTTAAATTATCAGGAGAAGGTTCGAATGATTTTATTTCGACACGCTGCCTGTCGGTCTTGCCTTTTACAGGTTCATTGTCCGGAGGTGTGTTTGTAACGTGTAGATTAAATTCAAAAACATATTTCTTCAAATCATCATCATAAACTTCTGTAATGTGCCTTCCAAAACTGGGATGAATAGCATCTGGAGCTTCTACGGCGCCGTTTTTAGTTCCAGGCGCCAATGCTTTTGTAATTAATTCATAAGTGCCGAGTCCATCTGGGCCATCGGCATTTAGGGTTACTTGTGCATTGGTTATAAAAGTGGTCATTGCTAAAGCAATTCCGTAGAAGATTGTATTTTTCATAATTGTTGATCTTTATTATTTCAGGCGATTCCGAAAAGTTTTTTTGCCACAGATTGTCAGGATTAAAAGGATTTTGTTTCACGCAGTCCCGATAGCTATCGGGAGCAGATTTAAGCTGATGAGCGTAGATTTGTTCTCATTTTTGTCATTTCGACGGAGGACCCGAGTGATAGCGAACCGGCGAAGCAAATCACACTATCCCGAAGATTCGGGACGCAAACAAAATCGCCAATCTTTGTAGAGTTACGCGTGTGATCCTTCGTTCCTCAGGATGACAAGATTGTGTGTAAACTTTGCGTCTCTGCGTCTTTGCGCGATTAATCCCGTCCTCAGGATAAAATAAAAAACTTTGCGTTCCTTGCGTAAACCCTTGCGAACTTTGCGGTTAAATAATTCAATTCTCAATCTTCAAATATTCCCCTTTAAAACTCTGATTCAAAGCCGTCATTTCTATAGGAATTCCAGGTCCATCAGGAACCACTTCTATAGATGCCTTTCCGTTGGCCATTTTTATGGATTCACTTCCGGTTGGAGTTCCTTGGCTTTTCATCCTTTTTCCACCTTTTAAACATTGAAAATAAACGCTTTCCTCATAATCTAAACAACGTAAATTGTTGTTGTCAATTGCAATTGCCGTTACCAAATAATTGCCGTTTTTTAATTTTTCTGATGATAATTGTAAAGAAGTTGCCGTATCATTTTTATTAAAGCGATAATTTACTTTGATCGTGTCCGAAACTTTTTTTCCGTCTTTTGTTTCCCCAACAGCGATTAAAATATTTTCACCTTTTAGGAAATTCACATCCCAAGTTAAGCCATTTGCGGGATAAAGCGAAAGGTTTCTTTGTTTTTGTCCCAATGATTTCCCCTGATGAAATAAAGTAACCTTTTCGCAATTACTAAAAACACTCAGCGTTCTTGGCGTATTTTCAGGACCTTGACGTTCTGTCCAGGTATGCGATTCGATGTAGGTAAAAGGCTCAGTGCTCCAGTAACTTTTAAAAACATAATAAGCATCTTTTGGATTTCCGTTACGATCCACCAATCCTTTTTGGTTCATGTACGGAATATCATCTTCCGGTCTTAACGGCGTTGCAAAATCCTTAAATGCCCATTGAACATTACCCACGAACGTTGGATCATTCTCGGATATATGCAAGTGCCAGTCGAATAAATCAACGATATAATTCTCGCTCCAATCGCCAATTTGTGCAATATTGGCCACTTTGGTTTGTACAATAGCTTCTTCCCAACCTTCGGCTTTTATGATGTTTTCGCCAGTAATCGGGTTTTCGCTGTGACGGCCTACATGACTGTCTCCACCATATTCAGCGTGAATAAAATGTTTGTATTCTTTTTTATAAACGTCAATTGCTTTTTGGTAACTTTTGTAACTTCCGGAATACCAGCCCGACCAAATAGAAGGGGAGAAGACATCAACAATTTGCGAACCTTCATAATATTTTCTAATCGCGGTTTTTCGCGTTGGATCCATTTTATGTGCGATGTCGTTTAATTCAGTTAAAAACACATTGGTTTTTTCGGTATTATCTCCGTCAGGAAAATCAGGCAACCAGTTCATTTCATTACCCAAAGACCAAATAATAATACTTGGGTGATTGTAGTTTTGATTGATGATTTCGGCCAGCATATTTTTGGTATTCGTTTGCCAAAGTGCACCGCCAATTCCGCCGCGACACCATGGCAATTCATCCCAAACCAATAAACCCAGTTCATCGCAGGCTTTATAGATTTCAGGATCCTGCGGATAATGCGCCAGACGAACAAAATTAGCGCCCATTTTTTTAATCGATTCCATATCAGCACGATGTTGTTCGTTGCTCATCGCAGCGCCAACTCCGGCTTGTTCCTCATGACGATGTGTACCGCGAATAAGTAATCGTTTTCCGTTAAGGTAAAACGGACCGTGATCTTTAAACTCAAACCACCTGAAACCCACTTTTTCGTTTACACTGTCTTTGATTTGATTTTTCTCTGATAAAAAGGCGGTCACTTTATATAAATTAGGTTTCTCTGTATCCCATAATTCAGGATTTTTTAGATTTTCGAATTGAATAGTGGTCGTTTTATCTGAAACCGGAACAGTTTTACTGGCAATCTTTTTTCCTTTCGGATTTTTAAGAATTACTGTTAATGATAAATCTTTTACGTTTTCAGGATTTACAGTTGAAGCCACAATGTTTAAAGAAGCTTTTTTAGCCGAAACTTCTGGTGTTGTAATTTTTAAATTCTCGATATGATTTTTATATTTAGACAATAACCAGACATCGCGGGTTATTCCGCCATAAATAAAGAAATCACTTTTTTGAGACGGGATCACTTCAATATCATAACTGTTATCCACACGAACAAAGATTTCATTGCTTCCTTGCTTGATAAAATGCGTAATATCAATAGTAAAACCAATATATCCGCCAATATGTCCGCCGGCTTCTTTACCGTTTACATATACTTTTGTGGTTACGTTTGATCCTTCGAAATATAAATAATAAAGCTGATCTTTATCGATAGAGGCAATGTTCAGCTTTTTTTGATACCAGCTGGCATCGCGTCTGTAACCCGGATTAAGATCGGTTGCATCTTCGGCATTCCAGGTATGTGGTAAATTTAATGAAGTCCAGTTAGAGGCTTTTTGTGCTTCTCCAAGACTTGGAGTGTGATTTTCCAGATATTGCCAATTTTCATTGATATTCATTTTTGTCTGAGCAAAACTGCTGCTCAGACAAATTTGAAAAAAAACAAAAAGTGCAAAAGTATAAAATGTATTATTTTGGTACGGTGAGGTATTCATAGATTGTAAAGCTTTTTTTTTAGGTACTAAGGTTCTGAGGTTCTGAGTAAAAAGGTTCAGAGGGACAAAGTTTTAAAGCTTTTCTGCCTTTAAAATCTTAGAATCTCAGTCCCTCAGAACCTCAGAACCTTTCTGTCTTTCTTACTTTTTCCTCAACAATGCTTCCAGAAAATAATAGTCGGCATAGATTATTGGTTCGTCGATTTCGTCGTGTTTTGGCCAGTTTCCGGTGCTATGGTCGAATATAAAAGGCGCGTTTATTTTTGGATCTAAAATGTATTTATCCGAATGTAAACTCGCGATTATTTTATCGGCGAAAGCCAAATAACTTTTATTTTTAGTATAGTCGTATAACTCATACAAAGCAGAAGCCATAACAGTTGCAGCAGAAACATCACGCGCGGAATTTGGAATAGCAGGATCTCTAAAGTCCCAATACGGAATTCCGTCTTCGGGCAAATTTTTATCGTTCATAAAAAACTTTGCGGTAGCTTCGGCTTGTTTTAGGTATGCGGGATCTTTGGTATATCGGTACGACATAGTAAATCCGTAAACCGCCCAGCCTTGCCCGCGTGCCCAAACCGAATCGTCATTATATCCCTGAAGCGTGGTTTTCTTTCTAACGGCTCCTGTTGCAGGATTGTAATCAATAACATGGTAGCAGCTATTATCCTCTCTAAACTGATTTTTGAGTGTTGTATTGGCATGCTGAATCGCAATATCCTGATACTTTTTATTACCGGATAGTTTTGTGGCTTCGAAAAGCAATTCGAGATTCATCATGTTATCGATAATTACAGGATAATCCCAAATTTCCTTATTGAAATCCCAAGAACGGATGGCACCAACTTTTGCGTCAAAACGAGTACATAAAGTTTCTGCTCCTTTGATAATGACGTCTTTGTATTCTTGTTTGTTTTCTACTTTTAAAGCTTCTCCGTAAGCACAATATACTTTGAAACCTACGTCATGAGAATTTCTGTTTACACTTTCTTTTTTGCTGAAAGGCGTCCATTTTTCGGCTTGTTTTTTATATTCAGAGTTGCCTGTCAATCGGTACAATTGCCAAAGATTTCCGGCAAAGAATCCGCTTGTCCAGTCTCTTGAGGGAACTTTTTTAATCTCATTGGTTTTGATGTTCATACTTCTTGGCATCGACATCGAATCAACCGGATAAGCGAGTAACATTTTGTATCGGGTTTCCAGAAGATTATCTGCTGCTGCAGAGGTGTTTTTTGTTGTAGAATTAATCCCTGATTTGCACGCTGTTACCAGCAATGCAAACCCCAGGATTAAAGCAAAATTACTAACTTTACTCATACTTATTATTGTTTTATTTAATTAAAAATGGAGAATTAAAAATTAAAAATTGGTTATAGTTTTGTTTAAAATGGGTATGAAAAACGAAACTCAGGATAATTGCGATTGCAAAGATTTTTAATTTTTAATTCTAAATTTTTAATTTTCATTCTTATGCTTTAGTAACCAGGATTATTTGGTTTTAAATTAGGATTAATCGCTAACTCAGTTCCCGGTAATGGAAATAAATAATCTTTTGCCGGATTAAAATTGGCGTGAGGCTCTAAACCACTTGGACCAAAAACTTCCGGACCGTTTTTCAACCTTTTGATGTCGTACCATCTGATATATTCAAAAGCGAATTCTAATCTTCTTTCGTCAATAACCATTTTTCTAAAATCGGCCTGAGATAATCCCGGTGTAACATTTGCAGGAAAAGAAACCAATTTTCCGGCTTTGTTTCTGGCTCTGGCGCGCACTCGGTTTACATAACCATCAGCTTCTGTAGTTCCCGGAGTAATTTCGTTTAAAGCTTCGGCAGCGGTTAGCAATACTTCGGCAAAACGCATGGTGATATAATTGTGCTGAGAAGTTCTTCCGTTCGCACCTGCTTTTCCCGGAAAACGGTAATATTTTGCAATATGTGGACGTGGCGCTTTTTCGTTATCGCTTGAAGGATAAATTTGCAACGCACCACCCGGACCAGTTTTTTTTCTAATAATCGTATCAAAACTTACCGCTCGTCTGTAATCTCTTTGATCCCAGGTATTAAATACTTTTAGTGACGGAACTGCTACCGAGAATCCTTGTCCGTAGCTGTAACTATCATCTTTTAAAGAACCGGTAAAAAATGCCGTATAATCCTGACCATAATTTCCTGAAACTAAATTGTTAAAGTCAATGGTAAACAAAGGTTCTTTTAATGAAGCTGCTTTTGTAGCATTAAACAAATCCTGAAAATCAGCATCTAAACCTAAACCAAATTTGGCTTCGTTAGTAATTACATATTTAGATTCGTCATACGCTTTTTGGTAATTTCCTAAAGTCAGATAAACTGATGCCAAATATCCTGCTGCTGTACCTTTTCCGGGAACGGCTTTTACTTTTGGTTTATCCTCAAGCCATTGTTTTGCAAATTCAAGATCAGCAATGATTTTTGGATAAATTTCAGACTCTTTTGTTCGGGTAAGTTTATCAACCTGAGAAACTTCGTTTACGGGAAAATCAATATAAGGAACATCGCCAAAAATACGCACCAAATGGTAGTAAGTAAAAGCTCTTGCAAAATAAGCCTGCGCTACAATTGCGTTTACTTTTGCCGGATCTCCCGGAGTTTTTTTAGCACCTGCAATCGCCTGATTTGCTGCTGCGATAATGATATACGATTGTGGCCAAAAGTTGGCTACAAGAGCATTTGTATCATTCATGTTCATATCATTTACATCGATACGTGCCGCCTGAGTGGTTCTGTCGCCAATATCGGCCATATCATCGCGCAACATTAGGGCGATGGTAAATTCTCTTCCCCAATAATTATTGTGTGCAATGTTGGCAAAAGCTCCGTTTACAGCGGCTTGCAGATCATCTGTGTTATTAAAGAAGTTCTCAGGACGAATAGTTCCTACAGGATGTTCTTCCAGATCTGAACATCCAAAAGCGAATATTCCCAAGAAAAGAAAAGCTATATATTTTTTCATAATACAATTTTTTAGGTATTAGGTGTATAATTTAACACATAGAAACATAGCTTTTTAGAACGCTAAATAAGGCGTTTCACTTGCATCAATAATCATAGCATTTTGCCTATAACTATGTGTTTAATACTATTTTTTTAACTAGAATTTTAAATTGAAACCAAAAGTGAAAGTTCTTACATTCGGGTAACTTCCGTAATCCAATCCTAAGTTGGTATTGCTTCTTGAATTGTTATCGTTCAGGTAATTTACCTCAGGATCAGAACCGGGATATTTGGTAATAGTCCATAAGTTTTGTGCACTGATGTAGAAACGAACTTTGCTTAATCCAATTTTTGAAACCACATTGTCATCTAAACTATAACCTATAGACACGTTTTTTAAACGAATGTAACTTGCATCATAAACAAATCTTGAAGTAATTCTTTTAGTTCTTGCCGCATTTACTGGCACATTGGTATCGGTATTTGTTGGCGTCCAGGCATCCAAAACTTCTGTCGTGGCATTATTATTTCCTGAAGCTAATTCCATCAAAGTATAATTTAAAATCTGATTGCCCTCTGAACCCTGAAAGAAGATGTTTAAATCAATATTTTTATAAGTGAAATCATTATTTAAACCAAAAATGAAATCTGGATTCGGGTTTCCGATAATCGTTTTATCATTAGAATCCAGTTTTCCGTCGCCATTTACATCTTTGAATTTTTCTCCTCCGGCAATAGTTTCAAAATTCCCGGGAAGAACCGTTTCTCCTTGCTGAATTACACCATCATAAACAAACCCAAAGAAAGAACCAACCGGTTGACCAACTCTTAAAATCTGAGATTCTGTTGCAAGAAAATGTCCAGGCGCAGAGTTGATCAAAAGATCTTTGTTGTCAGCCAGTTTCAGGATTTTATTCTTGTTCGAAGAAATATTAAAATTGGTTGACCAGGTAAAATCTGCTCCAATAAAGTTTTTGGTATTAATGCCCAATTCCCAACCTTTGTTTTCTAATTCTCCCACATTTTGAAGCTGAGAAGCAATTCCTGAAATTCCCGGCAAAGGTCTGTTGAACAATAAATCTTTGGTAATTGTTTTATAATAATCGGCTGTAACGCTGATTCTGTTATCGAATAAACCCAAATCAATTCCGTAATCTTGTTGGTATGAAGTTTCCCATTTTAAATTAGGATTATTGATTGCCGTAAGCTGAACCGCATTTACAATCACGTCGCCACTTACATCATATACTTCAGAAAATTTAGACAGCGTAGAGTAGGCATCGATAGACGGATTTCCGGTGGCACCATAACTCGCTCTTAATTTAAGATTAGAAACCGTTTTGCTGTCTTTTAAGAAGTTTTCTTTACTAACATTCCATCCAATTGCTCCGGAAGGAAAAGTTCCGTATTTGTAGTTTTCACTAAAGCTTGAAGAACCGTCACGACGTGCTGTAAAAGTGAATAAATATTTATCATCATAATCAAAATTCAACCTCCCAAAAGCCGATATTAATTCTGTTTCAGACAAACTTGATTCCGGTTTTAAATACACCGTTCCTGCACCTAAATTATGGTAAGAGTTAGAATTCGTCAAAAATCCTCTTGATGCGGCATAAGCACGGTCATTTTTATTTTTTTGATACGAATATCCTCCAAGAACCGTCAGGATTCCTTTGTCAATAATCTCACGTTTAAACGTTAAATAATTCTCTGTAAGGAAAGAAGAAAATTTAGTATTGTTTATAGAAGCTTCTCCTTTTACATTTTTTCCTGCAATCAAAGTCGAAGGAATATATCTTCCGGTTTGAGAATTATTATCGGTTAAACCTAAAGTAGTTTTAAAGTTTAAATCTTTGGTAATTTGATAAGAAGCAAAAAAGTTACTTCTGTTTACGGTCGAAAGTGTTTCAAGAATATTATCCATTGCAGTTGCATACGGATTATCAATATCGTCCCCAATTGGAGCCGTTGTTGTATACGTTCCGTCAGCATTATAAATTCCTTTATCCGGCATGAATCTGTACGCCGCTGCAATTACACCCGCTGCACCAGTTCCTCCAGCGCCCGTCTGGCTAATAATTCCTTGTTTGTTTTGTTTGCTTTGAAACATATTCAAACCTACTTTAAACTTGTCGGTTAAATCTGCTTCAACATTACTTACAATGGTGTATTTGTCGATTCCGGAATTAATGACCACTCCGTTTTGATTGAAATAGTTTCCTGAAACATAATACCTGATTTTATCAGAACCTCCTGAAAAAGATAATGAGGTGTTCGAAATCATTCCTTCACGGTAAATTACATCTTGCCAGTCTGTATTTGCACCGCCATCTGTATGCGTGGTAAAACTTTTTCTGTACGCTACAAATTGTGGCCCATCTAATAAATCTAATTTATTGTTTACAGATTGTACCGATGTTGAATTACTGAATTCGATTACCGGTTTTCCTGGTTTACCTTTTTTAGTCGTTACCATGATAACCCCGTTGGAACCTCTCGATCCGTATATGGCTGTAGCCGATGCGTCTTTAAGAACCTCAATAGAAGCAATGTCCTGAGGTGCCGGCATAGAAACTCCTGCAAAACCATCGACAACAATAAGAGCATCTCCACTTGCATTGATTGATGTTCCTCCACGAACCCTGATTTTGACCGGAGCGCCTGGCTCACCACCATTATTAGATTGTACCGAAACCCCTGCCGCACGACCTTGCAAAGCCTGTTCAGCATTAAGAGTAGGGTAGGCGGTTAATTCTTTTGCGGTTACAGAAGATACTGAACCGGTAATGTCGCTCTTTTTACGGGTTCCGTAACCTACCACAATAACTTCATCAAGATTTTTAGTATCTGGTTTTAAACTGATATTGATGACCGTTTTGTTTCCCACAGGAACTTCAACAGTTTGATATCCCACATAATTAAAAACTAATACCGCATTTTTCTCCGAAACGAAAACACTATAGTTTCCATCCATGTCTGCAGATCCTCCAACCGAAGAACCTTTTACATATACATTAGCACCAGGAAGCCCAAGTAAGTCTTCGCTGGAAGTAACTTTTCCGGTGACTTTTCTCTCCTGTGCAATTCCAATAATATTTACCAGTAAAAAAGCTACCAGCAAATACCATTTAAGCGATTTGAAATTTTGGTTTGTGAACATTCATTTTGGTTTTTAGGTTAATGTTAGATAAAGTAGAAAATCAGTAAACTCATTCCGATTATGATTATCACAAATAGAAATTGCAGTAATAAGAATTTTGTTTTCTTGATTTTCATAGGACAAATGTAGTAGCCGAAAACGATATAGAAATACAAAAAAGGGTATCTAAAAATTCAGATACCCTTTTTTTGTCCCTTTAAAATAACGAATTCCCTAAAAAATTTCTGAAGATTTAAAAAATTTGTCAGCAAACTGAGTTGGCGTTTCCCCATACTTTTTTTGGAAACATTTGCTAAAATATTTTGGATTGTTGAAACCTACTTTATAACTAATTTCGGAAACGTTTAATTTATTTTGTTCTAATAATTGAGCGGCGCGTTTTAATCGTATTTCATGAATGAATTCGTTTGGCGTAAAATTCGTCCAGGCTTTTATTTTTAAAAATAACATGGTACGGCTTACACCCAATTCAGTACAGAAAAACGGAATATCAAATTGTTCGTTCGAAATATTTTCCTCGACAATTTTGAAAGCTTTTTTCAACAAATCTTCATCCAGTGAAGAAACCGTTATTTCTGAAGGAATAAAATTGTCGTCGCTGGAGAATTTGTTTTTCAAGCGTTCAGTCGAATTCAACAGATTTTTAACTCTAAGTTTAAATTCAATTAAATTGAAAGGTTTGCTGATGTAATCGTCAGCGCCACTTTCTAAACCTTCAAATTTATAGACCAATGAAGTTCGTGAAGTCAGCAGAATAACCGGAATATGGCTTGTTTTTAGATTTTCTTTGATTTTCGAACAAAGTTCCGTTCCTACCATTTCGGGCATAATAACATCGCTGATAATTAAGTTAGGAACATGCTGAAGGGCTTTCTCAAAAGCAATTTTACCGTTTTCGGCTTCAATAATATTATAATCTTCTTTCAGTAAATTTTTCATGAACGATCTTAAAACCTTATGGTCTTCTACAATCAGTATAGTTTGTTTTTCGTCATTTACCACAAAATCATCAATGTCTTCAGGCTCTGTTATTTCGGCTTTTTCTAATTGAGCGGTGTATTGGTCAATGTCATCACTAATTCTAAAATCGGTAATAATTTCGTTGTCTAAAAGATGTGTTCTGCCTAACGGAAGCGTAACTTTAAAAACCACACCCTGAGTTTCTTTATTGGTCACTTCGATATCTCCCTTATGCAATTTTACGATATTTTTTACAATCGAAAGCCCAATTCCGGTTCCTTTATTATAGTTTTTCTGAACATTGTTGTGCATCGGAACTTCAAAAAACAAATCAAAAATTTTATCAATATGTTCAGGCGCAATGCCTACTCCGGAATCTTCTATTGCGATAAAAAGATTTTCGTTGTCGTGTGAAATTTTTAAGTGAATATTTCCACCTTTTGGAGTATATCTGAATGCATTTGAAATTAAATTATAAAAAACCCGCTCGAGTTTATAGCGATCAAAATACACGAGAATTTCTTCTTCAGAGGATTCGAAAGTATAGTTGTAGCCGCCATCTTTGGCATATTCGATAAAAGATAAAAAGATTTCTCTGGTAAATTTCACAATATTTCCTTCGGCAGATTCAAGCGTAACCTGATGGTTTTCGAGTTTTCTGAAATCCATTAAACGATTAATTAAACCCAAAAGATGATTGGCACTTCCTTCAATCACCAGTAGCTTTTTATACATTTCGTTTGTGCCGTTATAGTTGGCCAGAATTTGTTGCAATGGCCCTAAAATCAAAGTCAACGGCGTTCTGAATTCATGCGAAATATTAGTAAAGAAATCCAGTTTGGCGATATTATTTTCTTCAATTCGTTTGGTTTCCAGATATTCCAGTTCCAGTTTTTGTTTCAGTCTTGCTTTCGATTTCATGATCCAGATCAAACCGTATAATCCCACACCAATTACAATTCCGTACAATAAAAATGCCCAGATACTGCGCCACGGAGCAGGTTTTACGATCACGGTCAGGGTAGTGGGAACTTTATTCCAAACGCCGTCATTATTAGAACCTCGAACTTCAAAAGTATAGGTTCCGGGATTCTGAATGGCAAAAATAGCTTCGGTACTTTTGGTTGTCGTCCAGTTGTTTTCCAATCCAACCAAACGATAACTGTATTGATTGTTTTTGGATCGAATATAATTCGGTATTGCAAAATCTATCGAAAAATTGGCTTTGTCATAATCGAGCGTAATGGTTTTGGTATAACCAATGCTTTTTTCTAAAATGCCAATCGAATCATTAGGATGAATGTTCTCGTTCTTGATTTTGAGATTGGTAATTAAAACTTGAGGAGCATACGTATTTAAGGATATCTTCTTGGCATCAAAATACGTCGCGCCGGAAGGGCTTCCGAAATAAAATTGATTCGAATCGAGTTTTAAAGCTGCATTGTCATTGAATTCATTACTGGCCAAACCATCTTTTTGATCGTAAATAACAACCGTTTTGAGCGTTGTACTATATTTTATAATACCCTGATTGGTACTAATCCATAAATTTTTATCATCGTCTTCAAGAATAGAATGTATTGAAGTAATTACGGTGTTACCTATTCTTAAATTGATTTTATTGAATTTCTTTCCATCAAAATAATGCAAACCTTTTGCTTTTGTTCCCACCCAGATTTTATTTTGGCTGTCCTGAAACAAAGTCAGAATATCATCGCCGGATAAAGAAGCCGAATCGAAAAAATAATGTTGAATTGAATATTTATTAATAGTAAAATTGTTCAACGGAATATAATTTAAACCGTTTTGAGTCCCCACCCAGGCGCCTTTTTTTTGATCGACTAAAATAGTACGCACAATATTATTGGTCAGATAACTGGCTTTTGTATTATCGTTTCCTATTGTTTCAAAAGTTTTAGAAACCGTATTGTACCGAATCAAACCTTTGCCAAAAGTACCAATCCAGATGATACCGTTTCCTTCTGCCTTGATCGAATAAACACCGGATTCTTTCAATAAAACAGTAAGATCATCGGCAATTCGGTGGTCTTCCATTTTTTTCGAAATAACATTGTAAGCTGATAATCCTTTTGAATACGTACCGATCCATAAAACATCACCAGACAAACACATCGATTTGATATCGTTTTTGATATTTTGACCGCCTTTGCTGTTGATATAACTTATAGCTTCGGTATTTTTATTGTAAATGGTGATTCCGCCGCCTTCAGTTCCAAAATAGATATTCTGCTTTTGGTCGGCAATAATCGAACTCACCACATCAAAACTCATCGCAATCTTTTTAGAATTCTGATTGTAATTAGAGAAATTCACATTCGAAATATCCCAAATATTCACACCTTTGTAATAACAGCCAATCCAGACAGAACCTTTTCGATCCATGTAAATCGATTTTACCTTATCGATTCCGTTGCTGTTATTGCTGCTGTTTATTTTTTGAACGTTTTTGTCTTTTCCTAAAATATAGATTCCGTCATACGCGCCAATCCATAAAGAACCTTGATTATCAAAGGCCAGAGAACGAATATCGGTATTGATTTCGCGGAATTTATTTTCGGATAAAAAAGAAACAAAAGCATTGGATGTTTTATCAAATTTAAGAAGTCCTTTGTTTTTTGTTCCCACCCATAAATTACCCGAAACATCTTCGGCAATTGCCTGAACATTGAGAAGATCTGTATTGTTTAAAGGATAATTTTTAAAGGATAATTTTCCATTTTTTCTGCTTACAAGCTGGCATAAACCTTTTGTAGTGCCAATCCATATTGCTCCTTTTTTTGATTTTAAAATCGTAATAATGTTGTTGCTCGGCACCGTAGAAGGATCTGTATCCGAATGAAAAACGGATGTAAAGAGTTTTGATTTTTTATTGTATATCGTCAATCCTTTGGAGGTTCCAAACCACATTTCGTCACCAATTTCTCTAATAGACCAAATCGCATTACTGCTTATGGTATGGTTGTTTTTGGTATGTAAATATCTTGTAAAAGTATTGCTGACAGGATCATAACAGTTCAGGCCGTTGTAAGTTCCTACCCAGATTTTACCTGTATTATCTTCTTCGATAGATAAAATATCGTTGTTACTGATCGAGTGTTTATTGGCAGCATCATTCCTGAAAATAGTAAATTTACTTCCGTCGTATTTATTCAGTCCGTCACGCGTACCAAACCACATTTGCCCAAATTTATCCTGATGTATGGCAATGACAGAACTCTGCGAAAGCCCATCGGTTGTGGAAATGTTTTTAAGGCGGTATTTATTTTGGGAAAATACATTCCCGGAAATAAAAAGTAAAACCAAAAGGGCTATTTTGTATTTCATGGTGTTGAGGATTTTGCCACGAAGGCACTAAGGCACAAAGTTTTTTATTCATTTTGTCATTTCGACGGAGGAGAAATCACACACGAAACTCCACGTAGAAAATCGCCAATCTTTGTCGAATTACTAGTGTGATCCTTCCTCCGTCAGGATGACAAACAGTACGTTTAATATTTACTTAAAAAAAACTTTGTGCCCTTGCGACTTTGTGGCATTTATTATTTTTTGCGTCTTTGCAATTGATATTCATAAAGAGAAGGAACCTTATCCATCGACATATTCAAAAATTCCATATAAGCATCAGGGTCATATTTGACTTCGAATTTGGCATTGCCATTCACACCAATAATTCTTGCAAAAGGTCCGTCTTTCATGCCGTAAAGCAAAATAGGTTTCGTTATTTCCGAAGCATTTTCGACCTGAACATTCAGATTCCAAAAAGTACTGAATGGTCCGTGTGATGGTTTCCAGTAATCTGCGCCGCCGCCGCCAAACAAATAATAGTTATTGTTTTTGTCCGGTGTTATATGTACGGTAATATGATCAAATAAGTTTTGATGATTAGCACCTGAATGCTGATCTAGAAGTGCATCGGCAAAAATCTCGCAATCCTGATACACGTTTTTAGTCGCAAAAGTGTTGAAACTTAACGGATGAACGGCTTTATTATAAATTTTCAGATTCTTAACCAAAACATTATGAACTCCGCCCAAAGTCACCGTATAATGCGACATATGAGGGCCATCGGTAATGATATCTTGGATGGTAACATTCGAGATTTCTTCGCCTAAAATTCCACTGTCAGCATTGGTGATTTTTACATCTTTGACCCAGCTATTAAAAACGCGTGTCAAAAATATCGCATTGTTTCCGGGTTCTACGTGATGTGCCACTCTGGGAATATCAGGAAAAGTAAACCGAAGATGTTCGATTCCTACTTCATCTAAATGTTTCCATTCGACCAATTGTGCCTGATAACTTGGTTTAATTGCAATCGTCAAAGGAGTTTTGATTGTAATTTTAGAGTTTGAAATTTTGGTGATTTCCACTTGCTGTCGTACAATTGGAAGTTTGGGAAATTTCCAATGATGAGAACCTGGTTTTACATTGGCACCTTTATATAAATCTTTGATGATTTCGCCATTTTCGCCATCTTTATTAAAGAGCTGTAATTCGACAATATCGCCCACTTTCAAACCTTTTACATCAGAAACATTGATGGTATGTTCACCCATATTTCCCGAACTTACTTTAGCCAGCGGATTTGGAGTAGGTTCGTATTTATCCAAGTATGATTTTACGCGTTCACCCGGAATTTGAGTCCAGATAAATCCACCCGACCAGGCGTATTGCGAGAAAGGCAAATCGACATTATTTTCGGGTTCGCGTTGTCTTTTATCAAGCGTAGTTAAATATTCATGAAGTTCCGCCAATGATTCCGGATTTTTGAGATACATCATCGGTCTGGGGCAGTAAATTTCGGTTCCCGTCTCTCCTGAACCTGAGCCACGAAGGACAAAATTGCTTCTTTCGATATATACAATTTCGCTCAGAATAATGCGTCCCGCAGGTAATTGCAAAATTACATTTCCCTCAACAGCACTTGCGGCTTTTACAGCTTTCAGTAAAGCTTTAGAATCATCAAGAGCATCAATGGCTTTTACGCCGTAATCTGTAGCATTGATAATTTTTCCCTGAACTTCGGGAATTTGGCTTTCGCCGAAATGATAACCGGCATAACTAAAATCAGGCAGGTAATTTGCTTTCGAATCCGTAAGTATTTTGGGCGTTTGGCCAAATACAATACTATTTACAAAAAGGCTGCAGCAAATCAGGAGGTTTTGGCGGATCATGGTTGTGGTATTTGGTTAGTTAGTGGTTGGCTATTTACTGCTCGCCACGAAGGCGGTAAGACGCAAAGTTTTTATCGCCTGTCTTGTGATCGTCATTAAAAAATAGCCACGAATTCACGAATTTTTATAATTAATTATGCACAATCATTCGTGAATTCGTGGCAAAAAAACTTATAATCTAGGTAAAACAAAAACTTCGTGCCTTAGCGCCTTCTTGGCGAAAAAAACTTTGTAGCAACATTTAAAGCGATTTCTTAATTCCCATTTCAAGTCCTCGCAATTCAGCCAGACCCCTTAAACGCCCAATAGCCGAATATCCCGGATTGGTCTTTTTATTCAAATCGTCCAGCATTTGGTGTCCGTGATCGGGACGCATCGGCAATTCGCTGTTATTTCTTTTTTCGACTTCGATAATCGCTTTTACAACTTCGTACATATCAACATCGCCTTCAAGGTGATTGGCTTCGTAAAAGCTTCCTTCGGCATCACGTTCAGTACTTCTTAAGTGAATAAAATTCATTTTATCGCCGTGACGTCTTACAATTCCCGGTAAATCATTATCGGCTCTCACGCCGTACGAACCTGTACACATCGTAAATCCGTTTGATTTTGAAGGAGCAGCATTCATCAATTCAATCAAATCTTCCTCGGTACTTACGACTCTTGGCAAGCCTAAAATAGGGTAGGGAGGATCGTCAGGATGAATCGCCATCAATACGCCTTTACTTTCAGCAACCGGAATAATTTCTTTTAAAAAGAAGAATAAATTTTCCTTCAAAGCTTTTCTGTCTATATGATTGTATCCACTTAAAGTGATCAGGAAATCTTCTACAGAATACGCTTCTTCAGCACCCGGAAGTCCTGCCAGAATGTTTTGCTGTAATTTTACTTTGTCGGCATCGGTCATCGCTTCAAAATATTCTGCAGCTTTTTCGATTTGCGCTTCAGAATATTCTTTTTCGGCTCCCGGTCTTTTCAAAATATACAATTCAAAAGCGGCAAAGGCATTAATATCAAAACGTAAAGCTTTTGATCCGTCGGCAGTTTCATAAGCCAGATCTGTTCTCGACCAGTCTAAAACCGGCATAAAATTGTAGCAAATGCATTTTATTCCGCATAAAGCCAGATTTCTGATGCTTTCCTTATAATTTTCAATGTATTGAAGATAATTTCCTGTCTGTTTTTTAATGTCTTCATGCACCGGAATACTCTCAACAACCGACCATGTTAAACCCGAAGCCCCTTTTTTAGGATCACCATTTTCGTGTTCAATTTCAACTTTTCGTTTGATAATTTCTTCAATATCCCAAACCTGCCCGTTCGGAATATGGTGTAAAGCAGTCACAATTCCGGTAGCGCCGGTTTGCTTAATATCTTGTAAAGAAACGGGATCGTTTGGTCCGAACCATCTTAACGTTTGTTCCATTTTTGGTATATTTTATTGAATGATGATGATTGTTTTAAAACCTTTTATATATTCATTTTTAGGAGCTGTTCCCGCTATCCGTTTCAATCTTTTGTGCCGAACCCCGGCACAAAAGGATTTCCACTACTATCGGGGCTAGGGCACTCATTTTCATAAGAACTATTTTCCTCTTTATGTCATCCTGAGCGAAGTCGAAGGAACGCAAGAAGCTCCATGAAGTGAGTTGCCAATCTTTGTCGATTTTCGTGTGTGATCCTTCGTTCCTCAGGATGACAAACTAATACGACTACAGATTTTTAAATACTCGTCGCAGCAAATCCGCCATCGACTTTTAAGATCGTTCCTGTGACAAATTTTGACATATCGCTGCATAAAAACAAAAGCGCTCCGTCGATATCTTCAGGAGTTCCAAATCTTCCCATTGGCGTGTGCTCGATAATTTTTTCGCCCCTTGGCGTTAGTTTTCCTTCCGGTGTCAGCAATAAAGCCTTGTTTTGTTCTCCTATAAAAAATCCCGGAGAAATGGCGTTTACACGAATTCCTTCGCCATATTTTTGAGCTAACTCAACTGCCATCCATTGCGTAAAATTATCAATTGCCGCTTTTGAAGCTGAATATCCCACAACTCTCGTCAAAGGTCTTTGTGCCGATGCCGATGATATATTAATGATATTTCCTGATTTTTGTTGAGCGAAAAGTTCCGAAAACACTTGCGATGGCAGCATTGTACCAATAATATTAAGATCGACTACTTTTTGTAAATCATCGACTTTCATATCAAATATTGCCTGATCCGGACTAATTGTTGCTCCGGGCATATTTCCGCCTGCAGCATTAATTAAAATATCAAGACGACCGTATTTTTCTACGATAAAATCTTTGGCTTTTTCTAATTCTTCTTTATTTAAAACATTCGCCTGAACAGCAAAAGCCTTTCCACCGTTACTTTCTATTGTTGCTACAGTTTTATTGGCTTTTTCAATCGATTGAGAAACGATTCCAACGATGACTCCTTGTTGGGCCAAAACATTTGCAAAGTTGCTTCCCAAAACTCCGGCACCTCCGGTAATTAATGCAATTTTTCCTTTTAGATTAAATATTGAATCCATATTAAATTTTAAATTTATAGGTAATGTTTTAAACACATAGAAACATAGTTTTTTGGAACGTTTAAAGTCGTTTCACTTTGCATTAACAATCATAGACTATGTGAATAAACTACTTTTCTTAGGAAAATCTTTTTAGTTTAAATGACTATGTCTCTATGTGATAAATATTTTCAGGTATTAGTTATCTTCTTATTGTTGCCACTATCTCCAGCATTTTTTTAGTTTCGTTTTCGATTACATCATAATCCTGCTCTTCTATACGTTTTTTGCTGATAAGTTTGCTTCCCAGTCCAACGGCAGAAGCTCCGGCAGAAAACCAGCTTTCAATACTGGCATGAGTAGGTTCTACACCGCCGGTAGTCATGAAAACCAATGACGGAAAAACATCTTTTATGCTGCTCAAAAATTCGGTTCCTAATATGTTTCCCGGAAAAAGCTTAACGAGTTTTATTCCGGCATTTTCGGCCGCTATAATTTCGGTTGGTGTCATACAGCCCGGAGCGTATAAAACTTCTTGATCTTTTAAGAAATCAGCCACTTCAGGAACAAAACCCGGACTGATAAAAAAGTCGGCTGAAGCATCGTTAAAATCTTTGGCCTGTTCAAGGTTTTTAATTGTTCCTATTCCTAATAACATTTCAGGTAATTCGGCATTTCGAATGGCAACGATTCTTTTGAAGTTCGATAAAGCTTCAGGACCTCTGTTTGTATATTCTACGGCTCTGATTCCTGCTTTGTAAAGCGTTCTTAAAATTTCGACACTAATGGTTTCATCTGTTGTAAAATACAACGGAAGAATACCTTGTTCAGCAATAACATCGATGGTTTTTTGAATGGTGCTCATCAGTTTTAAATTTTAACTTTAATGACGATTTTTTTAATTGTTCCTTCGCCAATCATAGCCGCATGAACATCCGTGGGAAACAAAATCGCAAATTGTTTTTCCTGCAATTCAAAAAACATATCCGGTTTGTCGTGAAAAAAACGAACATCTCTTTCGTCGCTGTATTCCCCGTTTGGACTCACACATTTTTCTCTTGGTTTCCAGGCAAAAGTTTCAGGACCTTTTATCGAAATCTGAATGTCTATGTTTTGGTCATGGCATTCAAAACCTTTTATACTTTCTTCTTTGGTTGTGCCTTCGCCAACAATTACGATTACTTTTAATCCTTCGGCAATTTCAAATGCGCCTTCTTCAAGTTTGCTGATATCATTTTGATTTACGTAATCAAAGGCTTCTTTAAATTTAGTGTGAAGGCTGAAATATTTTGCAGCGTTTTGTAATGTATCTACAATCATTTTATTTGGTTTTAATGTTTCTATTTGAGCTTTAAAAAATTATTTAATTGTATTTTTTAGTTAAATTATTACTTTACATTGTGTTACTTAAAATACTGGTTTGTAAATATTAAAATTTTGTATATAAATATTGGTTATTTACACTTTCTTTTGTCATGAATTTTTTTTTTGAATCCTGTAAGAACGATAATAACTAAAAATATTTTTCTTTAATAAATGTTTTTTTCAAACACATGTGTATATTTGCGTGTACGCACACGGGCTTTTACAAATGTATATAAAAAGTTAAGTAAAACAACTTATATTTAATAAAAAAATAATAACTTCAAGTGTGTTCCAAAATTATTTTAACTTAAAAATCATCATTATTATAACGATAAAAAAAATTGCCGAACTAGCCAATGTTTCTCCCGGAACTGTTGATAGAATTATCCATAATCGTGGGCAGGTTGCTCAGGAAAATATCGATAAAGTAAATGCTATTATTGAGCAATATGGCTACAAACGTAATATTCTGGCGAGTAATCTGGCTTTGAATAAAAAGTTTCATTTTGCAGTTTTTTTACCACAATATGAAAATCTGGAATATTGGAAAAGCCAAATTACAGGAATAGAAAAAGCAGCTATTGAGTTTAGTAAATTCGGTATTGTACTGGATTATTTCTTTTATGATTTTAATGCAGCTTCGTTTAAAGAAGCCGTTAAAAAAGTACTGGAATTTGATTGCGACGGACTCTTATTTGCGCCTATTTTTTATGAAGAATCGGTACGTTTTTTAAGTGAATATGAAAAGAAAAATATTCCTGTTGTCATGATCGATTCGAATATCTCTAATAATGATGAGCATGCTTATGTAGGGCAAGATGCTTTTCAGAGTGGCTATTTGGCCGGACGATTAATCAGTTTTGCGGTAAAGAATGAAAGACAAATTCTGATTTTTAAAATTACCAGAGAGATCGAAAGTACATCGGTTTATTTGCAGCGTATCAATGGTTTTTATTCTTTTTTTAAAGATCATGATGAACTCAGGAATTTTAAATTTTCTGAAATTACCATCAAAGATTCCGGAATCGATCAATTGAATCTGGAAATGTTTTCTGGTATCAATAGTGTTTTTGTACCTAATTCGAGAGCGTATATTGTGGCAAGATTTTTAGAACAGAATAATATAAAAGGCGTAAGAATTATTGGTTACGATTTATTAAAAGATAATATCGAATACCTTAATAAAGGAATAATCGATTTCTTAATCAACCAAAGACCCGAAGAACAAGGATATATGGGAATAAATCATTTGTATAAAAAGTTAGTGTTACAGGAAACTGTTTCAAACACACATTATATTCCTTTAGAAATTATTTTGAAAGAGAATTATTTTCCTGCGAGGAAATCGTAGAATTTTGGCCCACGGGTTTGGCGGGTTTTAACTGGTTTTCACGGATTTTTATTTTTTTATTCGCAATCTTTATCATCCTGAAGGAGGAAGGATCACACTAGTGATTCGACAAAGATTGGCGATTTTCTTTGCGGAGTTTCGAGTGTGATCCTTCCTCCGTCAAGGATAACAAGATTAGGTGCAAATCTAAACGAACAAACCCTACAGGTTTTAAAACCTGTAGGGTTTGTTTTTTTAGCGAAAAGTTTCTCAGGATAAGAGGATTGCGAGTAGTATAAAATCCGCGAAAACCAGTTAAAACCCGTCAAATCCGTGGGCAATAAAAAACTATTTCTTCACCTTAACCACCAACGGTGTATTTATTTTTTTAGCAAACGAACTCAAATACGTTTCCCATTGTTTTTGAGTTTGAAACGGACTTCCTTTTTTCCAGCCAAAACCAACATAATAGATTGCTTTATTGTTCTTTACCTCAATGTTTCCGTACAGATTACTTAAATCTTTATCTTCGGTAATATGATTATCAAAACTCGTTAAAGTATTTTTTGGAGCTACAATTCCGGTTCCAATTTCAGAATCGTCGATAGGTTCCCAATGGCTTAACCAACCTTCTTTTATGTTGGTTCCCGTAGTACCTTTTTTGTCATGAAGCGTTAATCCTGCGGCGATAGATTTTGTTCCGGTAATGTTAATTTCAAAACGCGAAAGATAACTTCCGTAATCCAGACTGATTAATTTCGACTCGGTTATTTTGTTGCCTTTTGCATCCCAATCGGCATACGTCAGGATAAAACTTGTTCTGATAGGTCCGGTAGTAAAAGTTTTCCAGCTTGTGAAATTCTTAGAAAAATAGTATTGATCATCGACTTTAACGGCAATTCCGCCAACGCCACGACTGTCACCTACGTGAAAATTATCCAGACCTTCGCCAGTATCTTTATGATACGTTCCGGTTCCGTTAGTGGCCTTTTCGTACCATTTATTGATAATGGGGTAATCGACTCTTTTTAGCCAGGCATCAATTCCGCTGGTCAAAGTTCCACCCGCAATTTTGTCTTCGACCATTTTTTGAGCCACCGGACCATAAGTTCTAAAAGCGACCTTATTGTTTTCCCACGCATAATCATCTGTTCGCTCCGGAACAAATCTCGAGTAACAGCGAATTACAGTTTCTTTTGATGGATTTTCGGCAACCAAAACTTCAAAATCTTGCTGTGATGAAGCTTTTATTTTAGGCTGAAATAACAATACATCTGTTATTCCGTCGCCATCATTGTCGATAGATTGTGTAGTTAAAAAAGTATTTGTACCAGCTTCTTTTACAGCATAATTTTCCAGTTTAACTGAAGTTGCTAATCCAAGGGATTTTTTGGTCAGTTCAATGGTTTCAAATTCACGATCTATTGGAAGGGAATTGGTAACAGTAATAATTTTGTTTTGAGCATGAACGGCAATACTACTTGCCAGAATTGCGAGAAATAAAACAGGCTTTTTCAAAGTGGTTATTTTTTAATGTTTGTAAAGTGACATTCTAAGAATGATAAAATTACAAATAGATAATTGATTAAAAATACAGAATTGGGGTAAAAATGTGTAGAATTTGGGTTATGGGATTATTTTAAACACATAGAGACCTAGATTTTTATGATTTTGAAAAAGCAAATCAAAAAGAAACACGTTTCTCACACATGCTATGTGGGTTGATGCAAGTGAAAGGCCTTTTTTGAGTTCAATAATTCTATGACTCTGTGTGTTAAAAATTATTATACCCAATGGGTTAATTAGTATATTTAGATATCCTAAATTAATAAAACGCCATGAAACAAAGTGCCGGCCTATTACTTTTTAAATTTGTAGACAAAACCGTATTCTTTTTCCTGGTTCATCCGGGTGGTCCATTCTGGAAAAATAAAGACCTGGAGAGCTGGTCGATTCCAAAGGGCGAATTCACCAATGATGAAAACCCGCTTGATGCTGCCAAACGTGAATTTTACGAAGAAACCGGTTTTAAATTAGAAAGTGAATCAGAAAGCGATTTTATTGAACTTGACTCAGTAAAATTAAAATCAGGTAAAACAATTTTTGCCTGGGCATTAGAATTTGATATTGATGCAACTCTCATAAAAAGCAATGAATTTGAAATGGAATGGCCTCCAAAATCAGGAAAACAACAATCTTTTCCGGAAGTTGACAGAGCCGAATGGTTTCAAACCGAACACGCTTTGAAAAAAATAAATCCCGCACAAGCTGATTTTATTGTTCAGATCATCTCTAAAATATCTTCTTCGCTCTAAAAATAGCCTTGCTTTACAGAATAATTTTGTAATTTACATTTTCGGTCAAGCCGAATAATTAAAAATGTAAATAAAGAATATGGAAGTTAAATGTATTATTTTCGATTGTGACGGAGTTCTTGTAGATACTGAAAAAATTGGTAACGGAATCATGCTTGAAATGGCAGCAGAATATGGTTTTAAGATGAAACTGGAAGATGCATATCGCGATTTTAACGGTCGTAAATTAAAAGAATGTTTCCTGTATATTGAGAATGCTATTGGGAAAAAACTTCCCGATACTTTTGAAGCAGATTATCGTGAGAAAAGTTTTGAAGCTTTCAAAACGCAGGTAAAGCCAATGGAAGGCATCGTTGATTTTCTTAATAAATTAAAAATCCCTTATTGTGTAGCTTCAAGCGGTCCGATTGATAAAATCAGACTGAATCTTGAAGTGGCAGGTTTATTAGATAAATTCGAACATAAAATATTCAGTTCATACCAGATTAATAGCTGGAAACCAGATCCCGAAATTTTTCTGCACGCTGCAAAAGAAATGGGATTTGAAGTAAAAGATTGCATCGTAATCGAAGACAGCAAAGCCGGAGTAATTGCCGGAATTAGCGGTGGATTCAAAGTGTATGGTTTTGCCAATGGTTATAACAATGAAGACCTAGAAAAAGAAGGCGCGGAGCTTTTTCATTCTTATGAAGAGTTAGCTTTTTTGTATTAAAAAGTTTCAGGTTTCAAGTTTCAGGTTTCTGCTACTTTTAAGGTATTAGCTTTGCCAAAGTTTTAAACTTTGCCAAAGCTTTTCGCATTTTTAAGCATTATATAATAATCTAATTTTCTCATTACCAAATTCTTTAATTAAAATGTAATTTGTTACATTAAAATAAATTTTTATATATTTGATTATAGAGATTCATTTTTTCTGATGCTTTTAATTATCAAATTATAATTTTAAGAGTACTAATAAGAATGTCTTTTTTGCTTAAAAATGCCTTTTCCCAAAGGGGTATTTTTAAGACTGTAGCTCTTAAAAAGCTACGAACTAACCTACAGACCGAAACAAAATGATAAAATTTTTACTTAGAATTTTAGTTCTATGGATATCCCTTTTGTATCCAATTGTTAATGCCCAAATTAAGAAAATTGGAGTTCCTTTTATCACCAACTATAATCCTAAAACTTATAAAGCCGCTTCAGAAAACTGGGATGTTTTGCAGGATTCTAAAGGCATGTTGTTTTTTGCGAATCATTTTGGTATTATGCAATTTGATGGCGTGAGATGGAGTATTGTGGCACAGCCGGAAAATAAAAGTATGGTGCGTTCTCTTGCGATCGATAACAATGATAAAATGTATGTTGGTGCTCAGGGCGAATTTGGTTATACGGTTCAATTACCAAACGGGCAATATAAATATACTTCTTTAGTGAAATTACTTCCGGAGTCTGCCAGAAATTTTGGTGATGTATTGCATACGGTTATTCGCCATAAAGAAGTAATTTTTTTCTCGAATGAAGAACTATTTATTTATAAAAATAACAAAATCAAAGTAATACGATCTGAGGTCAAGTTTGATGAATTTTTTGAGGTTGGCAAAGAAATCTTTGTTTCCGACAATGAAAAAGGTTTGCTGAAATTAGAAAATGATGTTTTGGTTGAAATTCCGAACAGTAAAGAATTTATAGGGATGAAAATCAGGAAAATCTTTGAAACCAATGAAGGTTTGATCATCCTGACACAAAAGAAAGGTTTATTAATTTACAAAAACAATCAGTTAAAACCTTTTGTAACCGAAGCAGATAACGTATTGAAACAGAATCAGATCTCAACAGGGATTTTACTTTCTGATGGCTATTTCGGAATTGGAACTCGTCAAAACGGATTGATAGTTATTAATAGTAAAGGAGATTTAATTCAGCATATCAATAAACAGACAGGTTTGCAAAACGATTATGTGACCAACCTTAAAATGGATAGGGAGGGTAATTTGTGGGTAACTTTGAAAGATGGTCTTTCGATGGTTCAGATTTCGTCGCCGTTATCAAAAATACTGGACACGTCCAACTCAGAAACCAAAATATATTGCAGTCAGATTTATCAAAACAAACTCTATATCGCTACTGATAATGGCGTTTTTTGGCTGGATTGGAATGCTTACAAAAATGGCCAGCATGAGAATGTTCATTTTCAGCATATATCAGGAATGTCTGAAAACGTTTGGAATATTGGCATTTTTGGAAACTCACTTTTGGCTTTTGAGAAGAATGGAGTTTTTGAAATTAAAGGCAATTCGGCACAATTGTTAGCCAGAACAGATGGCGCCTGGCAAGGTGTTCTTATTCCGAATCATCCTGATTTATTGCTTGTTGGCGGTTATAACGGTTTGTATTTATTAAAACAGATCAATAATTCCTGGGTGTATCAGCATAAAATAAAAGGTTTTGAAGAAAGCAGTAGGGTAATTGTAACCGATAAGGATGAGAATATTTGGATCGCGCATGGTTACAAAGGAATCTTCAAAATGAGATTAAATAAAACATTTGATGCTGTTTCGAACATTGAATTTTATAATGATAAAAGTGGTTTTCCGTCGAGTTTGTTTTTAAATAATTTCAAAATTAAGAACCAGATTCTTTTTGGAACCACAAAAGGAGTTTACAAACAAGATACTCATTCAAAGAAAATGATTCCTGATGCTATTTTCAAAAAATATCTGGGAATGAAAAGTCATATTCGGTTGCTTAAAGAAGATCCTCAAAACAATATCTGGTATATTTCTGGAGAGAATACGGGAAAAATGAATCAGAAAGCAGATGGAGGTTTCACTATCGAAGAATTGCCTTTTCGGAAACTGAGATACTTATACATTCCGGGTTTCGAGAATATTCAGACTACTGCAAACGGAGATGTGTTTTTTGGAACACAAGAGGGTTTAATTCATTACCACACCACCAAAAACAAGAAATATCAATCGAAGTACAAAGCGATAATTTCTGAGGTTAAATGTATTTTTCCTAAAGACAGTTTGTTGTTTTCCAGCAGATACGATGTACTTCCAACTAATATAGAATCGGCAAATACATTTTCGCCTGTTTTATCGTATTCGAATAACGCTTTGCACTTTTCGTTTGCATCGCTTTGTTATGATGAAGCTGATGCGACTAAATACGAATATTGGCTGGAAGGTTTTGAACCTAAATGGTCAGACTGGAATCTTCAGACCGAAAAAGAATATACCAATTTACCGGAGAACGAATATATTTTTCACGTAAGGGCAAAAAATATTTATGATGTTGTCAGCGAAGAAGCCGTTTTTAAATTTGAAATTCTGCCACCCTGGTACAGAACAAACTGGGCTTATATTTTATATTTGATATTGTTTGGCGTTTTGATTTATACGATTATCAAATACCAAAAAAATCTGGCTGAACGCGAACGTGAACAACTAATCCTGAATCAGGAAAAGGAATTGCTCCGAAATCGCGCCGAATTAAACGAGCAAAAACTGGCGTTAGAACAGGAAAACATGGCGATTATGAAGGAGAATCTTGAAACAACGATTAATCTCAAAAATGCCAAAGTAGCTTCGAATACGGTGAATTTGATTCATTTAAATGAAATTTTACTTTCTATAAAAGAGCTTATTGGTCAGATTGATAAGAACAACGATTTTAATACCAATTTTTGTTTACTAAAGAAAATCAACCGAATCATTGATCACGAATTACAAGGAGATCAGCACTGGAACGAGTTTGAAGAAATTTTTAATCAGCTGCACGATAATTTCATGCAACGATTGAAAAGTAGTTTCCCGGAACTAACTCCGCGTGATATGCGATTGTGTGCTTATTTGCGAATGAATTTTAATACCAAAGAAATTGCACCACTTTTAGGAATTTCTGTTCGAGGAGTTGAAGATACGAGATATCGTATTCGTAAAAAATTACAGCTTTCTTCGGAGGCAAATATTACGGAGTTTATTTTAAATTTTTAAATGGGTTTATTTTTTCTCGCAGATTTGGCAGATCGAGCAGATTTTTTTAATCTTTTTTATCCCTTAATCTGTGGCTAAAATTTTTCACGCAGATTTTAAAAAGATTTAAGCATGTGCGCAAATGATTATCAAAATTTAATCTGCTCGATCTGCCAAATCTGCGTGAAACAATAATTATTTAATCTGTGGCTGATTTTTTCAAACAGATTTTAAAAAGATTGATGCAGATTTGTGTAGATGTTTTATTTTATAACGTATTAATTCTAAAAGTTCCAGATTAATCGCAATTATAACCGCAATCTTGTCATCCCGAGGAACGAGGGATCTCCGCAAGTAATTCTACAAAGATGGGCTACATTTGTTACGGAGTTTCTTGCGAAGATTTGCTTCGCCAGTCGCTATCGCTCGAGTCTCCTCCGTCGAAATGACAAACTACACGCAAACGGCATTTTCTTTTATATTCCTACAATTAAAATCCATCTTCTATCGGTTTATAACCAACACATAATGAATTTTTAAAATCAGTAAAATCCTAAGTAGTTTTACGCTTTTTGCGGGCTAATTATTACATTTTTTTACAAACACCGTAGTCAAACCGTATTCTAAAATGTAAGTCTTGCCTGATTTATTTGTTAATATTGTCTCATTATTATTACAATAATAATCTGTTTTTACAAGCAGGTATTTATTGTGCCAATAATCTTTACTAACAAATAACCTATAAACAAATGAAGCAAAAAGACTCTTTTTTCGGCCGACCACCGAAAAGCAATTACAATGTAAAAAGGTGTTTAATGTTACTCGTTCTGGCATTATCTCCATTACTAAAAGTTCATTCACAATGCAACACCTTAATTTGGTCGGATGAATTTAACGGAACGACAGTAGACGCGACCAAATGGCAAAGTATTTCCGGAAACGGCTGTCCGTCACTTTGTGGTTTCGGAAATGCCGAAGCCCAGCGTTACGATCCTAATCAGGCCACCATTGTCAAGGAAGGAACAAACAGTTATTTGAACATTCAGGCAAAATACGAACCCAATGCAGCCTTTCCGTCACAGCCGTATTCTTCTGCCAAACTTACCACAGAAGGTAAATATGCGATCAAATACGGAAGAATCGAAGCCCGTATGAAATTATCTAACGGAATGGGCGCATGGCCCGCTTTCTGGATGTTGCCTGCCGGAACTTCAAACTGGCCCTTTACTGGCGAAATTGATATCATGGAAGCCAAACACAGAAACCCAAAATCTGTAGACGGAACGCTTCATTATGACGCAGGTGGCTACCATTATACCGGAAAAAGTTATTCTTCACCCACGGATTTATCTAACGAATTTCACGTTTATGCGGTAGAATGGGGACCAAATATCATTAAATGGTTTATTGATGGTACTTTATTTCATACTGCTACGCCACAAACGACCGTAAATGGCGGATGGCCTTTTAATGATCAACAGTTTTATATTATTTTAAATCTGGCCGTTGGTAGTGGAGGAACGCCTTATACAAGTGTAAACGGAGCAGGTGTAGAGCCAATTCCGGCTGACTTTCCGGCAAAATTGCAAGTAGATTACGTTCGCGTTTACAGCGGTAGTTTTACGTATGGCGTTTTGGGCGATGCAAAAGTATACCATAACGAAACGGGTAAAACGTATTCGATCAATTCTATTGCAGGAGCGACTTATAATTGGACCGTTCCGGCTGGAGCATCCATTACTTCGGGGCAAGGTACCAATACAATCATTGTAAATTGGGGAACTACAGGCGGAGATGTTTCTGTAGCGACTACAGTTTCAGGATGTGCCAGTAATACTTACAAATTGGCCGTTGTAACAGAAGTGCCTTTACCGGTAGAAAGAATCTACGAAGATTTTCAATCGAATAGAAATATCGTCTACGGACTTAAAACAGGAGTTTTGACAGAAGCGGTGGCAAATCCATCTGCTACAGGAATCAATACTTCGGCTTTGGTGGGGAAATATGTTCGCAACACCTCTGAATTGTACGATGTTATGAATATTAAAAATTTAACCATTAGCAATGCTAATGATTATGTGTATGGCAGAAAAAAGCTTTCTTTTGATATTTATACTTCAGCACCTGTTGGAACTAAAATCTCGATGCAACTCGAAAATAGCTTAGTAACCACGGCAACGAATTTCCCTTCAGGTAGACATAGCGGTTATAAAGCCACAACTACAGTTCAGAACAAATGGGAAACTATTGAATTTGAATTCGAAAAAGTAATTGACGCCAATACAAGCGCCTTATCTACTAATAATGTAGTGTTTCTTTTTGAATCGAATTCGAATACTGGAACCACTTATTATTTTGATAATTTACTTACAAGAGCAGCACCTGAAAAACCAATTATTGCTACAGATGTTCTTCAGAATTATGATGGTATCAATAAAATTATCAAAGGAACTACAACCGGAGTATATTCTGTTGTAGCAAATCCCGGAGCAAATGCGGTAAATTCGTCTGCGAATGTAGCGAAGTATGTTCGAAATATTACCGAACAATATGATGTGCTTTTCTTTAATACGCAAGGTACTATCGAAGATGCAGGTTTATTAAAAAGTCAGACTAATAAAATCATGATTGATGTTTATACTACCGCACCAATTGGTACAGTGGTCAGTCTGAATTTAGAGAATAGTGCAACATCGCTTCCTGCTAATTTCCCTACAGGAAGAAACAGTAATTATGTTGCTATCACGACCAAACAGAATCAATGGGAAACGCTGACTTTCTATTACAACTCAAGTCCGGATCCGGGAACATCCAATCTGGCGGTCAATCAAATGGTGATATTGGCCAATTCAGGTTCTTTTACAAACGATACTTATTATTTTGATAATATCAGAATTGGTTCTACTAAATTACCGGATACTTTTACGCCCGGAGTCGTTTACGAAGATTACCAAACCGTTCATAATATCACGTTTAGAGATGCAATTGGAACCTATACGGCAAACACACCAAATCCAAGTGCAAGCGGAATAAATACATCTTCAAATGTTGGAAAATATGTGAGAAAATCAACTGAATTGTATGATAATTTTTCTTTCAATACTACTTTAAATAATATTGGAGATTTCAAAAGCGGAACCAAGAAATTTGCTATGGATGTGTATACCGCTGCGCCGGTTGGATCTGTGATTTCATGGCAGGCAGAAAGCAGTGCTTCAATTCCTTCTAATTATCCTGTTGGAAGACATAGTATTTATCAGGGCGTTGTAAAACAAACCAATACCTGGCATACCATTACGTTTACTTATGCAAGTGCTCCGGATGCATCGACACTAGATACTGAAGTAAACCGTTTTGTGTTTTTGTTTGAACCGGGAACGAATTCTGGAAATACGTATTATTTTGACAATATCAGAGCGGTAAATTTAGTGGGAACAGAAAATCCTCCGGCAACTTTACCAGCTCCGTGGGTAAGTTCAGATTTAGGTGCTGTAACTCCAGCGGGAGAAGCCACTAACGCCAGCGGAACTTTCACGATAAAAGGATCAGGAACTGATATTTGGGAATCAAGCGATCAATTTCAATTTGTAAACCAATCAATTACCGGCGATGCTGAAATTATTGCGAAAGTAAATTCATTGACAAATACTAATACATATGCAAAAGCCGGAGTAATGTTCCGTGAAACTTTGACGCCAACGTCTAAACATGCCATGACTGATATTACGGCTGCAGCTGGAGTAGAATTTTTATCCAGAGATGCTGTTTCTGCAATCACAACGGCTCAGACAGCTACAGGAACGACTCCAAAATGGCTTCGTGTAACAAGAGCAGGAAATGTATTTACGTCTTATACGTCAGATAATGGTTCTACCTGGACACCATTAGGTACGCCAAGAACAATTGCTATGGCCAATACTATTTATGTGGGAATGGCAGTAACTTCTCATGCAAATGGAACTTTGGCAACAGGAGTTTTTAGCGATGTTATTGTTCGAAATATCACGCCGCCAACGAACAATGTCAATTTGGCTTTAGCCAAAACAACTCTAGCTTCTTCAGAAGAAAATGCAACTTATTCTTCGGCGAAAGCCACAGACGGAGATGCAGGAACAAGATGGGCGAGTAGTTTTGTCAATGCAAGCGAATGGATTTATGTTGATTTGGGAAGTAATTACAACATCAATCGTGTGGTTTTAAAATGGGAAGCAGCTTTTGCGACTCAGTACAAAGTGCAAATTTCGACGGATAATGTTTTCACAGAAAATGAAACTGTAAACACACAAACGGCAAGCGACGGCGGAACTGATGATTTGACGGTGAACGGAACAGGAAGATACATTAGAGTTTTATGTACGGCGAAAGCTTTGGCTCCATACGGGTATTCTCTATTCGAAATCGAAGCTTACGGATCTGCTTCTACAGCTAAAAAAGCTGCGGTTGCAACTGAAGAAACTGATCCAACAACTACAGCATTTGCGGTATATCCTAATCCGGTCAGTAATTATATTCAATTGGCAATACCTGAACAATTAGACAACAAAGTCGTAACGATTTATGATGATTCAGGAACATTGCTGGTAGAGAAAAAACTGAATGCTGATGCTAAAGAAGATGTTATAGATGTAAGTAAACTTAGAAAAGGAATTTACATTCTGAACTTTAAATCTGATCAAAAAAGCTGGTCTAAAAAACTGATCAAGCAATAATCTAAAACCCAGTTGGGTGTAATGATCCTTAATAGTTACACCCAACTTTTATAAATAAACTCGTAGTTATGATTCTTTTTAACACATAGAAACATAGATTTTGTTTGCGAAAAAGGCATTTCACTTTATATAAAGGCACATAGATAGCTATGCGAAAGAAATGGATTTCTTTTTTGTATACTTTTTCATCCATAGAATCTATGTTTCTATGTGTTTAAATAAATTTTCCGAATTAAATGCGACGATTTATAGCTTAATATTTTCTCATTCTTACTAATGAATTAAAAACAAGTTTATTAACCCAAACAATTTTAAACAATGAGAAATTTTAAATTACAAAAAAGATTTTTTACCGCATTGCTTCTGGCATTGCTATGCAATTTTATGTACGGGCAGGGCCCAATTCCGTTTACGATAAGTAATACGTCAACATTTAATGACAACGAATTGTATGTCGCCATAGTGGGTATTGATTACAATACCGGAAATCACGTTTGGGTCAATGCCAAAACGAGTCAGGTATTGCCTATGAGTGCTTCTTACAATACCGTTACTGGACCTACAATTGGCGGAAATACCGGACCGGGACAAAACTCGAAATATGCCAATTGTTTTACCAAGTTAAGTGAAATCCCAAACAAAACTTTTACGCTGCCTCAAATTGCAGGCTGCAGGGTTTTTATTGCGAAAGGACAACAATTGTATTTCTACTTTTTTGGCGCAAATGGTGCTCCTTCGGGATATACATCTCCAAATCCGTTGAATGCTACAGACCCAAATCAGGGCATTTTATATGAAATTATCGAATTGACGAATAATCAATATGGTTTCTTTGGAAATCCATCGAGAGTCGATTCGTATAAATACCCAATGGGATTAGAGTTATTTGGTGCCAATGGTTACCAGAAACGTGTGGGGGAATTAAAAAAACACGCCGATATTGTGGCGGCTTTCAAAGCCAATGTGCCATCAGAATTTCAGGGTTGTGTCAATAATACAACGGGCGAAATTACGGCACCATCAAAAACTCCCGCTTTCGCGGATGGAACCGGAGGAACTTCTGTGGGAGCTCAGGCCAATTATCTGAAATCTTATATTGATGCTATTTGGAACAAATATAAAAATGAAGATTTAATATTTTATGCAGGCGATGCCGGAGTTTTCAAAGGAAGAGTGATTGGGGAACAATTAGAAGTTGTGGGACAGTCAGGAGGTTTTGTGGGCAGAACAGGAAGAGTTCAAAACAGACCATCAACTCAGGAAGCCCTAGAAGGAAAAGGTGTTCTGGACAGAAGATTGGTCGACGGAGATCTTGATCTTGTGGTTCAGGCGCAATTAACGGCGGCGATTAACCGCCATGTCGTAAATGTTACAACTCCTAATCCGGGGCAACAAAACTGGTATGATGCATCGAAATTTTATCAGGTGAATCCAACCAATCATTATTCTAAATTTTGGCATTTGCCGGGAATAAGTGTAGATAATCTGGCATACGGATTTGCCTATGATGATGTAGCTGATCAGTCGCCATCGCTTCATTCGCCTCAGCCAACAAAAGTCATTGCTACATTTGGAGGATATGCGGGATCAACACCATCGGTTCCGGCTACTACAGATGTTATTACGGTTTATAAAGATTGTAACTACACGGGATTTTCTGGCGGATTGACTATTGGAGATTATAATTTGGCGCGTTTGAATACTTTAGGAGTTTTAAATGATGATATTTCTTCGCTTAAAGTAGCTCAGGGTTTTCAGGCGATTTTGTATCAGGATGATAATTTTACAGGAGCTTCAACGGTAATCAATTCTGATAATGCTTGTTTGAATGCCACATGGAATGATAAAGTGACTTCGATTAGAATTCTGGCAAATGGAGTAACTATTTTGAATAATCAGACCTTTTATCTTCAAAACAGAAACAGCAATTTATATATGGATGTCTGGAATGCGAATTTATCGAATGGTGCTGCCATCAATCAGGGCGCTTTGAATTCAGGCAACAATCAGAAATTTACTTTCGCGCATTTAGGCGACGGATTGTATAAAATCATTGCTAATCATAGCGGTCAGTCTTTAGACGTAAACAATTTTAGTAAAGCAAATGGTGCGAAAGTAGAGCAATATCCATACAATGCAACTACCAATCAGCAATTTGTATTAGTTGCAACGGGAGACGGATTCTATAAAATTGTAGCCAGACATAGCGGTCGAATCGTTGAGGTTGCGGGAGCAAGTACAGCTTCTGGCGCGGTGGTTCAACAATGGGACAATAACAATCAAACGTGCGGACAATGGAAATTGGTTACTGCTACGACTTCTCAAACTTCTGTTTTAATTCAGGCCGAAGATTATTCTGCCATGAGCGGTATTCAGGTTGAAGCAACTACAGATACAGGAGGAGGTTCAAATGTTGGTTATACAGAAACAGGTGACTGGTTGGCTTATAAAAGTATTAATTTTCCAACAACTGGTTCTTATTTAATAGAATACCGTGTTGCAAGTGGCGTAACGGGTGGTAAATTATCATCTGATCTAAACGGAGGAACTATTGTTTTAGGCAATGTTGATATTCCAAACACAGGAGGATGGCAAAACTGGCAAACCGTATCTCAAACGGTAAATGTAAATGCAGGAACGTACAATTTTGGAATCTATATTCAGAATACGGGAATGAATATCAACTGGATTAAAATTACAAAAGTGGGCGCCGGTTTAACAGCTAAATCAGCTCAAGCTCCAATCGTTGAAGAAGAAGTTGTCGAAACGGCTTTGAACATCTATCCAAGTCCGGTCGAAAATACACTTTACATTACTACGGATGTCAGCGGAGGAAATGTAAGCATTGTTGATTCTCAGACAGGAACTGTGTTTTCCGGACGAAAAGTCAATAATAACAGTTTAGATGTTTCGTATTTACGACGAGGCATTTATTTGATAGTATTTGAAAAAGACGGCCAAAAAACGGTGAAACGTTTTATAAAGAAATAAGCTGTTGGGTGTAATTATTTTAACACATAGAAACATAGAATTATAAAGATCAAAAAAGGCGTTTCACTTTGCATTAAAAAACATAGCTATGTGATAGAAACGAGTTTCTTTTTAATGTTCTTTTTTCAAACAAATAAAATCTATGTTTCTATGTGTTTAATTAAGATTTTTATGGATTACACCCAAGGCATTAAAGAATAGTTTTAAAAGAGATTTTATATCTAAGACTTTAGATTTTTAGGTTCCAACCAATCTGAAATCTAAAGTCTAAAGTCTAAAAATTATTTTCTCCCCCGAGAATTTACATATCAATTAATCTATTAAAAAATGTTACTATGAAAAACAATTACAAAGTGATCCAGCTAAAATGGATCTTGATTTTGGTTCTGGGTGTTGTTAACTTATCAGTTGCCCAAAAGAAAGTTATCGCTTATATCCCTAATTGGGTAGATCTGAATGCCTTTTCGAGCAGCGTTCAGTATAGTAAACTGACGCATATTAATATTGCTTTCGAAAATCCTGATGCCAATGGATATCTGTCTTTTAATTCAGGAAGTAATACTATCATTAATGCGGCACATGCTCAGAATGTAAAAGTTTTTGTTTCCCTTGGTGGAGGCTCAGTTTCTGAAGGAGGCGCTATTCGTGATAATTATTTCAATTTGATTAAAGCTGCCAACAGAACAGCTTTTATTCAGAAAATCTACGATTATGTGGTGGCTCATAATTTTGATGGTGTCGACATGGATCTTGAAGGTCCGGCAATTAATAGTGATTACGGAGGATTTGTAATAGCGCTTGCCGCGAAATTGCATGCTAATGGAAAACTAATTTCGGCAGCACTTTCAGAAGGATATGGTGGTGCAAATGTACCTGCATCTACTTTTGCAGCTTTTGACTGGATTAATATCATGGCATATGATGCAACAGGGCCCTGGCAACCGGGAAACCCTGGACAGCATTCTCCGTACAGTATGGCAGTAAACCAGTTTAATTACTGGACAGGAAGAGGATTACCGGCAAGCAAAGCGATCATTGGACTTCCGTTTTACGGATATGGTTTTGGAGCTTCTGCCAATCAGGGAATTTCTTATGCTAATATCGTTGCGCAATATCCGGGAGCAGAAAATCTGGATCAGGTAGGAAACACGATTTATTATAACGGAATTCCAACGATCAAAGCAAAAACAACATTCGCGATTCAGAATGCGGGCGGAGTTATGATTTGGGAATTGTCTCAGGACGCGACTGGTGCCAAATCATTATTAACAGCCGTAAATCAGGTTATTACCGGAAGTAATCCACCAACAGGCACAGGAACTTTAATACAAGCAGAAAGCTACTCTTCGATGAACGGTATTCAGACAGAAGCAACTACAGATACAGGCGGAGGCCTTAATGTTGGTTACGCAGATACAGGCGACTGGATGGCATATTCGAATGTTAATTTCCCAACTTCTGGTTCTTACGTAATCGAATATAGAGTAGCAAGTGCCGTAACCGGTGCCAGAATATCATCTGATTTAAATGCAGGAACCATTCAGTTGGGTAATGTTAATATTCCTAATACAGGAGGTTGGCAAAACTGGCAAACGGTTTCTCAAACCGTAAATGTAAATGCGGGAACGTACAATTTCGGGATATTTATACAAAGTTCTGGTGTGAATATCAATTGGTTCAGAATCACGAAATCGGGAGCAGGTTTAGCTGCAAAATCTGCAGCTTCAGAAGAGTTTGTGGCTTTAAATGTATATCCAACTTCTGTTGATAACACACTTTCTATTACCCAGGATGTAAGCAATGCGAATGTGAGTATTATAGATTCTCAAACCGGAGCTGTTGTTTCAGGTTCAAAAGTAAACAACAATAGCATAGATGTTTCTCTTTTAAAATCAGGCATTTATTTGATTGTTTTTGAAAAAGAAGGTACACAAACCGTGAGACGTTTTATTAAAAAATAAGATTTAATTGCTAAGATTTAATTTTTAATCTCGCAAACTCGCAGAGTCGCAAAGAAAATAAAAAGCTTTGTTTCTTCGCGGTTAAATTCGCAATTGCACATATTGTTAGTTATGTTTATTTCAACCTTTGTCAAACTTGTAGACTTTGAGAAGGGTTAACACAATCTTGTCAGAAATGGCAAGATTGTTTTTTTATACCGGTTCCCGTTTCCCGTTTTCTTTTGCAATATCAATAAGTTTTTTCCGTCTTCTGTCATTAAACCCTGTTTTTGATTATTAAGGTTTAACCGCGAAGAGCGCTAAGATTTACGCTAAGTTCGCAAGGATTTTTTTTTAATCGCGCATTCTATGATAAAATGCGCGATTATTACGCACCAGCTACAAAAAAACTTTGCGAACCTTGCGGTTAAATCAACATCACGGCACAGTAGTAATAATTATCATTCCGTAACAATACGATAAAGGTATTTCGGCTTTTAATTCCTAAAATTGCAAATCGTTTTAAAAAAGCCCCATTTACAAATTCTAACCTATGATTTTTAAATTTACTTCTTCCACTAAATATTCTCTCCTTTTTCTGTTTTTTGTTTTATTAAGCACCACAATTTCAGCACAAAAAAAAAAGAATCTTGATGGCGTTCAGGTTGCTTTTTTATCTGATGTTCATTTACAGGATTTGTTCGGAACATTTTCTGATAATGATTTTAAAGGCATTTTGAATACGAAAACCGGAAAATATACGTTAATGAGAACAATGGCGTCTCAGTTGCATTCGACCCGAATTTTCAATGAGAACTATTTTGCTTTCATCGCAGCTTTAGAAGATATCGCAAAAAGAAAGATAAAATATGTTGCTCTTCCGGGAGATTACACAGACGACGGTCAGCCGATTCACGTAAAAGGCTTAGAGAAAATTTTAGATGAATACAGAAAAAAATACAATATCGAGTTTTTCATTACCACTGGAAATCACGATCCCGTTGGACCTTTTGCTCAAGAATCCGGTAAAGAAGATTTTTTAGGAAAAGACGGTAAAAGCCAGCCCATTTATAGCAAAGAAGGCCTCTATAAGCCAAACTTAACCATCGAACAGCCTGTTGTTGTGACCGCCGATATTGCTAAAATGGGTTATTTGGGAATTACTGATAATCTCAAAAATTTTGGTTTTTATCCCAACAAAAAAAATAAATTTTGGGCAACACCATTTTCAACTTATACTTCTAAAGATTATAGTTTCGAAAAAGCATCAAAAGCCGCCTTATTATCTAATAGAGTTTATAATGTAACGCCTGGATTTGAAGTTCCGGATGTAAGTTATGTCGTAGAACCTGTTGACGGACTTTGGTTAATGGCAATTGACGGGAATGTTTATATCCCTAAAAAGAACGAGGGAGATCCAAAAGATCCTAAAAATTATTCGGAAGCCAGTACGGGTTATAATAATGTACTTTCGAACAAAAAACACCTTATAAAATGGGTCGAAGAAATTTCGGCGCAAGCCAAACAACAAGGCAAAACTTTGATTGCTTTTAGTCATTTCCCGATGATTGATTTTAATGATGACGCTTCCGCGGAAATAAAAGAGTTACTTGGGCCAAACAAATGGCAATTGAACCGTGTTCCGGTCGAAGAAGTAGCACAGGTTTTTGCAGATGCAGGATTGAAGATTCATTTTGGCGGTCACATGCATATTAATGATACAGGAGTTCGCACAACAGCAAAAGGAAATACTTTGGTCAATATTCAGACACCATCATTGGCGGCGTATATTCCGGCGTATAAATTATTGACAATCAAAAAAGATAATTTGGTAGACATTCAAACGATTACAATCGATGAGGTTCCGCGATACGATGAACTTTTTGATTTGTATAAAATGGAATATCAATTCTTAGCAAGTCAAAACACAAAGGACATTTGGAATATCGATATCCTAAAAACCAAAAACTACCATGATTTTACCGATTTTCATCTAAAGGAATTGGTTCGTTTACGTTTCCTTAAAGATGACTGGCCAGAATCCTTCAAGAATTTTATTCTAAATATTTCTGCAAAAGATTTATTGGTTTTAGCCAATATGCAATCGGATAAAGATTTTGATTTGATCTTAAAAAACAAAGAAAATCTCAAAAAAGAATGGTCAGAAGCAGAAAGTAAAACAGATAAACTTTTGTCTGAAAACAACCTAAAAAAACAAGATTTTAATTGGACAGGTTATGACCTTTTAGTCGATTTCTACCGTTTCAGAAGCGCCGATGAATTGGCTTTAGTAGATGTTGGAACAATGAGAGCAAAACAATATAAAGTACTATCGCAGTTATTTTTCGAAAACCATAAAGAAGATGCTTCAAAAGAAAAACCATTGCAAAACCAAATGCGATTGTTTCTGATCATTTTTAATAAATTCATGCACGAAGTTCCTGCAGATCATTTTAGTGTTGATTTGAAAACGGGGGAGATTAAGAGTTTGAAATGAGGATTGGCACACGGATGATACAGATTTAAACGGGTTTAGCACGGATTTTTTATTTTATAAATTAAGTATAATCACAATCTTGTTATTTCGACGTAAGGAGAAATCTTCGTAAGTAACTCCGTAACGAAAGCTAATCTTTGTCGAGCTTCTTGCGAAGATTTCTCCTTACGTCGAAATGACAAAAAATGAGAATAAATCAGCGTTAATCCGTTTAAATCGGTATCATCCGTGGCCAAAAAAAAAGCCTCAAGTTTCACACAAAGCAAAACTTGAAACTTGAAACTTTAAACCTGAAACAAAAAAACTATTCCCCTCCAATAACCGGATTCACTCTCACATAACTTCCATCATCATATTTGATCTGATAAGGAGAATTGAAGAAAGTGCTTGGCAAATAATAATCGGTTGTGATGACTTGAGCGCCGGATTTCTTGGCAGCTTCAAAGTGCGTGTAATCATTTTTGCGCGCTTCTTTGGTATCAGAGTCGGCTCTGGTTCTGATGATATATCCTTTTTTGACTAAATCAGTAATTTTTGGATCTTCAGAATTTCCTATCATCAAAGTTGCTGCTTCTGGTTTTCCTGGTTCGGCACAGATAAAAGCGGAACGTCCTTTTAAGGATGGATGATTCAACGCATACATATCTCTTTTGGCTCCGTTGTTATCCAAAATAAATAAAAATTTTCCTTTTGCTTTTTTCAGTGTTGGCCAATTGTTGTGCAAAACCGCTTCTTCGAGTGTTTTGTATTTTCCGCGAACCATATCAGGTGTAATGAGTTTATTGCCTAAACCTTTGCGGAGCTCAGCATCTAAAGCATCAAATAATTCAGGTGTAAATTTCTCTGCTTTTGTCCCCATGAAACTATCGTCATCTTTGGGTTCCAATGTGATAAAAACAGGAACGTGATCCGGATTTGCATCAGACCATTTTTTTAATTCTGCAAGAGCATTTTGAAGGGTGTAACACGATGTTCTAAAATCAATATCAATCATGTGAAAAACCTTAAAACCAGGTTTCTTCATCTCCCCATTTGGGTCATAAACTTTTTCAGATTTTACCAGATCCAAACCTTTTGGGTGCGCATATTTTCCGCCTTTAGGATCTCCCTGAACATCAATTTCAAGATTTCGTAAACCTTTGTTCAATTGATCTGTAATTGAAATATGCGTGTATTGCAAGCCTTTTAGAGAACGCGAAGTGTCTTTTGCCTGAATAAAATTGTATAAATCCGGTTCGATATTCTGGCGGTAACTATTATGAGAACCTATTACTTGTATTTGATTGATTTTTAACTTGTCATTTGGAGTCTGTGCATTACAATGCAGCGCGCCTGCAATGAATAGCGTAAGGAGAATTTGTTTCATTTTTTTTTGAAGTGTAATTTTTTTATTAATACTGAGGACGCAGCACAAGAAGATTACCTTTTTTAGAAAACACTAATGTAAAGACAGGATTTGATTTTTATATTATTTAAAAAAAAAGAAATCGCAACGAGAATGTCATCATTGCCCGAAAATAGTAGTATTTCTACATCAAAATAATTCTTTATTTAATTTAAAGATAACGTTCAGACAAAAAACTTTGGTATAACATTTTATTATTTTACATCATCAAAAAGTCCTAAAATAAGCTATGAAAAAACCTGAAATATTTGAAAAAACGTATAATGATTACTGGAAAAAGCTGAATGCATTTTCGTATACGATGACTCAGGATAAAGACTTGGCGCAGAACATTGTTCAGGATGTTTTTATTGATTTATGGGAACGAAAAGACGACCTTAATATAAATGCAATCGAACCTTATTTGTTTCGGGCAGTAAAAAATCAGGTCTTTAAACATTATCAGAATAACAAGTTCGACAAGACGATTCTTGAGGATAAATTCGAAGATTATATTATTGATAATTTCAGCTCGATCGATCCTGAATTAATGGATTTACTTTATTCTTTATTAGATAAACTTCCGGAGAAACGAAAAGAAGTTTTATTAATGTACAAATTTCAGGACATGTCAATTGATCAGATTGCAGAAGAACTCGGAATTTCAAAACAAACGGTAAAAAATCAAATTTCTTCTGCTTTAAAACAATTGCGTGAAGGCCTGAAAGACCTTGCCTGGCTTGCTCCATACATTATTTTGCACAAAACTTTTTAAGATAACTTTCTGTTAATGGTTTCATAATATTTCGCGATAGTACGATTTTACATTTTGGGTACTTATTGATAATAACAAGTATTATGGTAAAAAGAATCAAGCATAGTTTAGAATATCTTATCGATAAAAGTTCCCGACATAAAACTTCAAGAGCAGAAGAAGATTTGTTGCATAATTTTACTTTTAGTGAATATCAAAAATCAAATTGGGACGCATCTTCAATGGGAAATCCCGACGAAGTTTCTCAGGATATTTACAACAATATTCAAATTAGAATAAGAAAGAAGAAAAACTTCAATCCTTATTTACAATATATGGCAGCTGCCAGCATTCTTTTTCTGGTTGGTTTAGGTTTTTACTTTAAGCCAGCTATCGTAGCCGAAAAACAATTATCATTTAAAACGTCAGATACCCCCAAATCTATCCAATTAAGTGACGGCTCGAAAATTTATCTGGCAGCAAATTCATCATTTCAGTATCCTGAAAAATTCAAGGGCGAAGAGCGAAATGTTTCTTTATTAAAAGGAAATGCATTTTTTGAAATAGCCAAAGACAAAAAGCATCCTTTTATTATTAGCTCCGGCGAAATTAAAACGAAAGTTGTGGGAACTTCATTTCACATTCAAATGTCAAAATCAAAATGCGAAGTGATTGTCGTAACCGGTAAAGTAAATGTTTCTGCAAAAGGGCAGAGCGTAGATTTGGTTCCAAATGAAGAAGCTTTGTTTACAGCACAAAAATTAACCAAACAAATGGCTGAAAAATCCTATTTGGTCAATTGGTACAATACAGATGTTACGCTCAATCAAACCACTTTGCAACAAGTAATTAAGGTTTTACAATATAAATACGGAGTTTCATTTCAGTATGATAATAAGCTCGTATTGGCAACGCCATTAACGGTGTTCATAAAGAAGGACGCATCATTAGAGAATGTTTTAGAACAAATAAATTATATCACAAACCTAAAATTTAAAGTTTATGGCGAAATAGTAAAAGTGGATTAAAAACAAAAAAGCAGTTGCTGAGAACAACTGCCATTAATAATTAAGTATCGTAAAAAAACCAATAACTTAAATCATGTATTTTAAACCTTCTTATTTAAATCTAAAGAGTTTCATCTTTTTAGTACTAGCGTTACTGACCATTGAGAGTGGTTTTAGTAAAACTAATTCATTAAAAAAATCAAAAATAGAAAATAAAATAGAGAAAGCTACACTTGTTTCTATTTTTTCGAAACTGAGCGCGCAAACGGATTATAAATTTAGCTACGGACAACCTATTATTGCTGATAATACCACGTATACAGTAAATTACACAAATGAATCTGTGGCGTTAATTTTAAGTGATCTTTCTAAAAAAGCCAATTTTAATTATAACATTAATGGTAAATTGGTTTTAATTCAGAAGTCAGCTGCGCCAAAAGCGGTTTCTGTAAAAGCAGCAGACAAAATTAGAGTAAAAGGAAAAATTGTTGATGAAAACAAGTTGCCAATTCCTGGTGCAACGGTAATCGAAAGCGGTACTTCAAACTCAACTGTTACTGATTTTGACGGTGTATTTGAACTTTCTGTAGGAGAAGGAAAAAATATCGAAGTTTCGTATGTAGGGTATACCACAAAAGTTCTTGCTGCACAGGCTGGTTTTATGACTGTTCAATTGGAGCCAAGCACTGCTGAATTGAGCGAGGTTTTAGTTATGGGTTACGGAAAACAAGCTAAGAAAGATGTTACCGGAGCTGTTACACAATTAGAAGCGGGTAATTTTAAACAAGGTGTAAACGTTTCTGTAGATAACCTATTACAAGGAAAAGTTGCGGGTGTTCGTGTTGTGAATACAAGCGGAGAACCTGGTGCTGGTGTAAACGTTACCATTCGTGGAGTTGGATCTATCAGAAGCGGAAGTACACCTTTATTTGTTGTTGATGGTATGCCATTGTCTAATGATGATACAAGCCCTGCCGGAACTAATGTTGGTTTTGGAGGTTCAACTGCAAAAAATCCATTAAACTTTTTGAATACAAGTGATATCGAATCGATTACAGTTCTTAAAGATGCATCTGCAGCGGCTATTTACGGAGCAAGAGGATCTAACGGAGTTGTTTTGGTTACCACTAAAAAAGGATCTAAAGGCGAAGGAACATTAACGTTTGACTCTTATATGGGAGTTTCTACTGTTGCTCATAAATTAGATGTTCTAGATGCAGGTCAATATAGAAACGCGATAAAAGATAAAGCATTTGATCATGGCGGAAACACAGACTGGCAGGATGTAATTTTTAGATCTGCAATTACTACAAACAATGCTTTGTCTTTTGCAAAACAAACTGAATCCGGAAATTATTATGCCTCTGTTGCACAAATGGATCAGGAAGGTATTATTCATAACAGTAATTTCAAACGTCTTTCGGGTAGAATTAATGCTGCTGAATCATTTTTAGACAACAAACGTTTAAAATTAAAACTGAATCTTACTGCGAGCCAGACTACAGATGATGGTGTTCCTACAAGTGATGACGGTGGTTCTAACGGACAATTGATCGTGCATACTTTGATGGCTAACCCAACAAGATCAGTTTTTGATGCTAACGGAAAGTACACCAATTTTAATATGAACGCGCATTATAACCCAGCTTATTTATTAAGTATTTATGAGGATCAAACGCGTACATTAAGAGTGTTAGGAAATCTAGAGGCTTCTTTCAGAATTATCGACGGATTAGAATATAAATTAAACATTGGTGTAGATCGCTCTACATCAGAAAGAAATACTACAATTTATCCAAACCTTACCGATTTAAATCCAAAAGGTAAATATGTTCAGAACAATCTTGATTCAAAAAATTCATTGGTTGAGCATTATCTAACTTATAATAAGGCATTCGATAAACATAAATTTGAAGTTCTTGGCGGATTCTCTTATCAAAAATTTGAAAGATCAGGAACAAGTTTCAGTATTGATGGAATTTCAGCTCAGGGAGCAGGTGTAAAACCATCTATTAATCCTGGTTTTGCAGGAACGCAGTCTGGTACAACAGGTTATGCTCAGGAAAACGAATTGCAATCTTATTTTGGAAGATTAAATTACAGTTTCGATAATAAATATTTATTGACAGCTTCTATGAGAGCTGATGGTTCTACACGTTTTGGAGATAATAACAAATACGGTTATTTCCCTTCATTTGCTTTAGGATGGAACATTTCTAATGAAAATTTCCTAAAAGATTCTCAAACAATCAATAACCTAAAGCTTAGAGCAAGTTGGGGACAAACAGGAAATCAGGAAGTACCCAATAAGCAAACTAAGGCAAGTTACTCTTTGGCTGGCCCGGACGGATATTATTTAAATGATGATTTAAATCTCGTAAATGGTGTTTCTGTTTCCAGAACAGCAAATCCAGATTTAAAATGGGAAGTTGTTACACAATATAATGTAGGTCTTGATTTTAATTTATGGAATGACAGATTGTATGGAACTGTAGACTATTTTAATAAAACAACTACAGATGCTATTTTGTACATACCTTCAACTCCTTTGAGTCAGACAAAATTTATCTGGACAAATATCGACGGTAAAATTGTTAATAAGGGTATTGAAATTATGCTGGGTTCTAAAATCATCGATAGAAAAGATTTCACCTGGAATGTTGATGTGAATGGATCTACATTAAACAACAAAATTGAAAACTTACCACTTTCAGAAATCTTAACAGGTGCTATTTCTGGTCCTGGACAATCAGGTGTTAACGCTAATATTTACAAAAGCGGTTATGCGGCCGGTTCATTCTATTTGTTAGAGCATACTGGTTTTGATCAAAATGGAGCAAACATATTTAAAGACCAAAATGGAGACGGTAAAATTGATAACAGCGACAGAATTATTATCGAAGGAGCTTTACCCACTTTTTACTACGGTTTCAACAGTGATATGAGATATAAAAACTTTAGTTTTTCATTCTCAATTATCGGGCAAACAGGCGGTTATTTGTTGAATAATACAGGATTGAATGCTTTAAATATTAACAACTTAGCATCAGATCGTAACGTGGCAACAGGATATTATGAGTCAGGGGCAAATCCAACAAACTCACCAATTTTGTCTACGCTTTTCTTAGAAAAGTCTGATTTTATAAGATTAAATGCGGCGCGTATAGGTTACAATTTTGATTTGAAAGGATTGAACTGGATTAATGGCTTAACACTGTATGTTACAGGAAATAACCTAATTACAATTACAAATTATACAGGATTTGATCCATTAGTAAATACGCCTAAAGCAACCGACGGAAACCAATCTATTGGAATTGATTACGCAGCTTATCCAACTTCGAGAACGTTCAGTTTCGGAGCAACTTTAAAATTATAAATTATGAAGACAAAGACATTATTAAGCATAAAATTTTTAACATTATTCTCTCTTATTTTTCTTCTAAACAGCTGTACTGATCTGGATGAAGTTTTTTTAGATGAAATACCTGGAAATACAGTTTCAGATCCTGCGGGTTCACTTGCTGCCGCTTATGACAGATTGGGTGACGGAACTTTCGTTGATCATGGAGCCATTTTTGCCATGCAGGAATACACTACAGATGAAGCTATTTTACCAACTCGTGGAAGTGACTGGGGAGATGGCGGAAAATGGAGAGATATGCACGAATTTACCTGGAGCTCTACTAATGCAATCATTGTAGGTAACTGGGATTTATTAACAAATGGTATCACACGTTGTATAACCGCTATACAATCGGCTGAACAAAGTTCAATTCCTGAAAAGAAATTATATGCTGCAGAAGCAAAAGCACTTATGGCTTTTTACACGTACACCACTTTGGATTTATACGGGCAGGCTCCATATAAAGATCCAATGGATACAAAAGCAACTTTACAAATTTTAAAAGCAGATACTCAAATCGATAAATTAATTACAGATGTTGAGGCTTTAATTCCTGATTTAGCTGATATTGGTACGCAAAGAACTTATCAGGGAAGATTTACCAAACAAGCCGCTTATGCTTTTTTAGCCAACATGTATTTAAATCGTGCGGTATTCAAAGATCGTTACAATGCGTCATCAAATTTCAATTTTAATGAACCAGCCGTAACAGGCAGCACAGGAACAGATATGGACCGTGTAATTTATTACACTTCTTTATTAATCGATTCAGGAAGATTTAGTTTAGAAAGTGACTTTTTCAAAAACTTTGCAAGAGACAACAACAATGGTAAAGAACTTATTTTTGCCATTTCTCAAAAAATAGATTACATCCGTAACGGTTCAAACAGTTTTGCTTATGTGTGCATGGAGCGTAATCAGAGAGCATCTGCTGCAAACAGAGGAACAAATGCTGCTTGTATAACTCCTGAATTCTATGCATCATGGGATGGTAATCATGACGATCCAAGATTCGAACAACATTATCAATATGCTGACGGTACATGGTTTATGAACGATGGTACAGATGTAAGTGTTCCCGCAACCGATATTGTACCTAAAAGCAGCCCGGCGTTGCCTTGGTTCCATTTCAACAGAGGAATTCAGGCTGGTCTTCAATACGGACCTATATTATTGCCTTCAGGATCTCTTGAAATGGTAGGTAACCGTATCAAAGTTTCTCCATTATTTATGGAAAAAAGTACGGGAACAAGAATGAATTTTACACCATCATTAACCTTTGCAGACCCTACTAAATCTGTTTTTGCTCAAAACGAAATCAACCAGGGAGCCCGTGTTTTTAAATACGAATTTGACCCTGAAGGAGGAAACGGTAATAGTAATGTTGATATTCCATTATTCCGTTTAGGAGGAATTTACGCCATGAGAGCCGAGGCCTATTTTAGAAAAGGAAGCTCAGGTTTAGCCATGATCGATCTTAATACATTGCGTACCAGCAGAAAAAGAGAATCTCTATACGGCAATGCACCAGGAAAAGCACTTACTTCTTTAGATGCAGCACAATTGTACAAAGAATTAGGTTTTGAGTTGTACTGGGAATTACAAAGAAGACCACAAAGTATCCGTTTTGGAAAATTCGATTTAGCCGGAACTGCAAAAGCTGCTTCTCAACCCTTTAGAAGATTATTTCCAATTCCGCAAACTGTTATCGACCAAAAGGTCTTTAAACAAAATCAAGGATATAATTAAAAATTTTGTGTTAGTTTATTTTTTTTACAAAGAGCCTGTTTCGAAAGAGACAGGCTTTTTCATTTTAATTCAGGTATACAATCTTGTTCCATCTAGCAAAACCATAGAACCTTAGCATCTCAGCATCTCAGAACCTTAAAAATAGGGGCATGCCACCATCCCGATAAGAGGGCAAAGCTACTTTGCGCGTATAAGCCCTCTTATCGGGATGCTGTCGGGCTTTCACTGCTACTTCGGTAGCTTAGCTCTATCCCTCATGCGAGCGTAGTTTTCATAAGACGATAATTTGTTTTTTCAAGAATAAAAAATTACCTCTTTCATAATCAAACCCCCAATGTTGTCATTTCGACCGAAGGGAGAAATCACACAAGAAACTCCACAAACAATGTCTTCAGCCTTTATCGACCAATGAGTGTTTTTTCCCGTCGATCAAAGTGACAAGATTACGGTTATACTGATCGTAAAAGCAAACTGTTAGACGCACTGCTGTGCGTCTCTACCAAGAATCATTAGCGATTATTAATTATTAATTATCAATTATTAATTATCAATTATCAATTTATCATTGTCGATTCGTTATCAATATTAATTATTAATCAAATTGCATAGTCATAATAATATACACACATTCTTAATCGTAGAGACGCACAGCAGTGCGTCTAAAGCCCAATTGGCACGTCCAATTAGAAAACCTTTGAACCTTTGTTTCTCTGGATCTCTGAACCTTTTTCCATTAAAAACACGTAGTTATAATATAAAAATCCGTTGAGATCTTATAATATGTGAAGCCAGTTCTATAACTAAATTTGACAGTAATTTTCAACCTTCGAAAATTCAGAAAGTATAAAAATTCAATTACCAATAATTTCAAAAAATACCATAAGATGATACATCAAATCGATACAACAGACAATATTGTAGCTTTCAGAGCTTTGGCAGAAGTGACTAAAGACGATTTTCTTACCGCAGTTATTCCTGCTGTAGAGCATTTAGTAAAACAACAAAATGAAATCAATTTTCTATTAGTTTTAGATACCGATATTCAGAATTTTACTGCCGGTGCCTGGCTTGAAGATGCTTTATTGGGATTAAAACACCTCGGAAAATGGAACAGAGCAGCTATCATCACAGATTCTGATGAAATAATTACTTTCACCAACGGATTTAGTTATGTTGTTCCCGGAGAATTTAAAGGATTTAAAAAACTCGATTTTAATAAAGCCTTAAATTGGGTCGAAGGAAACATTGAGATCAAGTAATCCCATTTAAAAAGTAAAAATATCATGTAAAAAGAGTTTTTAATTATTAAAGGCTCTTTTTTTTTATTCAAACTATTTATAAAGAAAACAAGCCACAAATTCATGATTTTACATCTTGAATTTGTGGCTTTTATTTTTTGTTGTTTAATGAGAGATTAGTGTAAAACAAAAAAACATGAAATATAATTTAGTGATTGTATTCGATACCACTACTATCAGTAAGTTCTTTTTTTGCTTTACTAACTTTTGTAAATTGTTTGTAAGCTGCTGAAGCTAATAATGGTAAAGCAAGACCTCCAATAAGGTTACCTACTTTATTTTGTCCCGCTTTTTTTAGTACAGCGCCAACGATAAGAGAACTAACTCCGGCGCAGGCAAGCTGTTTTGCAGAAAGGTTTGGTATTGTGTTATTTACTTTTTCCGGAGTAATTCCGTGCAATAATGGATCTATAAAATTTAAATTTTCCATACGTTTTCAATTTATTTAGTTATACTTTTTTATACAGATAGCTTATCACTATCATTTTCGTTCACAATTTTTTCGATTTCGACTTTTTCCTTTTTAATAGCCTGTCTAAGCAAAGCAAAAAGGCTCATATAGACATTAGCCATAAAAACAAGCGAAAATCCTGCCAAAATGTAGCCACGCCAATCATTTAGCAAAAGTTTATAATTACAAAAGATTAAAAATGCGATTGTGACATAATGACTAAAACAATATTCGCAGGTAAAAAGATAAAAAGCCTTTCTTGACAAAATTGTCCTGTCATTTTTAGAATGTTTTACACACCATTCGCGCGGCTCCTTAAATATTTCTTCATGCGTTACAGTCCAGCTGATACAAGCTATCGGGATAGCCAGAACAAACAACCAGACGATTTGAATTGTTATATCCATCATACAAATTCATTTTATTAATCAATTTTAATTGGGTTAAAACCAATAATTTAAAATTACATTAATTGTATTAGGAAAGATTACATAGTTTTAATTTTTTATTATAAATTTTACAGCAAAATTCCATTTCAATATACAAAAAAATAACCGTTAAGTTTTTAAATCTTAACGGTTATCTATTTATAATATTTCATGATTTTTAGAAATTTTCCGGATTCGTACTCGGAAAAGGATCATGCGATACTTCGTCTAAATCTTCTTCTATATCTCTCAAATTCTCTTCATCTTCTGAATCATCATCATCAAGATCGCCGTCTTTCTCTACCGCATCATCCAAATCTTCCGGATCTTCATCGTTTGTTATTTGATCCTCATCATTAGTAATGGGTTCGCCGCCAGGATTATTTTCGTTTCTGTTATAATCATTTGTCTGGTGATTGACGTCATCTATAAATTCTTCCTGAATCTGGTATTTTTCATCTTGATTCGCATTTTCTTTGTCGATAAGAGTATCTAAGTCCTGATTAAAATCACGATTTTCCTGACCGTAATTTTGATTATTTGTATTTTCCATAGTTAGTGTACTTTAGAATTAATTACTTTTTTGTTGTCGAAGGCTTCTTCGCATCTTTCTCATTCGTTTTAGTCTCCTTTTTTGGAGAAGTCTCTTTTTTTGTAGCAGTTTCTTTTTTGTCTGTAGCCTTTGCACCAGAAGTGCTGCTTTTTTGATCTGTAGTTTTCATGATATTTTTTTTTAGTGATTCGTTATAGTACAAATCTACCAACTAAGAACTGCTGATTTCTTACAAAAAAAGATATTCTACTTGTATAATTAACAGCAAGTGATAATGTAAGTTTTTTTATTAATGATATAACTTTTTACGAGATATAAAAATCTATTTTCTTAAAAAGCAAATCAGTTAATTGTTGCTGATTATCAAATGTTTAAATGATGTAATTTTTGACAATAATCATGTAAGCTGTTGGTTATATTGTAAACTACATTTGTCAGGCTTGTTACAGTTTGTATTTCTCGATAACTACTTTATTAAATGAGAATAGAAGCTGTTTTTTAAATCATTTTAAAAATCCTAAACAACTATCAAAAAAATGAAAAATTCAAAGAAACCAAGTCAGGATCATGCTGATGAAAAACAAAGAGATTTAGAACTGAATAAGTCAAATGCTGACAATCAGTTTTTGACCACCAATCAGGGAGTGAAAATTAATGACAACAACAATTCACTAAAAGCAGGCGAAAGAGGCCCGTCTTTACTGGAAGATTTTATTCTTAGAGAAAAAATCACCCATTTTGACCACGAACGTATTCCGGAAAGAATCGTACACGCAAGAGGTTCTGCAGCTCACGGTTATTTTGAATTGTATGAGTCGATGGAGAAATATACAAAAGCTGGTTTTCTTAATGATAAAAGCATCAAAACGCCTGTATTTGTACGTTTTTCTACTGTTGCAGGTTCAAGAGGTTCAACTGATTTAGCGCGTGACGTACGCGGATTCTCGGTTAAATTTTATACACAGGAAGGAAATTATGATTTGGTAGGAAACAATATGCCTGTCTTTTTTATTCAGGATGCCATGAAATTTCCTGATTTAGTACACGCCGTAAAACCGGAACCACATCACGAAATGCCTCAGGCAGCTTCTGCGCACGATACGTTTTGGGATTTTATTTCGCTAATGCCGGAATCGATGCACATGATTATGTGGGTCATGAGTGACAGGGCGATCCCGAGAAGTTTAAGAATGATGGAAGGTTTTGGAGTGCACACTTTTAGATTCATCAATAAAAATAATGAATCTCATTTTGTAAAATTTCATTGGAAACCTAAATTAGGAACGCATGGCGTAGCTTGGGATGAAGCACAAAAAATCTCCGGTAAAAATTCTGATTTTCACAGACAGGATTTATGGGAAGCTATCGAAGAAGGAAACTTTCCTGAATGGGAGTTAGGAGTGCAAATTATTCCTGAAGCTGACGAACACAAATTTGAGTTTGATCTTTTAGACCCAACCAAATTAATTCCGGAAGAATTAGTTCCCGTGCAAATTATTGGTAAAATGGTACTGAATAAAAATCCGGATAACTTTTTTGCTGAAACAGAGCAGGTTGCTTTTCATCCGGGACATGTAGTGCCTGGAATCGATTTTTCTAACGATCCGTTATTGCAGGGAAGATTATTCTCTTATACAGATACACAATTATCAAGATTAGGAAGTCCTAATTTTCATGAAATCCCAATCAATCGTACGGTTGCGCCGATGCACAACAACCAGCGTGACGGGCATATGCGTCAGGAAATTCCAACCGGTCGTGTGAGTTATCATCCTAATTCATTAGGCGGAGGCTGTCCATTTCAGGCAAAAATAGATGAGGGAGGTTTTAGTAGTTTCAACGAAAGAATCGATGCCCAGAAAGTTCGTGCAAGAAGCGAGAGTTTCTCAGACCACTTTAGTCAGGCAAAACTTTTCTTTAACAGTCAAACGCCAATAGAGCAAAATCATATTGCAGACGCATTGTCTTTTGAATTAGGAAAAGTAGAAACAAAAGCCATCAGAGAACGTATGCTGGGATTAATTTCTCAAATCGATAAAAATCTGGCGGCAAAAGTAGCCAAAGCATTAGGTATGAATGTGCCAACCGAATTAGAGAAACCAATTAATCACGGTGTTGGAGCTGATGATGACGGGAAGCAAGAACCTAAAGAAGTAAAACAATCTATTGAAAATTCAGATGCTTTAAGCATGTTGAAAAATCCAACTATTTCGAATACTATTGCAACAAGACAAGTTGCTTTTTTATGTGCAGAAGGTGTAAATGCCGAATCGGTAAAAAACATGAAAATGGCCTTAAAGGATGCCGGAGCAAAAGCAGTAATTATTGCCCCGCATTTAGGCACCATTGTATCAGAAGAAGGTCTGGAAATAGCTGTAGATCAGAGTTATCTTATTGCCGCTTCGGTATTGTTTGATGCTGTATTTGTTCCAGCAGGAAAAGGAATTTCGGAGCTTAAAAACAAAAAAGAAGTTGGCGAATTTATAAAAGACGCTTACCACCACTGCAAGTTTATCGCAGCTGAAGGTCAGGGTGTTCAGGTACTTCCGTTAAAAGATGATGTTCAAAAAGATGCGGGAATTTTAACCAGCGAAAAAATAGGAGATAAGGCTTTGGCTACTTCTTTTATAAAAGCAATGGGAAGACACCGTTTCTGGGAAAGAGAAGAATTATTAAAAAAAGAATAATTCTTTGATTTGATGAAATTTATTACATAGAAAAAGGAGTTTTAAAATAATTGATGTTTCTATGTGTTTTTAATTTTCTCGCAGATTTGGCAGATTTAGCAGATTTTATACTAAGAAACTAAAAAGTAATATGCTGTTAAAGAAAAAGTTTATTTTTTAATACTTTGAATCGTAATTTCAAGTATAAAAAAATAAAAAAGAATCTGCTCAATCTGCGAGAAAAAAAATAAAAATAAAAACCAAAAAAATTACTGAGATGTAATTTCTAATAAGCAGTAAATGAAAAAATTTTTCTACCATAACAGTTTGTCAATTGTGTTTCTGTTACTTTTTATCGGCGCCTTTATAGGCCAGATATTTTTTGGTATTGAAGAATATAACAAAGAGCTTTTAGAAAGCGGTGGTCATGCAGTTACGATGAGTAATTATCTGACCACCGGACATTTCATTGAAGCTACTTTCGAAAACTGGGAAAGCGAGTTTCTGCAAATGGCTTTGTTGGTATGGCTGACTATTTTTTTAAAACAAAAAGGATCATCAGAATCTAAAGGTTTTGATGGTGATGAAGCAGTAGATCGAGAACCTTCTGCACAACGAAAAGGTGCGCCATGGCCGGTTAAAAAAGGAGGAATTTGGCTTTATCTATATAAAAACTCATTAACAATCAGTTTGTTTTTATTGTTTTTCGCTTCTTTTATACTTCATTTTTATGGAAGTTTAAAAGACGAAAATACCATGAATATCTTAAAAGGAAATCCAACACTTTCTATCATGGATTATTGTAAGGAATCAAGATTTTGGTTTGAATCTTTTCAGAATTGGCAAAGCGAATTTCTTTCGGTTTTTGCTATTATCGTTTTGTCTATTTTTTTACGGCAAAAAGGCTCTTCACAATCTAAACCTGTAGACGCACCTCATAGCGAAACAGGAGAATAAATAAGTATAATTAATTATGTAATAATATGGCTTCAGAAAAAGTAATAGCATGTTGCGAGGCTTTAATAAAGAAAAATTGGACCATTAGTTTTGTAGAAAGTGCCTCGGCAGGAAAATTAAGTTATGAATTTTCTACCGTGATCAATTCAGGTCAAATCCTGATTGGCGGAATGGTTTGTTATCATACTTCAATGAAAGAAGATTTACTTTTAATTCCGCAGGGAACAATTCAAAAACATACTGCAGAATCTGCCATTGTTACCAAGTTAATGGCACAAAATTTTCATCGATATGTTATGTCTGATGTTTGTGTTGCCTTAACAGGACTTACAACGCCTGGTGGAAGCGAAACGCGAACTAAACCCGTAGGAACTATTTTTATTCATATTATTTTTCCGGAGAAAGAAATCTCCCGACAATTTACATTTAAAGGAAAACCTGAAAGTATCGTTGATCAGGCTATTGATGCAGTTTCAGAATTAATTTTGGAAGAAGTTCAAATTTAAAAGCAATACAATTTTAGGACTATAAATACGTTAAAAAATGTAATGCAGCAAAATTTTAACCGATTAAAAAGGCTACATTTACCACGATGTCATAATTGTGTTTTTCACATTACTTATGGCATTAATTAAATAGCATATCGTTCGAAAACAATTTATATTACCACAATCTTCAATGACTAATAATTTAGATCCTACTATAACTGTTGATTTTTTAGATAATTTAAAAAATCAAACAGCAACAGCACATAAAAAGCTCGAAAGTCTTCCGGTTTCAGCATCTATACTTTCTCCTCAAATGAAAATAGCTGATTATTGTCTTTACTTATCGTTGATGTTTGATGTGCATTACAGCACTCAAAAGATTATTTTTCCTTTATTAAAAAATCATATTACAGATTTATCAGAAAGAGAAAAAACGCAGCTTATTGAAAAAGATCTTTCTTTTTTAGAATACACAAAAAGCAACACAGTTTCGGTTTTTAGTAAGCAGGATATAGATGTCCCTTTTGCACTGGGGATTATGTATGTCATAGAAGGATCTACGCTTGGCGGACGTTTTATTTTAAAAAATATAGAAACAATTCCGGGATTAGATCAGCAGGAAGGCGTTTCGTATTTTACAGGATATGGCAATAAAACAGGCAGTTATTGGAAAACGTTTCTCAATCAGCTTACTGCTTACGAACAACAGCATAACTGTCAGGCAGAAATCATAAAAGGTGCTGTTTATGCTTTTGATAGTATTTACAACCATTTTTTAAATAGCGTCGAGAATGAAAATTAAGGATATTGTTAATCGTGATTTGGTCACCCTAACAAACTGTGAACATGAACCTATACATATTCCGGGAAGTATACAGCCTCACGGTTTTTTGCTTGGAATAAATCTGGATTGGCAAATTGAATTTTGTTCAGCGAATATTAATGTATTTCTCGATT